>JAESFW010000056.1_pt1 | contig 315265 bp, 304 predicted proteins | sample 9269481 | NCBI WGS metagenome assembly JAESFW01 (sample SAMN14515350, study PRJNA621654) | algae metagenome | isolation source: Lyngbya sp. HA4199-MV5 and co-occurring heterotrophs from soil with... | place: USA: Ahupuaa O Kahana State Park, Hawaii | collected 2009-07-21 | reverse complement strand
AGAGATCGAACTTGGCGATCAGCTGCTTGGCAAGCGAGCCACGCACCCCCTCGCCGATCAGCGTGTATTTGCCGAGCAGCGCCATGCCGCGGGCAAAGTTCGGACCCGGCTCGCCGTTGCGCTCGACGCCCATGTCGCCGGTGGCGACGCCGATGACCGCACCTTCGTCGTTGTAGAGCACTTCGGTTGCGGCAAAGCCCGGATAGATCTCGACGCCCAGCGCTTCGGCGTGGCTTGCCAGCCACCGACAGACGTTGCCGAGCGAGACGATGTAGTTGCCGTGATTGTTCATCAGCGGCGGCATCAGGATGTTCGGCAGGCGGATCGAGCCGGCGGGACCCAGGAGCAGGAAGTGGTCGTCCTTGACCTCCGTCTTGAATGGATGGTCGGCCTCGTCGCGCCAGCCCGGCAGCAGCCGGTCAATGCCGATTGGATCGACGACGGCGCCTGACAGGATATGCGCGCCGACCTCGGCGCCCTTCTCGAGAACGACCACCGACAGTTCCGGATTGACCTGCTTTAACCGGATCGCAGCGGCAAGACCGGCCGGCCCCGCGCCGACGATCACGACGTCGAACTCCATGCTCTCGCGCTCGGGCAGATCTTGCTCGGTCATTCCGTCTCTCCAGTCTCACCGGTCTTCTGCCGGCTCCGTTCCCAGGACATGTCATCCCGTCATGGCAAATGCAGTTTGGCTTGTCGAGCCGGGATGCGACAGACGATGCCCGCTTTTGCGCATGAGGTCATGAGTTTAGGGCAAATGTCTATATGACGTGTACGTAAACGTAAATACATCAATTTGTCGCGTGACGACGCTATTGAGCCTGCGGCCTTGCTTTTGCCGAAGAGCCGTGCGACGAGGCCGCCGCCCTACCGGCGGCATGCGCCGGCACACCCCATTCGCAATCGGCACTCGGCAAGGCGCTTTTCGGCGCCGGGACGACGTGCCTTTTGTCGTCGCGGTACCGGCTGCCTCCATACAGGACGGCGGCCCTACAGAATTCAAGTTGCGTTGCGCGCCACCGGCTTCAAACCGGGCGGCGCAGCGACGCCAGACGCAAGGAGAGACACCCATGGCCAAGGCACTGGGCTTTGATTTCGGCACGACCAATTCGGTTCTCGCAGTCGCGGCCGGCGATACCACCCGTTCGATGCAGTTCGACAGCCTCGCCGGCTCGACGGATGCCATGCGGACGGCCCTCTCCTTCATGAAGGACTCCCAGCTTGGCGCCCAGGCGCTGAAGGTCGAGGCGGGCCAGGCGGCGATCCGCGCCTTCATCGACAATCCGGGCGACTGCCGATTCCTGCAGTCGATCAAGACCTTTGCGGCAAGCCCCCTGTTCCAGGGCACCCAGGTCTATGCCAAGCGCCACAGCTTCGAGGATCTGATGCGGGTGTTCCTCACCAAGCTGCGCGACTATGCCGGCGATGGCTGGATGGACCAGTACAGCCGCATCGTCGTCGGCCGCCCGGTGCATTTCGCCGGCTCAAATCCCGATCCGGCGCTGGCGCTTGAGCGCTATGGGGCAGCCCTCTCCGAATTCGGCTTTCCCGAAGTCCACTATGTCTACGAGCCGGTGGCGGCCGCCTTCTACTTCGCCCAGAACCTGAAGCAGGATGCGACCGTGCTCGTCGCCGATTTCGGCGGCGGCACCACCGACTATTCACTGATCCGCTTCGAGACCAAGGCCGGGCGACTGACCGCGACCCCGATCGGCCATTCGGGCGTCGGTATCGCCGGCGACCATTTCGACTTCCGCATCATCGACAACGTCGTATCGCCGCTGATCGGAAAGGGGAGTCAGTTCAAGAGCTTCGACAAGCTGCTTGAAGTTCCATCGAACTACTACGCGAATTTCGGCCGCTGGAATCAGCTTTCGATCTTCAAGACATTGAAAGATTTCACCGATCTGAAGAAGCTCGTGCGCCAGAGCCTGGAGCCGGAAAAGCTTGAGGCCTTCATCGATCTGATCGAGCACGACGAGGGCTATCCGCTCTACAACGCGATCTCGGCAACGAAAATGCAACTGTCGAAGCAGGACGAGACCGAATTCTACTTCGCGCCTCTCGGCGAAATGTCGCGCCGCATCGTTCGTCGCAGCGACTTCGAAGGCTGGATTGCACCGGAGATCGCACGCATCGAAGGCGCGCTCGACGATGTGCTGCAGTCGACCTCGACCGCGCCCGAGACGATCGACAAGGTCTTCCTCACCGGTGGCACCTCCTTCGTGCCGGCGGTGCGCTCGATCTTCGAGCGCCGTTTCGATGCCAGTCGCATCGAGACCGGTGGCGAACTGCTTTCGATCGCCCACGGGCTGGCGCTGATCGGCGAGCACGACGACATCGCCCACTGGACGGCCAACGCCGCCTGAGACATGGGCGCCCGCTTCGCCGCAAAGGAGCGCAATGACCTTGGATAGGAAGGTGCCGGATTGGAAAACATGTTCCGGTCCGGCGCCTTATAGGCTAGGTTGGCGATCATGATTTCCGCCCAAGACCTCTCCCCGTCAGCACTTGCCGCCCTGCTCGCCTTCCATGCGGATGCAGGCGTCGAATGGCTGCTGGAAGAGGAGCCGGTCGACCGCTTCGCCGAGTTCGAGGCGATGAAGGCGGCGCGCGGCAATGGCCGCGCCGCAGCGACGGGCGGCGGCAGGGCGGAGGCCGTCTTCCAGCCGGCCGCTCCGCAGGCAACGGTCTCCCCTACCCCGACTCAGTCCCGCGATGTGCGCCCGTCGCTGCCGGCGGCGAGCGTGCCTCAGGTCGCCATTCCCGACGCCCAGGCCATTCAGGAGGCCCGCTTTGCGGCCGAATCGGCGCGGTCGCTCGCCGAACTCAGGGTGGCGATGGAGGGATTTGCCGGATGCAACCTCAGAAACAGCGCCCGCAATCTCGTCTTTGCCGAAGGCGATCCCGCAAGCGGCATCATGATCATCGGCCCGATGCCCTATGCCGACGACGATCGCGACGGACAGCCGTTTGCCGGCCGGCTCGGCGACATGCTCACCCGGATGCTCGCCGGTATCGGCCTTTCGCGGGAGACGGTGCTGCTCACAAATGTCGTGCCCTGGCGACCACCGGGCAATCGTGTGCCGACAGCGCGCGAGGCCGACATCTGCCGCCCGTTCATCGAACGGCAGATCGCCCTTGCCGAACCCAAGCAGTTGATGCTGCTCGGCAATTTCACCGCCCGCTTCTTCCTTGGCGGCAACGACACCATCCATCAGCTGCGCGGTGAATGGCGGGATCTTGCCATCGGCGGCATCACGGTGCCGACCCTTGCCACCCTGCACCCGCAGGACCTGGTGACGGCGCCCGTCAACAAGCGTTTTGCCTGGCAGGACCTGCTTGCATTCAAGGCCAGGATCCGCGGCTGACCAGCCGACGAACCTCGTCCAACGTCGCGGCTGCCGACGCCTGCCCGAATTGTGAACAAAGAATGAAGAAAGCCATGCGGTTTGCGCATATCAGCGGCGCATTATGACGCATTGCAAAATAGCATGCTGCATTGCAATATATTGACACGGGAGGACTGGATTTTAAGGAATTGAACCATGACTGCCCGCTTTCGTCCGATCCACAGCAGCTTTGAGACGCTCCGCCACACCGGCGCCGCGTACCGGACGCCGTTCAACCGCTTCGGCACGGCAGCCAACGAGCAGATGACCGCGATCGGCCTTGCCCGGACCACCCGTCCGTCGCAGCTCTTCGCCGACTTCATTCAGCGCTGATCTCACGCGATACGCGACGTCAGCGTGTCGCGTGCTGCACCGTTTTTATCAACCGCCGTCGAGACAAGGAACGAAACCATGACCAAGCCGATCGTTAGCCTCAAGGTCCTGTTCGATTCGATCTCCGACATCGGCACGGCCGTGCGTGCGTCGCGCGAATACACTGTTCTCAGCACCAAGAAGGACGCACGTCGCGCCCATCGCGTCGCCGTGAGCCCGCTTTTGCCGAACTGATCGCCACCAGCAACCAGCCGCACCGCCTTTTCGCCATCGCCTGTCGCAATCGACAGGGCGTCAAAAACTGGATAGAGCCACACTCGCTTTGACCCTGGAGTGTCGGGCTCGTCCGGTATCCGCCAGACGTTCCTTGCTCCTTCTGCGCCTATCCGCCGTCAACGTCGATGGCAGGGCGTCATGTTCTCAGGAGCGCCGATGCTGGCCAGCCTCGCTTCCGTCTTCAGCCTGATGGTATCGACCCTGCTCATGATGGTCGCCTTTGGCCTTCAGAGCTATGTCATCCCGGTGCGCTCGGTCGCCGAGAACTGGTCGACGCTGACGGTCTCAGTCATCGCCACCGGATACACGGTCGGTTTCACTCTCTCCTGTGTCATTACGCCCAAGTTCGTCCTGCGAGTCGGCCACGTGCGCGTCTTTACGGCGCTGATCACCCTGCTCTCGATCGCGATCCTGCTCTGCGGCCTCGTCGTCGACTGGCGCGCCTGGATCGCCTTCCGCGCCATTGCCGGCTTTGCCATCTCCGGCAGCTATCTCGTCATCGAAAGCTGGCTCAACGAGCGCGTCACCAACGAAAACCGCGGCCTTTTGTTCTCGCTCTATCTGATCACGACGATGGTCGGCACGATCGGCGGACAGTACATGGTGCCGCTCGGCGATCCGACCAACACGTCCCTCTTCATGCTGTGCAGCGTGCTGTTCTCGCTCGCCCTCCTGCCGACGGCGCTTTCCTCTTCGCCGATGCCGGCACCGCCTGCACAGGCAAGGTTCGACATCCCCGCGCTCTTTCGCCGTTCGCCGGTCGCCGTTATCGGCGGCTTTCTCGCCGGCGCGCTGTCCGGCGCCTGGCTGAACCTTGGCGGCGTCTTCACCCAGAAGATCGGCCTTTCCACCGCCGAGGGCGCGACGCTGCTGGCGTCGCTTCTGACCGGCAGCGCGATTTCGCAGATCCCGATCGGGCGGCTTTCCGACAAGATCGACCGGCGCATCGTCATGGTCGGCTGCGGCATCGTCGGCGTCGTGTCGTGCCTGTTGATGTCGGCGGCGATCGGCAGCCAGCCAACCACCCTCTACGCTATCGCCGCCCTCATCGGCTCGGTGCTGTTTCCGATCTATGCGCTGAACGTGGCGCATGCCAACGACCTCGCCAAGCCGAACGAATATGTCGAGACGTCGTCCGGCCTGATGATCACCTATGGTCTCGGCACGATCTCCGGCCCGCTGATGGTCGGCCCGGTCATGGACCGCTTCGGTCCGGCGGCGCTTTTTCTCGTGCTCGCGGTCTACTTCGCCCTTTATGGCGGCTACGCCGCCTGGCGCATCCTGCAGCGCGAACAGCACAAGGGCCTTGTCGCCAAGACCGATTTCCAGGCCACCAGCGTCATGCCGACGCCGGGGCCCGACGTCACGAGCCCGGTGGCTCAGCAAATGGCACAGGAGCCGCTGATTACCGACGACACGGTGCCGGCCTGGGAAAAGGTCAAGCCGTAAGGCGCACGTTTCACCCCTGCGGCGTCACGTGCTTGCGCGCGCCCTTGCGCTCGAGCCCCAGGCGATGCTCCCGGAAGATGATGAAGATGCCCGCCCCGACGACGATGGCCGTGCCGATCAGCATGGTCGCCGTCGGGATGTCGTCGAACAGGAAATAGCCGATGATCAGACCGAGGACGATCGAGGTGTACTCGAACGGCGCGATGGTCGACATGTCGGCATGGCGATAGCTTTCGGTCAGCAGGATCTGCGCCACCCCGCCGCAGAAGCCGGCAAACATCAGGAGCAGGAAGGCTTCGCGCGAGATGGAAGGCCAGCCGAAGGGCAAAGTCGCCAGCGAAAAGACCGAGGCTGACAGCGAAAAATAGAGCACGATCGTATGGGTTCGTTCGTTCTTGACGAGCTTGCGCACCAGCACCATCGCCACCGCTCCGAGTGCCGCCGACACCAGCACCGAGGCGGCTCCCAGGGCCTCGAGCGAACCGAAGCCGCCTTCCCGGAAAAGCGTCAGACGCGGCCAGGTGATGATCATCACTCCGACCAACCCGATCACCACGGCCGACCAGCGATAGAGCCTGACCGTTTCGCCGAGGAAGATCGCCGCAAAAGCGACGGCGATCAGCGGCATGGCGTAACCGATGCCGATTGCCTCCGGCAGCGGCAGATGGACAAGCCCGTAAAAGCCGAAGCTCATGGCCAGGATGCCGATGAAGCCACGGGCGATGTGGCCGGTAAAATCCTCGGTCTTGAACGCATCGCGCAATTGTCCGCGAAAGGCGAGATAGCCGAGGATCGGCACCATGGCGAAGGCGGAGCGATAGAACGTGATTTGCCCGGTGGCGATCCCGGTTCCCGCCGCCTTGATCAAGGTCGACATGCAAACGAAAATGACGACGGAAAGGACCTTGAGCAGGATCCCCTTCATCGGGCTTTCGACTTCGGCATCCATTGAGGGCACTTTTCGAGCAGAATCGCCGGCCGATGGCAGGCGCGAAGGCTGGCTGGGGAGGTTCGACGGAGACATCCGCCACAGGATCGTCCCACCTTAGCGACGCTTGCCAGGAAAGTCGGATCAAACTTCGTGATGTTCGGCGTTTTTTCTTGATCGATCGCGGTTCAGCACATCGATAGTCCGCTTTTCTTTAGCTGCTGCGAAAAAATCCTTTCCAATTCATGTCTTGTTAGTCCCACTTCGATACAGGTCAATCTGATAGGGGGAGCGGGAAGTACAGCGGACGCCATGTCTTTTCTGCCGGAAGTGCGGTCGCCGGCATCACGATTGCGTGGCAATATCCGGCTTTTCGCCCCTTGGCCTTTTCACCATCACAGGCGCCCACTACAAATTCTCCAGTAGAACGGCGCAAGCGGGACTGACCATGCGGACAAATACTGGCCAGATCATTCATCTGGAAGACTACCGGCCGACCGATTTCGTTCTGGAGAGAGTGGACCTGACCTTCGAGCTCGACCCGAAGGAGACCAAGGTCGAAGCCCGGCTGATCTTCCACCGTCGTGAAGGCGTCGACAGCGCAGCACCGCTCGTGCTTGACGGCGACGAGCTCACGATGACCGGCCTGCTACTCGACCAGGAAGAGCTCGCCGCCACGCTCTACGACGTCGCCGACGACACGCTGACGATCCGCGGACTGCCCGAAACCGCCCCCTTCGAAATCACCGTCACGACACTGCTTTCGCCCGAGACCAACACCCAGTTGATGGGTCTCTACCGCACCAACGGCGTCTACAGCACCCAGTGCGAGGCCGAAGGCTTCCGTCGCATCACCTACTTTCCCGACCGCCCGGATGTGCTTGCCGTCTACACGGTCAACATCATCGCCGACAAGGCGTCCGCTCCCCTCCTGCTCTCGAACGGCAACTATCTCGGCGGCGCCGACATGGGTGACGGCCGCCACTTCGCCGCATGGTTCGATCCGCATCCCAAGCCAAGCTATCTCTTCGCGCTTGTTGCCGGCGATCTCGGCGTCGTCGAGGACACGTTCACGACGATGTCCGGCCGCCACGTCGCGTTGAAGATCTATGTCGAACACGGCAAGGAGCCACGCGCCTCCTACGCCATGGACGCGCTCAAGCGCTCGATGAAGTGGGACGAAGAGGCCTTCGGCCGCCAATACGATCTCGACATCTTCATGATCGTCGCCGTCTCCGACTTCAACATGGGGGCGATGGAGAACAAGGGCCTCAACGTCTTCAACGACAAATACGTGCTCGCCGACCCGGAAACGGCGACCGATGCCGACTACGCCAACATCGAGGCGATCATCGCGCATGAGTATTTCCACAACTGGACCGGCAACCGCATCACCTGCCGCGACTGGTTCCAGCTGTGCCTGAAGGAAGGTCTCACGGTTTACCGTGACCACGAATTCTCCGCCGACATGCGCTCGCGCGCGGTCAAGAGAATCGCGGAAGTGCGGCACCTGAAGTCCGAGCAGTTCCCCGAGGACGCAGGTCCGCTTGCCCACCCGGTTCGTCCGACGAAGTATCGGGAAATCAACAACTTCTATACGACGACCGTCTACGAAAAGGGTTCAGAAGTCACCCGGATGATCGCGACGATCCTCGGCCGCGACCTGTTCAAGACGGGCATGGACCTCTATTTCGACCGGCATGACGGCCAGGCCGTGACGATCGAGGATTTCGTCGCCTGCTTCGAAGAGGTAAGCGGTCGCAATCTCCGGCAGTTCGCACTCTGGTACCATCAGGCCGGAACACCGCTGGTGACCGCTTCGGGCGCCTACGACGCGGCGAACCGGACTTTCACGCTCTCGCTCGAGCAGACCGTGCCGGCGACGCCGGGACAGGGCGCCAAGGAGCCGATGCACATTCCGCTGAAGATGGGCCTTCTGCTGGACGACGGCAGCGAGGCCAAACCGTCGGCCGTCTCCGGCGCCGACATGACCGATGACGTGCTGCATCTCACCGAGCGCAAGCAGACGGTCGTCTTTTCCGGCATCCCGTCGCGGCCGGTACCCTCGTTCAACCGCAGCTTCTCCGCGCCGATCAACCTGCATATCGAGCAGAGCGCTGAAGACCTGGCGCTGATCGCCCACCACGAAAGCGATCTGTTCGCCCGCTGGCAGGCGCTCAATGCGATCGCGCTTGCCAATCTCGTCGAGGCGACGGCCAATGTTCGCGCCGGCAAGCCGGTCACCTGCGATCAGGCACTTATCGACGGCCTGATCCGCGCTGCCGCCGACCAGAGCCTTGAGCCGGCCTTCCGCTCGCAGGCGCTGGCCCTTCCGAGCGAATCCGACATCGCCCGGGAAATCGGCACCAACAACGACCCCGACGCCATCCACGCCGCGCGCCAGCAGGTTTTGACGGCAATTGCCGTTGCCGGCCGTGACACCTTCCTGAAGCTGGTCGACGAACTCGTTTCGACGGGTGACTTCAGCCCGGATGCCGAAAGCGCCGGACGACGCGCGCTGCGCAACACTGCGCTCACCTACCTCGTCCAGGCCGAAGGCGAGCCGGAACGGGCTGCCAAGGCGTTCGCCACCGCCAACAACATGACCGATCTCAGTCACGCGCTGGCCCTGCTTGCCCACCGGTTCCCGGATGCGAAAGAGACAGCCGAGGCGCTTGCGGCCTTCCGTGCGCGTTTCGCCGACAATGCGCTCGTCATCGACAAATGGTTCGCGGTTCAGGCGACCATTCCGGGCGCGGGCACGCTCGACCGGGTCAAGGCGCTGATGGCCGAACCGCTGTTCAACGGCAACAACCCGAACCGCGTGCGCTCGCTGGTCGGCACCTATGCCTTTGCCAACCCGACCGGCTTCAACCGCGCCGACGGCGAGGGCTACCGGTTCCTCGCGCGCCAGATCCTCGACATCGACCCGCGCAATCCGCAGCTTGCCGCCCGTATCCTGACCGCCATGCGCTCCTGGCGCTCGCTTGAAGACAAGCGTGCCGGGCATGCGCGCAAGGCGCTGAAGGAGATCGCGGCGGCAACGAAGCTGTCGGCCGATGTCGGCGACATCGTTGAACGCATGCTGAAAGCCTGACGGCTAAGCAATTGAACGTCTTATCAGGCCGGGCCGCGCGAGCAGCCCGGCCTATTATTTTCCAACGATAAGAAATGGTTAAGAAATCTTTACCGGCACGTATGGACAAGGAGAATCGCCCTGTGATTCATTGAGTCAGATTCGGGCGAGCGGCGCGCCGAATCATCAGAGGGTTTGAGAATTGGGAAAGATGGCGGACGCGCGACGGGCGAGCGCAGCCGACGGACGGTTGCGACTCAAGCTGCCGGGCCTTGCTGGCCTGGAGCAGGAGTTTATCTCGCGGGCGAAGATCTTCGCCGGCCCCGCTTCGCGACGCCTTGCCAATGCCGAGCCGGTGCTCAAGCGCTCCATTCCGATCCTGATCATCGCCTTCCTGATCATCGTCGCGGTCTCGCGCATGTCCAGCATCATGGGCGAACATGCCCGCATGGAAGAGAGCGCGCGCCAGGCGGTCGGTCTCGCGGCGGCGACAGCCGTCGCCGCCTTCCAGGCGGATGGCGCGGCACTCTTCGACGAGGGCCGCCGGGGCGAGGCCGAGCAGCGATTCAGCCAGTATCTGCCGACCGGGCTGCTTGATCCCGGCACCTTCATCCTGGCCGTTCGCAAGGACGGCAGGATCTTTGCCAGCACCCAGGAGGGCGGTCCCCTGATCGGCCGGACGCTGGCGGCGATGGCACCCGAGATCGCCACGCTGCAATATTTCGGCGAACATTCCAGCACCATGAAGACACCGATCGGTGGCGTCGAGCACATCGTGTCACTGGCGCAACTGCCCGACGCTGCAGGCGTCGTTCTCGCGGCCACGCCGATCACGCGGCTGGAGACGACCTGGCGCGATGAGGTCTCGCTCAATGTCACGCTCTTCGCCGGCATTTCGGCGATCCTGCTGATGGTGCTCTACGCCTACTATATCCAGGCCAAGCGCGCCCGCGATGCCGACTCGGACTTTGCCGAGTCCAACCTGCGCGTCGAGACGGCGCTGTCGCGCGGCCGCTGTGGCCTGTGGGATTTCGACCTCGCCAACCGGCGGCTGTTCTGGTCGCGTTCGATGTACGAGATGCTCGGCATGCCGGGCGAAAGCAGCGTGCTGTCGTTCGGCGACGCCGCAAGGCTGATGCACCCCGACGATCATGGCATCTACAGCGTGGCGCGCACGATCGCGCGTGGTGACGCGCGCCAGATCGACCAGGTGTTCCGCATGCGGCATCAGGACGGCCACTATGTGTGGCTTCGCGCCCGCGCCGAGATCATTCGCACCGCATCCGGCCGCGCGCACCTGATCGGTATCGCCATGGACGTGACCGAACAGCATCGTCTCGCGCAGCGCTATGCCGAAGCGGACCAGCGGCTCGCCGATGCCATCGAATGCACCTCGGAGGCCTTCGTGCTCTGGGACAAGCAGGACCGGCTGGTCATGTGCAACACCCATTTCCAGGAGGCCTACAAGCTTCCCGACCACGTGCTCGTTCCGGGCACCGAGCGCATCGCCGTACAGACGGCGGCGGCACGACCGGTGGTCGAACGCCGAATCGCCGATCCGGATCACAGCAACCAGTCACAGACGAGCGAGGTGCAGCTGGCAGACGAGCGCTGGCTGCAGATCAACGAGCGGCGCACGCGCGACGGCGGCCTCGTCTCCGTCGGCACCGACATCACGCTTCTGAAGCGTCACCAGGTGCGCCTGCGCGAATCCGAGCGGCGGCTGATGGCGACGATCGGCGACCTGTCGGCCTCGCGCATGACACTGGAGCGGCAGAAGACCGAGCTTTCGGTCGCCAACTCCAACTACCAGGCGGAGAAGGATCGCGCCGAGGCGGCCAACCGCGCCAAGTCGGAGTTTCTGGCAAACATGTCGCATGAGCTGCGGACGCCGCTCAACGCGATCCTCGGCTTTTCCGAGATCCTTCAAAACCAGATGTTCGGCCCGCTCGGTTCGGAAAAGTACAACGAGTACTCGCGTGACATCCACGACAGCGGAAAACATCTGCTCAACGTCATCAACGACATCCTCGACATGTCGAAGATCGAAGCGGGGCACATGCGCATCAGCCGCGAGACGATCGACCTCGCGCCGCTGATCGAGGAAACCCTGCGCTTCACCTCTATCCCCGCCGAGCAGAAGAACATTCACGTCGTGCAGCAGATTTCTTCGGGCCTCACCATCGTCGCCGATCGCCGGGCGATGAAGCAGGTGCTGCTCAACCTCTTGTCCAATGCGGTCAAGTTCACCAACGAAGGTGGGCGGATTTCGCTGCGGGCGCGCAAGGTGACGGGCGCGGTGACGCTGACGATCGCCGATTCCGGCATCGGCATTCCGCGCGACGCCCTGCAGAAGATCGGCCAACCCTTCGAGCAGGTGCAAAGCCAGTATGCCAAGAGCAAGGGCGGATCCGGCCTCGGGCTGGCGATTTCGCGCTCCCTTACCCGCCTGCACGGCGGCAGCATGAAAATTCACTCGGCCGAAAACGTCGGCACCATCATTTCGGTCCGTATCCCCGACCGCACCTGAGGCGCGGGCGGGCGAAGGCGCTAGGCCGAAACGACGGACTGGAAGACACGCCGCACCGCCTTCGACAGCCGGCGGACATCGCCCTCCAGCGTCTTCAGGTCCGGATAGTCCCCTGCGCGGCAGACGAGATCGATCAGTCCCGCCGGCGCCTCCTTCGGCTCGAATTCTCCCTCGATGCAGAGCCGCACGATCTGCGACAGCTCGGTAAACAGGTGCAGCGCCTCCAGCGCGACGTCGAGATCGTTGGGGTTCATCAGCGCGTCGCCGAGCAGTTTCAGCGCGTCGGCCGTACTTGTGCCTGCGCGCAAGGGCGGAACGCCCTTTGCCGGGGCAACGAGTGCCAGATACTGGGTGATGAACTCGATGTCGACGAGACCGCCCGGAATGAGCTTGAAGTCCCAGATGTCGCTTGGCGGCTTTTCGCTGTCGATCATCTCCCGCATCGAGATCACATCGGCGCTGACCTTGGCGGTATCGCGGCTGCGCGCTAGGATTTCGGCAAAGATTGCATCGGCCTCGCCGATCAACTTCTCGTCGCCGCAAAGGCAGCGCGCCCGCGTCAGCGCCAGATGCTCCCAGGTCCAGGCCTCCTCGCGCTGGTACTTGGCAAAGGCGTTGATCCTTGTCGCGACCGGCCCCTTGTTGCCCGACGGGCGTAAACGCATATCGACCTCGTAGAGCACGCCTTCGGCGGTCGGCGCCGATAGGGCTGCAATCAGGCGCTGGGTCAGCCGCGTGAAGTAACGGGTCGGATCGAGCGGCTTCGGGCCATCGGACTCGGTCGCGGCCTCGTCGTAGTCATAGAGCAAGATGAGATCGACGTCGGATCCCGCGGTCAGCTCGTGGCTGCCGAGCTTTCCCATCCCGACGACGGCGATGCGGCCGCCGGGGAAATCGCCATGGGCCGAACGCACTTCGTCCTTTACCGCCTTCACCGCCGCCGCGATGATCAGGTCGGCGAGATCGGTGAAGGCGCGACCGGCCTGAGCACCCGAAATCGCGCCCGTCAGCAGCCGGATGCCGATCAAAAACCGCTGTTCGGCGGCGATGATCCGCAGCCGGTCGAGCGCATCCTCATAGTGGCGCGCGCCGCCGACAAAGTTGGCGATGCGCGGCGCGAGATAGTCCCTGGTCGGCAACTCTGCCAGCAGCCCTGGATCGAGCATGCCGTCGAAGACATGCGGACGCGCGGCGATGATCTCCGCGAGCCTCGGGGCCGACGACATGACGTTGACGATCAGCGACAGCAGGGCCGGATTGTTGCCAAGCAGCGAGAACAGCTGGATGCCCGCCGGCAGGCCGGAGATGAAATTGTCGAAGCGCAGCAGCGCCTCGTCGGCGCGCCGGCTTTCACCGAAGACGCGAAGGAGCTCCGGCGTCAGTTCGGTCAGGCGTTCGCGCGCTTCGACCGACTGCGTCGCGCGGTAGCGGCCGTAGTGCCAGGTGCGGATCGTGTGGGAAATATCCGATGGCCGCTGGAAGCCGAGTTTCTTCAACGTCTCCAGCGTGTCTGGATCGTCGCGCTGGCCGGTAAAGACAAGGTTGCCGGTCTCGGTCGAAAGTTTCGCTTCCTGCTCGAACAGCTGGGCGTAACGGCGTTCGACGGTCTTCAGCACGCGCGACAGCGCCTTGGAAAACTGGGCCGTATCCTCAAAGCCGAGCATGTAGGCGATCCGCTTCAGCTCGGCTTCCGTTTCAGGCAGAACATGGGTCTGCTCGTCGCGCACCATCTGGATCCGATGCTCGACATCGCGCAGGAACCAATAGGCCTCGACGAGTTCGTCTGCCGTCTCCCCGTCGATCCAGCCGGCTTTGACGAGGGCGCGCAGCATCGGCTCGGTCGCGCGCTGGCGAAGATCCGGCATGCGCCCGCCGGCGATCAGTTGCTGGGTCTGGACGAAGAATTCGATCTCGCGGATGCCGCCGCGCCCGAGCTTGATGTTGTGGCCCTTGACCGCGATCTCGCCGTGCCCCTTGTGGGCATGGATCTGGCGCTTGATCGAATGGATATCGGCGATCGCCGCATAGTCGAGGTACTTGCGGAAAACGAAAGGCGTGAGCTCCTTCAGGAAGCGTTCGCCGGCATCGATATCACCAGCGACGGGCCGGGCCTTGATGAAGGCGGCGCGCTCCCAGTTCTGGCCCCTGCTCTCATAATAGAGCATCGCGGCCTCCACAGGGATCGCCAGCGGCGTCGAGCCCGGATCCGGCCGCAGCCTGAGGTCGGTGCGAAAGACATAACCGTCGCCCGTGCGCTCCTGCAGGATGCGGATCAGGCGCCGCAACAGCCGCGCGAATGTTTCGGACGCGTCATCGCGATCGACGATGATGCCCGATTGCGGATCGTAAAAGACGACGAGATCGATGTCGGAGGAGTAATTGAGCTCGAAGGCGCCGAGCTTGCCCATGCCGAGCACGATGACGCCTGAGCCGGCGCTCGGACTGGCAACGTCCTTGACGGCCAGCTTGCCGCCCTCGTGTGCGCTCAACAGCAGGTGATCGATCGCAGCCGACACGGCAGCACCTGCAAATTCGCTGAGCCACCGCGTCGTCTCGCGCCCGTCGATATGACGCGACAGGTCGGCGAGCGCGACGGCGAAGGCGAGCTCGCGTTTCGCCCGGCGGAGGCGGGTCATGACCTCGGTGTCGGGCAAGGCGGACCCACCCTCGGGCGGCCTCCACGCGTCGCGGGCGCGACGCACTCGCTCGCTCAGAAAGCCAGACAGGTCCGTGGACAGCAGTTCTTCGAGAATGGCCGGCTGGCTGCCGCCGGTGTCGCGCAGGAAGGGCGAAAGGGCAAAGGCCGAAACGACGAAGGTCTTGAACGGCGTTTCGGAGGCAAGCAGGCCGGAGATCCGCTCATGACCCTTGGCCATGTCCTTCAGCACCGAGAGCGCCGCCTTGGCATCGGCCTGGCTCGCCGGCCGTATCGGCACTGTCTCGATCGCCCAGCACTGCTGCACCTGTTCCTGCATGCCTTCCCCCTTCAGGAAGAGCGGGCGCCGACGGAATCCCGCCCGCACATCTCCTCATACCGCTCCTCGGAAACCGGTCTATCAGGTTGCGGCCGTCGGGAAAACCATCTGCACCGTCAAGCCCTTGCCTTCGGTGGACCCTGGCACCGTGTCGGTCAGGTGCAACGCCCCGTGATGCATTTCCATCACCGCTTCGACGAGCGACAGGCCAAGGCCGGTACCAGGTTTGGAGCGGCTTTCGTCCAGGCGGACGAAGCGCTTGACCACCTCGTCGCGCATCGCCTCGGGAATGCCTGGACCGTGATCGGAAACCGACAGGACCACCTGGTTATCCCGCTTTTCGAGCGCGACCCGAATGAGCGGATTTTGCGCACCCTCGGCATATTTGATCGCATTGTCGATCAGGTTGCCGAGAGCCTGCCCGACGAGTTCGCGGTTGCCCGAAATCGTGACGTTGCCGACAACTTCAGATTCGAGCCTCAGACCGACATCTTCCACCACGGGTTCATAGAGCTCGGCGCAGTCGGCGACGATCTGCGAGAGGTCGATCTCGCTCATCTCGGCGGCGGACGAGCCGGCCTCAACGCGTGAGATCATCAGAAGCGCGTTGAAGGTGCGGATCAGCTGGTCGGATTCGCCGATGATCTCTTCGAGCGCCCCGCGCTGGCTGGTGCCCTTGCGCGCAAGTGCTGCCTCTGCCTTGTTGCGCAGACGCGTCAGCGGCGTCTTCAGATCGTGGGCGATGTTGTCGGAGACTTGGCGCAGGCCTTCGTTCAGCTTTTCGATGCGGCCGAGCATGGCGTTCAGCGATTCCGAGAGACGATCGAATTCGTCGCCGGAGCCGCTCATCGGCAGGCGTTGCGACAGGTCCCCCGCCATGATCTTGGTGCTCGCTTCCGACATGCGGTCGATGCGCTTCAGCGCATTGCGGCCGATGCCGAACCAGATGACGAGCGCGCCGAGACCCATGACGCCGAGCGCCACCATCAGCGCCTGCCGCACCAGGGCGCGGAACTTCTGCGGTTCCTGCAGGTCGCGGCCGACGAGGATGCGCAGTCCGTTGTCGAGCACCAGCACATGGGCAAGCGCCACATGGCTGTCCTGCTTGGTCTCGTCGGTGTAGCGCTGGTAGGCGAACGGGCGCTCGGTCCAGCCTTCGCTGTCGAGCAGGCCCGGCTCGAGGCTCGCGACGTTGCCGGCGAGGATCTCGCCGCTCGGTCCGGCGATGACATAGAGATTGGCGCCCGGCTGACGCGCCCGACGCTCCAGCGAACGCAAAAGGCCATTCATGCCGGCGCGGTTGTAGACCTGCTCGATCTGCGCCACCTCGGCGGTGACGGCGTCACGGGTCTGCTGTTGCAGCAGCCGCTCGGACATGCCGGTGACATAGATGACCAGGAAAGCGGCACAGAGCGAAAAGAGGATCAGGTAAAGGGCGGAAAGCCGGACTGCGGTCGTTCTGAAGAGAACGCGAAGCTTGCTCATGCGGGCGCCCGGTCATCCTTGATCATGTAGCCGGCGCCACGAACGGTCCGAAGCAGCGGCACCTCGAAGTCCTTTTCGATCTTGGAGCGCAGCCGCGAGACGTGCACGTCGATGACATTCGTCTGCGGGTCGAAGTGATAGTCCCAGACGTTTTCGAGCAGCATGGTGCGGGTAACGACCTGGCCGGCATTCTTCATCAGATATTCGAGCAGCCGGAATTCGCGTGGCTGCAGCGGGATCTCCTTGCCCTGGCGCCGCACAGAATGCGAAAGCCGATCGAGTTCAAGATCGCCGACACGGTAGACCATGTCCTGCTCGGGCGTACCCTTGCGGCGGCCGAGCACTTCGACGCGGGCGAGCAGTTCGTTGAAGGCGTAGGGCTTCGGCAGATAGTCGTCGCCGCCGGCACGCAAGCCCGTGACCCGGTCATCCACCTGGCCGAGGGCGGACAGGATCAGCACCGGCGTGTGGATATCCTTGCGCCTGAGTTCGGTGATGACGGACAGGCCGTCGCGGCGCGGCAGCATGCGGTCGATCACCAGCACATCGTAGCTGTTCTCGCTGGCCATGAAGAGGCCGCTTTCGCCATCGCTGGCATGGTCGGAGACGATGCCCGCCTCGCGAAAGGCCTTCGCCAGATAGGCCGCCGCCTCGATATCGTCTTCAATGATCAGAATCTTCATACGCGCGACCATAGTCCCGGACCCCTGTCTGTCTCAACCGGTTTCGACTTTGGCGACAACCGGATTGGCGAGTACTCTCGTGAGGCAGAGCGGGACGCGGATGGTATACCGCGCACAAAAATTCTCTGATCCCGCTCCAAACGGCGAACGCCGCGATATCACCAGGAAATCGCGGCGCTCCGGTCATTCATTGGCCTGCCGCGATCAGCCCTTGTCGATGGGAAGGGCCACGAAGCGGCTGCCGTTATCGGCCTCGATCTGGAAGAGCGCCTTGCTACGGCCGTCCTTCTTGGCAGTGTTGATGACCTTCAGGATGTCGTCTGCGGACTTCACTTCCTGATTGTTCACCGAGACGATCTTCTCGCCCTGCTTCAGGCCGCGGTCGCCGGCGTCGGAATCTTCGTCGACAGAAGCGATGGTGACGCTCTTGCCGTCTTCGGACGGCACGACGGTGACGCCGAGGTCGGCGAGCGCCTGCTCGCTCGACGGCTGCGCCTCGTCCGTCTGGCTGTCGTCGCTCTTGGCGGCATCCTTGTCGTCCTTCGGCAGCGTGCCGATTTCGAGCTTGACGGTTTCAGCCTTGCCGTTGCGCCACAGCGCCAGGTCGACCGTGGTGCCGGGGCGGATCGCTGCAACCTTGCGAGCCAGATCACGCGGGTCCTTGACAGTGTCGCCGTTGAGCGCAGTCACGACGTCGCCCTTCTTGATACCGGCCTTTTCGCCCGGCGAACCGGCCTGCGGCTCGACAACCAGTGCACCGCTCGCTTCGGCCAGGCCGAGCGATTCGGCGATGTCCTTGGTCACCGGCTGGATCTGCACGCCGAGCCAGCCGCGGGAAACCGAACCGTCCTTGATCAGGTCGGCCACGACATCCTTGGCAGTGGCAGCCGGAATGGCGAAGGCGATGCCGACATTGCCGCCCGACGGCGAGAAGATCGCGGTGTTGATGCCGACCACTTCGCCCGAGAGGTTGAAGGTCGGGCCACCCGAGTTGCCGCGGTTCACCGCCGCGTCGACCTGCAGGTAATCGTCATAGGGGCCGGAGCCGATATCACGGCCACGGGCCGAGATGATGCCCGAGGTCACCGTGCCGCCGAGGCCGAACGGGTTGCCGACGGCAACCACCCAGTCACCGACCCGCACCTTGCTGTCATCGGCCCAGCCGACATAGGTGAACTTGCGCTTGTCGTCGACCTTGAGCACGGCAAGGTCGGTACGGCTGTCCTTGCCGACCAGCTTGGCGTCAAGCTCGGTACCATCGTTGAGAATGACCGTGAAGGCCGAGCCATCGGAAACGACGTGGTTGTTGGTGACGAGATAACCGTCCTCGGAAATGAAGAAGCCGGAGCCTTGCGACGTCGGACGCAGGCGACCTTCACCGTGCGGCGGGCGACGACCGGGGCCGCGGTCGGCACGGTCACCGTCGCGCGGGCCAAATTCCTTGAAGAAGCGCTTCAGCGGGTGGTCGTCCGGCAGATCATCGAAACCGCGGCCGTTGAAATCGAAGGAGAAACCGTTGCCCTCGTCGGAAACCGGATTGGCGCGCGACTGCACGCGGACCGAAACGACGGCCGGCGAGACTGCTTCGACCACATTGGCGAAGCTCGGCACCGAGGGCGCCTCTACCTTGACGGCCTCCGCGAACGACTGGGAAACACGAGCCGGCAGACCGGAGGCCAGCATCACGACAGCAAGGCCGGCAACCGTCGAGGCCTTGAGAGTGGTCTTGAGGGAGGGACGCAGGGATTGAGTCTTAAACATCCGTTTTGCCTTTTCTCTTCCTTGATGCAGCCTGAAAAGCCGCATCGAAACCTGGTTGCGAAACCCGCCTCAGGGAGGGAGGGCTCGTTTGGCTGACTGGAGGAACAGCCGATGAAGAAAGGTGTAACGGATGGGACCTTACTGAGTTCTGTCCGGAAGATGAATATTTGGTAATGTTGTCGAGAGGTGGCCAAGGTTGGCCGCGCGTTCGCCGCTGACAGCGCCTTGACGGCCGCGTAAACAGCTCTCGGCGGGAGCAATCGCCAGCGATATCAAGGCGTAACGAGCAGATACCGTCGCAAGGAGCCGCCCGCGCGCGGCCGGTCAGGGCTGAAGCAGCTTCTGCAGCTTTTCCTTCTCGTCCTCGGACAGCGGCGTGCCTTTCGGCTGCCGCGCGCGACGGCGGACTGCAACGACAAGAGTGATCGCTCCGATCAGCAACAAGGTCGCCGGCATGCCCCATAGGACGAGCGTCTTCGTCTCGAAGCGCGGTTTCAGAAGGACGAACTCGCCGTAGCGCGACACGACATAGTCGATCACCGCCGCGTCGCTGTCGCCGTTGGCCAGGCGCTCGCGCACCAGCACGCGCAGGTCCTTCGCCAGCTCGGCGTTGGAATCGTCGATCGACTGGTTCTGGCAGACCATGCAGCGCAGCTCGGCCGAGATCGCTCGCGCCCGCGCCTCGAGCCCAGGATCCGAAAGCACCTCATCCGGATTGACGGCGAAGGCCGGACCGAGCGAGCCGGCGAACAGCAGACATGCAAGCAGCAGGCGTTTCATTCGGCCGCCTCCACCCGGGCGGCCTTTGGCCGCTTGGCGCGCGACGGCGCGCCGACCCGCAAGCGACGATCGCTGAGAGACACGAAGCCACCCGCCATCATGAACAGCGTTCCGCCCCAGATGCACAGGATCATCGGCTTCCACCAGATGCGCACGACGATGCCGCCCTCGCCGATCTGGTCTCCGAGCGAGACGTAGAGCTGGCTCAAACCGAAGGTACGGATGCCGGCTTCCGTCGTCGGCATGCGGCGCGCCTGGTAGAGGCGCTTGGAAGACCAGACCTCGCTGACGGCAACGCCACCGCGGCTGATGGTGAAATGTCCGGATTCCTCGGAATAGTTCGGGCCGCTGCCATTGCGCATGCCGTCGAAGCGCAACGTATAGCCGCCGGCTTCCACCGTCATGCCGGGTTTCATCTCGACGACCGTTTCGGTCTCGAACGCGGTGACGGCAACGACACCGATCAGGGTGACGCCGAGACCGATATGGGCGAGCGCCGTGCCGAAAGCCGAGCGCGGCAAGCCGGAGAAGCGCTTCCAGGCGATATTGCTTGCGACCTTGCCGAGACCGGAGCGCAGCGCCAGGTCCGTGAGCGAGCCGGCAATGAGGTAGACGCCGAGCGCGATGCCGAACAGCGCCAGAACCGGACCGCCGTTCATGGCGTAATAGTAGGCCGTGCCGAACAGGAGACCGATCGCAACGGATGCGAAGAGGCGCTGCGAAACGCCGGCAAGGTCACCGCGCTTCCAGGCCAGCAATGGACCGAACGGCACCGCAAAGAGCAGCGGCAGCATCAGGAGACCGAAGGTCATGTTGAAGAAGGGCGGACCAACGGAGATCTTGTCGCCGGTCAAAGCCTCCAGCACCAACGGATAGAGCGTGCCGGTCAGGACCGTCGCCGTCGCCGTCGTCAGGATCAGGTTGTTGAAGACCAGAGCGCCCTCACGCGAAATCGGCGCAAAGATGCCGCCGGCTTTCAGGTGCGAGGCGCGCAGCGCGAACAGGAAGAAGGCGCCACCGATGAAGAAGACGAGGATCGCTAGGATGAAGATGCCGCGCGTCGGGTCGGTCGCAAAGGCGTGCACGGACGTCAAGACACCCGAGCGGACCAGGAAGGTACCGAGCAACGACAGCGAAAAGGTCATGATCGCCAGAAGCACGGTCCAGATCTTCAGCGCCTCGCGCTTCTCCATGACGAGCGCCGAGTGCAGCAGCGCCGTGCCGGCGAGCCATGGCATGAAGGAGGCGTTTTCGACCGGGTCCCAGAACCACCAGCCGCCCCAGCCAAGCTCGTAATAGGCCCAGTAGGACCCCATGGAGATGCCGGCGGTGAGGAAGGTCCAGGCGGCGAGTGTCCAGGGGCGGACCCAGCGCGCCCAGGCGGCATCGATGCGGCCTTCGATCAGTGCGGCAATGGCGAAGGAGAAGCAGACGGAGAAGCCGACATAGCCGAGATAGAGCAGCGGCGGATGGATGGCGAGACCGACATCCTGCAGGATCGGGTTCAGGTCCTTGCCTTCGCCGGGCGCCGGCACGAGCCGCGCGAACGGGTTGGAGGTCAACAGGATGAACAGCGCAAAGGCCGAGGCGATCCAGGCCTGCACGGCAAGCACATTTGCCTTCAGCGTCTCTGGCAGGTTGCGCCCGAACGCGGCAACCAGCGCCGAGAAGAACGTCAGGATCAAAAGCCAGAGCAGCATCGATCCCTCGTGGTTCCCCCACACGCCCGAGATCTTGTAAATCATCGGCTTCAGCGAATGGGAGTTTTCCCAGACGTTTCGCACCGAGAAATCCGAGGTCACGTAAGCGAAAGTGAGAGCGGCGAAGGCGAAAACGACGAGCAGGAAACAGGCAACGGCTGCGCTCGAGGCCAGCTCCATCAGACCGCGATCGTTGAGCCGCGCACCCAGGAGCGGCAGGGCGGCCTGAATGACCGCCGTCGCCAGCGCCAGAACCAGAGCGTAGTGCCCGAGCTCGATGATCGAAGCCTGCATCTGGGCGAGAACCGCCTGCACCAGGTCGAGCGCGTGGTATGCGGCTTCGGTGATCTCATTGATCATCGAACGGTCTCCTTCCCGCTGAGCTCGACGCCCTGCGCCTTCAGGCGATCGGCGACGTCCTTGGGCATGTAGGTCTCATCATGCTTGGCGAGCACCGAATCCGCCACGAAAACCGAACTGCCCGCCACAAAGGTCCCCTCGGTCACCACGCCCTGCCCTTCCCGGAAGAGATCGGGCAGGATGCCGGTATAGGTGACCGGCACGCCGTTCAGCGTGTCGGTCACGGTAAAGGTCACCGTCTTGCCGTCGCCGCGCTTGACCGACCCGGCTTCGACCAGGCCGCCGAGACGGATGCGCGTGCCGGGTGGAACGTCCGCCTTGGCAAGATCGCTCGGCACGTAGAAATAGGCAATCGCCTGGCTGAAGGCGAACATGACGAGGAAGGCCGCGAGCACGAGGAAACCGACACCGCCGCCGATGATCGCCAGTCTTTTCTGTTTGCGCGTCATTGCGTCACTCCGTCGGTCGCAATCCCCAGTTCACGGGCTAGCGCCAGCAACTGCTTGCCGCCATCACCTTCGGCCGGAAACGCCCTCAGCCCTTCCTTCAGCGCCGCCGCCGCCTTGTCGCGCTGATCGAGCACGACGTGGGAGCGGATCAGGCGCAACCACCCTTCAAGGTTGTCGGGGTTTTCCTTCAGCCGGCTCTCAAGGCTGCCGACCATGCCGCGGATCATTTCCTGGCGATCGCCGGCCGTCATGCTCTGAGCGGCCGCCACATCGTCGGCACTGGGGTTGCCGGGCGCAGCTCCGCTACCGGCCGCCCCACCCCCCAGTTCGGCGACATGCTGCCTGACGAGCGGCAACCAGGGCGCATCGGCAGGGGACGTCGCGGCCAGCCTTTTGAACGCCTCCAGCGCCTCCGCCTTTTTGCCTTCCTGCTTGAAGCCGAGCGCAAGGTAAAACTCCGAGCGCGGGTCGTTCGGATCGAGAGCAAGCGCCTGTTTCAACGCGTCTTGTGCCTTCGTCGTCACCAGACCGCCGGACTGTACGACCAGGGCCTCTGCGTATCCGCCAAGGCGCGCCGGGGTCGGCCCGAGCAGCCGGATCGCGCGGTCATAGGCATCGACCGCGTCCTCGACGCGCGCGGTGCGCATGTAGATCGGTGCGAGCAGGTCCCAGCCGGCACCATCATCGGGGTTCAAGGCCAGGTGGTTCTCGGCCTTGGCGATCAGAATGTTGATGTCGGTGTTGGGATCGGCAAGCCGAGCCGCGAGCGGCTGCGCCGGCAATTCCGGGCTGCCTGTCTGCAAGTAAAGACAGAGCCCTATAACGGGAAGACAGAGAAGCACGAAGGCCTGGGCCAGGCGGCTGACTGTGCGCCGCGGCGGCGCCACCGGCTGTCCGTCGCGATCACTGTCGCCCGCCGCAAGCAGCCGGCGCGCGACTTCGGCGCGCGCGAGCTCCGCATCATCGGCACCGATCAGCCCGCTGTCCTGGTCGCGCTTGAGCTCGTCGAGCTGGTCGCGATAGACCTCGACGTCATGGCTGTGAGGAGATGATGGGGCATCCCCTGACCGCATCAGCGGCAGGATGAGCACGATAGCGACGGCCGCCGTCAGGGTGGCGACAAGGATCCAGAACAACATGGACGCTCAATACTATGGGGCCCATGGCATTCCAACTCGAAAACCCCTGATGACGGAGATTTGAGGCGTTTCGCCGCAATGCGGATCAAGCCGACACGGCATGCTTCGCGCACGCCGGAAGCCTGACGCTCAGGTCAGCGGCGTCCAGCTGCCGTCGGCATTGCGGCAGGCGGCGCCCCGCGCCGTCTTCGGCTGGCCCTTGACGGTAACGGTGTGGCTGTACTGGCGGCAGTTCTGCGATCCGACCTGATAGGGCGCCGCGGCGACCACCGAACCGTTGACGCCGCGCCCGGCCCACTCGACCGGCTGTCCGCCCGGAGCCGCTTCCAGCGCGCGGTACTCCGCCTCCAGAGCCCTCTGGCGATCCGATGTGCCGATGTCGAGATCGCTCAAGCGCCCGATCACGCCACCCTGCAGCGCCGCAATATAGGTCGTGGAGGAGGCGCCGCGCGTGCCCGTCGAACCGAGACTTGCGCCAGCGCCCTTGCTGCCCGTCGTGCCGCAGCCGGCAAGCGCTACGGCCGACGCGATCACCGCGATCCTGCCGCCAACGACAAAAGCCCGTGTCATTTCTGCCTGGTTCCTCATGATCCGCGACACTCAACCATCCTATCCGCAGCCGCATTCGTGACGCTCGTTCCATTCGAGCAGAGCTGCGACTTGTCCTTGATTTTCTTTTGGCATTCCCAGCCGGCCGAAGCAACGGCGGGTCCTCTACCGCGCGACATTTTCAGGCGTGGGTGTGCCCCCCCGATCACGATGGGCATGGCCTCGCCTACCCGACACCAGCCTAAACCGCAGCCGGCAGGACAAGTTCGGCGCGCAAACCGCCCTCGTCGCGCCGCGAAAGGGTCAGGCTGCCCTGATACTCGCGCACGATCTCGCTGACGATCGAGAGTCCGAGGCCCGTCCCGGGCTTGCTCTCATCGAGCCGCTTGCCGCGTTTCATCGCGAGTGCGATCTGATCGGGATTGAGCCCCGGCCCGTCGTCGTCGACATCGAGCACGATCCATTGCCGGCCGGGCTCCTTGGCATGAACCTCGCTCGGCGCCGGCCTGACGTTCAGCCACACCTCGCCGCGAGCGTGACGGGCCGCGTTTTCGAGCAGGTTGCCGACCGTCTCTTCGACGTCCTGCAGTTCCATCGCCAAGACAAGGCCCGGCGGATCGATCGACAGATGAACCTGCTTTTCAGGATTAAGCTTGCGCACGACACGCACGAGGCGCTCGAGCGCCGGCTGCGCCTCCGTCCGCGCCAACACCGATTCACGCTGCGCGGCGATCCGGGCGCGGCTGAGATAGGATTGAACCTGCATCTGCATCGCGTCGACCTGGCTTCTGACCAGTTCGCCATGCGACGCTTCGAGCACCCGCGCCTCGTTGAGCAGCACGGCAATGGGCGTCTTCAGCGAATGGGCAAGATTGCCGACCTGCATGCGCGCGCGCTCCACGATGCGCCGGTTGCTGTCGATCAGGGCGTTGACTTCGTTGGCAAGGGGCTGGATTTCGCGCGGGAACGCGCCATCGAGCCTCTCGCTCTCGCCGGCACGGATCTTCTCAAGCGAGCGGCGTACCTGATCGAGCGGCCTGAGGCCGAAGAGAATGGTCAGCGCGTTGACGCCAAGTCCGCCAAGACCGAAGATCGAGAGCGCGATCGTCAGGTTGCGGGTGAAGCGGTTGATATCGGCTTCGAGCACGTCGCGATTGCCGGCCACACGAAAACGCGCCGTGTGGCCCTGGATATCGAGAACGACTTCGGTCTCGGAAACCTCGACTTCGTTCCCGAACGGGTCCTTGGTGGTGTAGAAACGGACATAGCCCGTATCGAAAGGCACCTCATCGACACTGGCGATCGGCAGTTTGCCGTTGCCGAGCGACGTCGAGATCAACGGCGGCGTATCGAACTCGCCGATCGGGTCGACCACCCAGTACCAGCCGGTCTGCGGCTGCGAGAAACGCAGATCGCCAAGCTGCGGGCTGCCTGAAAGCACCGTCTTCTCGTTGACCGAGATCGAATTGACGACGTTGAACAGCTGCGCCCGCAACAGATCCTTGAAGCCGCGCTCGGAACCCTGACGATAGAGCTCGGAAATCACCACTCCGATCACGACCAGCGAGACGACCGCCCAGACGGTGGAAACCGCCAGAACGCGGGCTGTGAGCGATCTAATTGCCATTGCCCGGCGCTTGCATTCGGTATCCGAGGCCGCGCACAGTCTCGATCAGATCGTTGCCGATCTTCTTGCGCAGTCGTCCGATGAAGACTTCGATGGTGTTGGAATCGCGATCGAAATCCTGGTCGTACATGTGCTCGACCAGCTCGGTGCGCGACACGACCTGACCCATGTGATGCATGAGATAGGACAGCAGGCGGAACTCGTGCGACGTCAGCTTGAGCGCCACGCCGTCGACGGTCGCCTTGGAACCCTTGGTGTCGAGGCGGACCGGACCGCAGACGATTTCCGAGCTTGCATGGCCCGCCGCACGACGGATGAGCGCGCGGATGCGCGCCAGCACCTCTTCGACATGGAAGGGCTTGGCGACATAGTCGTCTGCACCCGCGTCGATGCCGGCCACCTTGTCGCTCCAGCGATCGCGCGCCGTCAGGATGAGTACCGGCATGGTCTTGCCGTCGCCGCGCCATTTTTCGAGAACCGTGATCCCGTCCATTTGCGGCAGGCCGATATCAAGGATCACCGCGTCGTAGGGCTCGGCATCGCCGAGATAATGCCCCTCCTCGCCGTCATAGGCCTGATCAACGACGTAGCCGGCCTCTTTCAGCACTTCGGCCAGCTGCCGGTTCAGGTTGACGTCGTCCTCGACTATCAGAATGCGCATTCGTCTTTATTTCCCTCTCGTCGCCATCCGCCCTCGGGATAGCTTACATCGGCACCTTGACGGTCACCTTCTTCGGTCGCCCGCCATTGCCGGGAACAAGCACGGTGATCACACACTGGCCATCGGACGTCGGCTGCGCAGACAGGAGCTCGCCGCCGGTATCAGCGACGACCTGCGCTGCGGCAGCGCTGCAATCGCCGGCCACACGAACGACAACATCCGACGGCACGCTGATCGCCGGCGGACTGAAGCCCGAGAGGCTTGCAGCAAGCGCGGCTATGATCACTGGTGAAGACATGAACGCACTTTCGACTTGGGAAGCAACATGGCAGAAGCAATAACCGAACGAGGCTGAATGGCAAATGAATGTCAGCCTTGCCGGCCGGCAGACACCTGTCGGAGACTGCACCGCGCCCGCCCGACTGAGACCATAGATTGCAGCGATTCCATCTCGGACGGAACCCGTTGCGGCGGGATTGTCGCCCAAGCCTGGCGGTTGCGCGGCCCGCAATACCGCGCACCACATCCCGGCAAAGGGTATCGCCGCAAGCTGTGACAGCCTTTTGTTAAGGCTGTTTTGGTAGATCGAACTGCACGACAAGGATTAGGCCCGCCCCTCGCCAAGTCGTTCCCGACGGCGTCTAGCCTGCCTTTGGATCCCGTGCGGGACGAGGCAATTTCGCAATCCTGCGAATCCGTTGGCGACCGTCTCTCGCAATCTGATTCAGCCGCCTGCCCGAGTGATTGAAGGCGATCACAATTTGATTCCGGCAAGCGGCCCAAGCCCCTGATATGCTTCAACGGTGGCGTGACAACCGCGCAGCGGCGCGCCCTCTTTAGACCTTCCCCATTTCGGCCACGCTCCACATTTCACCGGCACAGAGGCGCCGAAATACTTTTCACCGGCCCATGTATTCGTCGAGCATTTGCGAGATAAACCGGGAAAGACGTGCAGTAGTTATCTCAACCATCTCCCGTACAACGAGATGCGGAAATGACGGCAATTTACTTCAAAAGAACAACTACAGACCGACGCCATATTCTCCATTGACAATCGGCTGTGGATCAACGAAAAATTAATCGATTTAAATATTTTTCAATCGTTTAAATGATTTAAGCTGCTGATTTACAAAGCCTTTACGATGTGAAATTGTCCGTTCTATTAAACGTTCACGAAACCGTCACAGCCCCGGGAGGATCGGATGCAGACACAAGCGAACAGCCAGACAGCATCTCAGGACGCCAAGGTACCGCAATCGCTGCTTGACCGCTTCGAAAACGAATGGCGCGCGATGCGTGCGGCCAACGACACAGCGCCGAAGCCGATCCAGCCGGCCGAGTAACGGCGTGAGCCAGGTGGGCCGGACGTGCCCGCCATCCACGCTTCAGCCCTCTTCTCAATAAAATCTGTACCAGCACCGCCAGGCAGCGCCTGACAGCGGTGCTGTGCGTTTTGGCCCTGCGGAAGCATGGCTTCTTCGACGCCGGGCAGCCGTTGCCGTCCGCACGGCAATCAGCCGGTGGTTGTCGGACGTCCCGTCGTTCTTGCCGTGATCTTCGGTCTTTTGGCCATTCGGCAAAACCATGTTACTCTTGCCGGATGCTGACCGAAGAGATCGAAAAACTCGCGCTAAGCTTGCCGGGAACGGAGGAAAACGCGCATTTCGGCACCCGGGATTTCCGTGTGGGAAAACGCATTTTCATGACCTTGCCGGAGGCCGGCCGCGCGGTGTTCAAGTTCACGCCCGACCAGCAGCGCATGCTCCTGGAAATGGAGCCGGGCGTCTGCGCCGCCGTGCCCGGCGGCTGGGGCGACAGAGGCTGGACCTCGTTCTACTTCGTCGAGGCGGATGAAGATCTCGTGCGCCAATCCATGGAGACGGCGTGGCGCAACGTCGCCCCCAAGAGCCTTGTCAAGAAAAACGGCAACGGACACTGAGCCGAGACTGCAGCTTGCGCACGATCGGCTGCATCTCCAGTCCGCAGCCCTGCTCAAGCCCTCTCAATCAACGCTTTCCTCACCCACCTCCAGCGGCCAGGTAACGAGGTAGTCTTCATAGTCCTCGACGTCGATGCCGTCTTCGGCGACGGTGCGGCCGCGCACCGATATTCCGGCCGCATGGACCGTCTGCGGATCGCCCGATATCAGCGGATGCCACCAGTAGAGGTCGCGGCCCTCGGCGACCAGCCGATAACCGCATGTCGGCGGCAACCAGGTGATCTCGCGCACGGCGTCTGGCGTCAGCTGAATGCAGTCCGGCACGGTTGCCTGACGGTTGACGTAGTCCTTGCAACGACAGCTCTCGCCGTCGAGCAGGGTACAGCGGATCGAGGTCCAGGCGATCTCGCCGGTTTCCCAATCTTCCAGTTTGTTGAGACAACAGAGACCGCAGCCATCGCACAGGCTTTCCCACTCGGTATCGGTCATGTCCTCAAGGCTCTTCGCCTTCCAGAAAGGCATTTCGCCCATCGTCATCACACTTTCGTCAAATCGTCCGCGCACCTCGTCAGGCTGGTCATAGCAGACGCGCACGGATCGCAGTAGCAAATTGGGTTTCCGGATGCCTGTCCTGCGGCCGATAAGGCTCAAAGGAAACAGCCAGACGAGAATTTTCGCAGAAAATTGCCGGTTTTTTAAGGCTGGCGGCGCGATATGCAAGTAGATTGGAATTTGACGCCGTGCAAATATTGGGCGGCGCCGGCATGATGCCGTAGAGCCTTCAGGACGTTGAGACCGTGCGGGAACCGAGGAAAGACGACAACCGGCCAAAGAAGCGGCACATCTTTCTGAGAATCGACTCCTTTATCGATTCGACGGTCTGGAATGCCGGCTTCAAACTCGGGCAATGGTGGGAAGACACCACCATCTTCTTTCGCCGTTTCCGCGTCACCGGCTGGAAAAAAGTGGTCTTCGAGGTACTCGGCGAAGGCATGAACTGGGGCAGCGTCGGCGCGGTGCTGATGCTGGCACTGGCGCTTCCCGCCTTTGAAGAGACCAAGGGCAACTGGCGCGCCCAAAGCGATTTTGCCGTCACCTTCCTTGACCGATACGGCAACGAAATCGGCCACCGCGGCATCATTCACGAAGACTCCGTACCGATCGACGAATTGCCAGATCACCTGATCAAGGCGGTGCTGGCCACCGAAGACCGGCGTTTCTTCGACCATTGGGGCATCGACTTCCTCGGCCTTGCGCGCGCCATGACCGAGAACGCCCGCGCAGGCGGCGTCGTCCAGGGCGGCTCGACGCTGACCCAGCAGCTTGCCAAGAACCTCTTTCTGTCCAACGAGCGGACGATCGAGCGCAAGATCAAGGAAGCATTCCTCGCCGTCTGGCTCGAGTGCAATCTCTCGAAGAAGGAAATCCTCAGGCTCTATCTCGACCGCGCCTATATGGGCGGCGGCACCTTCGGCGCGGCAGCGGCGGCGCAGTTCTATTTCGGCAAGTCGATCACCGACGTCAATCTCGCGGAATCGGCGATGCTCGCCGGCCTGTTCAAAGCGCCGGCGCGCTATGCACCGCACGTCAACCTGCCGGCCGCTCGCGGCCGCGCCAACGAGGTTCTGACCAATCTCGTCCAGGGCGGGCTGATGACCGAGGGACAGGTGATCGCCGCGCGCCTCAATCCTGCAACCGTCGTCGACCGCGCGCAGGTGAAGGCGCCCGACTTTTTCCTCGACTGGGCTTTCGACGAAGTCCAGCGGATCGCCCGTCCCTTCGCTCAGCATTCGCTGATCGTGCGCACCACGATCGACATGGGCCTGCAGAACGCGGCCGAGGATTCGGTGGAATCGAGCCTGCGCCAGTACGGCGAGAGTTTTCGCGTGAAGCAGGGTGCCCTGGTCATGGTCGAAAACGGGGGCGCGGTGCGCGCCATGGTCGGCGGCCGCGACTACGGCGAAAGCCAGTTCAACCGCGCGACCCGCGCCCTCAGGCAGCCCGGCTCATCCTTCAAGGTCTATACCTATGCGGCCGCAATGGAAAAGGGCATGACGCCGGAAACGGTGGTCGTCGATGCCCCAATCACCTGGCGCGGCTGGTCGCCGCAAAACTACGGCCGCAGCTATGCCGGCCGGATCACGATCCTGACGGCCATCGCCAAGTCGATCAACACCATCCCCGTTCGTCTCGCCAAGGACAAGCTCGGCACCGAGCTTATCGCGCAGACGGCCAAGGAGATGGGGATCGAAACGCCCATTCGTACCGACAAGACCATGCCGCTCGGCACATCGGAGGTGACGGTGCTCGACCAGGCGACGGCCTATGCGGTCTTCCCGGCCGGGGGTCTGCAGTCGCGCCGCCACGGCATCAGCCAGATCCTCAATTACGATGGCGACATCCTCTACGATTTCGGTCGGGATGCTCCGCCGGCCCGGCGCATTCTTTCCGAAACCGCCACCGCGTCGATGAACTCCATGCTGACGCAGATCCCGATCATCGGCACGGCCCGAAAGGCGGCACTCGACAATGGCGTCGTCGTCGGCGGCAAGACCGGCACCACGCAGGCCTATCGCGACGCCTGGTTCGTCGGCTTCACCGGCGACTACACGACCGCTGTCTGGTTCGGCAATGACGACTATACCTCGACGAACAACATGACCGGCGGTTCGCTGCCGGCGATGACCTTCAAGCGGCTGATGGATTATGCCGAGCAAGGCATAGAGCACCGCGCTATCCCCGGCGGCATCGCACCGGCGGCGCCCGCAAAGCAGCCGCAGGTCGCGACAGCCAAGCCCGACGAAAACGCCCTGCCGCCGCTCGTGCGGCCACGCTCGCTGTCGAGCGACGTCACCCGCCTTTTGCGTGTAATCGGCGAGACCTTCGAAAAGGCGCCGGCGCTGAAAGCGCCCGAGAAAGCCGGCGGCAAGCTCGCCGCACTCGGTGCGGCGGAAGAACAGATGACCGGACACGCGAGGCGCGATGGCACGAGCAACTGATCGCTCCCTGAGTTCCGCCACTGCGCGGCGTCGCGCCGGTGATGGCCGGCTCGCGGCTGCCGTTGCACCGGCGGCTGATTTCGGCGAGATAGAGAGGCAACCCCGTGATGCCTCGCCGCAAGACCTTATCCGATAGAGCCGCCCTTGTTTCGAATTCCCTTCCTCGTCGCCTTCACCCTTGCCATCGCCTTTGGCGGCGGCATTGCGTCGGCCGTGTGGGCGCTCAAGGCGACGGTCGGGTTCGGCGCGATCGCCATCGGTCCCTGGGTCGCCTTCCCCGAAGCGCAGACGGCCAATGCCGACCCCTATGCCAAGGCGCATCGCGCGCGCGCCGGCGAGCTTCTTTATGGCGGCGCCGAAGGCCTGATGTTCACGGCCCAGGTCGACGACAAGGGTGAAAAGCTGCAGGCGGCCTGCTCCTATGACGTGACCGGCCTCACGCCACAGGCGCGCTTCTGGACGCTCTATGCGGCCAATGACGACGCACAGCCGCTGCGCCCGGGGTCGGATCTGCCGTCCGCTCTCAATTCCTGGACGGTGCTGCGCGGCGAAAACAGCAACTTCACCATCCATGTTTCTGCGAACGCGCAACCGGACAACTGGCTTGCCATCCGTCATTCGGGCACGTTCCGCCTCGTCCTGACGTTGCTCGATACGCCGACGGCGGGCTCGTCCGGTCTGATCGACCTCGCCATGCCCATCATCACTAAGACGGGATGCGGCGATGCGTAGCGTTTTCTTCGTCACAGTGCTCGGACTCGTCGGCGCCGCGCTTCTGCACATCATCATCGTGCTGGCGCTGCCGCAGTTCACCGGCCGCGACGCCTATACCCGCGTGCTCGGGCTTCTGGAGATGGACAGCTTCTTCGCGCTCACGAGCACGCAGGGACCGACCGGACTTGCCAACGACGACCCTTATCTGAGGACCGCCGTCTGCAGCTTCTCGATCGAAGACGGCCCGGCACGGTTTCTCGCCAGCGGCAACGTGCCGTTCTGGTCGCTTGCGGTGTTCGACAGCAATTCGAACGAAGTCTTCAGCATGAACGACCACACGTCTGTCAACGGCAAGCTCGACCTTGTCGTCGCCACGCCGATCCAGCTGGTCGAACTGCGCAAGTCCCCGCCCGAGGCACTCGCACAATCCATCATGGTTGAGATGAAGGAGCAGGACGGCTATGCCGTTTTGAGGGCGATGGCGCCCGTGGACAGTTTTGAAGAGCAGGTTCGCAATTTCCTGGCGGGATCGAGCTGTGAGCCGTTCCGTCGCTGAGATCAGAGGCAAACCTCTGGTCCTTGCACGGCGCTCATTCCGCCGACAGACAGGCGATCGTGCTGCCGCCCAGCGAAGATGGTGCGGTCAGCGGATAGGCATGAAGCGGCCGCGAAACGGCGACACCTCGGAAGACGGGAGTGGAAAATCGCCCGGAGGATGGGCGAGGAAACGCGCGCGGCGAAGCTATCGCTAGCGCCTAAAAAACGCGATGCTTACTGTTTCTTGATCCGACGACCGTCCGGCGCCGTCGGCTGCGGGTCGCGACCATCGAGCCGCTCGTAGCGGATGCCCGTGAACAGAAACACCTGGGCTCCCCCCGAAATGACCGGAGGCCTGCGTGGTGGTATGCGAACCTTGCGGTCCTGAATTCTGATTACGTCTGCCATGCTCGTCTCCATAAAGTCTTGAGACGGATGAACTATCGTACAGATTTCACCCTGCCCTTTTCGGGCCAGCGCATTTTTCCAGGCTTTGCCTGGACAGGCGCGCTTTTCTCGTTTGCTCCTTCTTCCGGTCACCCGGATGTTGCTCGTCCGGTTCACTCGACGCAGCCCGATGATATCGGGTCCCAATCGATAGAGCCACAGGCTGGTTAACAAGTTGCTAATACAGCTCCATCAACCGCAACCTGTGTTCATTATTACCCCGGGCAGAGCATGATGATGTACCCGAGGTAACACCCTTCGACGGATCGGCGAGACGCCAGTACACGCGGTTTGAACGCGATCTCTACGCCCAAGCGCTACCGCCTGGAAATCAGGCCGAACAGGAAGGACACGCCCGCGACCGCGGCGAGTGTCGACAACGGTTCCTCGCGAACCCTTTCGCGCACGCGCTCGGCCAATAAATCCGCCTCGCCTTGCATGACCGCCTTCGTGCCTACTCCAATCGCAGAGACGGCATCGGCCAGGCGGGCGATTTCCGCGCGCAGTTCGGCGATCTGGGCATCCACTTCGGCGCGCGCGCCTGAGTCAGCGACGCTCTCGGCAACCTTTTCCACCGCTTGCAGTTTCTTCTCGACCATTACAACGCTCCCTTGTCTGCCCGTTTTCAACGCGCCGACCGCCGTTTGGTTCCCCTGCACGTCGCTGAACCTGCCTAAAACGCAGACGGGCGGCCAAGGCCGCCCGTCGTTGTCGCATGGATCGGCAGGTCTGCCGCTCAGTTCTCGCAGTAGGGGTCGTCGACCCGGCAACGCACCATCGGAACCGGGCGGGCGCCCTCATAAAATCCGTTGTCGTCCTGCCGGACCCGAACGCCGTCGCTGCCGCGCTCCCAGCTGCGCCGTTCCTCGCGCTCGCTGCGCTCCGAACGCTCCGTGCGTTCGGTGCGCTCACGCTTCCATTCGCCGTCGCGACGCCATTCCTCTTCGCGCTTGCGGCGCTCCCAGTCGCGTTGCTCCTGGCGACGGTCACGCTCCCAATCGCGGCGGTCGCGCTCGCGCTGACGCTCCCAGTCACGGCGATCACGCCGGTCGTCGACCCAGTCCGGCCCGCGGCGCCAGCGATCGCGATCGCGATAGAAGTCGCGGCCGCGATAGTTGCGATCCCAATAGCTGTCGAACTGGAAGACAACCGTCGGGATACCGAGCGGGCGATAGTAGCGCGGCTCGACATAGACGCGATTGCGGCGATAGTCGGCCTGGACGTAACGGCCGGCTACCCAGCCGCGTCCACCGTAGAACGAGACGTCGCACCAGGGCAGATCCGCAAGGCACCCGTGGATTTCCACCGATTCGCCGGCCGGGATCATAGACACCGCCGGATAGCGGGTGCTCGGCCCCGAGCGCATGTTGACGTTGGCCGTGGCAAAGCCCTCAGCGGCCTCAGCCAGAGCTGGGGCCGCAAGGAGCGCGCAGACCGCCGCCACGCGCAGAATAAATTTCTTCAAAGTTCCATATCTCCCATGGAGAGGCCCCTCTTCACTTGGCCCCCAAACGTCGGCGGGCGTCCGGGCCCTTCACCGTCGCCGCGATACCTCAGGACCGCATGTGGATTTTTTATGGCTGATCCGGGGATCTCCCCGGACAAATCGCGGGATCGGCCGAGAACCGGCTGCGGATGGCGCGGCGATCCGGCGCCGCAAGCCTGAATAAAGCTCCAACATCCATAGTTAACAGTACGCTAACGCTTTTCTTTTAATTTTTACGACGTGTGCCGTTCCGGATCGCCGGCAATGGCGATCATGTTTTGCGTGCAGGGAATTATCGTGACGGATCGCTTTCGTGAGTTGGAAAGGCCACAGACAGGCCGCTTGAAGGACGTTGTCCTGATGGCGACCGTCACCGGTTTCGAAAGCCTGCGTCTGCCGCGCAAGTCCGACATGAAGCAGTTTGCCGAGCTGTTCGAGCCGTTGTTTCTCGGCTCCAGCAACGAGGCCCGCCGGCAGGCCGCGGCCGCCCTTTCCCAGTGCCAGCATGTTCCAGACGCCGTCGCGGCATTGATCGGCGGCATGCCGATCTCGATCGCCGCCATCTTTCTCACCCGGTCAAAAGCGATTTCCGACCGGGCGCTGATCGCCGTCATCCGCGAGCGCGGGCCCGAGCATGCAGCGGCAATCGCGCGCCGTGCAAACCTCTCCCCGCTTGTCGTCGATGCCCTGGTCGAACACCACAATCCGCCCGGGCTTGCGGCCCGCACAGGCACGGCGAGCAAACCGTCCCAGACGGAGCCCACTGTTGTCTCGGAACGCTCAGTGCGGGAAGAAACGCTGCGCCGAGAGATCAAGGCGCTCGCGCGCGCCGGTGGACGCGACGACGCCTTGCCGGCCGGTGCGTTCGATGCCATCGGCGACGTCCATGCCGCCTTTCTGGTGCGCTTTGCCCGCAGCGGCGAGATCATTCTGTTCTCCCGCGTCCTTGGTCAGTCGCTGAGCACCGAAGACGCGCAGGTCGAGCGCATCCTGCTCGACATTTCCGGCCAGCGCCTGGCAACGAGCCTCGTTGCCGTTGAACTGGCAGCAGCCGACGCCGGCTTCGTGCTCAAGGCGCTTTACCCGCATCTGAGCGAGCCCTATGGCGCGACGAGCCACGCCGAAGCGCTGATCGGCGCGCTGGACCCCAGTGCATGCCGCGCGCAGCTCGAGGCCTGGCTCAGGGACGAGCCCGCCGCGCCCACCCCGGCGGGAAGGCACGAACCCCACTTTGCCGACACGGCCGCCAACGACATACGCCAGCCGGCGGCCCGCAAGGTCGCGGCCACAGCACTCGCACCCCAGCGGCTCTTCGGCCGCCGGCGCGGCTAGGAGCCGACGGCGGAACGCCGTCTCCTTGCCTGTTGCGCCGACGATCTCAACGTTTTCAGAGATGCTGCTTCATCGCATCGATGATCCAGTTCCATTCGCGCGCCGTCGGAACCTGCGGCCCCTGCCCCTGCAACACAGCCATCAGCTCCTGATAGCGGGCCGAACGCGCATGATGCTTGCGATACTGCTCGAGCTGCCAATCGAGAAACGCCCTGTCCGGATTGCGCTTCATCGCCCTGGCCGAGCTTGCGAGCCAGTCGGCCGCGATGTCCTTGCCGCTAGCCGAACGCGGGCTCGCGCCATTTTCGATGGCGCTTCGAACCCGCGCAAAGGTGGCATCGGCAGCCGTGGCATAGGCCGCAGGATCGAACTCCCCGGTCCACAGCGCGGACATATGGGCGCGCATCTCGGCGGCGTAGGCCTTGTCGGATAACATCTCCATCAGCTCCGCCCAGGCGTCGAATTGCTCCGGCGTCGGATCATCGGGAAGATCCGGCGTACCGGCATCCATCATCCTCTTCTTCCACTCCAGATCCACCGGCGCGCCGCCGGCAACCTCGTCATAGAAGCGCTCGAGCGCCTTTCGGAATTCCGTCTTTGAAAGCTTGGTCACGGTCCACAGTCTCCTGAGATCGGTTGAGGAGGGTTCATGGATCTTCAAAGCCATTCGCAAGGCCGCAGCGATCCGGCGCTTCGCCCGAATTTCGGTTTCGAGCGTACGCAACCTCAGCACCAGGACGTCGCTCAGCGACGCCCGGCTGCTCAGGATCTTGCGGATCTCTTCAAGGCTCACCCCTGCCTCGCGAAGCGCAAGGACAAGATCGAGCCGGGCAAGATCCGCGCCGGAATACATGCGGTAACCGCTCTCGGTCCGGGTCGAGGGCGGCAGCAGACCGCGGTCGGAATAGAACCGAAGCCTTCTGACCGGAACACCGCTCAGCTTCGAGAGTTCGCCTATCGAGTAGATTTGATCGTCCATGCGACCGTCCTAGGGCTTCCACCAAGTGGAGAGTCAAGCCGTCTGCCGCCGATCGGGGGACCGCGTCAGCGCTGCCCTGCCCCATCCTCGGAAACGACGTCGAATAGGTCACCGCGGTCGTCGAGCTCGATCTCGACGATCCAGCAATCCGGGTCGAAACGGATCTCGCTCGCGAGCGCCGCATCGACGCGCTCGGCCTCGCTGTCACGGAGCCGCACCTCGAACTTGCGGCCGAGATCGACCTCGTCGTCGAAGAAATTCTGCGGCGCCGGCGCAAAAAGCGTCTCGGTGCCGAGCCGCGTGCGCTGGCGGATGAAGATTGCGCCAGCGTCCTCCGCTCCCTTGCGCAGAACGGCCGCGTAGCCGCCGAGCGCAAAGGCCCGCCGCAACAGGGACGAAACGAAGATGTGAGATTTCAGGCGCATTGAAGCCTGATACACGCGACGGCCGAGGGAGGCAAATCTGCGACTGCCGGCGGCGGGAAAGAAGCGGAGCAGCAAGCTCACACCGGCCGGCCTTAGAGCGCGCCGATTTCCTTGAGCTTTTTCAACACCTGGGGATTGGGCTCGCCGGTTTGCGGCAGCCGATAGTGCTTCTCGAAATGCCGGATCGCCGCCTTCGTCTGTTCGCCGGCAACGCCATCGACGGTCACGTCCGCGTAGGCGAGATTGCTCAGCCCTTTCTGGATATTGAGCACGAGCTCGCTCGAAACCGGAATTTCTGCCCGGGGCGTAAAGGAACTTTCCTTTTCGGCTGACCGGATTGCGGCGGCGACGGGATCGATTTCCACACCGCTCTCTTTTGCCTGGGCCAGCGGTCGTCCGGCGGGGGTGACCAGAGCCAGCTTCTGGCCCGACGCAGCACGCAGCGCTTTCAACAGCTCGGCACTCGCAGCTCCGGTTTCGGCGCGGCCTGCCCGTTCCTCGAAGCGCAGGATTGCAGCCGTCGTTCGCGGGCCACTGCGGCCATCGGGTGCCCCGTCGTAGAGGCCGATCTGGTTCAATTCGCCCTGAATATCGGCGACAAGCTTCGATGGCCCGGCATCAGGAACGCTTGCGACACGCTCCGGTGACGGCTTTTGCAGCGGCTCATCCGCCGATGCGGTCGCAATCACCTCCTCGACATTGTCGGTCTTGGGCTCGGCTTCGCGCTCGATGACGAAGGTGGTCACGTTCTTCGGCGCGATCTCCTCGCCCTTGGCGATCGCGATCCGCTGGGCCGTCTCGGCGCTGACAAGCGGTACGCGCGTGCGCAGGAGCGGTGACGGGTGCACCCCGTGCTGATACCACATGGCGTTGGCCGCCACGAAAGAGAAGACGACGAGGAAAGCGGCCGAGCCGCCTGAAACCAGCGGATGGCGCGCCATCAGCCGGCCGGCAAGCCCAGCACCCTGTCCGGCAAGGACCAGCCCGCGCACGGCCAGGCCGGGCGTGCGCCGCGCGGCCTTTTTCCGTTCAGGCTGTTTTCGCTTGCGCGGCGCCATATCCTCGTTCCTCGTTCAAACCCTTCCCCTCGAACCGTCCCGTTTCGACGGCCGGCGTCCCATCGCAGTCTCGCAGGCGCGGCGGAAACTCCACCGTGACCGACGTGCGTTCTTCTTCGCGCTCGGCTGAGGCGATGCCGGATCCGTCGCGCGGAAGCATGACGACAATGACGGTGCCCTCGCCCTCGCGGCTGCGGATCGTGAGTTCGCCACCGTGAAGTGCCACCAGTCCCTTGACCAGCGAAAGGCCGAGACCGGTGCCTTCATAGCGGCGAGTATAGTCGTTTTGGATCTGGACAAAAGGTTGACCGAGAAGTGCCAGCTTGTCGGCAGCGATCCCGATGCCGGTATCGCTGACGGAAAGCTTCAGCATCGCGCCCTCCGCCTCCGCATCGATCGTCACCACGCCACCATGCTCGGTGAACTTCACGGCGTTGCCGACGAGGTTGATCAGGATTTGCTGGAAGGCGCGCTGGTCGGCGTTGATTTCGCCAAGACCGCGGGTGATCCGGCTTGCAAGCTTGACGCCCTTTTCGGCCGCCTGATGCGACAGCATCGCCTCGCAGGCCGAAACCGCATCGGCGACACGGAAAGGCTCCGGCATCAGCTCGTAGCGCCCGGCTTCGATCTTGCTCATGTCGAGCATGGTGTTGACGACGGAAAGCAGGTGCTCGCCCGACTTGTGGATAAGCCCGACATACTCCCGCTGGCGATCGTTCTCGAGCTTGCCGAAGTACTCTCCCGCCAGCACGTCGGAGAAGCCGAGGATGGCGTTGAGCGGCGTGCGCAGTTCGTGGCTGACAGCGGCAAGGAAGCGGGTCTTGGCATCGTTGGCCGATACCGCCTCGGCGGTCCGGGCCGCAGCCTCCGCCCGAAGGCCCGCCTCTTGCGAAACGTCGCGCGACTGCGCAAGGATCGCCACCAGAGAGCCGGTGTCGTCGCACAGCGGCGCCAATTCGCAGGACATGAAGACGAATTGCTCGCCTTCGACCGGCAACGTGCGACGCTCGATGCGGATGTCGACCGTCGCCCGATCCCCGCCCTGGCGAAGAATGTCGATCGCGCTGAGGAACGTGATGCGATCGGAAACATGGATCTGCTCGATGAAACCGCGCCCCGTCGGGTCGCGCATCAAGGTCAGGTGCTCGGCGGCATCGCGCCCGTGGACCGAGAGGACATTGCCGCGCAGGTCGTGCACGGTGACCAGGCCCGCAAAGAGATCGTAGGCGGCCGACAGATCCGGCAAGGCATTATCCGACGGCGCGTTTGCCGAAGCATCCGGCGCGCGGCCACGGGCAATGGCGCCGGCCGCAGCCAGCAGCGATGCCGAAGCCCACAGAGCGGTGCCAAGCGGAAGAGCGGAGGATACCGGCAACACGAGCGAAAGGGCGAGAGGCACCACCGGCAGAGCGGTCAGCGAGAATGCGGCAACCGTGCGCAGGCGCTTTGCGTCGCGCCGGCCGGCGGTCGACGCATCCTCACGACGGGGCAGCCACAAGGCCGCGACTTCGTCCGCACGGGACGCCCATCTGCCAGCCATGTTACGCAATACGCTCACGCTATACCCTGCTACATTTGTTGTTCTTGCGAGGCCGGTCCCGTCGATTTCCGCAATTCGCGAGCGGGGACTCAAAACTGCCTCGTGACATGTCGGAATCTCGCATCCCCGGCTTAATGAAAGGATAAACCCGGCCCGGTCGGGACGGCGCGAAACGGCGCAAAAATCCCGTTTTGAGGCAAATGGGCCGACCTTCATTTCTTGTGGTTAACGGGGCGTAAGCAACGGATTTCCGTGCATTTTCCGGGCAGCGTTAAGGATTGTGGCGCGCCTTTTCCAGTCCCACGGCCGAGACTTTCGGGGTTCCGCTCAAGGGCGCTGCCACGAACCTTAACGGCGAAAGCTAAAATGCGACACAAATGCCCATCAAATCGCCGGACACCGCCGTTTCATTAAAATTTGAAGCAAATGCCGCTCGATTTGGAAAAGGGCTCTTGTGATTCCCGGCCTAATGTCGGTGGCAACAAAGGGCCAGGCGGATCGATGCCGCGGGTCTGGAGGAAACGACGGCAGCGTGGACGGGTATCAGGGGATACGACGGCGCTGCGGGGTGCCGAAGGTGCAAAAGCCGGCTACAAGACTGGCGGGCCTCGGCGGCCAAACGAAGGATGGGCAGAACATGTGGTTTCTCATCAAGGCAACATTCTGGTTTTCGCTGGTGCTGGTGTTGCTGCCGTTCCTCGATCCCTCCAGCTCGCAGAAGCTCGAGCACGCCCCCAAGGTGGAGCTTGGCGACACCTTCGCCGCCGCCAACGAAGCGTTTCAATACATCAGCGCCATCTGCATCCAGAAACCCGAGATCTGCGAAAAGGGTGCTGAAACCTTCGTCGCCCTCGGTCACCGCGCTCGCGAAGGCGCCCGTATCGCTTACGAATTCCTGGACACCCAGTTTGCCGAAACCGATGCCGTGAAGCCTGACGCCAAGGTGGTGACGGGAACCGTTGCAGCGGTGCCGGCAACGGGCCTGCCGACGATAGCCGGTTCGGCGACCGACCCGGCGCCTGCCGAGGTCAGCACGCTCGACGCCGAGCCCGTCTTCAAGCGCACGCCGGTTCCCGAGAAGCGCCTGGATCCGAAGGCGGCCGTAACCCAATAGCGCGCCTCGCCGGTCCATCTCAATCCTGACTTAACTGCCTGACTTGCCGCCGTGTCGCGGCCGCCGCGAGGATCCCATCCCCTCGCGGCGTTTTCTTTTTTCGAACTCAACCATTGATCGTCGTCAGCCAGCCACGCACAAGCCGTGGCTGCTTAGGTGCCCGCCACGACAGGCGGAGACACCCCATGCAGATCTACGGACTTTTCACCAACACCGGGGTGACGCGACCAACCGCAACCGGCACGTCGACCGCCGGCAACGGCGAAGTCATCGGTTCGGGCGCGGCCGCCCAGCGACTCCTTGCCGACGACGAGACCAGCGCGTCTCGCGCGGCGATCGCCAAGAAGAAGCTCGACGACATCAAGGAGCAGCTACGGATGCTCCGATTCTGGGCGTCGGATCCGGAAACGCTTGCAAAGCTCGCCAAGCAGCTCGCCCAGCAACTCGGCACCGTCGCCCAGCAATTGGCCGGCGCCGGGGCGTCCAGCGGTACGGCAGCCATCGCAGGCGCGTCCGGAGTGTCGGCAGCGGCCGCCTCTGCCGCGACGCTCGCGGAAACGGCCAGCGCGCAGGGCAGTGACGATTCGACGGACGCGAACGCAGGCCTTGCCGATCGCGGCAAGGAGACGGACGCTGCCGCGGACCGGTCGACATTCGTGCAGCGCGCCTACCGCGAATTCTCCGGCGCCGACGATCAGTCCGATTCGACAGCGAGCCTTGCAGCCGAGCTCAAATCCGTCGCGGAACAAGTGAAGCAGCTGCTCAGGAAGGCGGAGCAGGATTTGCGCGCCAAGGGATCGGTGCGGGAGGCGGATGAAGCGCGCGCGGCGGGCCAGGCCTTGTCCGCCAGCGTCGATCAGCTTGGCGGCATCGATATGGTCGCCGGCGGTTCCAGCCGTATCCCGACAAGCGTTTCCGTCTGACCCGGCATCGGGACACCCTTCGCCCTTCGCCAGCAATTGCCGGTTCTCAACGGCGATGCCATCGCCTATATGAGGACGGATAGCCCAGAGAGCCGACGGCGAAGGGCATGGACAGGGATCGACCGGTTCGCAGCCTTATCCTGCGAGCGTATAATCCCCGGATAGCTGGACCCGAAGCATGACGACGCTTGAACAGATCATTGACGATTTTGCCTTCCTCGAGGAATGGGAGGATCGCTATCGCTATGTGATCGAACTCGGCAAGGCCTTGCCGGAGATGCCCGAAGCCAAGCGCACCCAGGAACACAAGGTTCAGGGCTGCGCCAGCCAGGTGTGGCTGGTGACGGATGCTTCCGGAAACGCCGATGATCCGGTGCTGACCTTCGAGGGCGAGTCGGACGCCCATATCGTTCGCGGCCTGGTCGCCATCGTACTGGCGATATATTCCGGCAAACGCGCCTCTGAAATCGCCGCGATCGACGCCATCGACACCTTCGGCAAGATCGGCCTGATCGAACACCTGTCGACGCAGCGCGCCAATGGCCTGCGCTCGATGATCCGTCGGATCAAGGGTGAAGCGGAACTGCGGCTGGCCGCCTGAAGACAACCGCGGCATCGACCGCGGTTCGCACTCCGCCAGAGCCAGAAAACACAAAGGCCGGACGCTTGAGGCCCGGCCATTGTGACGTACAAATGCGACTTACCAAATCTTCACCCGGCGAAACGGCGGCCAGGGCGATATCTGATCACCGGGATCAAGGTCCCCAGTGATTACTTGCCGCGGCGCTTGCGGCGCTGACCGAGACCCATCTCCTTGGCAAGGCGCGAACGGGCTTCGGCGTAGGCGGGCGCGACCATCGGATAATCGGTCGGCAGGTCCCACTTCTCGCGATATTCTTCCGGCGACAGGCTGTGGTGCGTCATCAGGTGGCGCTTCAGCGACTTGAAGGTGCCGCCGCATTCCAGGCAGGTGATCTGATCGTCCTGCACAGACTTGCGAACCGAAACGGCCGGCTTCGGCTTTTCAACGGGAATGACCACCGGTGCCGGAGCGGACGTATTGTTGAGCGCCGAATGCACGTCTGCGATCAGCGTGGGAAGCTCGGCGACCGGAACCACATGATTGCTGACGTAAGCGGCAACGATTTCCGCCGTCAGCTCAACCAGAAGTTCATGGCTCGCGCCAAGCGCTGTTTCAGTCATTTCTTTCTCCTATCGGACTAAGCACAACCCGAAACGGCGTTTCGGGGTAGGAACGCATGCAAGATCCGCCGGGAAGCCTTCTCTGGCTTGGGATAGACCATCATCGCGGCAAGGAGAAACGCTGGCCACGAAATCAAGAGTTGGGATTTTGACTATCAATCTCGCTGCCGAGTCACCGGTGACGACCGAACTCTCTAAGCAACAACCAACATTCACAACTCAAGCTGGAATTTCAGATCAAAGTATTTTCCACGACGACACTTTACAACTACTCGATTAACATCGATGGGCAAAAAGTCCAAACATAAATTTGGCGCTACTTAGCAACTTTATATCGAAATTGCTAAAATGGCCACACTCGATCGTAAAGTTCTGAAATACAGATTCAGAATTGCGTCGTTCAGCCGCGGCGCGGCTCTTCCTTTTGCGGAAGCTGATCTATCACGGATAGCTTTGCCAGCCTGTAACCTGCCTGATGTGCGGCCTTTGCCAAGAGATGAGCAGAGATTGGCGCAGTCAGCACGAAGAAAAAGAAACCGGCAAGCGCTCGAATCAGTATTGCGACGTCAAGAGAATGTATGCCCGCGGCCAAAAGCAAGAGGCCCGATCCGATGGTGCCGGCCTTGGACGCCGCATGCATGCGCGTATAGAGATCGGGAAACCGCACAATACCCACGGCCGCCAGCAGCGAAAACGTGGCGCCGACGATCAGCAGGGCGGCGACAAGCACAGCCATGGCAATCTCGAAAAAGGGGCTCATCGGCGTCCTCCCTTGCGCTTGCGCTGTCCGGCATTGGTACGCGCTCCGGCTGCACGCCTGCCTTTCGCCGCGCCGGCCTCAGCGCCTCCGGTTTCCGGCGCAAGGCCGCGCGCCAGGATGAAGCGCGCGAAGGCAACGGTTGCCAGGAAGCCGACGAGGCCGAGTGCGATGGCAATATCGATGTAGAGGTTGAAGCCGGTGCGGATCGCGACCACGGCAATCAGCCCGATGGCGATGGCCACCAGCATGTCGAGCGCAAGAACCCGGTCGGGCAGCGTCGGGCCACGAATGATCCGCCACACCGTCACCAGGAGTGCCAAGGACAGCACGACAAGCGCGAAACCGGTGGCGAGAGCCTCGATCTGTTCGGCCAGGTTCATTCGAACGCCTCCTTGATCCGCCGCTCGAAACCGCGGGCAATATCGCGCTTCAGCGCGCCAGGATCGGCGCAGTCGAGCGCATGGACGTAAAGCGTCCGGCGATCTTCAGACACGTCGACCGACAGCGTCCCCGGCGTGAGTGTGATGAGATTGGCGAGCAAGGCGATCTCGAAGTCGCTCTTGACCGTCAGCGGATAGGCGAAGATGCCGGGCTTCAGCACCATTTTCGGCTGCACCACCATCCAGGCAACCTTGGTCGCCGAGACCGCCAGTTCCTTGAAGAAAAGCGCCGTCAGCACGAAGAGCCTCAGCGGGCGCACCGGATAGGCCACAGGCTGGAGTTCGCGCCGGATCAAAAGCAGCGAAAGCGCCCCGACCGCAAAGCCGAGGACAAGGTTTGCTGGCGTGAAGCTGGCGCTGATCGCCACCCATACTGCCGTGAACACCAGGTTGATGGTCAGGAACTTGGTCACCTGGCACCTCCGGGAAAGACCGAGTTCACGTAGGCCGACGGCTCGGCGAGCCCCGCCGCGGCACTCTGTATCGTCGAAAGCGCCGGCTCAGGATAGACGCCGATCGCAAGGATCAGAACGGTCAGTGCCGCAAGCGGTACGAGCGTTGCCGGCGAAATCCGCGCCGGCGCCGGAGCAACCTTCCCTTCCGGCAGGTCACGCCAGTAGGCGAGCAGGAAGAAGCGGCCGGTGACGACGGTCGTCAGGAAACCGGTCACAAGCAATGCGGCGGCCAGCCACCAGGCACCGATATCGAGTGCCGCCTTGACCAGCATGACCTTCGGCCAGAAGCCGGAGAACGGAGGCAGGCCGGAAACGGCGAAGCAGAGCATCAGCGTCAGCGCTGCAAACGCCGCATGGCGTCGATAGAGGCCGGCCAGCGACTGGAGCGAGAAGCCGCCGCCAAGCCGGGCAGCAATGCCTGAGGCAAAATAGAGCGCGGTCATGACCAGCATGGAATGCAGCGCATAGAAGATCGCGCCGCCGATGCCGCCAGGACCGCCCACCGCGACACCGGCGAGGATCGAGCCGATGCCGGAGACCACGAGATAGCCGAGCATGCGGCGGAAGTCCGACTGAGCAAGCGCGCCGAAGGCGCCGACAAGCATCGTCAGCGCGCCGGCAAGCGCAATGACGAAGCTCAGCTCTTCGCGCTCCACCGGCAACAGCATGATCGTGACGCGGATGAGCGCGTAGATGCCGACCTTGGTCAGAAGACCGGCGAAAAGCGCCGAAACGACGACACGAGGCGTGTGGTAGGAGGCCGGCAGCCAGAAATTGACAGGGAAGGCTGCGGCTTTCATGCCGAAAGCGAGCACGAACAACGCGGTCAGGGTCATCAGCGGCGCCGTGCCGGCGAGCCCTTCGGCCTTTCGGGCAATGTCGGCCATGTTCAGCGTGCCGAAGGTCGCATAGAGATAGCCGGTGGTGATCAGGAACAGCGTGGTGGCGACCAGGTTGAGAAAGCCGTACTTCACCGCGCCGTCGATCTGCTCACGCTCGGACCCAAGCACGATCAGGCCGAAGGACGAGATCAGCAACACCTCGAACCAGACGTAGAGGTTGAAGACGTCCCCCGTCAGGAAGGCGCCCGACACGCCCGCCATCAACAGCATCAGGAACGGATAGAAGCCGTAGCGGCGGCCGCTGTCATTGATGTCGGCCAGCGAATAGATGCCGCCGGCCAGCGCCGCAACCGAGGCCGTCAGGGCAAAGAGCGCGCCTGTCAGGTCGACCGTGAAGGCGATGCCGAAGGGCGGCAGCCAGCGCCCCATGACCATCGTTACGGGCCCATTGGCGAGCACGTGGCGAAGGAGCAGGACGTCGATCAGCACGAGCCCGGCGAGGCCCGCGACGGCGATGAACGGATGCCAGCCGATCGGCCGGCGCAACATCACGAGCAGCGCGCCGACGGCGAGGCACCAGGCAACGGGCAGGATCACCAGCCAATCGGCCAGCGCCACGGGCTCGAGCACGAGTGCTGCGGAAAGGTCAGCGGGGAGAGAAGTCGAAGCGGCCATGGGTCGGTCAATATCCAAGCGGCGGAGCCGGCTCGTCTTTCGGCTCGGCGACGCGCATCTCGTCGGTATTGTCTGTTTGCAGTTCCTCGTAGGCCCTCCAGGAGAGAACCAGCAGGAAGGCGAAGAAAGAGAAGGAGATGACGATCGCCGTCAGGATCAGCGCCTGCGGCAACGCATTGGCCGCAGGTCCGACAAGCGCATCCTGATCGCCTGGAATGACCGGCGGCACGCCGCGGGTCAGCCGGCCACCGGTGAAGATGAGCAGATTGACGGCGTTGCCGAGGATCGCAACGCCCAGCAACACGCGAATGATGTATTTCGACAGGAGCAGGTAGATCGCAACGGTGAAGAAGATGCCGACCAGCAGCGCGAACCAGGCTTCCATCATTCGCCTCCCCGCTCTTCGAGCGACAGGGCGATCGAACTGATCGCGCCGACGACCACGAGATAAACGCCGCCGTCAAACAGCGTCACCGTCGACAGCGGGATCTCCACCCCGAGAACGGAGGGATAGATCCACAGTCCGGTCATGAAGGGCACCCGCGCCGCCATCGAGATCAGGCCAGCGACGGTGGCTGCAAACAATCCGGCGCCAGCAATCGCCATCGGATGAAAATAGATGGCGCGGCGCACCGTCTCGACACCACAGGCAATGCCGTAGATCGCCAGGGCCGAGACCGCAATCAGCCCGCCAATGAAGCCGCCGCCCGGTTCGTTGTGTCCGCGCAGCAGGACGAAGATCGAAAACAGCACCATCAGGCTCGTCAGGAACGGCGCGACGGCGCGAAAGATCACCGATTTCATGCGCGCTCCTCCGCATCCGGGTCGTTGTCGGCGATGCGGCGGAGCGATCCGGCCCGCAGCCGCACGAGCGACAGGATGGCAAGGCCCGTGACCATCACCACGGCGATCTCGCCGAGCGTGTCAGTCCCGCGGAAGTCAACGATGATGACGTTCACGACATTGGCGCCGTGCGCAATCGACTTCGAATAGAGATTGAAGAAATCCGTCAGCGTCGCATCGAAGGGAACGCCGGTCACCTTCAGGAGCATCAGGCCAAAGCCAAGGCCGCAGGCGAGCGCGATGGTGAAATCCGGGATCGTCTGCGCGACCGGCCGATGATCGGACGGCGAGAGCCTGAGACGCGTCATCACCAACGCCAGAACGACGACCGAAAGCGTCTCGATCATGAACTGGGTGAAGGCGAGATCGGGCGCGCCGTAGAGCAGGAAAATCACGGCGACCGCAAAACCCTGGATGCCGAGCGACACGATGGCCGTCAGCCGGTCGGCCGCAAGCACCACGGCGGCAAGCCCGATCACGGCGATCGCCATGATCGCGAGTTCGTGCAGTGGCACGTCGGCGGCGAAGAACGGCGCGCGCGGAAACTCGCCGTAGGATAGCGGCACGACCAGGAGCACGAAGGCAACCAGAACGAAGGTCGCGGTCATGTAGACCTCGAGGCGGCCCGACTGCAGCCGTCGCGTCAAGGCAACGGAGAAACGAACGAGCCCCTGGATGAACTGATCGAAGCCGCGGTCCGGGCCCCAACCGATATCGGCAAGCACCGCGCCGACGAAGGCGCGCACCCGGTCGAGCTTGACATAGACGATCGCGCCGAGCACCGCCGTGGCGATCGACATCGCAAGCGGCGCGCCAATGTGGGGAACGACCGAGATGGTGACGTCGCGCGACGCACCGGCAATGGCTGAGGCCATCGGGGTCGACACGAGTTCGTGCGTGAGCCCCGAAAGCAGCGCGGCTGACAGCCCCTTGGCGGAAAGCAGCGCCGGTCCGAGCCAAAGCAGGATCGGAGCTTCGTGCGGGGCAAGCGGCGTCTGCGACCTTTCGCCGATGAAAGGCTTCAGGGCGACGGCAAAGGCAACCGCAAACATCAGCGCGTTGCCGACGAGGGCGAGAACGGCAAAGATGATCATGCGACCATCGAAGCCCGAAAGCGCATAGTAGATCTCTTCCTTGGCAATGAAGCCGAAGAAGGGCACGAGGCCGCCCATCGAGAACGCCGCGGCAAGCGCGATGACGAATGTAAGCGGCATGGCGGAGCGCAGGCCCGAAAGCCGGGTCACATCGCGGGTGCCCGTCTCGTGGTCGATGATGCCGGCCACCATGAACAGGGCTCCCTTGAACAGGGAGTGCGCCACCAGGTAGAGCGCCGCCGCCTCGATCGCGTGCGGCACGTCCAGTCCCGTCAACATCACCAAGAGGCCGAGCGAGGCCATGGTCGTATAGGCGAGCATCAATTTCAGGTCAGTTTGACGGCAGGCGAGTGCGGCACCGATGACAAGGGTTGCGCCGCCGAAGAGCGGCAGCAGGATCTGCCATTCGGGCGTTCCGCCGAGCACGGGATTGAGCCGCATCAAGAGGTAGACGCCGGCCTTCACCATCGTCGCGGAGTGCAGGTAGGCGGAAACCGGGGTCGGCGCCTCCATCGCGTTCGGAAGCCAGAAGTGGAAGGGGAACTGCGCCGACTTGGTAAAGGCGCCGCCGAGCACGAGGAGGAGTGCTGCGAGATAGAACGGGCTTTCGCGCATCTCCGGCCCGAAGGCGGTGAGCAGCGAGAGCTGGGTGACACCGGTGACGTTCCAGATGACCAGCAGTCCGGCAAGCAGGAACAGCCCGCCTCCCCCGGTCACGACCAGCGCCTGAAGGGCGGCGCGGCGCGCCGCCTCGCGCGAATGATCAAAACCGATGAGCAGGAACGACGTGATCGAGGTCAGTTCCCAGAAGACGAAGAGCATCAGGAAGCTGTCGGAAACGACAAGCCCGAGCATCGATCCCATGAACATCAGGATAAACGAGAAGAACCGCCCCTGTTGCGGATGACCTTTCAGGTATCCGCCGGCGTAAAGGACGATCAGCATGCCGATGCCGGCGATCAGGAGAACGAAGGTCAGCGACAGACCATCGATCAGCCAGGAAAAGCTGACATTGAACGACGGGATCCAGGCATAGCCGCCGGTGACGACCTCCCCCTTTGCCACTTCCGGCCAGAAGCGCGTGAAATGCAGGACGATCGCCGCCGGAAAAAGTGCGAGAACCCAGGCGGCGTTGTGCCCGAGAAGACGCGTCAGCTGCGGCGCGAGCAACGCCGCGACGAAAGGGAGTGCGAGAGCCAGCAATGTCAGGGCCGAAACGTCCATCGTTCGGGCTTTCTCCTTTGTTTTCTTTACCAATCAATCCATTGAGCGCCCGACATAAAAGAAGGGTGTTGGCGCCTCAAGCCTTATGCAGGTAAAATCGACGTTATGTGCCGCCAAATCGGCCAAGCCATTCGAAATAGCAGGTTTTGCATTATCAGATTCGCTGAATTCGCGCGCCGGTGAACCGAATCGTTAAAATGCTGTTAGCAACATACTCACGCGCAGCCTGCACATCGATCGAACGCGCTGGAAACGGCACAGCAAGACGTGTTAGTTGTATTTCGAGACCCGCTCAATTCAGAATAAACAGCCGGAAGTTGTCGGCTCAAACAGTGACGTGCAAGGGCTCGCGACTTCTGCCTTCGACCACAATGATGACGGCAAGGCTGCTAGGCCTCTGACAGTCGAACTGCCGCCAAAAACACGAAACAGCAGACACCATCTTCAACGGGCGAGGCCTGCTTGGAACGATCTCGGATAGTCGTCATCGCCAGTGTTCTGGCCGCGCTCGGCGCTATCCTGCCGATGCTGGCAGCCTATTACCTGTCGTGGTCGATCGCCGTGCGCAGCGAACAGGCCCGGCTCGCGCGCCTTGCCGACTACGCCATCATGCGCGCGGACGCGGCTCTTGACGAAGCGGCTCATGCGCTGCGGGCCGCCGACAGGTTCGACCTGCCGCCCTGCATGACGGCCCACATCGCGGCGATGCGATCCCTCGTCGTCAACACGACCGCGATCGAGGATATCGGCTACTTTGAGAACGGGTTGCTTCGATGCACCTCCTGGGGTTATCCGCCCCGCCGGCTTACGCGCGCGCCGCCCGCTGACTTTATCGCCGACGGCGGTATCGAAGTGATCCCGCGGATGTACCCGACGATCAGCACCGGCACGGCCATGACCGCCTTTCGCTATCGATCCTACACGGTGCTGACCAACCCGGCCCGCTTTGTCGACGTGATCGCCGAGCCCGGGACCCGGCTGGCCGTCGCCACGAAAAACGCCGTCGTGGTCAGCACCTTGAACGATCCGGACGCCTCCCTGACGGCGCGGCTCGCCGAGCTCCCCAAAACCGGCAGCCATGCCGGCGATCTCTTTGCGACCTCTCAAGGGGCGAACTGGATCGCGGTTGCAAGCGCCCCCGACATCGCCATGCTCAAGGACATGGACCGGGAGCGGTTGCTGCTCCTGCCGGTCGGTGCCGTGGTCGCAGCCTTGATGGTCGGCCTCGTCGTCTGGATGTCGCGCCGCCGCCTGTCGCCGCTTGGCGAACTTTCGATCGCCGTTCACCGGCGCGAGTTCGTCGTGCACTACCAGCCCCTGGTCGAGCTCAACACAGGCATCTGCGTCGGGGCGGAGGCGCTGGTGCGCTGGCGCCGTCCGGACGGCCAGATGGTACGCCCCGATCTGTTCATTCCGCTGGCGGAGGAGAACGGACTGATCGAGGAAATCACCGACCAGGTGATCCAGACCGCGATCGCCGAACTCAAGGCCGTGCTCGTCGGCGATCGCTCGCTGCACATCGCGGTCAACCTTGCGGCCAACGACATCAAGTCCGGCCGCATCCTGCCCGTCATCGAGGCCATGCTCGCCAACACCGGCGTCCTGCCCCAGCAAATCTGGCTGGAGGCGACCGAGCGCGGCTTCATGGACGTGAAATCGGCAAGGGTTACCATCGAGGAGGCGCGCCGACGCGGCCACTCGGTGGCGATCGACGATTTCGGCACCGGCTACTCGAGCCTGCAATACCTGCAGGAACTGCCACTCGACGCGCTGAAGATCGACAAATCCTTCATCGATACCATCGGCACGGATTCCGCCACCAGCTCAATCACCCCGCACATCATCGACATCGCCAAGTCACTTGATCTCTACATCGTCGCCGAGGGTATCGAACGTCGGGAGCAGGCCGACTATCTCAAGGAGCGTGGCGTGCAGTACGGCCAGGGCTACCTGTTTTCCAAGCCGCTTCCGGCCGCGGAGTTCATTGCGTTCTACGGCGACAGCAAGCGGCGGCGCGGGGTCGGCCCGGCAGTCATCCGCCGCGAAATCGCATGAGATTCTGAACTGCCTGTCTGCGGGCGCGGTTTGCGCACCTTTCGTCGCGCTCCTATATTGGGACGGCAACGACAGGAGATTTGCGATGACGACTGTAAGGACGCCCAAGGTGGTCAAGACCGATGCGGAATGGCGGGCGCAGCTTTCGCCGGAACAGTACCGCATTACCCGGCAGCAGGGCACCGAGCGTCCGTTCACCGGCCCGTTCCTCAACAACAAGCAGACCGGCACCTATGAGTGCGTCGGCTGTGGCCGCGCTCTCTTCCGCTCCGACACGAAATTCGATTCCGGTTGCGGTTGGCCGAGCTATTTCGCAGCAATCGACGATCAGGCGATCCGCGAGATCGAGGACCGCTCGCATGCCATGGTGCGCACCGAGATCCGCTGCGCCGACTGCGATGCCCATCTCGGCCACGTCTTCCCCGACGGCCCGCCGCCGACCGGTCTGCGTTATTGCCTCAACGGCCACGCCATGACGTTTACCGAGGATTGACGCGTTTGCCGAGGATTGACACTGGCGCGCGGAAGGAGTGGCATGGGGGCCGGTGTTCCCCTAGAAACAGGCCCTGTGCCAGTTGTCGTGATATAGGACGACAGTGTGCCGAGCGAGCCGAGAGGAGGTCCGCATGCTACGCATCCTGACTGCACTCGCTCTTTTCCTGTCGCCCGCCCTCACCGCGGTGGCTGCCGAAGACTGGCAACCCTATGCGAACGCGCGCTTCGGCTACGTGCTCGACATCCCCCCCGGCTTCGAACTGCAGAGCGAAGGCGACAATGGTGACGGCGCGAGCTTCCATGCCAACGACAATGGCGCGACGCTATCGGTATTCGGCAGCACGCTTCTCGACGGTGATTTCGAAACCGACGTCAACGATCGCATCGGCTACGAGCGCGAGGGGCAATGGCGGATCGTCTATTCCCGCGTCACGTCGGCCTGGGCAAGTTTTTCCGGATCGCGTGGCGAGGACGTTTTCTATACGCGGGCCGTCGCACTGTGTGATGGCAGCGCTGCATACTTCCGCCTGCAGTATCGCAAGAGCCGTCTGACAAGCTTCGACGGCGTGATCTCGCGCATGGCCGAAGCGCTGAGGCCCTCGGAAGGGTGTCAGCATCCGCCCGTTGCGGCGGTATCGAACGAAGCTCCGAACTGAACGCTCGGAAGATAGCCAAACATTGACCCAGCGAGCGGCTCAGGTTGCGGAGGCCGCACTGAAACAGGTCACGACAGCCGAATAGTGCACCGCCGCTCCCGCGACGACGAAGCCGTGCCAGATCGCGTTCTGAAAGCGCAGCTTCTCCCACACATGAAAGATGACGCCGGCAGAATAGATGATGCCGCCGATCAGGATCAGCACCATGGTCGTCACGGTCAGCGTCGAAAGCAACGGCCCGACCGCAAGCACACCGCTCCACCCCATCGCCAGATAAAGCAGAATGGCCAGCCGGTCGAAGCGGCCGGGGAAAAGGCACTTGATCGCAACGCCGAGTGCCGCGATCGCCCAGATGCCGACCAGCATCACGAACAGGAACGGATCATCCAGGCCGCGCTGGAGGAAGGGCGTATAGGTCGCTGCTATGAGGACGAAAATCGACGAATGGTCGAAGCGGCGCAGAAACCATTTGGTGCGCGAGACCGGGTAAAGATTGTAGAGAAACGAAATCGAGAGCGTGGCAAGCAATCCTGCTCCGTAAACGGCTGCGGCGGCCAGCTGGCCGGTCGTGCTCCAAAGGGTCGCATAGAAGATCAGCGCGGTGACGCCGACGAGTGCGGCGGCAAGGCCGATGCCATGCACGATGCCGTCGGCGATCAGCTCCGAGCGGTCATAGTTCCATTTGACGCCAGCAATCTCCACGCAATCCCTCTTCCGGTTCTTTTCGCGGCACGCTCGTTGATGTCGCACCGTCGCCCGGCAATCATCCTGCCACAGCGGCGCTCGGCCGCAAAGACAGGCGGGCATGGCAAAAGCATCAACTTTTGCAACGCATTACAACAACCGCCTGAGGTATCTCCGACGCCCGTCAAGGACTTGCTTACGGGTCTCGCGATGACCACATGGGAGCGACGAAAAAGCAAACGGGGGTTACAGCATGACGATCCTGCGAGCCCCTCACCCGGGACAGGCGACAGAGCTCAGCGAACTTTGCCTGCGATCGAAAGCCGTGTGGGGTTACGACGCTGCGTTTATCGAGGCGTGCCGGCCATCCTTGACGCTGAACGCCGAGGACTGGACGGATAGCGACCTGCAGATTGCCGTCGACGGCGATCGGATCCTCGGCATGGCGCAGGTCCGCACAGACGGGCTGACCAGCGAACTCGACAAACTGTTCGTCGATCCGCAAGCGCAGGCGGGCGGCGTCGGCCGGAAGCTCTTCGACTGGTGCGTCGAGACAGCGCGCCGCCGCGACGCCCTCGTCATGACCATCGATGCCGACCCGGGCGCCGCAGATTTCTATCGGCGCATGGGCGCCATCGACGATGGCGTCGTCGCCTCGACCGCGATCCCCGGCCGCTTTCTGCCGCGACTGAAGCTGGCGTTGGCGGACGTCGTGACGAGCCAAACAGGGCACGACCGGTAGCGTAGCGTTCACCGTCCGCCGCGCGAAACCTCTGCGGCGCAGTCCTGGCAGAGCGGCGCATGGGGTACGGCCTGCAAGCGTGCGGACGAAATCGGCAAACCGCAGCGCACGCAGGTCCCGAACGTGCCCGCCGCGATCCGGTCGAGTGCTGCGTCGATCGCGCGGATCTCCTCTTGCCCGGCAAGGCCGAGACCCTCCAAGACCTCGTCGCCTTCCCGTTCCGTCACGCGATCGGGTACATCGGCGTTCATCGGCTCATCGAGATCATGCTCGATCTTGACCAGGCGCCCCTGCAATTCCTGTTTGCGGTGCGTGAGGCGTTCGCGGAATTCGTCAACCGCATGTTTGTCCATCTGAACACTCCTTGGCGGTGGCGGCGCGAGGTTGTCGCGCCGCACGCACTCTTTTCATTGGCAGCTTACCGGTCGACCAGGACGGCGCAGGGGCAATGGCTGACAACCCGGTTTGCGGTCGAACCGATGAAATAGTCGATCAGCCCAGGGGCATGCGATGCAATGATTACCAGGTCGGCGTTTTCCTCGCCGGCGAAGGCATTGATGGTGCCGGCGGCACCGCCGGTGCGGATTTCGACGCGGCCGTTGATCCCGTGTTTGGTCTTCAGGGCATCCAGGGTCTTTTGCGCCTGCTTGCGGGATTCCTCGACCATCTCCAGCGGAAAGTCGACGATCATGTACCCTTGTGCGTAAGCGTTCAGATCCTCGACGACATTCAGCAGGATAATCTCGCCCCCTTCGTCGATCAGCTTCTCGGCGATGCCGAGCACAGACTCGCCATGTTCGAGCTGATCCATGGCAATCGGGACGATGATCTTCTTGTACATGCTTCACTCCTTCTGTTGCCCACCCGGATCGCCGGCGCTCGATGCGACAGGTCAAACCGTCGCCTGGAGATTGCGCCTCGGCTGCGCATTCAGCTTTGATTGAAATCAAATCGGCAGCGGCACGGCCACAAGATCCCTCTCAAAAGAGGTAGGGCGACGGACTCCACTGTCAACGCTCATCGAACACAACATCAAGCAACCGACAGGCTTCCGTGAACGGACGCGCCGGCCCATATTCCCGGCAACAGTTTCAACGAAACTGAGCCGCACAACGAGGCTCAGCGTCGATGCAAAGGAGACAGAGATGACGTCGCAACAGACGCACGACATTCCGGCCGAGCACGCACTCGCCATGCCTGCTCATGTCGATCACGCCCATCTGGTGGTCCAGGATTTGCCCGTCGTTTCCGCCTGGTATCAGACAATCATGGGACTGAAACCGATCGACAGCAGCGCAAGCGGTGAAACGCTCGGGGTTGCCGACCGGCCGCTTCTGACGCTGACGACGCAAGGCAATGCGGCCAGGGCGCCACGCAATGCGCCTGGCCTCTTCCACAACGCCTTTCTGGTGCCGGATCGCGCGGAGCTCGGCCGCTGGCTGGCGCATGCCGCGCACAACAATATCCGGCTCCAGGGCGCGTCCGATCACCTGGTGAGCGAGGCGATCTACCTTGCCGACCCCGAGGGCAACGGCATCGAAGTCTATCGCGACCGGCCGCGCAGCGAATGGAGCTTCAAGCCGGACGGCACCGTCGGCATGGATACGCTTCCACTCGACCTGCAGGCGCTCTATGACGAGGCGCCGAAGAATACATGGAACGGCATGGCAGACGGCACCGCCATCGGCCATATCCATCTGCAGGTTTCGAATATTCCCGAGGCCGATGCATTCTTCCGCGACGTGCTTGGGCTTGGGCTGATGGCGCGTTATCCCGGCGCCAGCTTTTTCGGTTCGGGCAAATACCATCACCACGTTGCCGCCAACATCTGGAACTCGCGCGGCGCGCCGAAGCGTGATGGCCACATGACGGGCCTTTCGGACTATACGATCCAGTTCAGGGAACAAGCCGAGCTCGCTGCGGCGCTTGCCAAACTCGACGGGCTGGAAATTCCGGTCAGCCGGAACGGCAACGGCCACACCCTTGTCGATCCCTGGGGCATCGGCCTGAAACTGGTCGCCTGATCACCCCTCTCCCAGGCCGCGGGTCTCCGCGGTCATTTCCGGCCGCAGCCGCCTCAGGCGCTGCGGTCGTATTTTTGTTGAGCGGCAAGGACCGCCTCGATGTTGTCTTCGGCCCAGCGCGAGAGCGCCGCGACGGTGGACGCGAGTGTGCGACCAAGCGGCGTGATCGCGTATTCGACGGTGACCGGGACGGTGGCGAAAACGCTGCGGCTGACGAGACCGTCCCGCTCCAGTTTCTTCAAAATCTGCGACAGGACCTTTTGGGAGATACCCTCGATCTCGCGCTTCAATTGATTGAAGCGCACCGGCTGTTCGTTGAGCTTGCCGAGCACCAGAACGGCCCATTTGTCGGCAAGCCGATCCAACACGAGACGGGTCGGGCAAGCCTGAGCATAAACGTCGTATTCCATCGCGCGCGGGCTCCAAGATGGTTTCCATGCGGAAACCATGTCACCGAAAACTGCCTCCTTTACAGCATTTTTCCGAGTTTATATCTAGTTTCCATTGGAACTATAGTTTCATTGGGAAACCAAGGAGAAGACGATGACAGGCAAGATTTTGGTTCTCACGGCGAACGGAACCATCGGGGGCAAGTTGGTTGTCGCACTCGTTGCCCGCGGCGAAGCCGTCAAGGCCGCGACACGCAAGGCGACACCGATCGAGGGCGCCGAGGCCGTCACCTTCGATTATCTCGATGCCTCGACGCATGACACTGCGCTTGTTGGTGTCGATCGCTTGTTCGTGCTGGCGCCGGGGGGTCATCTCGATCCCGTGGGTCTGCTCGGTCCGATCGTCAAGACGGCCGCAGCGCGCGGCATCAAGATCGTGCTGATGACCGTGATCGGCGTCGATGCGGATGACAGCATCCCCTATCGCCAGGTCGAACTGCTGCTCGAAAAATCTGGCACGCCCTACGTCATCCTGCGACCGAACTGGTTCGCGGACAATTTCCACAGCTACTGGATCGAGGGCATCCGCCACGGCACGATCTCCGTCCCGGCGGCCGAGGGCAAGACCAGCTTCATAGACGCCCGCGACATCGCCGAAAGTGCGGCGGTCGCCTTGACGAGTGACGCCTTCAACGGACGGGCCTTCAACCTGACCGGTCCGGAAGCGCTGAGCTACGACGAAGCTGCCGCCATCCTGTCGCGCGTCACCGGAAGACCGATCGCCTATGCACCGGTCGACGACGAGACCTTCGTCGACATCCTGACCGGCGCGGGCGTCCCTTCAGATTACGCACGCTTCCTCGCATCGATCTTCTACCCCGTGCGCCAGGGCTGGGTCGCGACACCGACCGGCGACGTCAAGACGCTGACCGGCCATGAGCCGCGCAGTGTCGAGACCTATGCCAGGGACAACATTGCCGCCTTGAAGAGCTAAACGGCCTTTTTCGCGCCGCCCGCCCGCTGTCTGGCGGGCGGTCGGCGCGATACGACGACACAGCCCTAAGGTTGCGCATCGAACGTACGCACCGCCTGCGTCAACACGCCGCTGGATAGCGTACACTTTGCCGATCAATAAACTTGAGTATTACAATCACATATCTTAACCGCATGCCCAAGCGGCCTAGACTAAGGTCGAATATATGCGGAGTTAATGATATGAAAAATAAGCAAATTTTTATCGCCGCCCTGGCAAGCGGCACATTGCTTTCGAGCCCTTCGCTCGCACTCGACCTTCGGCCCCAGGCGGAAATCGAAGGCGGGTTTTTCAGCGGCGGCTCGGCGGCAAGCGGCGGTTTTTTCCTGCCCTTCGTGCTCGATTCGGGCAATGCCATTTTCATCGATACACGCGGAGCGATCGAAAACGATGCCGTCCGCCAGGGCTCCATCGGCGCCGGTTATCGCTTCCGCGCCAATGATCAGTGGGTCATCGGCGCCTACGGCTACTACGACTACCTGAAGAGCACCCACGGCAATTCGTTCAGCCAGGTGTCGTTCGGCCTCGAAGCACTCAGCGGCGACCTGGAAATGCGCAGCAATTTCTATCTGCCGCTGACCGGCGCCAAGTCGCTCAGCGCCTTCAATGCTGCCTATGTGCGCGACCACGTGCTCGTGTTCCAGGAAGGCAAGGAACGGGCGCGCCGCGGCATCGATGCCGAAATCGGCGGCCGGCTGCCGGTCTTTGCCGAAGATTCCGACGTGCAGCTGAAGGTGTTCGGCGGCAGCTACTGGTATGGCGGCCGCAACCTCGACGACATGTTCGGCGCCAAGCTGCGCGCGGAACTGACATTTGCCGACCTTCCGGGTCTGTCCGAGGGCTCAACCGTCTCGCTCGGCGTCACCGGCACCTATGACAACGAAGACAAGCTGAAGGGCGCCGTCACGGCGCGGCTGCGCATCCCGTTCGGCGCCACCGGCTCGACCGGCGACGCTTTCGACCCGATGACCCAGCGGGTCGAGCGCGCGACGAAAATCCGCACCCATGCCGGAGCGACCGGCGATATCGAAACGGCGCAGTTCGTCGACAGCGGCCGTGACGCCGGACGGGTCGTCAACATCTCCACGGCATCCGGCAGTGCCAGCGACATCAACGCGCTGATCGGCGCTGCCGGCGCCAATGCGCTGATCCTGGCCGATGGAAATCTCGGTCTCGACCGGACGCTGGCGCTTGGCAACGGCCAGACACTTCTTGGCGGCGGTGGCGAGATCGCCGTGCGCGGCGCGCGCAGCGGCGCTACCGCAACCTTCGTCAATACGGGTGCGGCGACCACCATCACCGGCTACAACCCCGCTCAGGACGTGATCTCCATGGCGTCGGGCAGCACCGTCTCGCAGCTTTCGGTGCGCGGCGGCCTTGCCGGCATCTCCGCCACCGACGCGACTAATGTCACCGTCGACAATGTCGACATTGCCGCGACCAATCATGACGGCATTCGCTTCACGCGAGTGAACGGCGCTGTGGTTGAGGGCAGCCGGATCCACGACCTCTACATCTGCGAGAACAACACAACTTGCGAATTCTCGATCTACAACCCGAACAAGGCGCCCTATGCCGCGATCAGTTCGGTCGGCGGCCGCAACGTGACGGTGCGCGACACTGTCATCGACAAGGTCACCTACGGCGTCTTTGCCGGCGGCGAGTTCAGGAAGGTCGGGCGAACGGACTACGAGTTGGTCACCGGCACGGAAAACGTCACGCTCGACAATGTCACGATCAGCAATTCGCGCCGCGAAGGCGTGCTGCTGGTGGCGGGCAAGGGCGCCAAGCTCGACCGGGTAACCATCGACAATTCCAAGCAGGATCGCGATATGGACCTGATGGTGCTGCAGGGCACCTCTGATGTTAGGATCAACGACATGCGTCTGTCCGGTGGCATCAACGGCCTGATGCTGGTCTCCAGCCCGAACCTGGACGTAAAAACCACCAACGTTCAGGTGAAGGGGCTGAAGATCGACGGCACGCGCAATGCCGGCATCTTCTTCAATCCGGTCTCGGGCATTGCGCTTGAGGACGTCGCCGTGACCAATGCCGGCACCTACGGCGCCTACATCTATGGCAGCGACTACGAGTTCCTGGGCGGTCCCGTCAGCGACATCACGCTGAAGAACATGACGGTCGACAAGGCCGGCAAGGCGGGCCTCTATTTCTCAGGCCCGACCGAAAACATCAACGGCAATGTCACGGTGACCAATACGCCGAAGGATTGCCTGCTTGACACCGGCTGGACGGCCGGAACGATCACCCAGTCGCCGGGCTCGGTGCTGACGGTCAACGGGACCAAGCTTGACCAGAGCAACGCCGCCACGCGTTGCCGTTAAAGGCTCCAGCCGCGCCCGGGTGACCGGGCGTGGCTCCGACCGCCGATATGAATGCCTGGCTTCTAGGGTCAGAACCGCGCAGGGCGGATGAACTTGCCGTAGACCCACCCTTCCTGCCAATTCCCGTTGCGTTGCGGATCATGCCAGATCTGGCACCAGGTGGCGCGCACCGCCCGCTGTTGGGCAATGGCCGACCATCGGGCGATGCGCTTCAAGTCCACGCCGTTCATGCAGCGCCCGGTCATCTGCAGCCTCGTGCCATTGGGATAGCCGGCGCGCACGGCCGAGGACGAGGATGGCCAGGCCCGCGCGTTGAGCACATCGTTCCAGTCGACACCGGCGACTTCCCAGGCCACGAAGGTGCTGGCGGCCGCCGGCACTCCTGTCGTGAGCGCTACCGCCAGAATGGCGGCCGATACCAGTTTTGTCAGCATGCCCATCTCGAATGCCCCCTGGCTGGAGCCGCCTGTGACTGGCGGCACCGATGAGGATGCGACGGCAGAGCTGAATTGCAAGTGAATGGACGAGAGGCTCGTCAACGGGACGATGCGAATGCATCGGTTGCCCGTCCCGGTCGACCCGGGACGGTTGATGCTCAGGCCGGCAGGCGGCAGACGAAGCCGACGAGCCGGGCGACGAACGGGCGAACGAATAGTACGCAGACGAAGGCGACAGGCATCGCCAGCGCGTAGGCGCCGATCACGCGCACGGGGTAGCCGGCGTCGATGCCCGTATTGGCGCCGACGATGACGCAGGACATCAGGAACGCCATGATCGCCGACATGAAGAAGGCAAAGGCGACGGGGGCGGCGCGCGGCGGCAGCTTGCGGCTGCGGGCGATCCGCGGAGCAGACAGCGTGTCTTCCATAGGCAGGTCTCCGATATTGACCGAGGGGTCCTCCCCTCGCTTCGAGCCGCACTATACGGATCGCATGGCGGCGAAGTAGGCCATTGCAGCCTCGCTCAGAAGTAGGCAAAACTATCGAATAGCAATATCAATTCGATGGATGTCATTATGGACACTTTGCGTGGCGTCGAGAGTTTCGTCAGGAGCGTCGAGGAGGGCAGCATCGCGGCTGCGGCACGAAAGCTCGGGATCACGCCCGCGTCGGCAAGCCAGAACATCGCGCGGCTGGAGCGAACGCTCGGCAGCCGGCTGCTCAGTCGCACCACGCGCCAGCTTGGTCTGACGGAAAGCGGTAGGATTTATTACGAGCGGGTGCGTGGCGTCGTGCATGAACTGGAGCTTGCGGCCGCAGCCGTCTCCGCGCTCAGCGCCGAGCCACGCGGGTCGCTCAAGATCTCAGCATCCGTTGCCTTCGGTCGCCACGTCGTGGCACCGCTCGTGCCGTCGTTTGCGGCGAAATACCCCGAGGTCTCGATCGAGCTCGTCGTCACCGACCGGGAGATCGACCATATCGGCGAAGGCATCGACATCAGCGTGCGCTTTGGCCTGCAACTGGAACAGGGGCTGATCGCGCGCAAGCTTGCCTCGGTGCCGATGATCATCTGTGCAGCGCCCGCCTACCTTCAGCGACGCGGCCGGCCGGAAAGGCCGGAGGATCTCGTCCATCACGATTGCCTGGTTTATCGCTACGCCGGGCACGGCCGCATCTTCCGCTGGGCCTTCATGCGCGACGGCATGCGCTTCGAGCCGGAGCTGAAGGCGTCGATTGTCAGCAACGACATCGATACGCTCGCGGAAATGGCGATCGCCGGCGCCGGCATCACCCGGCTCGGCGCCTTTATCGCCACACCCTTGATCGAGCGCGGACTGGTGGTTCCGCTGTTCGGCGGGCTGCCGTGCGAGGGCGTGGCCAACACCGACCACGAACCCTTCGACTTCTACGCCTGCTTTGCCGACCGCCAGGCGGAAACACCGAAGGTCCGGGCGTTCATCGATCACGCGGTCAAGACATTGAAAGGCCGCTGGTAGCCACAACCATTGCCGGATGGAAACGCTATCAGGCGGACACAGCCTCGGAGGCATTCTGCGCCGCGGCATCTGCCTCAAGTTTCGCTTCGCGGCGAAGCTTGAGCTTGTAGCCGACCTCGACGATCGCGTGGATCGCGGGCACGAACTCCTCTCCGAGGTCGCTGAGCCGGTATTCGACGGATGGCGGCGACGTCGGCACGATCCGCCGCTCGATCGCGCCCTTCTCCTCCATTTCCTTCAGCCGTGTGCTCAGCACCTTTGCCGAAATCCCGGGAATGTCGATCTTGAGCTCGCTGAAACGGCGCGGACCGCCGCTTAAGTACCAGATGATGTTGGGTGCCCAGGCACCGCCGAGCATGACCATACACTCGCCCACCGGGCAGGTCGGTGGCAATGCGGCGGCCCTGTTCTTTCGAATCTTCAAGCTCATGGGCAAAATTCTCCAGTTACCGCGGGGAAACCGGAAACGTCGGTAACATAAAGTAATCTGATATACAAAAGTTATCGCCTGGGGTTAGGTTCCGCACGTCTCGACGGAGACCACAATTGCAAAAGGAACATTGCCATGAAGCTTTATTACGCCCCCGGCGCCTGCTCGCTTTCCCCACACATCAGCCTGCGCGAAGCCGGCGTCGCGTTCGAGATCGTCAGGGTCGATACCACGACGCACCTCACCGAAGGCGGCGCCGATTTCAAGGCGATCAATCCCAAGGGCTACGTTCCGGCGCTGGTGCTGGAAACGGGCGACGTCGTCACCGAGGGTGCAGCCGTCGTGCAGTACATCGCCGATCGCTTTCCCGAGGCAAAGCTGGCGCCGGAAAACGGCACGCTCGAGCGCACCCGCCTGCAGGAACAGCTGAATTTCATCTCCTCCGAACTGCACAAGGCGTTTTCACCGCTGTTCAGCAAGACGGCAAGCAGCGAGGCGAAAGAGGCCGCGACAATTCAGCTCGCCAAGCGCTTCGGCAACCTGGAGGATCAGTTAGCGGACGGACGTCCCTATCTGCTCGGCGATGCCTTCACCGTCGCCGATGCCTATCTGTTCACCGTCATCAACTGGAGCAGCCACGTCGGCGTTTCGCTCGCCCCCTTCCCGCGCCTCGACGCCTACCTGCAACGGATCGGCGAGCGACCGGCTGTGCGCGCCGCAATGCAGGCAGAAGGGTTGCTTGCGGCATGAGCGCCTCACCGAACGATCCGCAATATGCAGCTGTCATCGACGTGCTGCAGCGCTATTTCGACGGGCTCTATCGCAGCGATACCGGCATCCTCAGGCAGGTCTTCCATCCCAAGGCGCTTTATGCCACGGCGACGGACGGTTCCCTGCTGGAACTCGACATGGACAGGTACTTTCCGATCGTCGACAAACGTCCTTCGCCCGAAAGCCGCGGCGAGACGCGCGCGGACCGGATCCTCTCGATCGAGTTCGTCGGGCCGGTGACGGCGCTCGCCAAGGTCCAGTGCGCCATTGCAGAGAAGGCCTTTACCGATCTGTTGTCTCTGGTCTTCGTCGACGGCCGATGGCAAATCATCGCAAAGGTTTTCCACTACGACATCCAACCTGCAAACTGAGGAAGCGCAGATGCCTTACGTCAACATCAAGATCACCCGCGAGGGTGCCACGCCCGAGCAGAAGGCTGCCCTGATCAAGGGCGTCACCGAGCTGCTCCACACCGTGCTCAACAAGGATCCGGCCACGACCTTCGTCGTCATCGACGAGGTCGCGCTCGAGGACTGGGGCGTCGGCGGATTGCCGGTCGACGCGTATCGGCGCAAGGTCGGGGAGAAATCCTGACGAGGCGACACCTTTTCCCGCGCCCATGGGAAAGGACGAACAGGCTGCCCGGCGGCAAACCGACCGTCGGGCAGCCGCCTTTGCGCTTGATCGGCTTCGACAGGCTCTCTATCTCATTGTCTCCCGCCGTATCGATCCCGGAGACGCATCTTGTCCGTATTCAGAAACCTCCCCGAAGCTCCCGTCGCTGCAAAAAAGCCGGTGAGCGATACCCGCCACGGCGTCACCCGCACCGACGACTATGCCTGGCTGCGTGCGGACAACTGGCAGGCGATGTTCAAGGATCCCTCGATCCTCGATCCTGAAATCCGCAAGCACCTGGAAGCCGAAAACGCCTATATGAATGCGGCGATGGACGACACCAAGGCGCTGCAAAAGACGCTGTTTGCCGAAATGCGCGGCCGGATCAAGGAAGACGACAGCTCGATCCCGGTCAAGGACGGCCCGTTTGCCTATGGCCACGCCTATGTCACCGGCGGCGAGCAGCCGCGATACTTCCGAATCCCGCGCGACGGCGACCACAAGGACGAGGCGATCCGGCAACTGCTGCTGGACGGCGACAAGGAGGCGGAAGGCAAGGCCTATTTCCGTCTCGCCGGCCTCGATCACTCCACCGACCACAGCCTCGGCGTCTGGGGCTATGACGACAAGGGCTCGGAATACTTCACACTCAAGGTGCGTGATCTTTCGACCGGCGAGGATCTTGCCGACGTGATCGAGAACACCGGTGGCGGCGGCGCCTGGGCGCCCGATGGCAAGAGCTTCTTCTACACCGTGCTCGACGACAACCACCGCCCGTCGAAGATCTTCCACCATGTGCTCGGCACCGCCCAGGCTGACGACCGGCTGGTCTATGAGGAAGAGGATCCGGGCTTCTTCATGTCGGTCGGCGGCTCGCTGCTCGACGACGTCATCTACATCGACATCCACGATCACGAGACGAGCGAATACCGGTTGCTGTCGACCAAGGATCTGATGGCCGAGCCGAAGCTCGTCGCCGAGCGCGTCACCGGGCTCGAGTATTCGATGACCGAAGGCGGCGACGTCTTCTACATTCTCACCAATGCCGACGGCGCCAAGGACTTCAAGATCATAGAAGCGCCGGTCGCGGCACCGGGCAGGGAGAACTGGCGCGAGGTGGTGGCGCACAAGCCTGGCACGCTGATCCTCAGCCACATGGCCTATGCCCGCCATCTCGTCTGGCTGCAGCGCCGCGAGGGCCTGCCGGAGATCGTCATCCGCGACCGCAAGACCGGCGAGGAACACGCCATCGCCTTTGCCGAAGAGGCCTATTCGCTGGGGCTTTCGGGTGCTGCCGAATACGACACCGACGTCATCCGCTTCTCCTATTCGTCGATGACGACGCCGTCGCAGCTCTTCGATTACGACATGGCGACGCGCGCCCGTACGCTTCTGAAGACCCAGGAAGTGCCCTCCGGCCACAATCCTGACGACTACGTCACCCGGCGTGTCTTCGCCCCGTCCTGGGACGGCACGCAAGTTCCGGTGACGCTGCTCTATCGCAAGGACACGCCGCTCGATGGCACCGCACCCTGCCTGCTCTACGGCTATGGCGCCTACGGCATCACCATTCCGGCGGGCTTCAACACCAATTGCCTGTCGCTTGCCGACCGTGGCTTCGTCTATGCCATCGCCCATATCCGCGGCGGCAAGGATCGCGGCTTTGCCTGGTACGAAGACGGCAAGATGGCCAAGAAGACCAATACCTTCAAGGATTTCATCGCTGCCGCTGACTATCTGAATCAACAGAAGTTCACGTCCTACGCGAACATCGTTGCCGAGGGCGGCTCGGCCGGCGGCATGCTGATGGGCGCGATCGCCAACATGGCGCCGGAGAAGTTCGCCGGCATCATCGCCGCCGTGCCCTTTGTCGACGTGCTCAACACCATGCTCGACGACACGCTGCCGCTGACGCCGCCGGAATGGCCGGAATGGGGCAACCCGATCGAAAGCCGCGAATTCTACGACATCATCGCCGGCTACTCTCCCTATGACAATGTCGACGCCAGGCCTTACCCGGCGATCCTGGCGCTCGGCGGCCTCACCGATCCGCGCGTCACCTATTGGGAACCGGCGAAATGGGTGGCGCGGCTGCGCGAAAAGACCACGGGCGGCGAGCCGATCCTGATGAAGACCAACATGGATGCCGGCCATGGCGGTGCGTCGGGACGCTTCCAGCGGCTGGAAGAGATCGCCTTCGAATATGCCTTCGCGATCAAGGTCGCCGGCAAGATGTAACCCGAGCACGACGTAACCAGCGCGGATGCGGAAAGGTTCCTATGGTTCCGCATCCCGCCCTCACTTAACCTGAGAGATCTGTCATGCCCGTCCACGTCGCCCTGTTGCGTGCCGTCAATGTCGGTGGCACTGGATCGCTCCCGATGGCCGACCTCAGGGCGATTTGCGAGGGGCTCGGCTTTGCCGACGTGAAGACCTATATCCAGAGCGGCAACGTGCTCTTCCGCTCGGAGCTGCCGGCCGGCGACGCTGCGAAAATGCTGGACGAAGCCCTTCGTGAAAAGCTCGGGAAGGCGCCGGGCGTGATGATACGAAGCGGCACTGAGCTGCAAGGGATAGCCGATCGCGCGCCCTTCCCGGACGCCAAGCCCAATCTCCTGCTCGTCGTCTTCCTGCCCGAGCCGGCGCCCGCCGATGCGCTCGACAAGCTTGTCGCGCCTGACGGCGAAGAAGTGCAGATGGCCGGCAGCGAAATCTACATCCACTACCCAAACGGCTCCGGCCCTTCGAAACTCAAGCTTCCGGCCGCCAAACCCGGCACCGCCCGCAACCTCAACACCGTGCGCAAGCTCGCAGCACTTGCGCTCGACATGGAGGGCTAATGCTGCGCGTGTCCGAACGGAAACGGCCTCACGCTTTTCCTGGATTTGCTTCAGGCCGTCGGCTGGAACAGCAGCCGCACGAAGGACCGCAGCACCAGCAGCTGCTGCGGCAGGCTGTCGGGCTGTTTCAGCGCCTTGGACAGGATGATGCCGCCCTCGAGCACGGTTGAGACCATGTCGGCAAGCTGTTCGACATCGAGCGGCTCGCGCGGCCGGTAAACATGCATGATGTCCTCGAACATCGTGCCGAAGCGACGGCGCCACATCAGCGCCGCCTGCCGGTTGATTTCCTGAATGTCGCGGTCGAAGGCGCGCTCCTGGGTGCACATGACAGCGACCAGGCAGCCGGGGTGGCCGTTCGGCAGGTCGCCCAGAACTTCCGACAGCAGCTTGAGGCCGAGCAGGAAGGCCTGCAGCGGGTCGTCGGCCAGCTGCCGGGCGCGACCGAAGATCTCGTCGTAGATGCGCTCGTCATTTTCGATGTAGCGCTCGAGCAAGGCGCGTGCGAGCTCGTTCTTGTCCCGGAAATGGTAGAAGAAACCGCTCTTGGTGATGCCGGTTTCGGCAATCAGTTCATCGATCGAGGTCGCGCCAAATCCCTTCGCCAGCACTGCCACTTCCGCAGCGTCGAGGATCCTTGCCCGCGTTTCCTCACCCTTTCGCATTAGCCGCTTCCCTACCATTGGTGCAGTTTCTGGCGACAACACAACGAGCAGCTTGTAACGCCGCAGCGGAAACAAAACAGTAAGTCACTGATTTTACGGCAGTATATGAGTATATTAGCAATAGTATACCGCAAGTCGTCTAGTTTAGAAGATGATCATAAGGCAGAAATTTACTTGGTTCTGCGGGAAAGGAGGCGTCCCCGGGCCCATCAGCATGACTGAACCTGGTGGAGACCAATATGGCCAAATACAGACGCAGCCTGCCGCTTCTGAAGGGCGGGCTGTTCCTCAGCGACGGCGGCATGGAAACGACATTGATTTTTCACGAAGGCGTGGCGCTCCCGCATTTCGCCGCCTTCGTGCTGCTTTCGACCGCGGACGGGCGCAAGCGCCTGCTCAGCTACTATGAACGCTATCTCGACATCGCCCGGCAACATGGCACCGGCTTCGTGCTCGACACGCCCACCTGGCGCGCCAGTGCCGATTGGGGCGTAAAACTCGGCTACGATGCCGCGGCTCTTGCCGAGGTGAACCAGAACGCGATCTACATGCTCACCGAATTGCGCGCCAAGTACCAGCGCCCACGGGCGCCGATCGTGCTCAGCGGCGCCATCGGCCCGCGTGGCGACGGCTATCGGCTCGGTCGCATGGGCAAGGACGAGGCCGAGGACTATCACTCGCCGCAGATCTCGGCCTTTGCCGCAAGCGACGCGGACATGGTGAGCGCCTATACGCTCACCAGCATCGACGAGGCGACAGGGATCGCCCGGGCGGCCCAGAGCCACGGCATGCCTTGCGTCATCTCGTTCACGGTGGAGACCAATGGACGGCTTCCCGATGGTCGCACGCTGCAGGCCGCGATCGAGACCGTCGATGCCGCGACCGCGGGGTATCCACACTACTACATGGTCAACTGTGCCCATCCGAGCCATTTCGACACGGTGCTCGACGCCGACAGCGGCTGGACGCATCGGATCGCCGGGATCCGGGCCAATGCCTCGATGATGAGCCATGCCGAGCTCGACGACAGCGAAACGCTCGATGACGGCGATCCCGCCGACTTCGGCCGACGCTACCGGGCACTGACGGCGCATTTGCCACGATTGCGAGTCCTCGGAGGCTGCTGCGGCACCGATCACCGCCATATCGCGGCAATCTGCGAGGCCTGCCTTCCACCGACGGCGCTCAGCGCCTGAGGCGCGGGGCCTCGCCCTCCCAGCCCTCTCGCAAGCAATTGCGGGAGGGCGCCCTCGTTCCCGCCCTCGCGAAAGCCACGGTGCTCGTGTAGACTTGGCACGAAAGGACGGCAGCCGGACCACCCGGCAAGAGCCGTTGACGCCATTGCCATGAACTACGCTCCCCCCTCACCGCCCGCAAACCTCGAAGCCTTCAGCTTCGACAACAGCTATGCGCGCCTGCCGCAGCAGTTCTTTGCGCGCGTTGCGCCAACGCCGGTTGCCGAACCCTGGCTGATCAAGCTCAACCGGCAGCTGGCCGGAGAGCTCGGGCTCGATGTCGAGACGCTGGAACGCGAAGGTGCGCAGATCTTTTCCGGCAACCGTGTGCCCGAAGGTGCCGATCCGCTGGCGATGGCCTATGCGGGTCATCAGTTCGGAACCTTCGTGCCGCAGCTCGGCGACGGGCGGGCGATCCTGCTTGGCGAAGTCATCGACAGAAGCGGGCAACGGCGCGACATCCAGCTGAAAGGCCCGGGCCAGACGCCGTTTTCGCGGCGTGGCGACGGGCGGGCCGCACTTGGGCCGGTGCTGCGCGAATACATCGTCAGCGAGGCGATGTTTGCTTTGGGCATTCCGACCACGCGCGCCCTTGCAGCGGTCGTCACCGGCCAGCCGGTCTATCGCGAGCAGATCCTGCCCGGCGCCATCGTCACGCGCGTTGCGGCCAGCCACATGCGTGTCGGCACCTTCCAGTTCTTCGCCGCACGCGGCGACATGGCATCGGTAAAGGCGCTTGCCGACTATGCCATCGAACGACACTATCCGGAGGTCAAGGACGAAGCGCGGCCCTATCTCGCCTTCTACAAGGCTGTCACGGCGCGTCAGGCGGAGCTGATCGCTCGCTGGCTGCATGTCGGCTTCATCCACGGCGTGATGAACACCGACAACATGACGATTTCAGGCGAAACGATCGACTTCGGCCCCTGCGCCTTCCTCGACGTATACGATCCGAAGAAGGTCTTTTCCTCGATCGACCAGTTCGGACGCTACGCCTATGCCAGCCAGCCCGGTATCGGCCAGTGGAACCTCGCGCGCCTCGCAGAGACGCTGGTACCGCTTTTCGACGAAGACGAGGGCACCGCCGTGGAACTGGCCAACGATGCGCTCGGCGAGTATGGCGCGATCTTCCAGCGCCATTGGCTCAACGGCATGCGCGCCAAGATCGGCCTGGTAACGAGCGAGGACGGCGATCTCGACCTGGTGCAGGCGCTGCTGACGGCGATGCACCAGAGCGAAGCCGATTTCACCCTGACCTTCCGGCGCCTATCCGACAGCGCAGGCGAACCAACGGCCGAGACTGCGTTCAAGGCGCTATTTGCCTCGCCCGAGGCGATCGATCCCTGGCTGCGGGATTGGCGCGCGCGGCTTTCGCGCGAGGACAAGGATCCGGCTGCGCGCGCGACGGCGATGAAGGCGGTCAACCCTGCCTATATCCCGCGCAATCACCGGATCGAACAGGCGATCGCCGCGGCCACCGAGGACGCGGATTTTTCGCTGTTCGAGGCGCTGGTCGACGTCACCGCGAGACCCTACGACGACCAGCCGGGCTTTAGCGCCTACCAGGCGCCGCCCGAGCCGGAAGAGGAAGTCCAGCGCACTTTCTGCGGCACCTAGGCGGGGATGTCAGGCGTCAGAAAGACCCGCATCGTCATCCCGGTGGCGTCCGGTACTTGTCTGCCAATCCGATTCACCACGCGCCTTCAGGCGCCTGTTTTCGCAGAATTTTCTCTTCGGTGAAAAATGCGCCCGCGCGCGTCGGCCCTCGTCGTCGGTGAGCCGGACCCACCCGCCAGCGCGGGCTTGACCGCAAGCGCATTGCGCCCTTCCTAAAATTTCCGCATTGCGGAATTGTGGCTATTGAAAGGCACCCGCGGCGCGTTAGGTGCTAACGGGACAGGCGAATGCGCCTCCCCGATCCGGTTGCCGCGGCCAAGCTCGCGGCCACCCCTGCTGCTACGGCGACCTTTGCACGCCTGACAAGACGCGCGGCGCCGCAGGAGCCCACCTGCCACATGCGGCTCGGAGCAAGGGCCGCCGCAAACGGGAGACGGTGCCGTGCACCGTTCCTGCGGGAGTTTCCATCATGCACATTCTGACGGCGATCGTCTTTGCTTTCATCGGTCTGGCGCTTGGCGGCGGCGGGGCCAGGCTGCTGATGCTTGGCGGCAGCCCCTATTATCTCGTCGTCGGCATCGGCTTCCTGCTGACGGCCGTGCTCCTGTTCAGGCGTACATCGCTGGCGATCTGGCTTTATGTGCTGATCATTCTCGGCTCGCTCGGCTGGGCAATCCTGGAGGTCGGCTTCGACTGGTGGCAGCTTGGACCGCGCGGCGGTGTCATCGTGCTGCTCGGGCTATGGCTGCTGTTGCCGGCCGTGCGCCGCCCGCTCGGCTTTGAAAGCCCGACGGGCGAGCGCTATCCGGCGCATGCCTGGCCGCTGGTCCTTGCGGTCCTCGTTTCGATTGGCGTTGCCGGCTATGCGATCATGCAGGACCCGCACGATATTCGCGGCGATCTGCCAAGTGATGTGGTCGCCGCCAATCCGGCGCTCGGCGGCGCGGTCCCGCCCGGTGAATGGCACCAGTACGGGCGCACGCCTTTCGGCCAGCGCTATTCGCCGCTCAATCAGATCACCCCCGACAATGTCGCCACACTGAGGGTCGCTTGGCAGTACCAGACCGGCGATGTCAAGCGCCCGGATGACGTCGGCGAAACGACCTATCAGGTGACGCCGCTGAAAATCGGGGACATGCTCTACGCCTGCACGCCGCACAACTGGGCGATCGCGCTCGATGCGGCGACGGGCGAGGAAAAGTGGAAGTACGATTCCAATTCGGGCATGAACCCCGACCGCCAGCACCAGACCTGCCGCGGCGTCACCTATTGGGCAGACCCGGCCGCAGCTGCGGGCAGCCCCTGCGCCGAGCGGGTCTACCTGCCGACGTCGGACGCCCGCCTGATCGCCCTCGACGCCACAACAGGCGCCGTCTGCACGAGCTTTGCCGACAACGGCGTGCTGCATCTCGAAAAGGGCATGAAGTACAATCCTGCCGGCTACTATTATTCGACATCCCCACCCGTAGCCGTGGGCGGCAAGCTGATCATCGGCGGAGCGGTCAACGACAATTACTCGACCGAGGAGCAGTCCGGCGTCATTCGCGCCTTCGACATCAATACCGGTGCGCTTTTGTGGAACTGGGACAGCGGCAACCCTGATGTGACGACACCGCTTCCCGAGGGACAGACCTATACGACCAATTCGCCGAACAGCTGGTCGGTGATGAGCTATGACGAAAGCCTCGGCCTCGTCTATGTCCCCATGGGTAACCAGGTGCCGGACCAGCTCGGTATGGGCCGCAGCGAGCACGTCGAGAAATATTCCTCCTCAATCGTCGCGCTCGACATCAACTCAGGCGCGGTGCGCTGGGTCCGCCAGACCGTGCACCACGATCTCTGGGACATGGACGTTCCGGCGCAGCCGGCCCTGCTCGACATCACCAAGGAGGACGGCACCGTCGTTCCCGCCCTCGTCGGGCCGACCAAGCAGGGCGACATCTACGTGCTCGATCGCAGAAGCGGCGATCCGATCATTCCGGTCGAGGAGGTCAAGGCGCCAGGCGGCGCGATCCCGGAGGATTTCACCGCACCGACACAACCGGTTTCCGGTCTCACCTTCATGCCGGCTCCCCTGCAGGAGAAGGACATGTGGGGCGTTACGCTCTTCGATCAGCTTGCCTGCCGCATTGCGTTCCGTTCGCTGAAATACGAGGGACGCTACACGCCGCCGTCGATCGAGGGAACGCTGGTCTATCCCGGTAATTTCGGCACGTTCAACTGGGGATCCGTTGCCGTCGATCCTGAACGGCAGGTGATGTTCGGCATGCCGACCTATCTAGCCTTCACCTCCCGGCTCGTGCCGCGCGACCAGATTCCGCCCAAGGGGCAGGACGAGAAGGGATCGGAGCAGGGTCTCAACCGCAACGACGGCGCACCCTATGGCGTGTTCATGGGTCCCTTCCTCGGGCCGCTTGGCATCCCCTGCCAGGCGCCGCCCTGGGGCTATGTCGCAGGCGCCGATCTCAGAACCGGCAAGATCGCCTACAAGCACAAGAACGGCACGGTCGAGGACATGACGCCGCTGCCGTTGCCGTTCAAGGTCGGCGTGCCCGGCATCGGCGGCCCGATGATCACCAAGGGCGGCGTCGCCTTCCTCGGTGCGGCGGTCGACGACTACCTGCGCGCCTACGATCTGACGACCGGTCGCCAGTTGTGGGAGGCGCGGCTGCCAGCCGGCGGCCAGTCGACGCCGATGAGTTATGCGGTCGGCGACAAGCAGTACGTGCTGATCGTCGCCGGCGGCCATGGCTCGGTCGGCACGAAGCCCGGCGACTACATCATCGCCTACACCCTGCCCTGAGTCGCGAGAGCACATCCCTAATTCTCGCTATTGGGTTGCAACGGCAAGCTTCGCGCAAGCCCGCGACCGCAGCTTCCCCCGGACGAACGATTCCGGGGGATTCCCATGAAGATCGACAACAGCATCTCGAGCTACTATTTCTCCCAGCGCCGGGCGCAGACCGGTTCGGTCGCGCCGATCGAGGAAGCGCCGGGTGATGCGCGCCCGCGCACCGCACCGACAATTGCACCGCCTTCAACATCGAACGCGCTTTCGAACGCGCTGTGGGCAACGGCCGCCCGTGAGGAGGCCGCGCCCTCGATCACGGATCAGGAAGGGGCGGCACCTTCGGGCAATTCGGTCAGCGACGAATTCCTGAAACGCGCCAAGATGAGTCTCGCCGAGCAGATCCGCGCCCAGATCCTGGAATCGCTCGGGCTCAGCGAGGAAGACCTGAAGGCGATGGATCCCGACCAGCGCAAGGCCGTCGAGGACGAAATCCGCAAGGCGATCGAGCGCGCCATGGGCGTCGAGAACAAGCGCGATACCGCCGCCAGCGAGATCGCCGACAGCGGCAGCGGCGCCGTCTGATAACCTTGCCGCTTATGCGCAAAGCGCCCTTGCAACAGCAGAAGCGCTTTCGTTTGGTCGGACCATCGGCGGATGCGTGAGAATCGCGGCTGCCGGACTGCTGGCGTCAAACCATTTCCACGGCCATGCGGCCGACCTCGGCAAAGATCGGATTGAGGCCTTTGACCTCTGCCGTTGCCTCGGCGATGTAGACGGCGATCAAGAGCGGCGAGCGGCCCTCGGGCCAGACGATCGCGATGTCGGACGCTTCGCCGGTCGCGTTCGTGCCTGTCTTGTCACCGACCCGCCACCCGCCAGGCAGACCGGCGCGGATGCGCAGGTCGCCGGTCGTATTCGCGACCATCCAGTCGATCAGTTGCTTGCGCGATGCCTCGGTCAGGACCGGACCGACCGTCAGGTTGCCCAGTGTCTCCAGCATGGCGGCCGGCGTCGTCGTGTCGCGCGGATCGCCTTTCTTCGCCTCGTTCAGCTCAGGTTCGATGCGATCAAGCCGCGTCGTTTCGTCACCGATCGAGCGCAGCCAGGCCGTCAGCGCCGACGGACCGCCGAAGCTGTGAATGAGAAGGTTGGCCGCGGTGTTGTCGCTCGTGGTTATCGTCGCGGCGCAGAGTTCGGCGATCGTCATGCCGCCACCGCCGACGTGCTTTTCCGTGACCGGCGAATAGGTGATCAGATCTTTCGCCTGGAACACGATCTTTCGATCGAGCGTCTCCAACCCCTGGTCGACACGGGCGAGAATGAAGCCTGCGGCCAGCGTCTTGAAACTCGAGCACATGGCAAAGCGTTCGTCCTCGCGCCTGCCGAAAGAGACGTTGGTTTGCGTGTCGAGCACGGAGACACCCAGGCGGCCGCCGGTGCGCTTTTCCAGCTCCGCCAGACGCTTGTCGATGTCGTCTTCCCCTGTGGCGGCCGCAACTGACTTCGGTGCGAGCATGAGTGCCGGATAGAGCAAAGCGGACGTTACGAGCAGATTTCGACGATTGATGAGCAGGGGCACGCCATTCTCCATGCGATCGGCGCGCTGAAGCAGCCGACCTGAACCAGTGATTCGCAATGTGAAGCGCCGCAACAAGGCGGCGCTCGGGGGGCTAGGCGGCGATTATGGCGACTTCCCGGCAAGATGGAGCAAGCTCGCCGTCGCTTCGGCCATTGACACGCGGCGCAACGCCCATATCTATTGCTCCAGAAGCTATAGGTTTGAGGCGAGCATGTATTCCATCGGCGATCTTTCCCGGCGCACCGGCGTGAAAATTCCGACCATCCGCTATTATGAGCAGATGGGGTTGATCGCGGCGCCCGAGCGCTCCGAGGGCAACCAGCGACGCTACGAGAGAAGCGAGCTCGAGCGGCTGGCCTTCATCCGCCACGCGCGCGACCTCGGCCTGTCGATCGATTCGATCAAGGATCTCATCGCCCTCAGCCAGCACCCGGAGCGCCCCTGCGGCGAGGCCGACCGGATCGCAACCGAACATCTGGCAACGGTGCGAGAAAAGATCGCGAGGCTGAAGAAGCTGGAGCAGGAACTGGAGCGGATCGTTGCCTGCGACGGCAACCACACCGTCGGCGACTGCTATGTGATCCGGGCGCTCGCGGATCATTCGATGTGCGACAGCGAACACTGATGCCGCAACACGCACGCAAAATTCCCCGTTGACAAAATTTCGAAAACGAACAATGTAGCGCCCATGATCAAGAACGCACCCATTTGCCGCGCGTATTTTTGGCTGTTCCGATAGGAGCGGCCTGCTGATCATATTCAACAAGGCCGCCATCAGGCGGCTTTTGTTTTTCCGGCTCCTGATAGCGAGAAAACCCGAGGAGCCGATAAATGCTACAGACCGCCATCCCCACCCTTCATCAGACACCGGCAACGCGACCGCCGATGGTCACCATCCGCTCTGCCAAGCAACGGGACCTTCCGGAACTGCGCGACATGATCGCCGAGCTTTCCGCCCACCACGGCGACGCCGCACCGATTACGCCGGAACAGCTCGAGCGCGACCTTTTCGGCCGCATGCCCTGGATCACCGCACTCGTCGCGGAAGCCGGCAACCGGCTGATCGGCTACGCGATCCTGGTGCCGATCTACAGGGCTGCCGAGGGCGCGCGCGGCATGGAACTGCACCATCTCTTCGTGCGTTCGGAAAACCGCGGCACCGGCATTGGCCGCCACCTCGTCGCCAAGGCGCGCGAGCAGGCGAAGATGGCCGGGTGCGATTTCCTCTCGGTCAGCGCCGCCACCGGCAACTTCCAGGCCCATCATTTCTACGAGTCCGAGCGTTTCGTCCCTCGTCCCGTGACCGGCATGCGCTATATGCAGAAACTTGGCTGAGGGCGAAACGATGCGTCTTGCGATCGTGCTTTATCCAGGCTTTGCCGATTGGGAATGCGCGCTTTTGATGGCGGCGGCGCGCACCCACCTTGGCGTAGAAATCGACGTCGCCACCGCCGACGGCGCGACGGTGACGTCGATGGGTGGGCTCGATGTCTCGCCCCACCTGTCGATCGACGCGCTCGATCCGGCCGGTTTCGATGGGCTGGTGATCTGCGGCGGCACGGTCTGGGATACCGCCGAGGCTCCTGATCTCTCGGGGACGATCCGGACGTTCGATCGCGACAAGCGGCTGGTGGCGGCCATTTGCGGTGGCGTCAACGCGCTCGCCACATGCGGCCTTCTCGATCGCGTCGAACACACGGGCAACAACGCAGCCAGCCTTGCGGCGCTCCACGGCTATCGCGGGCAGACGCACTATCGCGAGCAGCCGCAGGCGTTGCGAAGCGGCCATGTGATCACGGCCGCAGGAACCGCGCCGATCAGTTTCGCCGGCGAGATCCTGCGCGGCCTCGGGCTTGGCTCTGAGGAACTCGACGGCTTCCTGGCGCTCTACGGCAGGGAACATGTCGCTGCGACAAGCGCCGGATAGGCACGCGAGCCGTGGCCGGGCTATGCGCTTCAATGGACACATGTCGCCCGACCTTGATCAGCGTCAGAGCCAGTTCGAGATCTGTTCCAGCGGCTTCTTGACCTTGCCGGCCACCGGCACTGTCGCATCGGCAGACGGATAGCCGACCACCAGGATCAGGAACGGCTTTTCACTCTCCGGCCGGCCGCAGATTTCGTTGAGGAAGTTCATCGGCGCCGGCGTGTGGGTGAGTGTCGCAAGGCCTGAATGGTGCAGCGCGGTGATCAGGATGCCGGTGGCGATGCCGACGCTCTCGTTCACGTAGTAGTTCTTCTTGAGATCGCCCGGATTGGGCCCGCCCCGCTTCTGCGAGAAAACCACGATCAGATAGGGTGCGGTTTCGAGGAAGGGCTTGTCTTCGTCGGTACCAAGAGGCGCCAGCGCGTCGAGCCATTCCTGCGGCGCCTTTTCCTGGTAGAAAACCCGCTCCTCTTCCTCCGCGGCGCGACGCACCCTTGCCTTGATCGTCGCGCTCTCGATCACCGTGAAATGCCAGGGCTGATGGTTGGCACCGCTTGGCGCCGTTCCGGCCGCCTTGAGGCAGGTCTCGATGACCGCGCGCGGCACCGCCCGATCGCTGAAATAGCGCGTGGTGCGGCGGCGGTTGACCTCCTCGTAGAACGCGTCGGCGCGCGCAGCCATCTCCTCGGGGCTGCGCTCGATCCATTGGTCATAGGGCTCTGTTTCGTGTGGACGCATGCATTCTCCTCCTCATTGCGGCTGGGAGTTTGAGCGCGCCCTGTCGCAAAGATCAAGTGTCAGAGGGCCGGCACCGCCTTGAGATAGGCAGCGATCGCCTCGCGATCGGCAGGTGTCAGCTTGGCCATGTTCTTCTGCACCTCGACCATCGATCCGCCGACGGAATCGAATTCCGGCGTAAAGCCCGTTTCCAGATAGGAGACGATATCCGACGCGCTCCAGCCGCCGATGCTCTTTGAACCCGGGGTGATGTCGGGAATGCGCCCCTCGCCTTCCGGGTTCGGGGCGCCGGCCAGCCACTGATCGGGCTCGAAGCCGCCGAGCGCGTTCCTCGGCGTGTGGCACTCGCCGCAGTGCCCCGGCCCCTCGACCAAATACTGGCCGCGCGCGAGCTTCGGATCGTTGACATCCACCGCCACACGCGCCTTGTCGGTCAAAAACAGCAGTTTCCAGCCGCCAAGCGCGATCCGCATGTTGTAGGGGAACGGCAGCTCGTGCGGCGGCGCGACCTCAGTGCTCGTCGGCAGGGTCTTCATGAAACCCCAGAGGTCGTTGACGTCCTTGGTCGTCAGGCGGGAATAGGAGCCGTAGGGAAACGACGGATAGAGATGTTCGCCGTTACGCCCGACGCCTCGGGTCATCGCGTTGCCGAACTCGGCAAGCGTCCAGCCGCCGATGCCGGCGGTCTCGTCGGAGGAAATATTCGGAGCATGGAAGGTGCCGAACGGGCTCTTCAGCGGTGCGCCACCGGAAAGAACGAGGCGCTGATCGCCTTCCGCGCCCGCCTTGGCATGACAACTGACGCAACCGCCGGCCCAGAACACCTGCTCGCCATTGGCAAGATCAGGCTCCCCGAGGCCTTCCCAATGGGAGGCGTTCCAGGGCGCCGGCTTCGTCAGCCACCAGAAGGCCGCGCCACCAACGACACCCAGCACCACCAGACCCGATATGAACTTTCTCGTCCGACGACCCATTGTTTCCCTGCCCGTGTCCTGGCCTTCAAAGCGAATGGGGGCACGCGCCTGACGTCGCGTACCCCCTCTCTTCATTCGGATGCGGTATCGCCGCCCGTCAATTCTTCTTCAGCCGGTAGCTCTCATGACAGCTTCCGCAATCCTTGCCGATGCCGCCGAGGGCAGCGCCGACGGCGGCCTGGTCCGCCGGAAGCTGCGCAAGAACGGTCGCCGCATCGGTACCGAGCTTGGCGGCCTTGGCCTTGAAGTCATCCATGTTTTCCCAGATCTTCGGGCTCGCTTCGGTCTCATGACCGGTCTCCGAGCCCGCCGGGAAGTGGTCCGGGAAGGTCTTCATCGTCTCGCTGATCGTCGTCAGCGACGCCTTGACGACTTCGGCATCATAGGGCTTCTCGCCCTTGGCGATGCCCGCGAGCGCGCCCGTCGCCGCCCCCACCTTCTTCATCGCCTGCTGGCGAACCACCTGCGGCTCGTCGGCGGCGGTCACGGCAGTAACACCCAGGCCCGCAAGAGCGGCAGCCAACATGAGTGCGCGTATTTTCATCAGGATCTCCCGGTCAATGAAATCTATTCGGCGAATCTGCCTGGCTGGCCTTCATGTCCAATGCGCCGGCATGATGTCATCTTGAGTATTCGACGGAAGTAACATTTTTTTGATGTGCTTGTTACAACAGAGAAATTCAGGCCGTTGGTCGCCATTATCCGCTAGAAAGTATAAACATGACTACAATAATCATGTTTATACTTTGACTTGGGACACGATTGATTTCACCGTATTGCCCACCCCTGAAAGATCGTGAAGGCCGCGACGAGAATGAGCACAACGCCGGCGGTACGCCCGATCCACACCGTTGTGCCCGGGCTGCCGACGAGAAAATCGCGCCCCCTGCCGGCCGCCAGCGCCAGGCCGCCATAGACGGCGAGCTGCGTGACCGCGATCATGGCGGCCATGACCAGGGCCTGCGACCAGATCGGCCCGAACTCAGGCTTGAGGAACTGCGGATAGACGGCCAGCATGAAGAGGTAGGCCTTGGGGTTCATCAGGCTCGTCAGCGCGCCCTGGCGAAAACTCGCCCAGCGTGAAAGCCGGTCGGCTCCATCGATCCCTCCAATGGTGATCGAGCTCTTGACGAGTGAAAATCCGATCCAGGCGATATAGGCGGCACCGGCAACGAGCAGCACGTTGAAGAGGCCAGGCACCAGATGCAGGATGACGCTGACGCCGAGGGCGGCATAGAGCGTGTGAAGAACGCCGCCCGCCATGATGCCGGCCGTGGCCGACAGGCCGGAGGCTCGACCACCCGTCAGCGAATTGGCCAGAACGAAGACCATGTCCATGCCGGGCACGATGATGATGCCGAACAAAAGGGTGAAGAAGAGCCAGAGATTTTCCGCGTAGGTCATGTCAGTTGTCCGTCGTCCGTTTTCCATTGCTGAGCACGAATTGCTGTTTTTTCAATTCGTTGGCTGATGGTATAAATCCGGGCAACTGACAAGGTAGTGTCAGGAGCGTTGACGACGGGAGCGGTTTTCGATGCGCAAGGCGTCGCGACTTTTCGAGATCATCCAGATCCTCAGGCTTGCCAGGAAGCCGGTGACAGGCGCGCAGATGGCCGAGACGCTCGAGGTGACGGTTCGCTCGATCTATCGCGACATCGCAGCGCTTCAGGCGATGCGGGTCCCGATCGAGGGCGGCCGCGGTATCGGTTACATTCTCAGGCCCGGTTTCGACCTGCCGCCGCTGATGTTTTCGATCGAGGAGACGGAGGCGATCGCCCTCGCTTTGGCATTGCTGGCACGGACCGGCGACGAAGAGCTGAAGGCCGCAGCCGTCAGGGTCAACAGCAAGATTACCGCGGCCGTGCCCGAACCGCTGCGCCTTGCCTTCCGGTCGCAGGCGCTGCACGCCTGGGGCACGGTCGCCCCCTCACCCGCTGGCATCGACCTCGCCCTGGTGCGCCGCACGATCCGCGATGAGCAGAAGCTTGAGCTCAGCTATCGCGACGAATTCGGCCGGGCAACGGAACGGATGATCAGGCCGATCGCGCTGATCTATTATTCCGAGACCGCCAACATCGTCGGCTGGTGCGAACTGCGCCAGGCGATCCGCAACTTCCGCGCCGATCGCGTCGAGTATTGCGAGGCGGCGGAGGCGTATTTTCCGGGCGAAGGCAATCGCCTCAGGGAACTCTGGGTCAGTGGTTGGCAGACGCCGCCTTCGGCTGCGTGAGCCGCGACGACCGCCAAACGAAAAGACCCGGCGCAAGCGCCGGGTCCGATCACGTGACCTGTCGAAGGACGACTTACTTGGCCGCCGCTTCGTACATTTCGAGCACGTAGTCCCAGTTGATCAGGCTGTCGACGAAGGCTTCGAGGTACTTCGGACGGGCGTTGCGGTAGTCGATGTAATAGGAGTGTTCCCAGACATCGACGCCGAGGATCGGCGACGCACCGTGGACGAGCGGGTTTTCGCCGTTCGGGGTCTTGGAGATCTCAAGCTTGCCGTTCTTGACCGAAAGCCAGGCCCAGCCCGAGCCGAACTGGCCGGTGCCGGCAGCGATGAAGTCGGCGCGGAACTTGTCGTAGCCGCCGAGGTCGGACTTGATGGCCGCATCGAGCTTGGCCGGCAGGCTGGTGCCGCCGCCGCCCTTCTTCATCCACTTCCAGAAATGGACGTGGTTGTAGTGCTGGCCGGCGTTGTTGAACAGCGGCTGGTTGGTGCCGTAGGACTTCTTGACGATCTCCTCGAGCGACAGGTCGGCAAGGCCGGCCTCTTCGGCAAGCTTGTTGCCGTTGGTCACGTAAGCGAGGTGATGCTTGTCGTGGTGGTACTCAAGCGTCTCGCGCGACATGTAGGGCGCAAGCGCATCGTAGTCGTAGGGAAGGTTCGGCAATTCGAAAGCCATGTGGGCATCTCCTCTTGGCATGGAATTTCGTCGGAAAATCCGTGAGCGGGAACATAGGCACCGGCCCCCATGGAGGCAACCGATGCAATGCCAATTTTTCCTCAACCCACGGAATATACTTTCAACTTCATTTTGAAAGCATGACGCTTTCGAGCACATTGATGCCACGGTTCGGCTGCAGCTTCGCGACGGCCGCAACCCTGCATAAAGGACCGAACATGCCACAGCGCCTGATCCCTGCCCTCACCGTTTCCGTCGTCGCCGCTCTTGCCGCATCCAGTGCCGCGGCGTCTTCCGGCGACGCCTGGGAGGCATTCCGGGCAGAGGTTTCGAAGAAGTGCCTCGCCGCCGCCAGTTCGCTGCAAAAGCCCAGCGTCGTCGTCGACCCCTTCGGCTCGCAGAGTTTCGGGCTGGCGCTGGTGATCGGCACGCCCAAGGGAACCAAATCGGCCGTCACGCAGATCTGTGTCTTCGACAAACAGAAGAAAACGGTCGAACTCGGCGGCGAGCTGTCGCCTGATGCGGTGAAGGTGAGCGCCCCGGCAAAGAAGAAATAGCGCGCGACGCGAGCGATCCGGTGCAAGCCGTTCGGCCGGCGCCACCGCCACAATGAGTTGCGAATCGGCGCACATGCAATTACCGGGGCGTCACCAACCGGAGATTGTCATGAAGCTTCTACACGCCGCCTCGCTTGCTCTCGCCCTCACCGTGCTCGCATCCTGCGGGCCGACGAAAGAGGAATTCGAAGTCGCGCAGACGACAATCCAGGGCAGCCCGGCTCTGCAGAAGGCCCTTTACAAGGACTGCGTCGGCAAGACGTGGTCCAAATCCGATCTTGCCGGTGGCGCAATGCTGCTCAGTGTTCCCCCGAGCAAGGTTCCGGCCCTCACGTGCAAGCGGCTCGTCAACGCGCTGGTGTCGGGCCGGCTCAAATATGCCGATGTCCGGCAGAACATGAACAATGGCGCACCGACGGTAAACCTGATCAAGATCCTGCAGGGACGATAGGCCGCCGACCCGCTGCGATCGCCGCCGTCCGGCGCGCGAGAAACCAATCTGCAGGGCAAGACGTCGTCAGGCCCTGCAGGACCAGACTGGTCCCTGCCACCCGGGTTGCAGGCATTGAAGGCTGCGTCTCTCTTGAGCTTCGACCGACCAGTTGGTAGACCTTGTTCATGGTGAGCGATACTTCCGAGCGGATCCTTGACGCAGCCGAACGCCTGATGGTCTCGCGCGGCTACAATGCGTTCAGCTATGCCGACATCTCCGCCGAACTCGGCGTCGGCAAGGCGACGATCCACCATCACTTCCCGACCAAGGCGGACCTTGCCGCGGCCGCGCTTGCCCGCTACCGCCGGAACAATCGCCGCGCCGTCGAGGGACTGTTTGCAGTCGTCAGCGATCCGCAAGCCCGGCTCGAAGCCTATGTCAGCTACTGGGAGGACTGCATCGCCAGGCAGGACATGCCCTTCTGCATCGGCGCCGTTCTCGCCTCGGAAATACCTTCGCTGCCGGACATCGTCGTCGCTCAGGTGCGCGGCCATTTCGCCGACCTTTCCGGCTGGCTCAGCGCGACGATCGAGGACGGTGTGACCAAAGGCCGATTGAAGGCCGCACAGGGATCCAGGACGGCCGCCGAAACGTTGATGGCGACGGTCCATGGTGCAATGCTTGCCGCCCGTGTTGCCGGGTCCGATCCAGCGGTATTTTCGGCGATCGCACGGCCGGCATTGGACCACCTTCAAGCGGCGGGCAAGGCTTGATCCGGAAGCGAACGCCGTCCGGTCCGCGCGCCTGTTCCCGCGGGAACGGCAGCCCAGGGATGGCGGCGCTAGAAATCTTCGCAACCGGGCGCGATGGCAGCTGAAATCATCGCGTTTCTCTTTTAAACTCACTTCGACCAACTAGTCGGTCGACCGCAACAAGGAGCATGATCATGGCAAATCCACTTTCCACGCTCGGCATCATCCATACGGCGATCAGCCTCGCGCCCGTCGTTGCGGGCCTCTATGGCTTTTCCCGTTACGGTGCGATTGTTCCGTCCACCCGCTCCGGCAAGATCTACCTCGCCACGCTGGTGCTCACGGTCCTGACCTCTGCCGGGCTTTCCAGCACCGGGGGCTTCAATGCTGGCCATGCGCTCGGTATCGTCGCGCTGGCGGTGATCGCAGGAAGTCTCGCCATCGATCGGCTTGAATTTGTCGGCCGCCTGAAGCCCTACCTCAAGACGTTCGGCCTCTCATTCACCTATTTCCTGCTGATCGTGCCGGCAATCGCCGAAACATTGAAGCGCCTGCCGGTCTCGCAGCCGCTGGCGAGCGGACCGGAATCGCCGATCGTGCAGACGACGCTTCTCGCCTGGCTGGTGATCTTCCTCGCAGGCCTGACGGTACAGGCGTACATGATCCACAAGCGCGCCGTGGTCACGGCGCGCACTCCACGCTCGTAGTCTTACAGTCGATACCCCAGTACCGCCCATTGGACCGCGCTGAAACTTTGCAGGCAATCAGACGTCGCGGGCAGCGTGCGCCCAGTCCATGTAGAGGTCACGCGCCTTGGCTGCGACCGGACCGGCCTGCAGATCGCGGCTTTCAAGCCGGGTAACGGGCAACACCTTGGAGTAGTTGCCCGTGGTGAAAATCTCGTCGGCCGCCTCGAAATCGGCCATGGTGAGTGTCGCCTCGACCACCTCGAAGCCCGCCTCGCGCAAGAGCGACATCACGCGAAACCGGGTGATGCCTGCGAGGAAGGTGCGGTTGGCGGCCGGCGTATAGACGATCCCGTCCTTGACCAGGAAAACGTTGGACGAACCGGTCTCGGCGATGTTGCCGAGCATGTCGCGCACCAACGCGTTGTCGAAACCGCGTGAACGCGCTTCGGTCAGGATGCGGGCATTGTTGGGATAAAGGCAGCCGGCCTTGGCGTCGGTCGGCATCGACTCCAGCGTCGGCCGGCGGAACGGCGACAGCGTCAGCGACGAGCCGTCATGGCCATTGCCCATTGGCGCCTCGAACAGGCAGAGGGCGAAGCGAGTCGATTCCGGGTCGATGGCGACGACGCCGGCTGCACCGTGTTCGGCCCAATACATGGGCTTCACATAGAGCGCGGTCTTGCCGTCGAATTTCTTCGTGCCCTCCCAGGTCAGCGCCTCGATCTCCTCGGCCGACATGGTGGGCTTCAGACCAAGCGCAATGGCCGAGCGATTGACGCGCTGGCAATGCAGGTCGAGATCGGGAGCCACGCCGTCAAAGACGCGGGCGCCGTCGAACACCGTCGAGCCCAGCCACATCGCGTGCGAGGTCGGGCCGATCAGCGGCGGGTTGCCCGACAGCCATTCACCGTCGACATAGGTCCAGGTCACTGAGCGGGGGGATGTATCGACGGCCATCGGCGTCTCCTTCAGGTTTTTTGTTCTCGTTCTTCGGCATAACCCGAAAAAACAGCATCGTGGTGAATGGTTCTATCAAAAAATGTCATGGCGGCCATTCTGGTGCGGGCATGGCCTCTCGCTTAGTCTCTCGCATCTAAAGAGGGGAGAAGCCGTGCGCATCAAACATCTAGACCAGAACGACGTGGAGATCTTTCGTCACATCAGGCTGGAGGCGCTCAACCGCGTCCCGGAGGCCTTCGCTTCGACGGCTGCCGACTGGGAACGGCTTTCGACGGAAGAATGGCAACAGCGGCTGACGGCCAACGCCGTCTTCGTCGCGCTCGAGGGAGATGAGCCTGCCGGCATCATGGGCCTGATGCGTGAACGCGCCAGCCGGCTGGCGCACCGGGCAACGATCATCATGGTCTACGTGCGCGACGAAGCGCGTGGTTCCGGCATGGCGCGGGAGCTCCTAGCCCATCTGACAGACCATGCCCGCAGGTCCGGCATCCGCCTTCTGGAACTGGTCGTGCGTGCCGACAATCCCGCCGCCATCCGTTTCTATACCCGCGAAGGGTTTCGCGAGATCGGCCGGGTGCCGGGCGGCATGTTCGACGGAGAGAAAGAGGTCGACGAGATCCTGATGGCGCGACACATCGACGGCCGCGACGCGCCTCAAGGACAAGGAGCATCCCGATGAGAGCCATGTATTACGACGCCTTCGAAAAGCTGCCGGAGATCCGCACGCTTCCCGATCCGACGCCGACGGAAAACGGCGTGGTCGTCAAGGTGGAGGCAACCGGCCTCTGCCGCTCCGACTGGCACGGCTGGATGGGCCATGACGCCGACATTCGCCTGCCGCACGTGCCGGGTCACGAGCTTGCCGGCGTCGTCACCGCCACCGGCCGCGGCGTCATGCGCTACAAGGTCGGCGACCGCGTGACCGTGCCCTTCGTCTCCGGTTGCGGTCGCTGCGGCGAATGCCGCTCCGGAAACCAGCAGGTCTGCGAGGCGCAGTTCCAGCCGGGCTTTACCCATTGGGGCTCGTTTGCCGAGTATGTCGCGCTGGACTTTGCCGACCAGAACCTGGTGCACCTGCCCGAGAGCATGGCGTTCACGACCGCCGCAAGCCTCGGCTGCCGCTTCGCCACGTCATTTCGCGCCGTCGCCGACCAGGCGAAGGTCAAGGGCGGTGAATGGGTGGCGGTGCACGGCTGCGGCGGCGTCGGGCTTTCAGCAATCATGATTGCGGCAGCGCTCGGCGCACAGCCGATCGCGATCGACATCGCCGCGGACAAGCTGGACTTCGCCCGCAAGCTCGGTGCCGTTGCGACCATCAACAGCCGCGAGGTCGACGACGTTGCGCAAGCCGTCAAGGAGATCACCGGTGGCGGCGCCCATGTGTCGATCGACGCGCTCGGCAATCCCGTGACCTGCTTCAACTCGATCAAGAACCTCAGAAGACGCGGCCGTCACGTGCAGGTCGGGCTGATGCTCGGCGACCAGGCGACACCTCAGATCCCGATGGCGCAGGTGATCGGCCATGAGCTCGAGATCTATGGCAGCCACGGCATGCAGGCCTGGCGCTACGATGCCATGCTGGCGATGATTGCCGATGGCAGATTGAAGCCACAGCAACTGATCGGCCGGGAGATCTCGCTCGAAGAGGCGGTCCCCGCCCTCGTTGCCATGGATCGCGCCACCGATCTCGGCATCAGCGTGATCACGCGCTTCTGATCACCGAGCGGCAAGCAAACAAAGTGGGGCGCTGTTCCGACTCACCATCCTGTTGCGCTAGCCTTGCTCTAAATCGGGAGCAAGGCAGATGACGATCGCGAGGCGACGAAGGTTGATCAGGCGACAGCGCACCGGAACCGCGCTCGCCGTTGCCGCGACGATCTCGTTTCTCGCCGGCATGACCGATGCAATCGGGCTCTTGAGCATCGGCGATTTCGTCTCCTTCATGAGCGGCAACACCACCCGGGCGGCCATCGCGCTCGGCGACGGCAACGTCTCAGGCGCCATGCTGCTGCTCGGCGCCCTTGCAACCTTTGTCATCGGCAATGCGATGGGGGTGATCGTGGCCGCCCGGCTCGGCGTCGTCGGGGTCCTCTCGACCGTCAGTCTGGTGCTGATGACCTGCGCCGGTTTCGGCGCCTTTATGCCTGGCCCCGTCTATTTCTATGGCATCGTGCTGGCGATGGGCCTCGTCAACGCGGCAGTCGAACAGATCGAGGGTCTGCCGATCGGCCTGACCTATGTGACCGGCGCCTTGTCGCGCTTCGGTCGGGGGCTCGGCCGCTTCCTGCTCGGCAACCGCAATCGGCAATGGCTGGTGCAGATCGTCCCCTGGCTCGGCATGTTTGCAGGCGCGGTCGCGGGCGCCGTCCTGCAGCGCCACTTTGGCGCAGCCGCCCTGTGGGCCTCTTTCGCGCTTAGCACCGGGCTCGCACTGGCGACCGTCCTGGTGCCGTCGCGCTGGTCGAAACGGTACATGCATCCGAACTGAACCTCACCGCCGGTGACGCTTTTCAGGTCCCCCAAGATTTTGCCCTTAAGCCGGACCGGGTTTCAGGGCAAAATCGGCACAGAAGAATCACGAGCGAGGTCCTGCCATGGCGCTTGCGGCAGCCGTTACCACGGATGAACTCTACCATCCCGTTCTCAACGCCAATCCGGCGCATCCGTCCGGCTGGCCGATCCGGGTGATCGTCAGCTCGCAGACCGAGGCACGGCACAACCGGGCGCTCTGGGCGCCGACACACCTGATCTCGATCCGCGCGCCAGGCAGCCGGCTGCTGTCGATGATCGAGCTGCCGCCGGAGCGTCACCTGGAGCTCTATTTCGGCGACACCACCGATCCCGACGCGCCGGATGCAGCAAGCGCCGCTTCGATCGAACAGAGCTTCGCCTTCGTCGATCGCCTGCCCAAGGACGCGCACCTGCTCGTCCATTGCCTGAGGGGCATCGGCCGCGCCACCGCGCTCACGCTCGGGATCCTTGCACGCTACATGCCACCGGAAGAAGCGGCAGCCGCCCTGCATGCACTCCGCCCGGAGGCCAAGCCGAACCGGCATGTGGTCAACCTCTCGGACACGGCGCTCGGACTGAAAGGCAAGCTCGCCAAACAGGCCCTGCGCTTTCCTGCCAAGGTCTGGAAGCCGGGCAAAGCGTGAAGCGAAAGACCTCGCGGCGATTACAACCCGTTGTGCGACGCACAAAGATTTGCCATGATCCGGAAAAAGAACGGCGACACTGATGCCTCCGTTCGGGAATGATGCGGTAAGCTCTTGTTTTCGGACGGGCTTTGACGGGACGATCTGGCTTTTATCCCGTCGGCGCCAAGAGCACCTGACGGGAGGAAACGATGTCTCATGCAGCCTACGTGTTTGACGCCTACGGCACGCTTTTCGACGTGCACGCGGCCGTCAGGCACCATGCGCAGGAGATCGGTCCCGACGGACAGGCTTTTTCCGAACTATGGCGCGCCAAGCAGCTCGAATACTCCTGGGTGCGTTCCCTCATGGGAAGCTATCAGGATTTCTGGCAGTTGACCGAACAGTCGCTCGACTATGCCTTCGCGCGCTTTCCCTCAGCCGACCCTGCCCTTCGCAAGCGCCTGCTCGACGCGTACTGGACGCTCGACTGCTACCCGGAAGTGCCTGCGGTCCTCAAAGGGCTGAAGGAACGCGGTGCGCGCATCGCCATCCTTTCCAACGGTTCGCCGGCCATGCTTGCGTCCGCTGTCCGCAACGCAGCGCTCGACATCGTCATCGACGACGTCTTTTCCGTCGACGCGGTCAAGGCCTTCAAGACGGCGCCTGCAGTCTACGATCTGGTGACCACCAGCTATCGGCTCTACCCGCATGCGGTCTCGTTTCAGTCGTCAAACCGATGGGACATCGCCGGCGCGACCAGATTCGGGTTCCGGACCGTCTGGATCAACCGGGCCGACATGCCCGACGAATATCGCGATCACGGGCCGGCCCTGATCCTGCCCTCGCTTGAAAGTCTGCAATTCGGCATCTGAAGGAGTTCTTGATGGTCTGGTCGCCCGCGCAATACCTGAAGTTCGAAGACGAACGCACCCGACCCGCCCGCGATCTTCTGGCTCAGGTGCCCGACCTGCCCGATGGCCCTGCCTTCGACCTCGGTTGCGGCCCGGGAAACTCCACAGAACTGATCCGCGATCGCTTTCCCGAGGCCACGCTCACCGGTCTCGACAGCGATGACAACATGCTGGTCGCAGCGGCGAAACGGCTGCCCGGGATCACCTTCGAAAAGGCGGACCTCGCCAACTGGATCCCGCCTGAGGGCGCTTCGCTGTTTTACGGCAATGCCGTTTTCCAGTGGCTGCCAAACCATCTCGCCGTCTTCGAGCGACTGATGTCCGCCCTTGCCGCTGGTGGTTCGCTCGCCGTGCAGATGCCGGACAATGTCGGCGAGCCGTCGCATCTCCTGATGGAGGAGACGGCGCGCAGCGCAGAATTCGCCGATGCCTTTGCCGGCAGGACCATACGCCGCAATCCCCTTCCGACGCCCGCGACCTACGTTCAGGCGCTGGCCGCGCAGGCGGCGAGCATCGAGGTCTGGCACACGATCTACTACCATCGCCTCGCCAATGCCGAGGCGATCGTCGAATGGGTAAAGGCGACGGGCCTCAGACCCTATCTCGACGCCCTTCCCGAGGTGCAGCGCGACCGCTTTCTGGCCGCCTACACCGACCGTATCCGTGCCGCCTATGCGGCCATGAACGACGGCAGGGTGCTCCTGCGCTTCCCGAGGCTCTTCGTCGTGGCGGTGAAGGCGGGCTGAGGCGTCGCCGAAGCGATCCGCCGCGAGGTCACATGCGGTCGGCGAGAAAATCGATGAAGGCGCGGATACGGGCGGCGAGATGCTCGTGTCCGGCATAGACCGCGTAGACAATCTCGATCTCGCCCGACCGGTAGTCCTCAAGCAGCGGCACCAGCGTTCCCGCTTCGAAATCCCGTTCAACGTGAAAGCGGCCGATGCGGCCGATGCCGACACCGGCAAGGCAAAGCTGGCGCACGATCGAGCCGCTCGAAACCTGCATGTTGCCCGACACCGTGCGGTGCTCCACGGCCGGTTGTCCCGGCCGGCGGAAGGCCCACTCGTCGACGCTGCGGCGGAAGTTGAAGCGGATGCAATTGTGAGCGTCGAGGTCTTCAGGCGCCTGCGGCACCCCATGCTTTTCCAGATAGACGGGCGAAGCGATCACCACCGGCCGGCTTTCCATCAACTTGCGCGCCTTCAGGGATGAATCGCGCAAGGGGCCGGTGCGGATCGCCACGTCCGTCCGCTCGCCGACGACGTCGATCATGCTGTCGGTCAGCGTCAGGTCGAGCTGGACGTCGGGATACCGCGCCAGGAACTCGGGGGCGAGCGGCATGATGTAGCGCTCGCCGAAGCCGACGGCGGCGTTGACCCTCAGGAGCCCGCGGGGCGCCATGCGGCCGCCGGCGGCAACCACATGCTCGGTCTCTGCGATGTCCGAAAGGATGCGCTGGGCCCGCTGGACATAGACCTCACCCTCGGGCGTCAGTTGCAGCGTTCGGGTGGAACGCACGAGAAGACGCGTGCCGAGGCGATCTTCAATGCGGGTCACCAGCTTGCTGACAGCGGACGGCGACAGTTTCAACCGCCGGGCGGCGGCCGAAAAACTGCGGGTCTCGGATACGGTCACGAAAACCTCCATCTCTCCCGCCCGGTTGTCCATGTCGCGTCCTTTGAAACAAATTCACAATCGCTTGGATGATTATGCGTATTATCATGCGAAGTGCAAAGCCTCATATTCCGCTCGACTTCATCAATCACCAACGCGCCCTGCTCCTCCCAAGCGGGCGGGAAAGGTTTTGTCGTGCCTATTGCACTCCTCGCCCTGACGATCGCGGCCTATGCGATCGGAACCACGGAATTCGTGATCGTCGGCCTGCTGCCGACGGTCGCCAACGATCTCGGCATCACCCTGCCGCTCGCCGGCCTGATCGTCAGCGTCTATGCGCTTGGCGTCACCTTCGGCGCACCGGTGCTGACGGCGCTCACCGGCCGCATCGCGCGCAAGCCGCTTCTGATCGGGCTGATGGCCCTGTTCGTCGTCGGCAATGCGGCGGCCGCACTTTCGCCAAGCTACGAGCCGCTGCTCGTCGCCCGCGTCATCTCCGCCTTTGCCCATGGCGTGTTCTTTTCTGTCGGCTCGACCATCGCCGCCGATCTCGTCCCCGAGGATCGCCGCGCATCCGCCATCGCCATGATGTTCATGGGGCTGACCGTCGCGATCGTCACCGGCGTGCCGCTCGGCACCTGGATCGGCCAGACCTTCGGCTGGCGCGCCACCTTCTGGGCCGTCACCGGCCTTGGCGTCGTCGCGCTCCTTTCCATCGCCGCGCTGTTGCCGAACACGTTGAAGAAGGCCCCGCCGGCAAAACTCATCGATCAGGTGCGCGTACTCGGTTCGGGACGCCTGCTGATCGTCTTCGCCATGACCGCGCTCGGCTATGGCGGCACCTTCGTCGCCTTCACTTTCCTTGCGCCGATCCTGCAGGAGATCACCGGGTTGTCCGAAGGCGCCGTCAGCCTGATCCTGGTGCTCTACGGCGTCGCGATCGCCATCGGCAACGTCGCCGGCGGCCGGATCGCCAACCGTGACCCGGTCAAGGCTCTTGTCGGACTGTTCCTGGCGCAGGCGGCCGTGCTGGTCCTCTTCACCTTCACGGCGCCGTCGCCGGTGCTCACGCTGATCACGCTCGCCGCCCTCGGCTTCCTGTCCTTTGCCAACGTGCCGGGTCTGCAGCTCTATGTGGTGCAGCTCGCCAAGCAGTATCGCCCGGGCGCCGTCGATGTCGCATCCGCCCTCAACATTGCGGCCTTCAACCTCGGCATCGCCGTCGGCGCCTGGCTTGGCGGCGTTATCGTCGCCTCGCCGCTCGGCCTTGGCGTGACACCTCTCATCGGCGCCCTGCTGGTTGCCGCCGCATTGCTTCTGACCCTCGTGAGTGGCGCTCTTGATCGTCGGACCGGGGCCACCTACCAGGTGGCTTGAACAACGGGGTCCGAAGACCACCTATAGCATCGTTCTTTTCACGCCCGGCCGGTGCGGCCGGGCGCACGCCTGATAATGCCAAATACAAGGAGTTACCCGCCATGCATTCCGTCAATTCCAACGGCGCCAACATTCCGGCGCTCGGCTTCGGCACCTTCCGCATGCCCGGCGCCGACGTGCTGCGCGTCCTGCCCGAGGCGCTGAAGCTCGGCTTCCACCACGTCGACACGGCCCAGATCTACGGCAACGAAGCCGAGGTCGGTGAAGCCATCCACATGTCGGGCGTTTCGCGCGCCGACATCTTCCTCACCACAAAGGTCTGGGTCGACAAATACACACACCGCGATTTCCTCGCCTCCGTCGACGAGAGCCTGAAAAAGTTGAAGACGGATCACGTCGATCTGCTTCTCCTGCACTGGCCGGGCGGCAGCGACGTGCCGATGGCCGAGCGCATCGGCGCACTCAACGAGGTGCACAAGGCCGGCAAGGTCCGCCACATCGGCGTCAGCAACTTCAACACCGCCCAGATGGAAGAGGCCGTGAAGCTCAGCGACGCGCCGATCGCCACCAACCAGGTCGAATATCATCCCTATCTCGACCAGACCAAGGTGCTTGAGACCGCCCGCAAGCACGGCATGTCGATCACCGCCTATTATGCGATGGCGAACGGCAAGGTGCCGAACGATCCGCTCCTGAAGGAGATCGGCGCGCGCCACGGCAAGACCGCCGCCCAGGTGACGCTGCGCTGGCTGGTGCAGCAGAAGGACGTGATCACGCTTTCCAAGACCGCGACCATCGATCGGCTCAAGGAGAATTTCGCGATCTTCGACTTCGCGCTCGGCGATGGCGAGATGGCTGCCATCCACGCGCTGGCGCGTCCCGACGGACGGATCGTCAACCCGGAGGGACTGGCGCCCGTCTGGGACAAGGCCGCCTGAGGTCGCTACACGCCCGGCAGCGCTGTCAGCGCTGATCAATTCGCCGCCGGTCCATTTGCAGCCGGCGGCGGATAGGCTATGGACATCGCCTCAAAGACACCGATCAGAGGGAGGGGGCGATGTCGTTACAGGATGCTGAGGCGATAGACTTTGCCCCCGACTGGCCGGCGATCGTCGCCGTGGTTCTCGGTGTCACCGCGTTCTCCGTCGCGCAGGGCCTCACCTATCCGCTGATCTCGCTCTCGCTCGAAAGCCGCGGTGTTTCCGCCGGCGTGATCGGGCTCAATGCCATGGCCTTTGCCGCCGGACTCGGTGCGGCGACCCTGCTTCTTGGCCGGTTGACCCGGCTCGCCTCGGCCGACAGGCTGATCATCGCGAGCCTCATCGGCTGCTCCATCTGCCTTGCCACTCTTGCTTCCACCTCCGAACTCGCCATCTGGTTTGTCGCCCGCTTTGCGCTCGGTTTCTTCGTGAGCCTGGTGTTCATGCTCGGCGAAGCCTGGCTGAACACCGCCTGCCCGGACCGGCTGCGCGGCCGCGTCTCCGGCCTTTACGGCGCCGGCATGTGCGGCGGATTTGCTGCCGGCCCGCTTGCAATTCCGTTGCTCGGAACCAGCGGCGGCCTCGGCTTTGCGCTTCTGGCCATCTATATCGCGCTCGTCGCCTTCCTCACCGGGCTTCTGACCATGGGCGCGCGCACGCGGCCCGAGCCCTCGTCGACGCGCGACCTCTTTTCCTTTTTCAAGAAGGCGCCGATCCTGATCCTGATGGTGCTGATGTTCGGCTTCGCCGATATCGCGGCGATCTCGGCGATGCCCGTCTACTTCGTCAAGACCGGACACAGCCAGGCGTTTGCGGCCCTCAGTGTCACCGCGCTCGCCATACCGACGGCGCTCGCGCAGCCCTTCATCGGCGTGCTGCTCGATCGGCTGCCGCGGCGAAGAGTGGCCGTCTCGGCAGCGGCGGTCGCCGCCACGGGCTACCTGCTTGTGCCTTTCCTTTCGTCCGACGTCGCATTGCTTTTGACGTTCGCCTTCATCGGCGCGGCCAGCTTCGCGCTCTATACGGCGGCGCTCACCATGCTCGGGGAAGAATACCGCGGCAGCATGCTCGTCGCCGGCAGCGCCGCTTTCTCGCTTGCCTATGCCGCCGGCAGTGCCGCCGGATCCGGCGCAACCGGCGCCTTGATGAATTTCATCACCCCCGTCGCCGGCCCGATCGGCGTCGGTGTCGTGCTCGTGATCTTCACGCTGGTTTTCGCCGCGGCCGGCCGCCGTTCTTCCTAGGGCTTCCTTTGTGCGTTCGTATGAACGCACGCCGCTCTAGCGGCAAAGCCGCGCAAGCGCCTCGCCAAAGACGCGGGCGGCAGGCCCGAGCGGCTCGTCGATGCGGTGGATCAGGTAGGCTTCGGCGCCAACCTGGCTGTTGCGCCCGAGTGCTGCCGTCGGCATGCGCACCAGCCTTCCTTCGTCGAGGTCCCGTTCAACCTGCCAGAAAGGCAAGCGACCCCAACCCAGGCCCGAGCGGATCATCGCGTGTTTGGTGTCCTGGCTGTTGACGCGGCAGGTCTGCGGCGACAGCACGCCGAAATCACGCCCCGTGGTTCGCTGCGACGGATCGGACAGGACGATCTGCAGATGGTCGGCAAGCTCGGCGTTCTCAAGTGCGCCACCGCCGGCACGCCGGCCCAGCGGGTGATGTGCTGCGACGACCGCCACGATCCCGACGGTGGTCAGTGCCCGGCGCGCGATGGCCGGGTCGCGAAAATCCTCGCCCACGGTGATACCCAAGGTAAACCGCCGCTCGACGAGACCGTCAAGCGGCCCGCCGAGCGGCGCGACCGCAAGCCGGATCGAGACATTGGGATAGGTGCTGCGCATGTCCGTCAGTGCCGCGCCGATGGCCTCCACCGGAAACAGCGTGTCGACGATCAGCGAGAGTTCGAGCTCGATACCCTCACCGAGTCCACGCGCGCGGGCGCGCATCGCATCGACACGCAACAGGATGTCGCGGGCGTTTGCGAGCAACGCCTGCCCTTCCGGAGTCAGCACAGGCCTGTGGCCCGAGCGATCGAACAGGGCGACGCCAAGCTGCGCTTCCAGATTGGCGATGGCATGGCTGACGGCAGACTGCACCCGCGAGAGCCTGGCCGCGCCGCCGCGGAAACTACCGCTTTCGCCAACGGTCACGAACGTGCGCATCTGGTCAAGTGTCAGGGCATCCAACATGATCGATTCCGTAGATCAGATTGATGAAATTTATATCACTCCAACAGATCGGAAAAAGCACCCATCTTTTCTGTGACCCGCAATCTACAAGCAGAAAGAAAATGAGATGACCAAGGTGCTCGTCCTCTACTATTCCTCCTACGGCCACATCGAGACCATGGCCAAGGCGGTCGCCGAAGGTGCCCGCGCAGCCGGCGCCAGCGTCGCCCTCAGGCGCGTTCCGGAAATCGTGCCCGAAGCCGTCGCCGTCAGGGCCGGTTACAAGCGCGATCAGGAGGCGCCAATCGCGACGGTCGCTGAGCTGCCCGACTATGACGCGATCATCATCGGTACGCCGACGCGGTTCGGCAACATGGCGGCCCAGATGAAGAACTTTCTCGACCAGGCGGGCGGCCTGTGGGCCCGCGATGCGCTCGTCGGGCGCATCGGCAGCGTCTTCACCTCGACCGGCAGCCAGCACGGTGGCCAGGAAACGACCATCGTCGCCACCCACACGGTGCTCCTGCATCTCGGCATGGTGATCACTGGCCTTCCCTACAGCTTCAAGGGCCAGATGCGCATGGACGAAATCACCGGCGGATCGCCTTATGGCGCATCGACGCTGGCCGATGACGGCAACGGCGGCGACCGCCAGCCGAGCCAGAACGAGCTCGAGGGCGCGCGCTTTCAGGGCCGTCACGTCGCGGAACTGGCGGCAGCACTGGTCGCCGGGCGCGCGCGGGTGATGGAGACCGCGTGATGAATGCCGCAAGCGCGCCGGTCCGGCACAGGACCGATTGGGTTGGCGTTACGGCTGTCGTTATCGCCGGCATCGTCGCCGCGATGCAGGTCGGCAAGGGGCTGATTGCCGGCCCCATGCTGCAGGCCGACCTCGGCATCGATCTGGCGACGCTCGGCTGGGTCACCTCCGTCTTTGCCGTCGTCGGTGTCGTCGGCGGCATGCCAGCAGGTGCGATCGTCGCAGCCATCGGCGATCGCCGCTTGCTTGGGGTCGGGATGGCGATGCTTGCGCTCGGCAGCTTCCTGGGCGCGGCAAGCCAGACCTTCACCCTGCTTCTGCTTTCACGCATCATCGAGGGCTTCGGTTTCCTGCTCGTCGTCGTGGCCGGGCCGGCCATTCTGATGCGGCTCGTCGCCGCCGACCGGCGCGATCTCGTCTTTGCCCTGTGGAGCTGCTTCATGCCGGCCGGCATGGCGACCGCCATGCTGACCGGCCCGCTCTTTCCCAGCTGGCATGCGATCTGGTGGAGCAACGGGCTGATCACGCTCGCAAGCCTGCTGTCGATCGTCGTTTCAGTGTCTGCGCCTCGTGCAATGCTGCAGGTCGTCGGCAGTTTGCGAGACGACGTGAAGGAAACACTTGCGAGCGCCGGGCCGATCCTCATCTTCGTGATGTTCTCGCTCTACAGCCTGATGACCTTCACGCTTTTCAGCTTCCTGCCGATCCTTCTGGTCGAGCGCCTGCATCTCTCGCTCGGGACAGTCGGGGTTCTTGGCGCGATCATCACGCTGGTCAATGTGATCGGCAATCTGACAGCCGGTCATCTGCTGTCGCACGGCTTTGCGCGCGGCCGGGTCGTGGCGACCGCCGCGGTGCTGATGGGTGTCTTCGGGCTATGGATCTTCCTCGGCCAGTCGGGCGGGCACCTGATGCTCGCGCTCTGCATCCTGTTTTCGGCGATCGGCGGCATGATCCCCGCAACGCTGATCTCGACGGTTCCGATCCTCTCGCCCCGTCCGGCCCTTGCACCGTTGGCGATGGGGCTTTTGATGCAGGGCAGCAATCTGGGACAGCTCGTCGGTCCCGTTGCGGTCGGGACCGCGATCGAGCGTTACGGCTGGTCCTCCGGCGCCGCATTTATAGGCACCGGCGCCCTGATCTTCATTGTGCTTTCAGCAACACTCGAACGAAGGCTGCGAACCAAAGCGCAGCAGCCCTGAAGCCACCGGTCGAACGATGCGGCAAAGAAAAACCCACCGGCTTGCCACCGGTGGGTTCGGTATTCAAGGCGACCGTGCCTGCGATCAGACGAACTGGCTGAGGCCCGGAACAGAGGCGACGACTTCGTCGACGACGTCGGCGCCAGCCTTTTCCTTGGCAAATGCAATGGTTTCCTTGGCAAGGCCGGTGATTTCGCCCATGCCGAGGCCCTGGCTCATCAGCTGCTGGCCGAGTGCCATGACGCCGCCGCCGCCGATGGCCGACATCAGGCCGCCGAGCAGGCCGCCGCCACCCGACCCTTCGCCATTGTACTGGGCGATGAGGTCGGAGGCGCCCGGGATCGCTTCGATCATCTGCGCAACCGGACCGTCAGCGGCTTCGCGCTGCAGGAAGCCGAGAATCATGCCGACAGCCTTTTCGGCCGTCGCCGGCTCGATGCCGACATTCTCAGCGACGCGCGTGACCAGTTCATTCATGGAAAAACTCCCTCACTTGGATTTTTGACGTTGACGTCAAGGTAAATGATCATATCGGCGATGACAAGCTGCGAACGGCCCGACGACACCGGTTTTGCTCGTCCGTTTTTGGCCTTGGCGCCACCATCGGAACACTAAGGCTTCACCGCGCCAAGTTGATGGCAAGGCAGCGGATGGCCCGCGATATCCGCGTCACCTTTCCGGTTGCAGGCTGACACAGTCTTGTTGCCGGGCGCAAGCGCACCACCTATAACATAGAGCCAGCCACATTTCGATGACGGGCACTTGCGGGGAACCGCGAACCGCCCGCTTTCATTGATAAAACGGAGATGAAGCCCACATGTTGGAAGAAGGCAAGCTCTTTATCGGCGCCAGCCGCAAGCCTGATGATTCGATCAACAAGGGCGAGTACCTGGAGCTCAAATTCGGCAACCGCCATGGCCTGATCACCGGCGCGACTGGTACCGGCAAGACCATCACCTTGCAGATTCTCGCCGAAGGCTTTGCCAATGCCGGCGTTCCGGTTTTCTGTGCCGACGTCAAGGGTGATCTCTCCGGCATCGGCGCGATCGGCGAGCCCAAGGACTTCATCACCAAGCGCGCCGAACAGATCGGCCTGCCAACCAATCCCTACGAGTTCCAGGAATTCCCGGTGATCTTCTGGGACCTCTATGGCGAAAAGGGCCACCGCGTCCGCACAACCATGTCCGAGATGGGCCCCCTGCTCCTGTCACGGCTGATGAATGCGACGGACGCGCAGGAAGGCGTGCTCAACATCGCCTTCAAGATTGCCGATCAGGGTGGGTTGCCGCTGCTCGACCTGAAAGACCTGCAGGCGCTGCTCAACTACATGGGTGAGAATGCCAGCGCGCTTTCCAACCAGTACGGCTTCATTTCCAAGGCGTCGGTCGGCTCGATCCAGCGCGAGCTCCTGATCCTCGAACAGCAGGGCGCCCAGCATTTCTTCGGCGAGCCGGCGCTGAAGATCTCCGACATCATGCGCACGACCAATGACGGGCGTGGCGCGATTTCGGTTCTCGCCGCCGACAAGCTGATGATGAACCCGCGCCTCTATGCCACCTTCCTGCTCTGGCTGCTTTCGGAACTGTTCGAGGAGCTGCCTGAGGTCGGCGACCCGGACAAGCCGAAGCTGGTGTTCTTCTTCGACGAGGCGCATCTGCTCTTCAACGACGCGCCGAAGGCGCTGATCGAGCGCGTCGAGCAGGTGGTGCGCCTCATCCGCTCCAAGGGTGTGGGCGTCTACTTCGTCACCCAGAACCCGCTCGACGTGCCGGACACGGTGCTTGGCCAGCTCGGCAACCGCGTGCAGCATGCGCTGCGTGCCTATACCCCGCGCGACCAGAAGGCGGTGAAGACGGCCGCCGACACCTTCCGCCCGAACCCTGAATTCGACTGCGCCACCGTGATCACCAATCTCGGCACCGGCGAGGCGCTGGTCTCCACGCTCGAAGGCAAGGGTGCACCCTCGATGGTCGAGCGCACGCTCGTGCGCCCGCCGCAGTCGCGCGTCGGCCCGTTGACCGAAGCCGAGCGGCAGAAGGTCATGGATGTCAGCCCGGTGCGCGGCCTTTACGATGAGGATTTCGACCGCGAGTCGGCCTATGAAATGCTCACCGCCCGCGCCAAGAAGGCGGCCGATGCGCAGGCCGAGGCCGAACAACAGACGACCCAGGCCAATACCGGCGGCAGCGGCTGGACATTGCCCGGCTTCGGCGATGATGAGCCGGCGGCCCCGGCGGGCAAGCAGGCCCGCCCGCGCAGTTCCGGCTATCAGCGCGAGACAGTCGTCGAAGCGGCGATGAAATCGGTCGCAAGAACCGTCGCCACCCAGGTCGGCAGAGCGCTGGTGCGCGGCATCCTCGGCAGCCTCAGCCGCCGATAATCGATGTGACCTGCGACAAAGCAGGTCGGACATTCACGCGCGCTCCGGTTACGATCGGGGCGCGTCTTCATTTAGAAAGGAACATCATCGTGGACGTAAAGGACTCGAACGGCGCCATCCTTGCGGATGGCGACAACGTCACCCTGATCAAGGATCTGAAGGTCAAGGGAACATCGACAACGCTGAAGCGCGGGACTGTTGTCAAGGGCATTCGCCTGACCGACAACCCCGACGAAGTCGAGTGCCGGGTCGAAAAGATCAAGGGGCTGGTGCTGCGCACCGAATTCCTGAAAAAGGCTTGACGCAGAGACGCAGATGGGTCGGCGTCAATGGCGCGTTTTGCTCGCTGGTGACAAGCTGCCTGGCAGCGCGCCCCGCGTCAGACCGGAGCGGCTTACCGAAACATAATCCTCGACCAGTTCCAGGAGGCCGAGCGCGATCTCGTCGCAATGCCACCCCAACCGCTCGGCGAGATCGGTCAGCAGGTCGAATTCTTCACGGATCGCAAACTGGCATTCGAGGTCGCGCTTCGCGCGCGCGCCTCTGGGTCTGATGGTTTTCGGTGCAGCGATCATTCGAGTGTTCTCCTGCCCCTAAAACGCCGAGAGCGTCGACGCGGTTCCAGACAGGCCAAACTCTCATGCGCGACAGATCGCGAATGCGGCCCCCTCTTTCAACGCAAAAGCCCGGCGGAAACATCCGCCGGGCTTTTGCCGTTTCAGGTGCGGCTGCCTCAGGCGACCGTCAGCTTGACGTCGATGTTGCCCTTAGTCGCATGGCTGTAGGGGCAAACGATGTGGGCCTTCTGGACCAGGTCTTCGAGAACGGCCTTGTCAACGCCCGGCGAGGAGATCTGCAGGGCCGCGTCGATACCAAAGCCGGTGCCATCCTCGCGCGGGCCGATGCCGACGGTTCCCGTCACGGTCGTGTCTTCCGGAAGCTTTACCTTTTCCTTGCCGGCGACGAACTTCAGCGCGCCGAGGAAGCAGGCCGAATAGCCGGCAGCAAAGAGTTGCTCGGGATTGGTGCCGCGTGCGCCGTCGCCGCCGAGTTCCTTCGGCACGGTGAGGGTCACATCGAGGACGCCATCGGCGCTCTTGGCCTGGCCAGCGCGGCCGCCGGTTGCGGAAGCAGTGGTGCGATAAAGAATGGGCATTGGCGTTCTCCTTTACGGTTTGCAATGGGATGCGAAGTTAGATAGCGCAAAATTCAATTGTACGCAAATTAATTTTGCAAATTGCATTTTCCGCTGCTTTGCGCGAGAATGCGGGGATGGCGAACAAGACAGCACAACTTCCCGACCTCCCGGAGGAGGCACTGGCGCTCGGCAAGCAGCTGTGTTTTGCCGTCTATTCGGCGGCGCACGCCTTCAACCGCGCTTACAAGCCACTGCTCGATCGTTTCGGCCTCACCTATCCGCAATATCTCGTGCTGCTGGCGCTCTGGCAACAGGACGAAATGACCGTCAAGCGCATCGGCGAGGAGATCGGACTGGATTCAGGAACCCTGTCGCCGCTGTTGAAGCGGCTGGAGGCGGCAGGTTATGTCGGGCGACAACGGGATCCGGGCGACGAGCGGCAGGTGATCGTGCGGCTGACGGAAAAGGGCCTGAAGCTGAAGAACGAAGCCTTCGGCATTCTCGCGGACATCGGCAAGGCATCGGGTTGCAGCCTGGAAGAGGCGGGAGAAATCCGCGAGACGCTGCATCAATTGACGCGTCAGCTGAGCTCCGGACACGGAGACTGATCGCGACGTACGAAGACGCCACGCGGGACGGACCCTGCCGTTCCGTGATCAGATGACAAGGATCGGCGCCTTGCCGCGCACGCGATCGTAAAGATCCATCACATCCTGGTTGAGCATACGCACGCAGCCCGACGACACGGCCTTGCCGATCGACTTCCATTCCGGCGTGCCGTGCACGCGATAAAGCGTGTCCTGGCCGTTCTGGAAAATGTAGAGCGCGCGCGAGCCCAATGGATTGTTGAGTCCCGGCGCCATGCCGCCGTTGCTTGCCGCATAGGGTTTCAACTGCGGCTGGCGGGCGACCATGCTGTCGGGCGGGGTCCAGCGCGGCCATTTTTGTTTCCACTGGATCACGCCTCGACCGGACCATGCGAACCCTTCCCGACCGAGGCCGACCCCATATCGCAGCGCCCGGCCTCCCGGCTGGATCAGATAGAGATAGCGGTCGCCGGTATCGACGACGATCGTGCCGGGCTGTTCGCCGAAGGGATCGCTGACTTCCTGGCGATAGAAGCGGGCGTCGATCTGGCGGTAGGGGATTTCCGGGACCTGATAGCCGCCGTCACTGACGCTGGCATAGATGTCCGAAACGTAGAGGCCCTGCGGCGGCAGCCCGGTCGGCAGCGGCCCCTCCCCGATCGCCCTGTCATAGACGCCCTCGCCACGCGGATCGGCGAAACGGCCCTCGAGGGCAGGATTGCGATAGACCGGCGCCGTCTCATAACGAAAGACGTCCGTGTTCATCGACGAGGTGCAGCTTGCAAGACCGGCAGAGGCGAGCGCCACCCCGGAGGTGCGAAGAAACTGGCGGCGGGAAAAAAGGACTGAAGAGGACATCGAACTCTGGGGGCTTGAGTGCGGCTTGAGGAGTGCTGCATGAATTTGCTTAACGAAATGCTACGCACAGCCCCCACGGATCGGGGCGATGCTTGCATTTACGGCTGGAACGAAGCTTGCGCCGCGGGCTTCGAAGGCTCAAACGCTGTGGATTGCGAACCGCGGCTGACGCATCAATGCCTCGAAATCCGGTGCGGACAGCGGCCGGCTGAAGAAGTAACCCTGAATCTCGTCGCAGCCGCTTTGCCGCAGGAATTCCACCTGGGCCTGCGTTTCCACACCTTCGGCAATGACCCGCAGCCCGAGGTTCTGCGCCAGCGAGATGATCGCGGCGGTAATGGCCTTGTCATCGAGATCGGCCGGGATATCGGCGACGAAGGAGCGGTCGATCTTCAGTCGGCGCACCGGGAAACGCTTGAGCGCGCTCAGACTTGAATAGCCGGTGCCGAAATCGTCGATCGCCAAATGCACCCCGATCGTCTGCAGTTCGTGCATGGTCGCGATGGCACCTGGAACATCCTGCATGATCAGGCTCTCGGTCAGCTCCAGTTCAAGGCAGGAGGGGTCAAGCTCCGTTTCGGCCAGAATCTGTGCGACATGGCCAGCCCAGTTGCGCTCGCGGAACTGACGCGCCGATACGTTGACGCTGACAATCATCGACGGCATGCCGCTATCCTGCCAGGCTCTCGCCTGGCGACAGGCGGCGCGAAGCACCCAATCGCCGATCGGCACGATCAGCCCGGTTTCCTCGGCCAGCGGAATGAAGTCTGCCGGCGAGATCGTGCCTCGCTCCGGATGGTGCCAGCGCAACAACGCCTCGGCCGCAAAGACGCGGCCCGTGGCAAGGTTCATCTGAGGCTGAAACTGCAGGAAAAACTCCTCCCGGGCGAGTGCGCTGCGCAACTCTTCCTGCTGCCGCAGCTTCTCATGCGCCTTGGCGGCCATTTCCTCGGTGAAAACCTGCAGATTGTTGCGGCCGAGTTCCTTGGCGCGATACATCGCCATATCGGCATTGGCGAGCAGTTCGCCGACCGTGCTGCCTTGATTGGGGAAACAGGCGACACCCATGCTGCAGGTGACCTGGAGGCTGCGCCCCTCGATCTGCATGGGCGCTGCGACCGCCCGGCGGATGTCCTCCAGCCGCGCAAGCACGATGTCACGCTCGCACGGAAGCCCATTCAGGAGCAGGATGAACTCATCCCCACCCACCCGCACGACCATGTCGGACTTGCGCACCGAGGCCCGCATGCGCGCGGCGGTGACCTTCAGCAACTCGTCGCCGGCGGCATGGCCAAGCGTGTCGTTGACCAGCTTGAAATTGTCGAGGTCAAGGAAGGCAAGCACGGCCCATTGGCCAGTGCCACGCAACACTTCGAGGGCCTCGGCGACCTGCTCTTCAAACAGGGCCCGGTTCGGCAGGCCCGTCAGCGCGTCGTGGTGCGCCATGAAGCTGATGCGATCTTCCGCCTGCTTGCGCTCGATGGCGATACCGGCGAGATGCGCCGCCATCGCGATCAGCTCCTTCTGCCCGTCGTCGGGCACGCAGACAGAGCCGGAATAGAGCGCGAAGGTACCAAGCACCTTGCGCTCGCGCGAATGGATCGGCGTCGACCAGCAGGAGCGGAAGCCATAGGGGCGCACGAGCTCGCGGTAGTCGTCCCAGAGCGGATCGACCAGAATGTCCGAGACGATCACCTGTTCGCCCAGCCAGGCGGCGGTCCCGCACGACCCCATTTTGGGGCCGATCTCGACGCCGTGGATCGTCTGGCAATAGCTTTCTTCCAGACTTGGCGCTGCACCGTGGAAGAGATAGCGGCCGTCGGCCGACAAAAGCAGCACCGAGCCCTTGATCCCAGGCATCAGCGCCTCGATCAGCAGGATCATGTCGCGAAAGAACTCGTCGAGCGGCCGCCCCTTGGCGATCATCTCAAGCAGGCGGGCCTGGCCTTCGAGCAGGCGCTCGGCCGCCTTGCGATCGGAAATATCGCGCGACACGCCGACGACGCCGACGATCTTGCCGCGCTTGTTGCGCAGCGGCACCTTCGAGGTCATCAGCCAGCGATCGCGGCCTTTGCTGACGATCGCGCGCTCCTCGATGCCGAAGATCGGCTCGCCGGTCTCGATCACGCGCCGCTCGATGTCGGCGATCGCCTTGGCCATCTGCGGCGGGTGGAGATCGAAATCGGTCTTGCCGACGATGTCCTTCAGCGCCTCAAGCCCGTTGTCGGCAACGGTCACCTGGTTGGCAATGAGAAACCGCCCCTCGACATCCTTGGCATAGATGTAGTCGGGCACGTGATTGATCATCGTTTCCAACCAGTAGTGGCGGTCTGCGATGTCTGGCTCGCTCGGAAAGATCCGCGCCACCTCCTCCGCCAGCCGGGTGCTGGCCGCAATCAGGCGCCGTGTGTCCTCGTTGCCGCCGGCGTTCAAGGCAGCGTATCGTGGATTGCGGGACGTGTTCTTCGCCAAGCAAGGCCTCCCGACGCGCTTCGCCGCGTCGCTGGTCGATCTTTCCCCACTTCACGTTAGACGAGCAAGAGTTAGCCCTTCCTAAATAACTTGTAGAAAAATCGTGCAGAGGTTGCAATCGCCAAGTTTCAAGAGCCCAAAGATGGGGGCGGACCGGCCACCCCCATCTGTTTCTTCAGGAGAGGCGCCGGCGCGCCTGGGGAACGAGCATCAGCAGTTGGTCGGCAACCACCATGACGACGATCGCAAGTCCGGTCAGCGGAAAGGCAAGCCCGAACAGGATCGCCATCAGCCACAGGCCGGCATAGACGCTGCGTTTCGGCGGCATCGGCGGTACGCCGATGCGTCCAGTCGGACGGCGCTTCCACCACATGACGACGGCCGAAACCGAAACGAGCACGATGGCGATGCAGGCAGACAGCATCAGCAGCTGGTTGAAGCGTCCCCACTCCTGCCCCTTGTGCACGTTGATACTCCATTCGATCGCCTTTCCAAGCGCCGGATAGTCGCCGAAGGCGATATCGACGAGCGGCTTGCCGGAGTACTGGTCGATATGGATGGTGCGCTCCCGCGCCAGATCGGCCGGAAAGATCGCGGCCGTATAGACGCCGCTCTCATCCGACGGGATCGCGAGCTCGTAGCCCGGCAGCATGCCGGCGGCATCGGCAATCTCGACCGCGCGATCGACGCCGATGGCGCCGCTTGAGGCTTCAAGGTCCGATGTCGGAACCGGGGCGTTCTCCATCAGCCAGTTGGCCTTGGGCAGGACGTCCGTCGAAACCTTAGTCGACGTCGGAACGTCATCCCAAAGCTGGACCGGATAGCCGAGCCCCATTGTCGTCAGCTTGCCGTTGACGGAAGCGCCCCAGTAGCCGGACCACAGGAGGCCGGAAAAGGCTAGAAAGACGATCAGTACGCCTGCGCCGATGCCGGTAACGGCATGAAGATCACGCCAGAAGACACGTCGCTTCGGCGTGCCGCGCACGGTCAGCACGCCACCGGCCTGCTGGCGCGGCCACCAGAGATAGATCCCTGTAAAGACAAGCAGGATCGCAAAACCCGCGGCGATCTCGATGATCGTCTCGACGGACTTGCCGAAGTAGTCGAGGCTGTGCAGGTCTTCGACCACCTGGTTGAACTCCTCCGACGGCGCGATGCGGTCAAGGATGGCGCCGGTGTAGGGATCGACGAAGACCAGCATGCGGGCCTTGCCGATGCCAACCGTCACACGCGCGGAGCGATCCGCATCGGCCGGCGTGCGGTAGGAGACGGCGGCGCTGCCGGGCACCGACTCCACGGCGGTGGCGACGATTGCCGACGGCGACATCCGTTCGGCAGCAACGGGCACAATATTGCGATAGGCAAAGACGGTATCGTCGATCTCGTCGTTGAAGAGATAGAGCCCGCCAGTCACGGCAAGGCTGATCATGAAGGGAATGACCAGCAGGCCGGCGAAGAAGTGCCAGCGCCAGATGGCGCGATAGAGCGAGATGCCGCGCTCTGCGGCAACCGGCGGCACGGCGGCGCCGGTAAAGGATGCGGTTGTCATGGTTTTCTCCGGGGAAGACCGCACTGCGCGCGACTTCGCCTCTTGAGGGTCTGGACGGCTCCCGATCGGGAAACCGTCAAGCGGACATCAGGCGGAGAAGGCTGGTGGCGGCGCCCTGGGCCCGGCACCGGTCAAGAGAACGGAGCGGACGAGCACAAGCTCGCGGGATTGAAGACACGACAGCACTGCAGATGTTCGTGGCGGGGCGGAGACCCGATAGGCGGTCGGCAGGGCGCCCGGCGCAACCAGGCAGCAGGACTGGCATCCGTGGCATTTCGTGCCGCCTTTGCCATCCGCATCACCGTGGTCGCTGAGGCAGAGGTCCGCAAGCGTGCCGTCTGGAAGCACGTAGGCGGCCATGTCCGGCGCGACCGGCATGGCAGCGGCAGGCTGCTGAACGAGCGCCGACACGACAAGAACCAGCGCGCAGAGCATGCGCGCCGCCAGATCCGTCAAGCGATCTCCCAGAAACCGTCGTGCCAAATATGCCCCCGATATCGAGGCCAACAGCTAAAGTCCGCCGACGACAAAGGCAAGCGGGCAATGCGCCGCACGCCCCATCAAAACATTTCATGCGTGATATCAGCGTCACCGGCTTTCACCCAAGCGCGCACTCGCCTAGGACGAACACACGGCAACGACGGGAGGAGTTCGACATGCTGACGATCTATGGGGTCTATCGCTCGCGCGCATCGCGCAATTACTGGATGGCGCGGGAGCTGGGTATCCCGTTCAAATCCGTGCCCGTCGTCCAGGCGCGCCGGGTTGCCGATCCGCTTGCCGCCGACGCGCCGATCAACACGAAATCGCCGGCATTTCTCGCGGTCAACCCGATGGGGCTCATTCCGGCGATCGAGGACGACGGCGTGGTGCTGACGGAATCGCTTGCCAACAACCTCTACCTCGCGCGCAAGTATGGCGGCCCGCTTTCGCCCGCCGATATCGCCGAGGAAGGCCTGATGGGCAACTGGACCATGTGGGCGGCGACCGAGGTCGAACCGCACGCCGTCCAGATCATCCTCACCTACGACTATGGCGCGGAAGAAACCGAGGATGGCAAGGCGACGATCAGCCGATGCGCCAAGGCGCTCGACAAGGTCTTCGCCCACTTGAGCGGCCATCTTGAGGGGCGGGACTATCTCGTCGGCGACCGCTTCACCGTGGCCGACCTCAACCTTGCGGAGGTCTTCCGCTACGCCATGAGCCAGACGCAGCTTTTCGAGAAATATCCCCGCGTCGCCGCCTGGCTCGCCCGCTGCCATCAGCGGCCGGCCTTCAAGGAGATGATGGACACGCGCCTGGCGGAATCGGCCGAGTAGACCGGCTGGAGCTATCACGGCCGCACAGGAACGTCAGTTCATCGTCGCCGCGTTGTATTTCACACGCGGCGCCTTGACGTCGAGCAGCCGCATCCCCTCCTCCACCTCGTCCCGGACCCAGCGCTTGAAGGCGGCGGCGGCCTTGCTTTCGCGCCGGGACGGAGAACTGACGAAGTAATGGCCATACCCGGTTGTGGCGCGCACGCCGAAAGGCACGACCAGGCTGCCCTGGGTGACGGCGAAACCGGCGAGCGTCTGCCAGGCGAGCATTACCCCCTGACCGGAAATCGCCGCGTCGAGCACCAGCGACGCTTCGTTGAACGTATGGCGCACGCTCATTTCGGCGCCCGACAGGCCCACCTCGCGCAGCCACACCTCCCAGCTGAACATCGAATGGCCGTCGATGACGGCGGGCAGTTTTAGAATATCTGCAGGCTTGCGCAGACCTTCCGCCATCGCCGGCGAGCAGACCGGGAAAACCTCCTGCTGCAACAGCGGCTCTGATCTGACGCCCGCCCACGCCCCGGTCCCGACCCTTATGCCGACGTCGACGTCGGACGTATCGAGATTGACGAGCTTCGTCGTCGCGTCGATGCGCAGGCGAATGTCCGGATGGCGCTCGGCGAAGCGGTTCAACCGGTAGACCAGCCATCGTGCGGCAAAGACCGGCGCCACCGAGATCGTCAGCACCGACTCGTCACGACGACGGGCCGAGGACACCGCTTCCGCCAGTTCAGAAAAAGCGTTGGTGAGCCGCACAAGAAAGCGCTGGCCGAAATCGGTTGGCGCCAGGCCTCGTGGCGTGCGCTCGAACAGCACGCGGCCAAGCTGGGCCTCGGCCTTTGAGATCTGCTGGCTGACAGCGCCCGGTGTCACGCCAAGCTCTTCGGCGGCAGCCGCCAGGGAACCCAGTCGACCGGCGGCCTCGACTGCGCGCAACCCGTTGAGATGGACGGAACTCAGGTCTCTCATATAGTTTTCCTAAACCCTATCGGCGCCATTCTCAATTGAAAAGAACACGGGACAGGCAGATCATCCAGGCATCGAAAGGATGGTCCGCCATGTTGAAGTTTCTTTCGGCACTGACCTCACTCAAGACCCCGGAAAACCGGAAGTCCGATACGACAGTCGAATGGGTGCACGATCCGCTGCAGCATCCGGATCTCGAGCGTATGGACGAACGCGCGCTCGGCGACCTGCCGTTTCCCGGCTGGCCCTGGCCACGCGTGGCCGAGTGCCGCGATGGCCTGCAGCAAGGCGGCCGCTGACGGCCAGTTGTAATGTGTTATGCTTCCTCGATGGGCGAGGACCTTGACCTTAATTTCGCGCGCGTCGTCAAACTGGCGAAAGCCGCCGGCCTGCCCGAGATTTCCGTCGGAACCTCCTACGGCACGCCGGCACTCCTGGTGAAGGACAAGAGCTTCGCGCGCATGAAGGATGACGAGACCCTCGTTGTCATGTGCGCGCTTGACGAAAAGGACATGCTGCTGGAGCTCGACCCCGGCCTCTATTTTGAGACCGACCACTACCGGGGCTGGCCGGCCATGCTTGTCCGGCTTTCGGCGATCGACGACCAGAGCCTCACCGGGCGGCTGGTCGCCGCCTGGCGGGAGAAAGCACCGAAGAAATTGGCAGCGAGCTTCGTCGGCTGAGACCGGCGATGTGGCGCCCCGGCGTCGGACGCCTCTTAACCGCGGCTCTGGCGCTTCAGGTTCCCTGTCCGCCGGCCTTGTAGATCAGGCAGGCCTTGCCATTGACCTGCTTCACTTCCTTCAGTTCGACGGCATGGCGCCGGGCGATCGTATCGAACAAAGCCTTGCCGTTTCCCACCACCAGCGGGTGAATGGTGAGACGCAGCTCATCGATCAGCCCCGCATCCAACAGGCTTGAGACCGTTCGCGCGCCGCCGACCACGTAGATCGTCCGGCCCGGCGCGTGACGCAATCGCTCGATCTCTGCGCTGTCGCGGACAATGCGGCTGTTGGCCCACTGAACCTTGTCCAGGCTTTTCGACAAAACATAATGCGGTGTGCCGAGTGCAAAGTCCGCATATTCGATCTCCTCCGGCGTCGGCTTCTGACCGGTGAGTTCGAGCGGCGCATGCGGATCGCGCCTGATGGCGCTCCAGTATTGCTCATAGCCCGGATACATGCCGCTTCCGAGAACGCAGGCATCGATCTCGGGCAGAAGGTCGAAGGTATCCGACCAGGAATCGACCCAATCGGCGTATCCGTCCGGTCCATCGATCATCCCGTCGATGGACATCTGCATGCCGGCAACAGTCTTGCGCATGGTCGTCTCCTTGTTGGGTCTTCAACAAGGACGTGCTGCTGGCCGGTCTCCCGACACGGTGCACGGAAGAATTTTGCTCAAGCCTGCCCGCATGATCGGAATGCGCCGCTCTTCCAATTGTCGCCCGAGGGCGATACCGGTGAGTGCTACAAGCCGGACAGGTACTCTTCGATGATCGTTCGCGACCGCCCCAGCCTCCTGAAACTGTTCTTCATCCTGCGCGGCTCGGTCATCCAGCGGATTTTTCCGCAGGTCTTGTTCGTCTTTGCGCTCTCCGCCCTCGTCGTCTGGGCGCACCGGATCGCTCCCGGCCTGGTACCAAGCGTCAACAGCGGCCCCTTCGCGCTGCTCGGGATTGCGCTCTCGGTGTTTCTCGGCTTCCGCAACAATGCCTGCTACGATCGCTGGTGGGAGGCGCGCAAGGACTGGGGGCAACTGATCTTCACCGCGCGCGATCTCGCACGACAGACGCTCGTCCTGCTTTCGCCGGGCGACGCTTCGGGGATCAAATCACGGCAGCGGCTGCTCAATGTCGCGATCGCCTTTGCTCACGCCCTCGTCTTCCACCTTCGCCCGGGCGGCAACATGGCAAGGGTGCTCGCGCGACTGCCTGCCGATCTCGCTCCGGGCTACCAGGGGAGCCGCAACGGACCGGATTTTCTCCTGCGCGAAATCGGCCGGGACCTCGCCGGCTTGCGCGCGGCCGGCGCGATCAGCGACGTGCAATGGGTGCTGCTCGATGGAACCGCCGGAAAGATGTCGGCGATGCTGGCCGCCTGCGAGCGCATCCGCAATACGCCCGTTCCTTTTGGCTATACGCTGCTCCTGCACCGCACAGCCTATCTCTTCTGCTTCCTGCTGCCCTTCGGATTTGCCGACGCGCTCGGCTGGGCGACGCCCTTCGTCACGGCGCTCGTCGCCTATACCTTCTTTGGCCTCGACGCGCTCGGCGACGAACTGGAGGAGCCGTTCGGCGTGCTGCCGAACGACCTTCCGATTGTTGCCCTTGCCGAGATCATCGAGATCAACCTGCGCGAGGCGCTCGGCGAAACCGACCTTCCGCCGCTACCACAGCCGAAAGACTACATTCTGATGTAGGCGACGTGCGTCCTATCCCTTCAGCGCCGCAAGCACCCGGGCGACGGCCGGCCGCTGCGTCATGCGATTGCGATGATCGAGCACCTTCGGGAAGCGCGTGGGATCGACGCCATCGGGCTCGAGCCAGCCGGCCATTGTGAAGAGATAGGGATCAGCAATCGAATAGCTTTCGCCGGCAACGAAAGGGCCTTCGAACATCGTGTTCTCGATCAGTTCGAAGCAGGCCGCCATGTTGGAAGCGACCTTTGCCTTCATCGCCTCGTGGGCGGCCGGATCGTCAGCCCAGCGCGCGCCACGGCGTCCATGGGCATGCGCCACATGCACCGTCGAGCCGATGTAACTCAGGAACGACTGGATGCGAGCGAAGGCGAAGGCGTCGCCAGCCGGCGCGAGTTTCGCCTCCGGAAAGGACTGGGCGACATAGGTGAGGATCGCCGGCGTTTCGGTAATGATGCCGCGGTCGGTGACGAGCGCCGGCACCCGGCCTTTCGGGTTGACCGCGAGATAGTCGGGCTTCGTCTGCTCGGCCGTGGAGAAATCGACGCGACGCGCCTCGTAGGCGGTGCCCGTCTCTTCCAGCGCGATATGCGCGGCCAATGAACAGGTTCCCGGTGCGTAGAACAGTTTCAACACGTCAAGCTCTCCTTTGCGGTCCTATCTGCGCCCGATCGCGGGTGACCACGCCTCGATCTGGGTTTGCGGGCGAGCAGCGCAAACCTGGCCGAACGACCGTCTCGACTGTTCGATTCTAACACCAGCCCGCCGCACACGGCGCGCAGAAGAAATGAACTTCGCGCCGTTGACAAGGCAGACACGGCTTCAATACAACGTGATTGTTACGTTATAACATTTTTGGAGTTGCTTATGAACAAGCTTGTTTCTCCCCTGCTTGCCGCAGGCCTGTTGATTGCCACGGCCGCCCCTGCCTTTTCGCATGGTGCCTGGATTGCCGAACGCTGGGGTGCGCTCGCCGTCGTCTATGGCCACGGCCCGGCGGACGAGGCCTATGATCCGGCAAAGGTGAAATCTGTCTCGGCGCTCGGCGAAGACGGCAAAGCGCTGCCGGTAACGGTCGAGGCGGCAAAGGACCACGCCACCCTGAAACTCGACGGCGAGCCGGCGCTCGTCGCGCTCGAATTCGACAACGGCTTCTGGAGCGAAGGCGCTGACGGCAAATGGGTGAACAAGCCGAAGAACGAGGTGCCCGGCGCAAAGCAGGCCAGCCACTCGATCAAATACAGCATCGCGCTCGTGCACGCCCATGGTGACCTGCCGGCGTTTCCTGCCCAGCCGCTGCAGATCGTGCCGCTCGACAACCCGATCGGCCTGAAGCCGGGCGAAAAATTTCGCGTCCGCCTGCTGCTTGACGGCAAACCGCTCGAAGGCAAGGAAATCACCCTCGACTATGCCGGACTGCCCGAGCTCGTCTCGGAAAAAACGGACGCGAATGGCGAGGCCGAAGTGACGCTGCGCAATGCCGGCGTCAACATTCTTGCCGTTAGCCACGCCATCCCGCTCGAAGGCAATGAAGCCGCCGATAAGAAGGGCCTGACGGCGACGCTCACCTTCGTCGCCGAGCCGCACGTGCACGAATAGGCATTCCTGACGCGCCTAAGGGTCCGTGGCCCGGCAGATCGCCTGCCGGGCCCATTCCATCAAGCAACCAGCGCCTCACCGCAGCCCGGCACGTCCTCGAGACGGTAGTAGACCGGAATGCCGCGTTCGCGGGCGATGCGCACATCGTTGTCGGCGCCCTTGCTGTCGCCTGGTAGGCGCAGCACCGCTTCGCAAAGCGCCAGCAGGCGACCGGCCACCGGATGGAAGATTTCTTCGTAAAGGTCGTCGCCGACCCGCTGGCCACCGGCCGCATGCCAGACCGGCAACGCCACCCACTCCCCGATCATCGGCACGTGTCCTGCCTTGAACAGGACATGGGACGGCTCCTCCAGACGCTTGAGATTGGCGGCCATCTTGACCGGATCATCACCGGTTCCGGAGCGATAGGGTCCAGCGATCAAAATCAGCATCATTTTCTCCATATTTTCGCGCGAAATATCCAGATCATTCTGGAATATTCATGATAATTCGTGCAATATCGTGAAGAGTCAAGGAGACAAACATGCTTACGACACAGAGGCGGGCGTTGATATCGGCGCGACTTTCACGCGACGGCGAGATCGTCGCCAAACGCCTGGCGGACGAACTGGACCTGTCGGAGGACACGATCCGGCGCGACCTACGCGAGATGGCGGCGGAGGGATTGTTGCAGCGTGTGCACGGCGGAGCGCTGCCGCTGGTGCCGCCGCTGCCGAATTTCGCTGCGCGCCAAGCGATCGGCAGCGACGTCAAGCGCCGCCTCGGGCAAAGGGCCGCAGCGATGATCGGTGCCGGCCAGACGATCTTTCTCGATGGCGGCACCAGCAATGCGGAGATTGCACGGGCACTGCCACGCGAGAAGAAGCTGACCGTCGTCACCCACAGCCCGACGATTGCCGCCGAACTCGAGCGGCATGAAGCCGAGGTGATCCTGATCGGCGGCCGGCTCTACAAACATTCGATGGTTTCAACGGGAGCGGCGGCACTGGCGGCAATCGCCGGCATTCGCGTCGACCTGTTTTTCCTCGGCGTTACCGCCATTCACCCGGCTCACGGCGTTTCCACCGGCGATTTCGAGGAGGCGGCCGTCAAGCGCGCGATCCTTGCGCAGGCCGCCGACACCTATGTGCTGGCGACGGCAGAGAAATTCGGCGCCGTCTCGCCGCACCACGTGGCCGGCATCGCCGATCTCGCCGGCTTCATCGTTCCGGATGAGGTCAAGGACGAGGTGCTTGCGCCCTTTGATGGCACGAACGTCACAATGATCGGCGCCTGATGGCGCCGACCTGTCCGCCGACCGCAATTGCGACCGGTATAGGCGTCGCCGCGGGGCTCAGACGGCGAAGGCGTCGGTCACCCTGACGTCGCCGACATGGATGCCGTTCCAGTTGTGCATGGCATGGTTGGCCTGCGCCATCAGCGCCGCATGCAGGTCCGGCTCTTCGGGGAAGAAGCGGGCAAGCGTTGCTGCCACCATGGCTTCCGCAGCGCGGGTGGTGCCGTCCTCGCATTTCAGCGCAATCGCGATGCCCTTTTCCGGGATGGCGGCGCAGAAGACGCCTTCGGCACCGGTCTTGGCGAAGATGCGTCCCGGAGCCGTCTTCATCAGTCGGGTGCAGGCCCGCTTGGTGCCGGCCACGTAGAAGGGCTCGGCCATGCAGGCTTCGATCAGCCGCCGGGCGCCACGGGCACGCTCCGGTTCGAGCCCCACGCCGGTCGCCATCTTCGCGAAGCCGTGCGCCAGGCCCTTCAGCGGCACGGCATAGGTCGGGATCGAGCAACCGTCGACACCGCAATTGTCGGCCGCAAGGATCGCCCCCGTCAGGCTTTCCATGGTGCCGCGGATTTCCCGCTGCAGCGGATGCTCGTAGCCGACATAGCCCTTCACCTCGGTGCCCGAATGGCGACAGGCGCAGATGAAGCCGGAGTGTTTGCCGGAGCAATTGTTGTGCAGGGCTGTCGGCGTCTCAAGGCTGCGCGCCTGCCCGATCAGGATCTTCTGGTCCGACGACCAGTGGGCGCCGCATTCGAGCGCCGAGAGGTCGAGGCCGGCCGCAGCCAGCATCTTTTCCGCAAGCTCCACGTGTTCCGGTTCGCCCGAGTGAGAGGAGCAGGCAAGCGCCAGTTCCGTGTTGCCGAAGCCATAGGCGTCGGCCGCACCGCTCTCCATCAGCGGCAGCCCCTGCATCGCCTTGCAGGCCGAGCGCGGGAAGACGGCAGCGTCGGTTTCGCCGAGCGAAAAGACGGTGCGGCCGTCACCGTCGACAGCGATGACGATGCCGCGATGACGGCTTTCGACCAGATTTCCCCGGGTGACTTCGACGAGAACGGGATTCGACATGCCTTGCCCTCAAATTTCCGAAATTGCTCCGTGCATTTAGCAGGAATCTCAAGGCAGGAAACGGAGTTTTCATGAAATTCGCCCGCAGGCTCGTCGCCGCCTTTCTCATCATCTACCTGCTGCCGGCGCTGGCGTCGGCCGGCTGGTGGTATATGCGCGACCGGCCGCAGAGCTGGCGCGATGCCGACTGGTCCTCGGCCGGCATCCTGCCGAAGCCTGCGGAGAGCCACGACGCGGCGATCTACATTTTCTCGGCGACGACGGGTGGCATGAAGGGTGCGGTTGCGAGCCACGCCTGGATCGTGACGAAACAACAAGCTGCGGCCGGCTACGATCGCTACGACAAGGTCGGCTGGGGCAAGCCGATCCGCCGCAACGCCTATCCGGCGGATGCGCGCTGGTACTCCAACGAACCGCGGCTGGTCGTCTCCGTGACCGGGGCGGACGCCACCCGGCTGATCCCGAAGATCGAGGCGGCGATCGCGAGCTATCCCTATGATGCTCCCGGCGGTTATCGAATCTGGCCCGGACCGAACTCCAACACCTTCGTTGCTCATGTGCTGCGATCGGTCCCCGAACTTGGCGCCGTGCTGCCGCCGGACGCCGTCGGTCGCGACTATCTGCCGGAGGGCAGGCTGTTCCAGATCGATGCCGACGGACGCGACATGCATGCGACGCTTTATGGCTTGGCGGGCATCTCGGCGGGTGTGCGCAGCGGCCTGGAACTGCATTTCCTCGGCCTCGTCGCCGGTTTCGATTTCGCCAGGCCCGGCATCAAGATCCCCGCGCTAGGGCGCTTCGGGGTCTGACCTGCTCCTTTTCCTCACCTTGAGTTGAAGCTTTTCCCGCTTGAGGGCATGTTCCGGCGTCGAATGTGGAGGACGCCGGATGCATGAGATCCCGATCAGAAGTTTCGCCGTTTCGGTGGTGGTCCTGCGCGCAACCGCCGGCGGTTGCGAGGTTCTGCTGCTGCGCCGCACCGGGACACTTGCGGGAACCTGGTGCCAGGTGGCCGGCGCGATCGAGGCGAACGAGACCGCCTGGCAGGCCGGCCTGCGCGAAGTCGAGGAGGAAACCGGCCTGGCGCTTGATCGCTTCTACTCCGCGGACATCTGCGAACAGTTTTACGAGGCCGATCGCAACGCCATCAGCCTGCTGCCCGTGTTCGTCGGCTTTGCGCCCGAAGACGCTGCTGTCCGGCTGAACGACGAACACAGCGACTTTCGCTGGGTGAGCTTTGATGCGGCAATCCGCATGGTGCCCTTTGCCGGGCAAAGGAAGGTGCTGAAGCACATTCGCGAAGAGTTCGTCGACAATGAACCGAACCAATGGCTGCTGATCAGGCAAGCATCGCCGGCGGAATAGACGAAGCCAATACCGGAAATGGAAAAGGGCCGCCCGAGGCGACCCTTCCATGAGTTCTGGCCAAGTGGATGGCCCGGGCTTTGGACCCGAAGGAAGGCGGAGATCAGGCCGAGGGCTGCCTCGACGTGTTCACCTCTCCCATGCCCTTCACCAAGACCGAAATCTCATTAGACATTGGATCACCTTCCTTTCTGTTCGTTGCTGTTGAGTTGAAGGTAAGCGATCCGTCAGCGATTGCAAGGGCGACGATGGTCGAACATCGCATTTCTCGCCACCCCGCCGCTCACATGTCCATGACGATCTCACGGTCACATGGACATGATGATCTTGCCGATATGGTCGCCGGTCTCCATCTCGCGATGCCCGTCCGCCACCCTGGCAAAGGGCAGGACGGAGTGGATGACCGGCGCGATCGTGCCCGCCTCCAACAGCGGCCAGACTTTCTTCACAAGACCGTCGCGGATCGCCTGTTTTTCCGCCGCCGTTCGCGGACGCAGTGCCGAGCCCATGACTCTTAGGCGCTTTGTCAGGATCGGCGCGATGTTGGCCGCCTCTACCTTGGCGCCGCCTAGGAAGGCGATAATCGACAGACGGCCATCCTTGGCCAGTGACGCGATGTTGCGGTCGAAGTAGCGGCCGCCGACCATGTCGAGAATGACGTCGACGCCGCGCCCGTCGGTTTCCTCGACCACGATCGTCTTGAAGTCCTCCTCGCGATAGTTGATCGCCCGCGTGGCGCCGAGCGCCTCGCAGGCCGCGCACTTCTCGGGACTGCCGGCAGTGACGAAGACCTCGGCGCCGAAGGCTTTGGCAAGCTGGATCGCCGTCGTGCCGATGCCGCTTGAGCCACCATGAATGAGGATCGTTTCGCCCGCCTTGAGGCCCGCCATGTCGAAGACATTGGCCCAGACGGTGAAGAAGGTCTCCGGCAGGGCCGCCGCCTTCACCGCGTCATAGCCCTTCGGCCACGGGAGCGCCTGGGTTGCCGGAACCGCCGTATACTCCGCGTAGCCGCCGCCATTGGCGAGCGCACAGACCTTGTCGCCGACCTTGAAGCCTGTCGTACCCTCGCCCAGCGCCACGACTTCGCCGGCCACTTCGAGCCCGAGGATCGGGCTTGCGCCTGATGGCGGCGGGTAGTCTCCCTTGCGCTGCAGGACATCAGGGCGATTGATGCCGGCGGCTTCCACCCGGACGAGGACGTCGCCCGGCTTGAGCTCGGGCAAGGGCCCCTTCGCAAGGATCATGTTTTCCGGGCCGCCGGGAGCCGGCAGATCGACGAAGTTCATTGCTGACGGAAGGGACATGGCACCACCTTTTACTGCTGATGCGCCACATCTAGCGCCGGTCATGGGACGCGGAAAGGGGCCCTTTCAACCAGAGGAGCCGAATTCGGCGGACAGGAAGTCGAGAACATGTTCGGCGACGAGGCCCGGGTTCTCCCAATGCGGATTGTGGCCGTGGCCGTCCAGGCTGATGCAGCGCGCCGAACCGATCGTATCGGCCAGCAGGCGACGATGTCCGACGTCGAAGAGCGTGTCGTCGCTGCCGCCAATCGCCAGCACCGGCAAACGCAACTGCCGCGCGCTGGCGTGAAGATCGGTCGCAGCAAGGGCATCGAGAATGGCGTTCCACGTCTGCGTCGGCATCTCTGCGGCCTCCTTGCGCATGTGCGCGAGGAAGGCGGCATCGACTGGCCGGCTGCAGGCGTGCCAGGTATCGAAGAACGGGTGATCCTGACGAAGCGGATCCTTGAGCCCGCGGATCGCCCGCGCTGTCCGGTTGCTTGGGCCAAGCCCGGGCTGCAGACTGCCGGACAGGAGAACGAGGGCCCGGATCGCCTCCGGGCGAAGGGCGGCGAGCACGATGGCCGTCATCGCCCCCATGGAATGGCCGATGACGACGATATCCTTCAGCGCCAGCCGGTTGGTGAGACACGTAAGGTCGCGCGCGAAATCGGCAACGTCTGCCCCCGGCCCCGCCTGTGATGCGCCGTGGCCGGCAAGATCCGGAATGATCAGCCGATGACCTGCGAGATGGGGTGCGATCAGCGAAAAGGAGCGGCTGCTGTCGGAATAGCCGTGCAGCAGCAACAGCACAGGCCCCTCGCCGTGATCGACATAGGCGAACTGGCGTCCGCCGGGCAGTTCGAGCCGCCGCTTCAGCGACGACCAGTCGTCCTGGTCGATGGCGATCACAGTCCGAGCGCCGCCTTGACAGCAGCAAGTCCCGGCTGCCCGTCAAAGGTCGTGACCCCGGCAAGCCAGGCATCGAGCCGTTGCGGTTCCTGCCTGATCGCCTTTTCACCGGCCTCCTCCGGCGCAAGCCCGTCGTTCATCAGATAGCCCATGCCGCGGTTCTCGAAATCGATGTCAAAGCTCAGATTGTCGAGGAGCCGCGCGACGTTCGGGCATTCCTGCAGATATCCCTTGCGCACCTGGGTCGAAACGGTGGCCGCGCCGAAGTCGGGCCCGTAGAACTTGTCGCCGCCGGTCAGATACCGGATCGACAGCGCCGTGTTCATCGGGTGCGGCGCCCAGCCCTGAAAGACGATGAAACCTTTGTCGCGCACCCGACGCGTGACCTCCGCCAGCATGCCCTGCTCGCTGGACTCCACCACTTCCCAGCCATCGAGCCCGAGGTCCGGATCCTTGATCGCGTCCAGCATCAACTGATTGGAGCCGGGTTCAATGCCGTACATCTTCTTTTCGAACCTGTCGGCGTAGGTCTTCAGGTCGGAGAAGTCCTTGACCCCAGCTTCCCAGACATAGTCGGGCACGGCGAAAGTATACTTCGCCCCATTGAGATTGGCGCGAACGGTCTCGACTGAGCCGTCGTCTTTGTAGGGCTTGTAATAGGCGACCATCGCCGGATCCCAATAGCCAAGAAAGACATCGAGATCGGCGCTGCGCAGGCTCGTGTAAATGACATCGATGCCGAGCAGCTTGCTCTCCGGTTCATAGCCCAAAGCCTTCAGCACCGTCAGGCCGACGCCCGTGGTGAAGGCGAGATCGTTCCAGCCGGGCTCCGCCAGCCGGACGTGCCGACAGGACTGCGGCTCGGTCGCTAAGGCCGGAGTGGCGAAGGCGACGACGGCAATGGTCGACATCAAAAGCTTCAGGTCCGGCATCGCATCCTCCTAATTTGTCCGTTCAGACTAATAATTGTCCCATGGGTCAACAATTGATCTTTACGGAAAGTTTGTCAATGTGGGAATCGTTTGGAGACAGCGGATGCGACTGACGAGGATAAGCGAGATCAGGCGGCGCGAGTTGCGCCGGGCGGCCTTCGAGGTCCTGCAGAAGGAGGGCATGGCCGGCGCGACGCTCGAGAAGGTGGCGACTCACGCCGGCGCCTCCAAGGGCATCGTGCTGCACTATTTCGCCAACAAGCAGGAGCTCTTCGAACATGCGATGCGCGAGGCGAATGTCGCGCTGAAGGAGGCCGTGGTCGCCCGACTGAACCGCGCCCGCACGCCGCGCGAACGGCTCGAGGCGATCATCGAGGCCAATTTCGAGGAGCGCTTCTTCCAGCCTTCGGTCTGCCATGCCTGGCTTTCGCTCTGTGCCGAAGTTCCGCGCGAGCCGCAGCTTGCCCGCATCCAGAAGGTGATCCACGCGCGCATGCGCTCGAACCTGCTTTCCGCGCTCACGGAGCTGTTGCCCGCGGAGGAATGCGAGGCTGTCGCGCTCGGCATCACCTCACTGATCGACGGCCTCTGGCTCAGGCTCGGCTTGCAGTCGGAAGGATTGACGCGCGACACGGCGCTTTCACAGATGCGCGACTACCTAACCCACCGGGTGCCTGAAGCCTGAATGATCCGCCAGCCAAAGATCAGCCGCCGAGTGCATCCATGACAAGCCCGGTATCGCTCGCCTTGGCGCGGGACTTGATCTCGGCGATGCGGGCGCTGACGGCCTGGGCGTCGGAAAAGACGAAGCCTTCCGGCAAGCCGAGGACCGCGATCGAACAGCGCATCAGCGGAAACTCCTTGGGCGAACCGTCCCGTCCGTGGCCGCTGATGCGGCCTTCGGCCTGATGCTCGACCGAGTAGAGCTGGCGCACGTCAGAGCGGAAATCGTCGAGCAGACGGTTCAGCACGACCTCCAGTTCTTCGACCGAACAGCCGCTGATGCCGACAAAGAAATCATCGCCGCCGACATGGCCAAGGAACTTTTCCTCGCCGATGAAGTGCCGGCGCAGCAACGCGGCAAACAGCGTGATGGCGAGGTCGCCCTTCTGGAACCCGTAGGTGTCGTTGAAGGGCTTGAAGTCGTCGAAGTCGCAATAGCAGAAGTAGCGCGCATGATCGCCGTCGAGAATTGCGTCCTGGACGTAGTCGCGGATGGCGCGGTTGCCAGGCAGGCCCGTCAGCGGGTTCTGCTCCTGCGCAGTCTTCAGCTGTTTCTCGTTGATGATCTTCAGAAGCGACGAGGCCGAGAGCGTGCCGGCGTAGCGCATGTTCTCCGTCAGGATCAGGCAGTCGCTGCCGTCCATGCCGGCGAAGATCTTCAGCATCTCGTCGGCGGGTGTGTCGAGATCGGCGATCGGCGCCGGACTGACGAAGTGCGAGATGCGCCGCTGGTAGATCCGGTTCTTCAGCAGATCGCGACCGAAGGGATGATAGATCAGTTCCTTGACGTGGTACTCGTTGAGAATGCCGCGCGGCTCGCCATTGGCGTTGATCACCGGGAAAAAGGCCTGGCGCGGGTTCAGCCGGAAGAGATCGAAGACGGAATCGAGTTCGTCGCTCTCGCGCACGCTCGGCAGTTGCTCGATCTGCTTGCGGATCAGGATGCCGTCGAGTGACGACGAGGAGCGCTTGCTGCTGACGCTCTGGTCGAGGTGCGGATAGGCTGGAAGAAGCTCGCTCAGATGCGTCGTCGGCCGGGCGACGTAGTAGCCCTGCACGAGATCGCAGCCGAGATCGCGACAGGTGAGAAACTCTGCCTCCGTCTCGACGCCCTCGGCAATCACCCGCGTGCCAAGCACATGGGCGGTGTTGACGGTGTGGCGGACGAGATGGCGCTTGCGGGCGTCGGCTTCGATGCCGGAAATGAAGTGCCTGTCGATCTTCACATAGTCGACCGGCTGGTCGCAGAGCAGTTTCAGGCCGTTGAAGCCGGCGCCGAAGTCATCGATCGCCAGCTTGAAACCGGCAAGCCTGAGCTCGCGCACCAGCGCGGAAAAATCCGGCATCTTGCCGCTGTCGAACCGTTCGGAGAGCTCGAAGCAGAGCGACGAAGGGGCAATGCCGGCACGCTTCAGATGGTTGACCAGGCGCTCGACGATGTCCCCCTCGCCGCCGACCAGGCGCGAATCGAAATTGAGAAACAGCGTGCGCGCGGCATGATCCGCAAGCGTCGCAAAGCCGGCGACGGCGCGGCTGTTGATCATGTGCTCGAGCGCCAGCAACTGGCCGACCTCTTCGGCCTTGTCGAGCAGCTCCAGCGGCGACGAAAAGCCCAGCTTCTGGAAGCCGCGCATCAGCGACTCGTAGCCGAACACGGTTCCGGTCGCAGCCTCGGCGATCGGCTGGAAGGCGCTTTCGATGACCAGCTTGGCAAGCGTTACGATCTGGTCGTCGCCGAACCGGCGCAGCGACAGGATTTCGGCGGGGGCGGCGGACATGCCGGGCTCCAGAGACAGGGAAACGGACGGTCGGACGGCGGCAGAATGGCCGCCAACCGTCAACGAAGTCTTTCCCCACTGTGAAGGTTTGATGAAAGCTGTGTGACAGCCACAATCGCCTCGGATAAATGAAAACACTCTAATGAAATCAGTGATTTCATGAGCACCTGCTGAATCTGGTTATCGGGTGCGCAGGCGGTGGTATTCAGCCAGGAGACGCTGTGGCAAGCGTGAGCAGCGCCAGATATCCGGCGCCGATCAGCAGGCAAAGCGGCCCGTAGATGCGGCGGTCGAGCGTCATGAAGGGTTCCGTGCCATGGCGCCTATGAAAGGCCCCGGTGAAGGCGGCCAATCCGCGTGCGACGAAGATGGCGGCAAGCACAGTGAGGCCCGAATAGACCAGCATCGACGGCAGTGCGCCTGAAAGGACGGGCGTCGCGAACAAGGGCAGCAGTGCTGCGGCAAAGATGAGCGCCGCGACAACCAGGCTCAGCCAGGCCGGCGGCATTGTCGAGCGGTGTTTGGTGCCCACCACGGTGCGCACCAAAGTTGCCTCGTCGCGACAAGGCCAAAGCCCACCCAGGGCCCAATAGGCGTGCAGCCCGGCGATACCGCCAAGAACCAGAAAGATCAGGATCGCGATCACCGTCAGCATCATAGGTGCCCTCCTCCGACAGGCCCGTGTCAGGCTGACAGGTTTGACACGGGCCGGCCGCCCGACCGTGCCCCGATCGCCGCGAGCCCGACGGTAACGACGAAGACCAGCCATTGCGGCGTGGTCCAGAGGGAACCGAGATAGGCAAGCCCATAGCCCATGAAAAGCGCGGCATAGGCGAGATATTGCAAGATGACGGCGGCTGCGAGCGGCACCCGGTAGCGGTCATCGACGGCGGCAAACATCAAGGCGAGGCTGTTGATCAGGAGAACGGCACTCGTGGCATGCCAGAGCATCGAGACATAGGTCTGCAGCAGCGGCGACGGGCTGTTGTCGAGCAGCGGGACATGCACGTCCGGGCCGCCGGCAAAGAGATGAACGCCCGTCGTCACCAAAGAGAGTATGCCCGCCGCCAGAAGCCACCTGCTCATGATCTGTCTCCGATTGTCACCATACGGCAGCGTATGTACGCAACTGGATTGCGTCCGTCAATACGGTGACGTATGGAAGGCGATGGCGACAAAACACACCCTGACAAGCGAAGACTGGATCAAGGCCGCCTTCCGCGCACTGACGGCAGGCGGCGCGCACGCGATCCGCGCGGAGGCGATTGCGCGCGACCTGAAGGTAAGCAAGGGCTCTTTCTACTGGCATTTCAAGGATGTGCCGGACCTGAAGGCACAGATGCTCGCCCACTGGGCGCTGGAGGCGACCGACACCATCATCGCGGAAATCGAGGCATCGGAGGAACCGGCGGACGTGCGATTGCGGCTGCTGGTGCACGCTGCGACCGATGACCGCAGCCTTCCCTATGGCGGCTTGCTGACGGACGGCGCGGTGCGCGAATGGGCCCGCTTCGACCCTTTGGCGGCAGAAACCCTCAAGGCGGTGGACCAACGCCGCATCGGTTATGTCGCCGATCTGCTTCAGCGATCGGGATTTTCGGCGAGCGGCAGCCGTAGCGGCGCCAACGCGCTTTACGGCGCGCTGATCGGCCTTGAAGCCCTGGCAGCAAGCGGGCTTGCGGACCTGCGCGGCGACCTCATCCGGCTGCTGGAGGCGCTGCTACACAACCGTGAAGGCGTGTAGGCTCATCCCTTGGCCAAGACGCCGAACGCAATCAGCGACAGCCCCTGCATCACCAGGTCGACGGCCAGGAACAGGCCGAGAATCCAGAGACTGTTGACCGGCCAGCCCGTTGCGATGATGAGGCCGGCGACAAACGTGACGATGCCACCGAGCGTTACCCAACCCCAGCCCTGAAGCGGGCGGAGTTTCAAACCGACCCAGAAACGGAAAGCACCGGCAATCATCAGGGAGACCGCCATCACGACGGTCAGGAAGGACAGGGCGAGCAAGGGATTGATGAAGGCAAACAGACCGGCAATCGTGTAGCAGGCGCCGCTCAGGCCCCAGTAGAGCACGCCGTCCCAACCCTTCACCTGAAACGCATGGCCGAGATTGAACAGCCCGCCGATCAGCATGATGATCCCGATGTAGTAGACCGAAGCGACGCTTGCCATCAGCAGATTGCCGAATGCCAGCCCCCCGCACATGATCAGAAGCACGCCGAGGGCAACGAACCACCCCCATTTGCCGGCAACCTCTGTCTTGTCGGCCCGATCGAATGCATGGGTCATTTCAACCTCCAGTCCTTCGAAGCGCAGGATCGCTACCGGCAGGATTGAGCCGGATTTCTCTGCAAAAGGAAAGGGAAAATCACGGCAAATTTTTATTGATTGATGAGTCAATCAAAAATAAGCTGGCTTTCGTCAAGGGAGAAACGGATGCCGAAGGTCGGGATGGAGCCGGTGCGCCGCAAGGCGCTGGTGGACGCAGCGTTGCGCGTGATCGGCGACCAGGGCACGCTTTCCGTCACCATGTCCGAGATCGCCCGCCAAGCCGGCGTTTCCGCCGCCCTTGCCCATCACTATTTCGGCAGCAAGGAACAGCTGCTGATCGAGACGATCCGAAGCCTGCTAAGGCAGTTGCGCGACGACACGGTGACGGCGCTCAGGGCCGCGGCGAGCGCGCAGGAGAAGCTGAGCGCGGTGATCCGCGTTTCCTTCCAGGCAAGCCAGTTTGCGCCCGATACGATTGCCGCCTGGCTTGCCTTCTACTCCGAGGCCCAGCGGTCTGAAGAGGTCCGCAGGCTGCTCGTGGTCTACGCGCGCCGGCTGCGCTCCAATCTGCTTGCAAGCCTCAAGGCGCTTTGTCCCGACGATGACGCGGAACGCATCGCCGAAGGCGCAGCTGCGATGATCGACGGCCTATATATCCGCCAAAGTCTGCGCTCCGCGCCGATCGGCATCGAAGCCTCGATCGCACTGACGGAAGACTACGTCACCTCGCACATCGATCGGCTCAAATTCCAGGGAACGGCCGCATGACCGCAAGACCGAACATTCTGATCATCATGGTCGACCAGTTGAACGGAACGTTCTTTCCGGATGGACCGGCCCCGTTCCTGCATGCGCCGCATCTGAAGGCGCTCGCCGCGCGCTCTGCCCGCTTCCGCAACAACTACACCTCGTCGCCGCTCTGCGCCCCCGCCCGCGCCTCGTTCATGGCCGGGCAGTTGCCGAGCCGCACCCGCGTCTACGACAACGCCGCCGAATACCAGTCCTCAATCCCGACCTACGCGCATCACCTGCGCCGCGCCGGCTATTACACGGCGCTCTCGGGCAAGATGCACTTCGTCGGGCCGGACCAACTGCATGGCTTCGAGGAGCGGCTGACGACCGATATCTACCCCGCCGACTTCGGCTGGACGCCGGACTACCGCAAGCCGGGCGAACGCATCGACTGGTGGTATCACAATCTCGGCTCGGTGACCGGCGCCGGCGTTGCCGAGATCACCAACCAGATGGAATATGACGACGAGGTCGCCTTCCTCGCCAACCAGAAGCTCTATCAGCTGTCGCGTGAAAACGACGATGCGGATCGCCGCCCCTGGTGCCTGACCGTCTCCTTCACCCACCCGCACGACCCCTACGTGGCGCGCAAGAAATTCTGGGATCTCTACGAGGGCTGCGAACATCTTCTGCCGGAGATCGGCATGCTGCCGGAAGACCGGCAAGATCCGCACTCCAGGCGCATCATGCATTCCTGCGACTACGGCAATTTCGACCTGACGGAAGACAATGTCCGCCGCTCGCGCCGCGCCTATTTCGCCAACATCTCCTATCTCGATGAAAAAGTCGGCGAGCTCCTCGACACGCTGACGCGCACGCGCATGCTTGACGACACGCTGATCCTGTTCTGCTCGGACCACGGCGACATGCTCGGCGAACGCGGCCTGTGGTTCAAGATGAACTTCTTTGAAGGGTCGGCCCGCGTGCCGCTGATGGTTGCAGGCCCCGGCGTGACGCCCGCTCTGCACCTGGCACCCACCTCCAATCTCGACGTGACGCCGACGCTTGCCGATCTCGCCGGCATCTCGATGGACGAGATCAAGCCATGGACCGACGGCATCAGCCTCCTGCCCATGATCAACGGCGAGGAGCGCTTGGAGCCGGTGCTGATGGAATATGCAGCCGAAGCCTCCTACGCGCCGCTGGTCGCCATCCGCGAAGGCAAGTGGAAGTACATCCACTGCGCGCTGGACCCGGACCAGCTCTACGATCTCGATGCCGATCCGCTGGAACTCACCAACCTGGCGGCCGACCCGCAAACACCGGTGCAGGCGGCGACGCTCGAAGCGTTCCGCGACATGTGCGCCGCCCATTGGGACATGGAGGCCTTCGATGCGGCCGTGCGCGAAAGCCAGGCGCGGCGCTGGGTGGTCTATGAGGCGCTCCGAAACGGCGCCTATTACCCCTGGGACCACCAGCCGCTGCAAAAGGCATCCGAGCGCTACATGCGCAACCACATGAACCTCGACAATCTCGAGGAATCCAAACGTTACCCGCGAGGAGAATGACATGAAAGCCCAACCGCAAGCCTCGCACTTCATCGACGGGGAATATGTCGAGGACATCAACGGCACCGTCATCGAGAGCATCTACCCGGCGACCGGCGAAGTGATTGCGCGCCTTTACGCAGCAACGCCCGCCATCGTCGAAAAGGCGATCGCCGCGGCCAAGCGCGCCCAGCCCGAATGGGCCGCGATGAGCCCGACAGCGCGCGGCCGTATCCTCAAGCGCGCCGCCGAGATCATGCGCGAGCGCAACCGCGAGCTCTCCGAACTCGAAACGCTCGACACCGGCAAGCCGATCCAGGAGACGATCGTCGCCGACCCGACCTCGGGCGCCGACAGCTTCGAGTTCTTCGGCGGGGTGATCGCGACGGCGCTCAACGGCGACTACATCCCGCTTGGCGGCGACTTCGCCTATACCAAGCGCGTGCCGCTCGGCGTCTGCGTCGGCATCGGCGCCTGGAACTATCCGCAGCAGATCGCCTGCTGGAAGGGCGCGCCGGCGCTTGCCGCCGGCAACGCGATGGTGTTCAAGCCCTCGGAGAACACGCCGCTCGGCGCACTGAAGATCGCCGAGATCCTCGTCGAGGCCGGTCTGCCGAAGGGCCTCTACAACGTCATTCAGGGCGATCGCACCACCGGCCCGCTGCTGGTCAACCATCCCGATGTTGCCAAGGTGTCGCTGACCGGCTCGGTGCCAACAGGCAAGAAGGTTGCGGGTGCGGCCGCCGCCGAACTCAAGCACGTGACCATGGAACTCGGGGGCAAGTCGCCGCTGATCGTCTTTGACGACGCCGATCTCGAAAGCGCCATCGGCGGCGCCATGCTCGGCAACTTCTATTCGACCGGCCAGGTCTGCTCCAACGGCACGCGCGTCTTTGTCCAGAAGGGCATCAAGGAGCAGTTCCTGACGCGGCTGAAGGCCCGCACCGAAGCGATTATCATCGGCGATCCCATGGACGAGGCGACGCAGCTCGGGCCGATGGTCTCGATGCCGCAGCGCGACAAGGTCTTCTCCTATATCGAGAAGGGCAAGACCGAGGGTGCCCGGCTCGTGACCGGCGGCGGCATTCCAAATGCTGTCAACGCCGAGGGCACCTATATCCAGCCGACAGTCTTTGCCGACGTTACCGACGACATGACGATCGCCCGCGAGGAGATCTTCGGACCGGTCATGTGCGTGCTCGACTTTAACGACGAGGCCGAGGTGATCAAGCGCGCCAACGCCACCGAATTCGGCCTTTCGGCCGGCGTCTTTACCGCCGACATCACCCGCGCCCACCGCGTGGTCGACCAGCTCGAAGCCGGCACGCTCTGGATCAACACCTACAATCTCTGCCCGGTCGAAATCCCCTTCGGCGGTTCGAAGCAATCCGGTTTCGGCCGCGAGAATTCGGTCGCGGCGCTCAACCACTACAGCGAGCTGAAGACCGTCTACGTCGGCATGGGGCCGGTGCAGGCGCCGTACTGACGCCGGGGCTGCGGCTGGCCCCTCACCCTAACCCTCTCCCCGCAGGCAGGGAGAGGGGACGTGGCTCGCTCAAGGGGCCACACGAGGGGCGCACTCGAAGCGCCAGAGAGGGAACGGAGCGGAGCGGCATGTTCCTTCTCCCCGCCAGCGGGGAGAAGGTGCCGGCAGGCGGATGAGGGGCGTATCCCTCGCCGTGCGGATGAGGGGCATGCCGAGGGCAGCCAAGAAGAAAGACCAGGCTATGCAGGCAGATTACATCATCATCGGCTCCGGATCGGCCGGTTCGGCGCTCGCCTATCGCCTCTCGGAAGACGGCAAGAACACCGTCATGGTGCTGGAATACGGCGGGACGGATGCCGGGCCCTTTATCCAGATGCCGGCAGCCCTTGCCTGGCCGATGAGCATGAAGCGCTACAACTGGGGCTATCTGTCGGAGCCCGAGCCGAACCTCAACAACCGGCGCATCACAGCGCCGCGCGGCAAGGTGATCGGCGGTTCGTCCTCGATCAACGGCCTCGTCTATGTGCGTGGCCACGCGGAAGACTTCAACCGCTGGGAGGAGCTTGGCGCCCGCGGCTGGGCCTATGCGGATGTGCTGCCCTATTTCAAGCGCATGGAAACCTCTGACGGCGGCGAAGCCGGCTGGCGGGGCACAGACGGGCCGCTGCACGTCAAGCGCGGCCCGGTGCACAATCCGCTTTTCCACGCCTTCATCGAGGCCGGCAAGCAGGCCGGGTTCGAGGCGACGGACGACTATAACGGCTCGAAGCAGGAAGGCTTCGGGCTGATGGAGCAGACGGTATGGCAGGGTCGGCGCTGGTCGGCGGCGAACGCCTATCTGAAACCGGCGATGAAGCGGCAGAACGTCTCGCTGGTGCGCTGCTTTGCCCGCCGCATCATCATCGAGAACGGCCGGGCGACCGGCGTCGAGATCGAGCGCGCAGGCAAGATCGAGATCGTCAAGGCGAACCGCGAAGTGGTCGTCTCGGCGTCGTCATTCAATTCGCCGAAACTGCTGATGCTTTCGGGCATCGGTCCGGCCGAGCACCTGAAGGAAATGGGTATCGAGGTGAAGGTCGACCGCCCGGGCGTGGGCGCAAACCTGCAGGACCACATGGAGTTTTATTTCCAGCAGGTCTCGACCAAGCCGGTGTCGCTCTATTCCTGGCTGCCCTGGTTCTGGCAGGGCGTCGCCGGCGCACAATGGCTCTTCTTCAAGAAGGGCCTCGGCATTTCCAACCAGTTCGAGGCCTGCGCCTTCCTGCGCTCGGCGCCCGGCGTCAAGCAGCCGGATATCCAGTATCACTTCCTGCCGGTGGCGATCAGCTACGACGGCAAGGCGGCCGCCAACACCCACGGCTTCCAGGTGCATGTCGGCTACAACCTGTCGAAATCGCGCGGCAACGTCACCCTGCGCTCGTCTGACCCGATGGCCGATCCGGTCATCCGCTTCAACTACATGAGCCACCCAGAAGACTGGGAGAAGTTCCGCCACTGCGTGCGCCTCACCCGCGAGATCTTCAGCCAGAAGGCCTTCGACCATTATCGTGGCCCGGAGATCCAGCCGGGCGAAAAGGTGCAGTCGAACGAGGAGATCGACGCCTTCCTGCGCGAACATCTCGAAAGCGCCTATCACCCCTGCGGCACCTGCAGGATGGGCGCCAAGGACGACCCGATGGCGGTCGTCGATCCGGAAACCCGGGTGATCGGCGTCGAAGGCCTGCGCGTCGCCGACAGCTCGATTTTCCCGCACGTGACCTATGGCAACCTCAACAGCCCGTCGATCATGACCGGCGAAAAGGCGGCCGACCACATTCTCGGCAAGCAGCCGCTGGCGCGCTCCAACCAGGAACCTTGGATCAATCCGCGCTGGCAGGTCAGCGATCGCTGATGCCGCGACCGCGGACGGGGTTCATGCCTGTTGCAAAGAAGGGATGGACTTGAACCGCCGTTTCGATTGGGGAAAAGGCGGCTTCACCGCTTCTTGAGCGCCACCAGCTGCCAGCGCCCTGTGGTTGCAAGACCATGGGTTGCGCGAACATGGATCAACACCTTAAAATTTAGCCATTCTTAATCTCCGGTTGTTATGTCTATATGAGACGGAGTGAACGCTGGGCGAACGTGCCATGACGGCAGTTTCGCCGCGTGAGATCGCGTGCTCCATCCCATCATCGTCATCACTCCCCTGCCAAGGCGAGCTCACAGACCGATGCCCATGCGGCGTGCCCGCGGCCATCGGCCGAGGATGATTTGCCTTGCGGGCAACCGAGGAGCGTCTTTCATGACAATCAAGGCACGACTGCTCGTGTGTTTGTCTCTGCTCGCCGTCGCCATGCTGGTCATGATCGTTACGGCCTTCAATGCGATGACCTCAATCTCCAAGCGGACGGAATCGATCGTCGCGGACCGGCTGCTGCCCGTCGATCATCTGAAGACCGTGTCGGACATGTACGCCGTCGAGATCGTCGACACGACCCACAAGGTCAGAAGCGGCGTGCTCGACTGGTCGGCGGGCAAGACGGCGATCGATGCGGCGCTTTCGACGATCGACACGCGCTGGCGCACCTACGAGGCGACCCGGCTGACCCCGGAGGAAAAGAAGCTCACCGAAATCTTCGACAGGGCGCGCGTGGCCAGCGACGCCTCGATCCGCAACCTCGTCGCGATCATGGAACGCAAGGACCAGACGGAGCTCGAGCGCTTTGTCGACACCAGGCTCTATGCCTCGGTCGACCCCCTCGCCGCGCCGATCAGCGACCTGATCAAGCTGCAGCTTTCCGAGGCCAATGGCGAACTCGAAGCGGCCAAGTCGGAGAAGGATACCCTGACCCTCTGGCAAACGGTGATCGCCGGCTTCGCCCTGGCGATCCTCGCCGCCACCGTGTGGTTTGTGATCTCCGGCCTCATCAGGCCGCTGACGAAGCTGCGCGAGGCCATGCGCCAGCTGGCGATCGGCAACCTGAAGGCCGAAATCTTCGGCGAGAAGCGCCGCGATGAAATCGGCCAGATGGCGGCCGCCGTCGCCGTCTTCCGCAACAACGCACTTGAGCGCCAGCGGCTGGAGCAGGAAGCCGAGGCCGGCCGGTCGCTGTCTGAGCGCGAACGCGAGCAGCGCGAGGCACAGAAGGCGAAGGAGACGGCCGAAGTCCAGGCGGCCGTCGGCGCGCTCGGCTTCGGTCTCGATCGTCTTGCCGAAGGCGACCTGACCTACCGCATCGAGACACCGCTTGCCGAACGGCTCGACCAGTTGCGCACCAACTTCAACAGCTCCGTCGCCAATCTTGAGGAGGCGCTGAGCTCGGTGGGCGAAAACGCCCGCAGCATCAATGCCGGCGCAGGCGAAATCCGTTCCGCGGCGGGCGACCTCTCCAAACGTACAGAGCAGCAGGCGGCCTCGGTGGAAGAAACCGCGGCGGCCCTCGATCAGATCGCAACAACCGTCGCCGATGCCAGCCGGCGGGCTGAGGAGGCTGGGACGCTGGTCGCGCGCACCCGCGGTGCTGCGGAAAAGTCCGGCGAGATCGTCGGCAACGCCGTTGCCGCCATGAGCGGCATCGAGGCGTCGTCGCGCGAGATTTCCAGCATCATCGGCGTGATCGACGACATCGCCTTCCAGACGAACCTGCTCGCGCTCAATGCCGGCGTCGAGGCGGCCCGCGCCGGCGAGGCCGGCAAGGGCTTTGCCGTCGTCGCCCAGGAGGTTCGCGAACTCGCCCAGCGCTCGGCCCAGGCCGCCAAGGAGATCAAGGTGCTGATCGCCACCTCCGGCCAGCAGGTGAAATCCGGCGTGACGCTGGTGCGCGAGACCGGCACGGCGCTGGAAAGCATCATCGTCGAGGTCAAGGAGATCAGCCACCACGTCACTGCCATCGTCGAGAGCGCCCGCGAACAGGCGGCCGGCATCCAGCAGATCAACACCGCGGTCAACGCCATCGACCAGGGCACGCAGCAGAACGCAGCGATGGTGGAGCAATCAACCGCCGCCAGCCACAGTCTGGCGCGCGAGGCAGGCGCGCTCAACGAACTCCTGATGCGCTTCAAGACCGGCCACGGCAACAAGGCGGCGCCGCGTCCCGCGACCAGTGAGAGTTCAACTCCCTCGCCCGCAAGAGCGCTCGGTCGCAAGCTCGCCGCCGCCTATCGCAGCGCCCCTCAGGCGCAGGAGGCCGGCTGGGCCGAGTTCTGACGCCATGGCCTGAGCGTTCCCCTTGAAGGCGCGGATCCCCAGAGGCTCCGCGCCTTTCGTCTGCCCAAGGATAGCAACCGTTGCTATACAGTATAAAATCTAGTAAATTACTAGCCTATATTCGCTTTTTCGCTGCCTTTCGATCTGAGAGGCAGATTTGCTCCAAACAAAGAGCATTAGAAACCGCTATTTCTGTCCATTGTCCGACGGTGCTGCGATATTCCGACCAAGTTGGAACAGGACGCAGCCATGACAACGTCATCCCTCGAAACATCTGCCAAGGCTCTGAACGAGACGCTGGAAAGCCTGGATCTCGCCGGGCGACTGGCGCTCGTCGCCGGGCTCGAAGGTCGCGCGGTCTTCACGACGTCGCTCGGCATCGAAGACCAGGTGATCACTGCAGCCATCGGCAAGAACAAGCTCGCCGTCGATGTCGTCACCCTCCAGACCGGCCGGCTGTTCAATGAAACGGCTGCCCTGATCGACAAGACGGAAGAGGCTTTCGGCATTCTGATCAAGCGCTTCCACCCGGAACAGTCCGACATCGACGCCTATGCGCAACGCTATGGCCTCAACGGCTTTTACGAAAGCGTTGAGGCTCGGCATGCCTGTTGCGACGTGCGCAAGCTGAAGCCGCTTGCGCGCGCACTCGAAGGGGCAACCTTCTGGGTCACCGGCCTGCGTCGCGGCCAGTCCGGCAACCGCGCCTCGACGCCGTTTGCCGAGGCTGATCTCGAACGCGGCCTGATCAAGATCAATCCGCTCGCCGACTGGGACATCGACACCATCAACAGCTACGTCGCCCAGAATGCCGTTCCGGTGAACCCGCTGCATGCGCGCGGCTACCCCTCGATCGGTTGCGAGCCCTGCACCCGCGCCATCAAGCCCGGCGAGCCCGAGCGCGCCGGCCGCTGGTGGTGGGAGAACGACGAGAAGCGCGAATGTGGCCTGCATGTTCCCGAGACCGCCGCGAGCTCCATCATCCCGAATTCGAGCAGCGCCGCCTGAGGCTGGCGCGCTTTCCTTGAAGACAAATCCTCCCGGAGACTGAAATGCCCCATATCCATCCGGAAACGGAACTGCACAATCCGCAGAGCACCAAACCGCCGCTCGATCCGCATCTGAAGGCGCTGGAAAACGAGGCGATCCATATCTTCCGTGAAGTGGCCGCCGAGTTCGAACGCCCGGTCATGCTCTATTCGATCGGCAAGGACTCCTCCGTCCTTCTGCATCTGGCGCGCAAGGCCTTTTATCCCGGCCGCGTTCCCTTCCCGCTGTTGCACGTCAACACCGGCTGGAAGTTCGCCGAGATGATCGCGTTTCGCAACGAGATCGTCGAGCGCTACGATCTCGATTTGATCGAGCACGTCAATCCGCGCGGTGCGGCCGAAAACGTCACGCCGTTCACCCACGGCTCGGCGCTCTACACCGACATCATGAAGACCGAGGCGTTGCGCCAGGCGCTCGACGCCGGCCAGTTCGACGCCGCCTTCGGCGGAGCACGCCGCGACGAGGAGGCGAGCCGCGCCAAGGAACGCATCTACTCCTTCCGCACCCCTGACCACCGCTGGGATCCGCGCAACCAGCGCCCGGAACTCTGGAACGTCTACAACGGCATGATCCGCAAGGGCGAGAGCGTGCGCGCCTTCCCGCTGTCGAACTGGACCGAGGTCGACATCTGGCGCTACATCCAGGCCGAGGACATTCCGATCGTGCCGCTCTACTTTGCCGAGAAGCGCCCGATCGTCGAACGCGACGGCATGATGATCCTTGCCGAGGATCCGCGTCTCGAGCTCTTGCCGGGCGAAACCAAGCGCGAGGAAGTGATCCGCTTCCGCACGCTCGGCTGCTTCCCGCTGACCGGCGCCATCCGCTCGACCGCCACGACGCTCGACGACATCATCTCCGAACTCGAAACCGCGACCGTATCAGAACGCCAGGGCCGCGCCATCGACCGCGACCAGTCCGGCTCGATGGAAAAGAAGAAACGCGAAGGATATTTCTGATGACCGCTCCCGCAACCGCGAATGCCGTCGAGCACGATGCAGCCGCCGAGGTTCTGGCCTTTCCGGCCCAGGAAGCCGCACGCGCCACGCGCGACAGCCGCCCGCTTCGCCTGATCACCTGCGGCTCGGTCGACGATGGCAAATCGACGCTGATCGGCCGCCTGCTCTGGGACACCAAGGCGGTCAAGGAAGACCAGGCGGCGACGCTTCGGCGCGATTCCAACGGCAAGCAGAACGATCTCGGCCTGCCTGATTTCGCGCTGCTGCTCGACGGCCTGCAGGCCGAGCGCGAACAGGGCATCACCATCGACGTCGCCTATCGCTATTTCTCGACCGACAAGCGCTCCTTCATCGTCGCCGACACGCCCGGCCATGAGCAATATACCCGCAACATGGCAACCGGCGCCTCGACCGCCGATCTCGCCGTGCTGCTCGTCGATGCCCGCGTCGGCCTGCTCGAGCAGACCCGCCGGCATGCGACGATCGCAACGCTGATGGGCATCAAGCAGTTCGTGCTGGCGGTCAACAAGATCGACCTCACCGACTACGACCGCGCTCGCTTCGAGCAGATCAGCCATGAGTTCCGCGAACTGGCGCTGTCGCTCGGCGTGCGTCAGGTCACCGCCATTCCGGTCTCGGCGCTCAAGGGTGAAAACGTCGTCTACGACGGCAGCGCCTCCATGCCCTGGTACGACGGCCCGACGCTGATCGAGGTCCTGGAACTGGCCACGACCCGCTCTGCCCAGACGGTCGGCTTCCGCCTGCCGGTGCAGCGCGTGTCGCGTCCGGGCGAAAGCTTCCGCGGCTATCAGGGCACGGTTGCCGGCGGCTCGGTGAAGCCCGGCGACAGCGTCGTCATCTTGCCCTCGGGCATGGTCGCCAACGTCACCAAGATCGTCACCTTCGACCTCGTGCGCAACGCCGCGGTTGCCGGCGACGCGATCACGCTCGTGCTCGACCGCCAGGTGGACGTCTCGCGCGGCGACATGATCGTCGCCATCGACAGCCAGCCGCCGACCGGCCTCGCCTTCGACGCCCAGCTGGTCGCGCTGCAGGCCGAAGGCATCCAGCCCGGCAAGCGCTACTGGCTGAAGAGCGGCAGCCGCCGCCAGCGCGTGCAGGTTCAGCCGGCAAGCCAGCTCGACCTGCAGTCGGGCAAGTGGACCCATGCCGAGCAGCTGCCGATGAACGCGATCGGCAAGGTGCATCTGGCCTTCGACGAACAGGCGATCTTCGACACCTACGAGCAGAACCGCGTCACCGGCGCCTTCATCCTGATCGATCCGGACACCAACAACACGGTGGCCGGCGGCATGATCACGGCCAAGCGCTCGGCGCTCGGCGGCATCCATACTGAAGACGCCCGCGTCATCCTCTCGCTGCCGGCCGATCTCGCCGACCAGCTGATGGCGACGGAACTCTTCGCAAGCCGGCGCGAGGAAGCGGAAATCCGACGCGTCAGCGCCGGTAAGGCGGTCGAGATCATCGACGATATCGACGGCTGATCGGCGTCGCCTTGAGAGAATCGAGAGGGGCCTTATAGGGGCCCCTTTTTTGTTGTCGACCTGTCGGCCGGCCGAGCCTTCCCAAGGCTCCTTCGCGCTCTATCTCCCTGCCGCATGGGAGAAACGCCATGAAAACAGAGCATCAAGGCGAAGAGGCAAAACACCAGGGCTTTCGCGGGCGGACGGTCGCAATCGAAGCCTTTGCCCGAAAGTACCGGCTGGACCCGGAGGAGACCCGACGGCTGGAAGACCAGTTCGGATCGGCCGCCGGCGAAATCGAGCTGCTTCAGGCGGCCCGCCGCAACGGCATGCCCGAGGACTGAGCGACAAAGCAGCATGCCTTCAAGGTGCTGGACCGTCCGTGTGCGCTCATGTGAGCGCACCGCGCTCTGGCGATATTGCCGCTCGGCTCAAAGCTGCTGCTCGATGGCCGGAAGCACCATCGTCAGCGGGGCCGGATCGGCGTGCTGCCACAATTGATAGCCGACAACGCTGCCGAGAATGGCGGACCACACGGCAATCGCGCGAAACGTGATGATCGGTTCCTTCAACATCTTAAGCCTCATGGGCAAGAACAAGTGTTGAGGCAAATATCGCCGCGATCGTTCACAACGATAAGACGCCAATCCGTGAACACCCCGTTTCAATGTGAACAATAGCCCCCGGCTCGGAGGGGAAAAATGTCCGCAAGACGCAGGGTGGTGCCGGAGGCGAAGACGGCGCTCCGTCCCAAAATGACGCAGGGCTGACGGTCGTTTCACCTTGGTGCGAGGTTGGCGCGAACGAGGCTTTCAATCCGGCTTCTCGCTTGTAAGTTGGCGCGTCGATCATGAGGATCGATAGGGCTGTTTCACCGTTTCCGGACGTCGTGGGACAGTCCGCCTGACCGTGACCGCCCTGCCCCACAAACAAAAAAAGGGCCCTTGCAGGCCCTCTCCTGTTCCTTGTTCCGGCCCCGCGATCAGCGGGTGCTGACCGCCGGCTCGGCGTTGTCTTCTTCCGTGCGGCCCGCAAAATAATTGGCAAGCAGAGCGCCGGAAATGTTGTGCCAGACACTGAAGATCGCGCTCGGGACTGCAGCGACCGGCGAGAAATAGGCATTGGCGAGTGCCGCACCCAGACCGCTGTTCTGCATGCCGACTTCGATGGCGATCGCCTTGCGCTTGGCAAGCGACAGGCCGGCTGCCTTGGCGGCGAAGAAGCCGAGCAGATAGCCGAGACCGTTGTGCAGCACGACGACAGCGAAGATCAGCAGGCCGGAGCTTGCGATCGCGCCCTTGCTGGCGCCGACGACGGCGGCAACGATCAGCACGATGCCGGTGACGCTCACCAGCGGCAGGGCGGGCACGGATGCCTTGACCAGGCCCGGCAGCAATTTCTGGAAGAGGAAGCCCAGCGCCAGCGGCAGAAGCACGACCTTGACGATGCTCATGAACATCGCCATTGCGTCAACCGGCAGATACTGGCTGGCGAACGTCCACACAAGGAACGGCGTGACAACAGGCGCGAGCAGCGTGGTAACACTGGTGCAGGCAACCGACAGCGCGACATCCCCCTTGGAGAGATAGGTCATCACATTGCTCGAGGTGCCACCCGGGCAGCAGCCGACGAGGATGACGCCTGCGGCCACTTCCGGCGACATCGGGATGATCGCGGTCAACAGGACGGCGAGCAGCGGCATGATCAAAAATTGGGAGACGACACCGATGCCGACTTCGAACGGGCGCTTGGCGACCTCCTTGAAATCATCAAGCGAAATGGTGAGACCCATGCCGAACATGATGATGCCGAGAAGCGTAACGATATAGGGCGTGATCTGCTTGAAAATATCCGGGAAAACGAAGCCGAGAACGGCGAATAGAATGACCCAGAGCGCGAACGTGCGTCCGACGAACTGGGAAAATGATGCGACAGCCTTCAAAATCTTACTCCTTGGCATGATGGCGGCTGTCTAGGCTTGCCGGCGGCCCGCTTCAACACGGTTCGAACAAAAAATGCCGACGGCCTGCAACTTTCTGTCGACGGAGAGATGGCAGGCGACATAAACGCAACACATATGGACACGGGCCGCGTCCTATGGATATCAGGCTCGTCAAGGCAATGCGCAGGACCTCAGGGAGACGAAGATGAGCACGGGCAACAAACCGGAAACGAGCGTGACTGTGGAGAAGCGCCAGAACGGCAAGTGGTGCTTCGTCATCAAGTACCGTGGCGTCACCCATCCGGCGCAGGGCAATTTCTCCTCGATGCTGCAGGCACAAGCCGTGGCCCAGGCAGCGTTGAAGGCTCTCGAACGGCAGGGCTGAACAGGCGACGGAGCGCTGCCTTACCCAAGGCGCGCTCCTTCCCCCTATGTTGGGCCGCTGTCAGTCGACGGCGGAACGGATGATGTTGCAGAGGCCTTCCTGCACCACCTGCTTGGTGGCCACCTGCCCGACCTGAATATCAAACATCGCATCAATCCGCGTGCCAGCGCCGCGTTTGCGGGCAACGACGCGCAATGTCTGCAGGCGCCCGGAGCCGGCCGTATCCTGATAGGCTTCGATGGTACCAAGCTCCTTGTTGATCTCGATCCCGGAAAACCCTTCGGCCGCGACCCCGCGCGCCAGCCGCTGAAGGGCTGCCTCCGGCTTCAGCTTCGGAAAATCCTGCCAGGTCTTGAAATAGACCGGCGTCACCAGCGGCACGCCGGTGGCCTTGAAATTCTTCTCGCAGCTTTGCGCGGCGGCGACCGAATGTCCCGCCAGGATGAGAACCGCAGCAAGGGATAGATGCTTGATCGACATGTCCGTTCCTCGTCGTCTTTGATCGAAAGGAGAGGACCCTAGAAGCTTGATCCGCGGCGAGACAGGCCGCCTCGAGCATCCTTGCACGGGTTTTCGACCAATGGCGCGGAAGGGACGACGAACGGCTTGAAGAGCGCCGACGCATGAGGCCGCTGACGGCGCGCGGACCGCAAAAGTTGCGCGCACGATCCGTCGACGCCGGGCGGCGCGATACGGGAAAGATTGTCTAAGGGATTGATTTGACTGGTCGGAGTGGCAAGATTCGAACTTGCGACCCCCACGTCCCGAACGTGGTGCGCTACCAGACTGCGCTACACTCCGTGACCAGTGGCGCGTCTATAGAACAGGCATTTTGATTTCACAAGCGCCTAACCAGAAAAACCTCGCACCTTTTTCAAAAAATTTGTGACGGTGGGAAAACGGCCTTTGGATCTCCACCGGATCCGTGCACCCTCGTCACGCCATCGGCGGTAGGGACTTTCTGCAACGCTTCATATTTTCCTGAAATAGCAGCCGCGGCGTGGATTTCCTTTCGTCGCTTTTGACGCTAGAGCCTCAACGGAAAGCGCGAAAAACCAGGGGATACGGGTCTTCGCGCCATGGCTATTTCAGAACGAGAACCAAAGGGACAGACAGATGAACTTCCGCATGATGACGGTGGCGGGTCTAGCGCTCGTGCTCGCCGGCTGCACGACGACCACGGGAATCTCCAGAAACGCGGTCGAGGCCCGCTGGCTCGGACAGCCGGCCGGCGGTTTCTTCGCTCAGTACGGACCGCCGATCTCCGACGTCGAAAGCGGCAGCTCCACCGTCTACAGCTGGAAGGGCGGCTTCAAGACCCGCAAGATCCCGGCCCAGTACGAAACCACCAAGGATGGCAAGCGCGGCAAGCGCATTTCGTCGGCCCGCACCGAGTATCTTAGCTGCGCGGTGCAGCTCACCGTTTCGTCCGACTATGTCATCCGCTCGATCCATATTGCCGGCGACCGCAAGCGTGCCGATGGCCCGAGCTGGTGCGAAGAGTTCCTCGGAGCGCCGGCCCAGACCAAGCCGGCGGCCACCGCGGGTTAAGTCTTCGCCGAACAAAAAAGCCCGGATCACCGATCCGGGCTTTTTTTTATGAAGAGCCTCGCCCTCAGGCGGTGCTGTTGTCCTCGACGGGCGCGTCGGGACCGTTCTTCTTGATCGAGTCGATGGCGTTCTGCGCGCTGGCCTTGGTCTTGTAACCCTCGGTCGAGAACATGATCTCGCTGTTGTACTTGAAGCGAACGCGGTATTCGCCAGCCTTGTCTTTGTAGATTTCGAATTTGTGAGCCATCTTCTCCCTCATACAAGTAGGAATCAACACCAACTAGCGTGTCAGTTGCAGAGTGACTTGACAAGAGAGCTTGCAGGCAAGCGTGGTGCCGCCACCAGCCTGTATGGTGTAGGCTTGCGGCCCGGGCAAACGTTGGCAATCACCCGTCCGACCTTTACGTCGACACGCGCCACCGATCATGGTTGCATGAACAACGCCTCGGCGACGCCATTGTTACCATTGGGAGACCGAAGATGACCCAGGCTCTTCAAGAAAACAGACCGGGCCTGCAAGTGGAACAGCTGCACCACGTCAGCCTGCCTGTTCGCGATCTCGAGGTTTCAAAGCGCTTCTACGACGATGTCCTGTGCCTGCGCGAGACGAGCCCTCCCCGCCCGGCCTTTCCCTTTCCGGGGGTGTGGTACCAGGTCGGAGCCGGCCAGTTGCACCTGATCGTCCGGGCGAGCGATACGCAAGAGGCCGACCGACCGCCGCCAACGTTCCGTCTGAACAAGGGCATCGATTCGCGCGACGTCCATTTTGCCATGCGCGTAACCAGCTTTTCGGCAGCCCTGACGCATCTGGAAGGCCTTGGCTACGGCGAGAATGCGACGAGCGGTCACAAGATCAGGATCAACCGGCCTTCCAACCACCCGGGCGCAGGATTCCCGCAGATCTACATTCTTGATCCGGACGGCCATGTGATCGAGATCAACGCACTGTCTGAAGACAGCTGAGGAAGGCGCCGTGGCCGAGATAGCTTGAGATGGGAATGGCTGGGGCGCCAGGATTCGAACCTGGGAATGCCGGTACCAAAAACCGGTGCCTTACCGCTTGGCGACGCCCCAACGGATGTGGCGGGACGTTATGTCCGCCAAATCGAGCGCCTGATTATCAAAGCTCGCCGCCCGTCACAATCTCTAAGTTGGCACTAAGCTGAATTTTCGGCGGATTTGTTGATGCACCCGCGCGCGCTGCGCCACGTACCCCTTTGACGAGCGCCGGACGCGCCCTTCCCTTCATGCGCCGCACCTCCTATTGTCCGGGCAAATGGAGAGTTTCATGAGCCAGTTCCGCGCCCGTCCCCCTGCCATCCCGAGCGTCCTCGTCGACGATGCGGTGGTGCGCATCACCCGCTGGGACTTCGAGCCCGGTGCCGACACCGGCCATCACGTCCATGGACTGGGATATGTCGTGATCCCGATGACCGACTGCCGGTTCCTGCTCGAGGAAGAGGCGGGCGATCGTCGGGTCGACATCGCCAAGGGCGCCGCCTATCGCCGTGAGGCGGGCGTGGCGCACAATGTCGTCAATGCCGGCGACGAGCCGATGTCCTTCATCGAGATCGAATACAAGTGAAGGTCAGGAAGAGACGCATGCAGGGTCCGGATTTCGATCTCGACTTCAAGCCCGCCCATGGCGAGGCGGTGACCGTTGCCGACGACGTGCAGCGCATCACCGTCAACAATCCCGGCCCCTTCACCTTCCACGGCACCAACAGCTACATCGTCGGCAAGCGCTCGGTCGCGGTCATCGACCCCGGTCCTGATGACGAGGCGCATTTCCAGGCGCTGATGACGGCCCTTGCCGGGCGCGAGGTGACGCATATCGCCGTCAGCCATACGCACCGCGACCACTCGCCGCTCGCCGGTCGACTGAAGGCGGCGACCGGTGCGCTGATCGTCGGCGAAGGCCCGCATCGCCCGGCCCGGCCCTTGCACCAGGGCGAGACCAATCCCTTCGCCGAAAGCTCCGACATGGAGTTTTCCCCCGACATCACGCTCACCGACGGCGACCGCATCGAGGGCGACGGCTGGAGCCTGACGGGACTGACGACGCCCGGTCACACCGCCAACCACATGGCGTTTGCGCTCGAGGGTACCGGCATCCTGTTTTCCGCAGACCATGTCATGGCCTGGGCGACGACGATCGTCGCCCCTCCGGATGGCGCCATGGCGGACTACATGGCATCGCTCGAAAAATTGCTCGAGCGCGACGACCGCCTCTATTTGCCGGGGCATGGCGGCCCCGTGATCGAGCCGGCCTCGTTCCTTCGCGGCCTGCGCGCCCACCGCAAGATGCGCGAGCGCGCCGTGCTCGAACGCGTCCGCGCCGGCGATCGCCATGTCGCCGAAATGGTGAAGGTCATCTATGCGTCCACCGACGTCCGGCTTCACGGGGCAGCCGCCCTTTCGGTGCTCGCGCATCTGGAAGACCTGATCGAACAGGGTCGCGTCGAGACCGACGGGCCTCCATCGCTGCTTGGCAGCTACAGGCTCACGGCCGTCGGTGGCGGCTGACGTGCGGCGGGACGCCTATAGCTATCGCCACGACGCCACGGTGCCCGGATTTCCGGACGACAAGCCGATCGTCGTCTTTGACGGCGAATGCATCTTCTGCTCCGGCTGGGTGCGTTTCCTGCTTGGCCACGACCGGCAGGGGCAATATCGCTACCTCACCGCGCAGTCGACGCTCGGCCGGGCGCTTTATCGCCACTATGGGCTCGATGCTGAAAGCTTCGAAAGCAATATCCTGATCGAGGACGGTGTGGCGCGATTCAAGTCGGACGGATCGATCCGCACCCTTGCCAGGCTGGGCCTGCCGTGGTCGCTGGTGAGTATATGCCGCGTGCTACCGTCGCCTCTTCGCGACCGGATTTACGATCTCGTCGCAAAGAACCGATACCGCATCGCCGGGCGCCGCCAGACCTGCATGGTGCCGACGCCCGAGGAGCGTGGACGTTTCATCGCATGAACGACGCAGATCGGGTCCAAGCGCAGAGCCTCTACCGACAGGTCCTCGGCAGCGATTGGGACCGGTTGCCCAAAGCGATCCGCGCACTGCATGACCGGGCCGAGGGGCATGCCACCTTTCGTGGGCGCGCCAAGGTGGAGCGCGGCGGCTCGTTCTGGGCTCAGCTTGTCGCCTCGGTTTTCGGCTTTCCCGCCGACAGTCAGGATGTGCCGGTCGAGGTCGACTTTGCCTGCACCCATGGCCGTGAAATCTGGACCCGTCGCTTCGACGAGACGATCCTGCGCAGCGCGCAGAAAAAAGTCGAAAGGCGGAAGGAAAGCTTGCTTGCGGAGGACTTCGGACCGTTTCGCATCCTTTGCGCACTCGAGCCCACAGAGAACCGTCTGCACCTATCGGTGCGCGGCTGGTCCGTGCTCGGCCTTCCGCTGCCGCTGCTTTTTGCACCCGGCGGTCGGACATTCGAGGAAGACCGCGACGGTCTGTTCCACTTCCACGTCGAAGTCGACAGTCCGTTGACCGGCCTGATCGTGCGCTACAGCGGCTGGCTGGAGGCCGCGACTGGACCGCCGCCAAGAGCGCCGCACCAGGCCGATCAGGGTGACGCCACCGTGAACGGTTGATTATCCATCAATCTCCGGCAATGCCCAGTAGTTCGGCATCGAGCGAGCGCAGGAACTGATCGGCGAAGGCGGCACCCATGCCGAGATCGTGGGGGCCATAGCGCGATGCGACCCTGAGATCGACGAAGGTTGTCTCGGCCTCTTCCCGCAGCCTGATCAGCACGTCGAAGCGGAAGCCGGCAATTAACGTGCGCCATTCACCCTGCAGCACGACATCGCTGGCGCGACGCCCCGTTATCGCTCCCTCGAGCGTCAACTCCGGCCGGGCCGCCGGCACGGGCACGTTTTCCGGCTCGGCGCTCGTGTCCGCGCCGGCGTTCGGGCGAACCGTCAGGTCCTCGAGATCGGCGCGCGCATTCTCGACCCCGAGTTCCTCGGTGATGCCGACCCGGTTCTGTTCGATGACATTGCGCACACCCTGGTAGACGCGGTCGAGGGCGCCGTCGTAGCGCCGCCCGGTGAGACCGGGATAGGCGAGGATCTGTGCCTCGCGATCCTGTGGCGTTACCGCCGACTTGCGCTTGAGCCAGCTCTCTTCGGTCTGCGGCACCTTCAGCCATGGCGGCGGCGTCACCGTGTCGGTGCTGACGTCGAAGATCGCCGGCCGGGTCAGATATTGCACGGCGCCAAAACCGATGAAACCGAGCGCCGGAGCCGCGTAGACGAGCGCCGACGCGGAAGCGAGGCCGCCGATCGCCGCGACCTGCCAGAGCCGCGCCAGGCCGACGATCGCGAGCAGGACGCCTGCGAGCGCGAACAGGCCGGCCAGGCCGACGAGCGCCAGGAAATGCGGCGTCGTCAGCGGCCCGAAACGGTGGGCAAGCAGCGACAGCACGAAGAGTACGAAGGAGACGCGGGCGAAGCGTCGCGCCCAATGGGCCGCATGGGAATAGGGACGCTCGTACCGGACCATCATGTAGGTGAATCAAATCCCCTGCGGCAAGACAGACCGCATTCTTAGACCATGCCCTTTGCCGAGGAAACAGGCAATGCGCTAGGCGCCGGCCCGCCCGCACAAGCCGCCGTCCATGAGCTTTGCCGCAAATTCGCCATTCTCGTTAACCACCTATCGACGGGTGGGAACATGTCCGCGCACCGGTCTTGCGTGCGCGGAGTTCAATCGGAGGCAACGGCCGGCGCCCGACGCTACGCGACAGTGCGCGGCAATCGACGGAGAACCGACATGGGCGCATCGCAGGCAGCCGTGACCATCGCCACCCAGACCACGTTTCCGGCAGGCAGCGGCGGCATCCCGTTGGGGCTCCTCGAGCTTGAACTTTCCCTCGACGCGTTTTCCGGCAACAACGACGATTTCGTCAGCTTCGTGCGCGGCGTCGCCGATCACGCCGGCGGCGAGTTGCTGTTTGCCCTCCCCGCTTCGGAGCTGATCGAGGACTGCCGCAGCATCGCCGTCATTCGCTTGAAAGAAATGACCGGCGACGCTTCGATCCTTTTTGCCTGCCTCGACCGCAAAGGCTCGGCTGTGCGCATCGAACATCCGAGCGACGGCACGCGCGATCTCGAACGCTTTGCCCAGTCCTTTGTCGGCGTTCTCGAACGGATGTGATCGCGCCGCCCGACGTCGGCAACGCGCCACCTTGGTGTTGCCTTTGATCGCCACAGATCAAAGGAGAAGAACATGAGACAATTCAAAGCGCTACAGCATCCTTTGCGATGGCGCGGTCAATTCCTCCCGCCTGCAACCATCGCCTGTCATCGAAACGACGTTGCTCGTTTCGATTTTCGCCATAACTCCCTATATTGATTGTGATTCGAGGAGTTGGCCCGCGCCGGGCGACGCATCGGCGCTCGGGCATTTTGAACGGCGGCACCTGGCTGGCCCTCACGTCGATGACGACGAAAGGAACCACGCGACAGGGGCTTCAGGCGGATGCCCGGTGGCTCGACTTTACGCGGACCCGGTGCGCTCAGGAGGCGCAAAGATCATGACGACCCGATTGACTATCCTTGTCGCAGCCGCTCTGCTTTTGACCGCGTGCCAGACGATGACACCCGAAGAGCGTCGCGTTGCCGACGGCAACACCTGCGCTTCCTACGGCTTCCGCCGCGGCACCGATGCCTTCGCCACCTGCCTGCAGCGCATCGAACTCGACCGGCGCGCCGAATCGCGCGCCTTCCGCTACCAGAACGACATGATGATGTGGGGCTGGGACCGGCCGGTCATCGTGACGCAACCGGTCATCGTGCGGCCGAGGTAACAGCGCCAACGCCGCGGCTGCGGCGTCGGCTACCCCTCACGCCTTGCCGTTGATCGCGGCTTGCGCGGCGGCAAGGCGGGCGATCGGGACGCGGAAGGGCGAGCATGAGACGTAGTCCAGCCCCGCGTCTTCGCAGAACCGGATCGAGGCCGGGTCGCCGCCGTGCTCGCCGCAGATGCCGAGCTTCAGACCGTTCTTGGTGCGACGGCCGCGTTCGGCCGCGATCTGGATCAGTTCACCCACGCCATCGAAATCGAGCGAGACGAAGGGGTCCTGCTCGATGATGCCCTTTTGCTGGTAGGTCGCGAGGAACTGCGAGGCGTCGTCGCGCGAAATGCCGAAGGTCGTCTGCGTCAGATCGTTGGTGCCGAAGGAGAAGAAGTCGGCGGCCTCGGCGATCACATGGGCGCGCAGGGCTGCACGCGGCAGCTCGATCATCGTGCCGACAAGATAGTCGATGCCGATGCCGGCTTCGCCGATGACATCCTTCGCCACCTGATCGATGCGTTCCTTGACGTAATCGAGCTCGGCGCGCAGGCCGACAAGCGGCACCATGATTTCCGGCACGACGGCCGCGCCGGTCTCGTTTGCGGCCTCGACCGCCGCCTCGAATATGGCGCGCGCCTGCATCTCGGCAATTTCCGGATAGGAAATCGCCAGTCGGCAGCCGCGATGGCCGAGCATCGGGTTGAACTCGTGCAGTTCGTCGACACGCTGGCGCAATTCCGAGGGATCGAGCGCGAGCGCACCGGCGACGTCGGCAATCTCCTCGTCGGTTTTCGGCAGGAACTCGTGCAATGGCGGGTCGAGCAGGCGGATCGTCACCGGCAGGCCATGCATGATCGAAAACAGCTCGACGAAATCCGAGCGCTGCATCGGTAGAAGCTTGGCAAGCGCCTGGCGGCGGCCGGCTTCGTCATCGGCAAGGATCATCTCGCGCATGACGTTGATGCGGTCGTCCTCGAAGAACATGTGCTCGGTGCGGCACAGGCCGATGCCTTCGGCGCCGAACGAGCGCGCGGCGCGGGCATCGGCCGGCGTCTCCGCATTGGTCCGGACGGTCATGCGGCGGCTGGCGTCGGCCCAGGCCATGATCTTGCCGAAGTCGCCGGAAAGCTCCGGCTGCAGCATGGCGATCGCACCCTTCAGCACCTGCCCGGACGAGCCGTCAATGGTGATGATGTCACCCTTCCTCAGCGTCACGCCGCCCGCCGTCATCACCTCGTTGCGAAGGTCGACGCGGATGCTGCCCGCACCGGAAACGCAAGGCGTGCCCATGCCGCGGGCAACGACGGCCGCGTGGCTGGTCATGCCGCCGCGTGTCGTCAGGATGCCTTCGGCCGCATGCATGCCGTGAATGTCCTCAGGACTGGTTTCCACCCGCACCAGGATGACCTTGCGGCCTTCCTTGTCGGCCTGCACCGCTTCCTCGGAGGTAAAGACTATTTCACCGGTCGCAGCGCCCGGCGATGCCGGCAGGCCCGAGCCGATAATATCGCGCCGGGCATGCGGATCGATGGTCGGATGCAGCAGCTGGTCGAGCGAGGCCGGGTCGATGCGGGCGACGGCCTCCTGCTGCGAAATCAGAGCCTCCTCGGCCATGTCGACGGCGATCTTCAGTGCCGCCTTGGCGGTGCGCTTGCCCGAACGCGTCTGCAACATCCAAAGCGTGCCGCGCTCGATGGTGAATTCGAGGTCCTGCATGTCGCGGTAGTGCCGCTCGAGCGTATCGCAGATCGACCGGAACTCGGCGAAGGCCTCCGGCATCAGCTTTTCCAGCGACGGCTTGTCGGAGCCCGACGCAAGGCGCGCGGCCTCGGTGATGTTTTGCGGCGTGCGAATACCGGCAACCACGTCTTCGCCTTGAGCATTGACCAGGAACTCGCCGTAGAGCTCGTTCTCGCCTGTCGAGGGGTTGCGGGTGAAGGCGACGCCGGTCGCCGACGAGTTGCCGAGATTGCCGAAGACCATCGCCTGGACGTTGACCGCGGTGCCCCAGGCCGCCGGAATGGCGTGAAGGTGGCGGTAGGTGATCGCCCGCGGATTCATCCAGCTCGAGAACACCGCACCGATCGCGCCCCAGAGCTGAATCTCCGGGTCCTGCGGGAACGGTTCGCCGAGCGCTTCCTCGATCGCGTCCTTGTAGCGGGAAATGACACCCTGCCACTCGACGGCCGAAAGCTCGGTGTCCTGCTCATGCCCGAGGCGCGCCTTCTCGTCTTCGAGAATTTCCTCGAACACGTCGTGGTCGACGCCCATGACGACATCGCCATACATCTGGATGAAGCGGCGGTAGCTGTCCCAGGCAAAACGAGCATCACCGGCATCGTGGCCGAGCGCGTGCACGGACTGGTCGTTGAGACCGAGGTTCAGCACCGTGTCCATCATGCCGGGCATCGAAGCGCGCGCACCCGAGCGCACGGACAACAGCAGCGGACGGTTCGTGTCGCCGAAGACGCGCCCCGTCACCTCCTCCATCCGGTCGATGCCCGCGCGCACCTGGTCGCGAAGGCCGTCCGGCATTTGCCTGTCATTGTCGAAAAAGCTGTTGCAGGCATCGGTGATGATCGTCAGGCCAGGCGGCACCGGCAAGCCGAGGTTGCACATTTCCGCAAGGTTTGCGCCCTTGCCGCCCAACAGCTCGCGGTCACCCGCACGTCCCTCGGCCTTGCCCCCACCGAAGGTGTATACCCATTTCGTCATGCCTGCTCTCCACCCAGAAACAGTCTTTCGTGACGATTTACAGTATATGCTTCAGGCTGAAAATGCATCCGGCGAAGATTTATGCTGCACCGCATCATTTTTCGCAACAATGCGACATATCCCGACAATTGATGGTGTCCGGCTCCAAACAGCCGCGGAAACGTACGAAAACAGCGCGAACAGCGCCTTTATCCGAGATTGCCTGAAACATCACAAATATCTAATATATATCGGCGCGATGGGGGTGCATCCAAGAATATCCCGTCATGGCAATCCGTTTCCGTCTCAGGGGCTCGGAGGGTGGGTCATGAAATGGCGTGTGGAATTGAGGCTGTGGCTGCTTTCGGCGCTGCTGGTTGTTTTCGCCGCAGAAAGTACGGTCGCCGAAGGGAACGGCAAGCGGCTGGCGCTGATCGTCGGCATGAGCAACTACGTGCTTGCAGGCACCCTGCCCAACGCTGCGCGCGACGCCGAAGCCTTCAACACGTTCCTCAAGGGCCAGGGCTTTGAAACCGACCTGGTGCTCAACGCCGACCGCCGGGGACTTGCCGGCGCCCTCTCGAATTTCTCGCGCAAGATCGGGCCGGACGACACGGCCCTCTTCTACTACGCTGGCCATGGCATGCAGCTGCACGGCGAGAACTTTCTCGTCGGCACCGATGCCAAGCTTGAAAGCGAATTCGACGTGCCGGCCGAGACCGTGGCGCTGTCGGAAATCATCGGCGCGCTCGAAAAGCGCGCGCGCATATCGATGGTCTTCCTCGATGCCTGCCGTAACAATCCACTCGCCGAGAAGCTGACGCGCGAGGTGGAAGGCGCCACCCGAAGTGCTGCGACACGGGGGCTTGCGCCGATCGAGACGCAGAGCGGCGGCACGCTGGTCGCCTTCGCCGCCGCGCCTGGACAGGTGGCCGCCGACGGCACCGACGGGCACTCGCCGTTCACCCGGGCGCTGATCGCCAATCTCTCCGGCGCCGGCCTCGAAGTCGGCACCGCCTTCAAGCGTGTCGTGCGCGACGTGCGCAAGGAAACTAAGGGCAAGCAGCAACCGCAGATCCTTTCCTCCCTGTCGCTCGAGTTCTACTTCGGGCCGGAAACGCAGCAGGCCCCGGCGGCGCAGACGGCAGCGCCTCAGACCGCGGCGGTGCAGCCGGTCCAGCCGGCGCTCGCCGTACCGGCCACGGATCCAGAAGCGCTCGCGGCGGAGAAAGACTTCAAGAAGGCGCTGAAGATCGGCACGCCGCGCATCTGGAATTTCTTCGTCCAGAAGCACCGTACCGGCGAATATGCCGAGCTTGGACGCCAGGCGCTCGCGCAGATCCAGCCCGAGGCTGCTCGCAACCAATCTCTTCTGCCGCAGTCCGTCGAAGAGCGACTGCTGCCGGACACCGGCAAGCGGCGCAGCATCCAGCTTGCGCTCGCAGCCAGGGGATTTTCGTCCGGTACCGCCGACGGCGTGTTCGGCGGGCAAACGCGGGATGCGATCAAGCGCTTTCAAAGCACCAACCAGCAACCGGCAAGCGGCTTCATCACCGAGCGCACGGCAGCAGCGCTCGGCATAACGGTCAATGACATGCCTGAGGGCATCTACAGCGCGACGAAGGCAAGGCGCTACGACGTTGCCAACCTCGAAGGCCTCGAAACGGATCAAACCATCCTCAGGGCGCTGACCTGTCTCAAGCACTTCGAAACCGTTTACGGCGTGTTCCAAGGCCATCTCTATGTTGCCGTTCGGACCGGAACGATCCTCGCGGTCTATGCCCGGGGGATCGCCGGCGGTTGCGGCGCGCATCTCGCCTCGATTTCGTCTCAAGCGGAGAACGCCTTCGTCGCATCGCTTTTCAATGCCGATCAGAGCTTCTTCAACAGCGGCTACGATCCCTCCGGCAACGTCAGCTACAAGATGGGGCCCTGGATCGGCCTGGCGCAGGACCCGCAGGGCAAGGAGCCGAAAGGCGGCTGGCACTGGGACAACGGCGCGCCGATGACCTACACGAAATGGTTTCAGGACATGCCGAACGAAAACAAGAAGGGCGACGACATCGGCATGTACTACGCCCATCGCAACGGCAGGTCCGACACCAAGTCCCTCTATGTCGATACCTGGGACGACATGGGACCAGGCGATGGGACAGGCGGTCTCATTCTCGAATTCGAGTGAATGCCCGAGCGGCGGCACGGCTCGGCAATCGCAAGCAGGAGGCAAGGGTCATGACATGGCGTCTGAAGCTGCTGTTCTTTGTCCTTTCCATTCTGATCGTGCCGTCCGCCGTGGGTCACGCGTTTGCGGAAGGGAACGGCAAGCGGCTGGCGCTGATCGTCGGCATGAGCAACTACGTGCTTGCAGGCACCCTGCCCAACGCTGCGCGCGACGCCGAAGCCTTCAACACGTTCCTCAAGGGCCAGGGCTTTGAAACCGACCTGGTGCTCAACGCCGACCGCCGGGGACTTGCCGGCGCCCTCTCGAATTTCTCGCGCAAGATCGGGCCGGACGACACGGCTCTGTTCTATTACGCCGGCCACGGCATGCAACTGCGCGGCGAGAATTTCCTTGTCGGCACCGATGCCAAGCTTGAAAGCGAGTTCGACGTGCCGGCCGAGACCGTGGCGCTGTCGGAAATCATCGGCGCGCTCGAAAAGCGCGCGCGCATATCCATGGTCTTCCTCGATGCCTGCCGCAACAATCCACTCGCCGAGAAGCTGACGCGCGAGGTGGAAGGCGCCACCCGAGGTGCTGCGACACGGGGGCTTGCGCCGATCGAGACGCAGAGCGGCGGCACGCTGGTCGCTTTCGCCGCTGCGCCCGGACAGGTCGCCGCCGACGGCACCGACGGGCACTCGCCGTTCACCCGGGCGCTGATCGCCAATCTCTCGGGCGCCGGTCTCGAAGTCGGCACCGCCTTCAAGCGGGTCGTGCGCGACGTGCGCAAGGAAACTAAGGGCAAGCAGCAGCCGCAGATCCTCTCCTCCCTGTCGCTCGAGTTCTACTTCGGGCCGGAAACGGCGATGCCGCAACCGCAGGCCGTCCAGCCATCACTGGCGGTGCCGGCTGTGGCCGTGCCGGCCGCCGACCCCGAGGCGCTTGAGGCAGAAAAGGACTTCAAGAAGGCGTTGAGGGTCGGCACCCCGCGCATCTGGCACTTCTTCATCGAAAAGCACCGGAGCGGCGAATACGCGCAACTCGCGCGCCAGACGCTTTCGCAGATCGAGCCGGCTGCCACGCGCAACCAGTCGCATCTGCCGCAGTCCGTCGAGGCGCGGCTGTTGCCAGACACCGACAGGCGGCGAGACGTCCAGCTGGCGCTCGCCGCGCGCGGGTTCGACGCCGGCACCGCCGACGGCGTCTTCGGCGCCAAGACACGCGACGCGATCAAAAACTACCAGAACACCAAGGGTCAGGGCGGCTCGCGCTTCATCACCGAAAAGACGGCGGAAGCGCTCGGCGTCAAGGTGAACCTTGCCGCAGAGGGCATCTACAGTTCCGCGACCGCGCGGGGCTACGACATCAAAGACCTGACCGGACTGGAAACGGACGAACGCGTCCTTGCCGCCGTCAAGTGTCTCAGAGAGGAGCCATCGGTCTACGGAGCATTCGCAGGGCACCTTTACGTCGCTGTGCGAACGGGACCGACGCGCGCAGCCTATGCGCAGGAGCTCGCCAAGACCTGCGGCGCCCACCTCGCCTCGATTACATCGGACGCCGAGAACACTTTCATCGCGTCTCTGTTCAACGCCGATCAGGACTTCTTCGACATGGGCTTCTACGCCCCGGACAGCATCAGCTACAAGGTCGGGCCGTGGATCGGCCTGGTGCAGGATCCGCAGGGCAAGGAGCCTAAAGGCGGCTGGCATTGGGGAAACGGCGAGGCGATGACGTACGCGAAATGGTTCCCCGGTGCGCCGAACGAGTTCCAGCCGGGCAACGATCTGGCGATGTACTACACCCAGCGCTCGGGCCGGCTCGACATGAAGGGCACCTACACCAATACGTGGCAGGACATGGGGCTCAACAACATGAGCCCGAGCCTTGTCCTGGAATTCGAATGACAGTCCGCATCGTCCAGGGGATCGGAGACAGATCATGACATGGCGCACAAGGCTGACATGCCGGATCCTGTCGGCCATGATCGCCCTCTTTGTCGCCGGGCAGGTTCTCGCCGACGACGGCAAACGGCTGGCGTTGATCGTCGGCATGACGGATTACGTCGCGGCGGGCGTGTTGCCGAACGCCGTGCGCGATGCCGAGGCGTTTGATGCCTACCTTAGGGAACAGGGCTTTGACACCGACCTCGTGCTCAACGCCAACCGCCGGGGCCTTGCCGAGGCGCTTGCGCGGTTTTCGCGCAAGATCGGGCCTGAGGATGTCGCGCTGTTTTACTATGCCGGGCACGGCATGCAGCTGCACGGCGAGAACTTCCTTGTCGGCACGGATGCGAAGCTCGAAAGCGAATTCGATGTGCCCGGTGAAACCATGGCCCTTTCCGAGATCGTCAACGCGCTCGAAAAACGCGCCCGGATCTCGCTCGTCTTCCTCGACGCCTGCCGCAACAATCCGCTGGCCGACCGGCTCAACCGCGAAGTCGAAGGCGCCAGCCGTGGGGCCGCAACGCGAGGGCTTGCGCCGGTCGAGACCAAAAGCGCCGGTACGCTCGTCGCGTTCGCTGCAGCGCCCGGCCAGGTCGCAGCCGACGGTACAGACGGGCACTCGCCGTTCACCCGCGCGCTGATCGCCCATCTTGCCGGTCCCGGCCTTGAAATCGGCACCGCCTTCAAGCGGGTGATCCGGGCGGTGCGCCTGGAAACGGGCGGGAAACAGTCGCCGCAGATCCTGTCGTCGCTCGATCTGGAATTCTATCTGAATCAGGACGGCCCCAACCTAGGCACGGTCAAAACAGAGCCCGCCCAACCGACTGTGCCGGCCGTGGACATCGCCGCAGTCGATTTCGCCAAGGCGATGCGCGTCGATACGATCCGGACGTGGAAGCGGTTCATCGGCAAACATGGCGACAGCAGCTACGCGGACGCGGCACGGCAGTCCGTTCAGCGCCTCGCAGCAAGCGACACCTTGAAATCGCCTCTTGTCGCAATGGCACAGGAGCAGAAACTCTTCGACAGCAAGGAGAAGCTTTCGTCAGCCCAGGAAGCCTTGCGCCGCGAGGGCTTCGATACGGGCCAGACGGACGGCACGCTCGGTGGCCAGACGCGCCGGGCGGTTACGTCGTTTCAAACCGCACGGGGCCTGATCCAGTCGGGCTTTCTCGATCAGGAAACGAGCGCAGCACTCGGCCTCGGCTTTGCCCATGTCGACCATCAGGTCCTCTCTGCCGCCATTGCGCGCCGCTATGAGGCCGCCGATCTCGAGGGCCTTGAGGACGAGGCGATCGTATCTGTCGTGCGCTGCCTTGCCTCATTTTCGTTGACCTACGGCATGTTCGATGGGCACGTTTACGCGGCAGCCTATGGCACGCGGCAAGTCGACTGGCAGGAAGCAAGGGCGACGGCCGAGCGTTGCGGCGGCCACCTGGCAACAATTGGCGACAGCGACGAGAACGCGTTCGTCGCCTCCCTCGTCAACGCGGACACGCGGTTCTTCGACAGCCTGTTTGAAGGCGGCGAACATCGCCGCGTCGGACCCTGGATCGGTTTTGTCAACGAGAACGGCGCTGCCGATGCCTGGGCCTGGACGACGGGGGCTGCCGTTGCCTACGACAAATGGTTCAGGCGCCCGCCGGCGAAAGTGGGTGCGGCGACGCTCTATGCTGCCTACCGCGCCGACAAGGTGCCCAAGGCATCCTATATCGACACTTGGGAAGCACGCGACCCGTCACGGCCGGCACCAGGCTTCATCGCCGAGTTCGAATAGAGCAATTCCAAGAAAAGTGTACAACGGTTTTCCGTCCGAAATTGCGTAATAACAAAGAGTTAGATCCTCTCAATGTTCGATGAAACAATGAGAGGATCCGGGTTCAGACCACTTCGCGCAGGCGTTCCGCCGTCTGCAGGTCGACGGAGACGAGCTGCGAAACGCCCTGCTCGGCCATCGTCACGCCGAACAGGCGGTTCATGCGGGCCATGGTGATCGGATTGTGGGTGATGATGATGAAGCGGGTTTCGGTCGATGCCGCCATCTCGTCCATCAGGTTGCAATAGCGCTCGACGTTGTGGTCGTCGAGCGGGGCGTCGACTTCGTCGAGAACGCAGATCGGTGCCGGATTGGTGAGGAACACCGCGAAGATCAGCGCCATCGCCGTCAGCGCCTGCTCGCCGCCGGAAAGCAGCGTCATCGTCTGCGGCTTCTTGCCCGGCGGGCGGGCGAGGATTTCAAGGCCCGCTTCCAGCGGATCGTCGCTCTCGATCAGTTGCAGTTCTGCCGTGCCGCCGCCGAAGAGATGGGTGAACAGCCGCTGGAACTGCACGTTGACCACGTCGAAAGCGGCGATCAGCCGCTCGCGGCCCTCACGGTTGAGGTTCTGGATCGCGCTTCGCAGCTTGCGGATCGCCTCGATGACGTCATCGCGCTCCTTCAAAAGCAGGGCGAGTTTTTCGGAGAGCTCCTTCTGCTCCTCCTCGGCGCGCAGGTTGACGGCGCCAAGCCGCTCCCGTTCGATCTTCAGCCGTTCGAGTTCGCGTTCGATATTGCGCATATCCGGCAGCGCCTCGTCGACGGCAAGCCCGGTCAGGCGCATCACCTCATGCGGGGCGCAGGAGAGCGCTTCCTGGATGCGGGCCTCGATCTCGACACGGCGTTCGCGCGCGGAGACCAGGCGCTCCTCTGCACGGCCGCGTTTTTCGCGCGATTCCGCCAGTTCGGAAAGCGCGGTCGCCGCCAGCCGGTCGGCCTCGCGCTGCCGGTTTTCGGCCTCGGCAAGCAGGTCGGCCGCCTCGCGACGCGCCGCTTCTGCCTTCTGCAACTCGTTCATCAGCGCACGGCGCTTGTCCTCGAACTCGTCAGGCGCGTCGATCAGCTCTTCCACCTCGTCGCGGGCTTCCGCCTCGCGGTCCCTGAGCGTCGCAATATGGTCCTCGGCGCTTGCGGCGCGCGCCTTCCAGGTCTGGCGTTCGGCGGCGATCGCGGTGATACGCCGCTGGCGGGCCTCGTTTTCGCGCGCCAATCCGTCATGGGCGGCGCGGCACTCGGCAACGGCGGCGCGATCGGTGGCGACATCGGCCGTCTGGGCGCGCAGCTTCAGTTCGAGTTCAGACAGGTCCGGCGCATCGGCCAAGGCGTCGTTGGCGGTCTCGATCTGTTCGGCCACTTCCTCGACCTGAACCTCGATCTGGCTTCGGGTCTCCGCAAGCACGGCCCGCCGGCGCGCGAGGTCTCCGGATGCCCGCTCTGCGGCCGCCAGCGCATCGCGCGCCTCGGCGACCTGTCGCGTGATCATGCGCTGGGCGTCACGCGCAAACCGCAGGCGCTCGTCTTCGGCGCGAATGCGCGCGCTTGCCTCGGCAAGTTCGGCCTCGGCGCGGGCAAGCGTATCGGCGGCATCCTCTGCTTCCGCATCGAGCTCGCCCAAGCGGTTCTTCTGGGCTAGCCGCAAGGCGGCCGCGCTCGGCGCCTCGGAGCCGGTAACATGGCCATCCCAGCGCCAGACCGCCCCTTGCTTGGTCACAAGGCTCTGGCCGGGCTTGAGCAGTGGCAGCAAGCGTTCGGCATCCGCCTCGCTTGCGACGATGCCGACCTGTCTGAGGGCGCGAGTCAAGGCATCCGGCGCTTTCACATGGGCTGCAAGCGCGCTCACGCCTTCGGGCAAGGCAGCGTCGCCCGCGTGATCGCCGGGCAGGCGCCAATGGGCAGGGGCAGCTTCGTCGAGTGGCGAATCCAGATCGTCGCCAAGGGCAGCGCCGAGCGCAGTTTCAAACCCGCGATCGACCTTCATGTCCTCGACAACCGCGTGATAGGCGCCACCGGCGACCGCCTCCAGCATGCGCCGGATGGTGCGCGCTTCGGTCTCGATGCCGTTCAGCGCAGCGCGGGCGCGGTCGACGGGCGGACGTGCTTCACCCTCGGTGCGCCGCGCGTCGGCAAGCGCCTCCTCGATCGCAAGCACGTTGGCTTCGGCTTCTTCCAGCGCCGCCTCGGCGACCTCCACCTGTCCCTGTTTTTCGTGCGGATCGGGAAGGGCCGCCATCTGGCGATCGAGTTCATCGAGGTCGCGCGACTGATCGCCCAGTTGCCGGGCAAGCCGGGCTTGCCGTTCCGAGAGGTCGCGCAGCGCCCGTTCCAGCTGGTTGCGGCCGGCCTGGGCCTCCGCGCGTTCGGCCGTCAGTCGTGCCAGCTCGGCTTCGCTGCCAGCGAGTTTTTCATGGGCCTCTTCCAGTCGCTCGCGCGCTTCAAAAGCGCGATCGTCGGCCTCGGCCAGCATGTCGCTGAGCTCGGCCTCCTCCTCGTCGAGGCGGGACAGGATCCCGGCATTGTCGACGACGAGCCGTTCTTCGCGGGTGATGTCTTCGGCAAGCTGCGCGAGGCGCCGCTGCAACTCGTCGCGCCTACGCAGGATGCGGCCCGCATCTTCTTCGAGCTGCGAGCGCGCAATCTGCAGGCGCTGGAGGGCGGCAGCGAACTTCGCTTCGTTCTCGCGCAGTTCCGGCAGCTTCAGGCTGGCGATCGCCTGGTCCTTGGCCGCCTGCATCTGCAGCTGGGCCTTTTCGGCAACCAGCGCAGTCACCTGGTTCAGCTGGCTCGTCGCCTCGGCTTCCGCCTCCTTGGCCTGCACCCAGCGGATATGGAAGAGAATCGCTTCGTGCTTGCGGATATCGGCCGAGAGCATCTTGAAGCGGTTGGCCTGGCGCGACTGGCGCTTCAGGCTTTCGATCTGGCTTTCGAGCTGCGAGGTGACGTCATCGAGGCGTTCGAGATTGGTCTCGGCGGCGCGCAGGCGCAGTTCCGCCTCGTGGCGACGGGAGTGCAGGCCGGAGATGCCGGCCGCCTCTTCGAGAAGCTGGCGGCGCGCCTGCGGCTTGGCAGCGATCAGTTCGCCGATGCGACCCTGCCCGACCATCGACGGCGAGCGCGCGCCGGTCGAGGCGTCGGCGAAGAGAAGCTGCACGTCCTTGGCACGCGCCTCCTTGCCGTTGATCCTGTAGACCGACCCCTGCTCGCGCTCGATGCGGCGCGTCACCTGGATCTCGTCGCTGTCGTTGAAGGCAGCCGGAGCGGTACGGTCGCTGTTGTCGAGGTAGAGCCCGACTTCGGCGGTGTTGCGCGCCGGGCGATTGCCGGATCCGGAAAAGATCACGTCGTCCATGCCGGACGCGCGCATGTTCTTGTAGGAGTTCTCCCCCATCACCCAGCGCAGCGCTTCGACGAGGTTCGACTTGCCGCAGCCATTCGGCCCGACGACCCCGGTCAGGCCCCGCTCGATGATGAATTCGGTGGGTTCGACGAAGGACTTGAAGCCAAGCAGGCGCAGCTTGTTGAACTTCATGCTGGCGACACTGGAGCGATGGCATACCCCCCTCTGCCGTCACTCCGAACGAAAAAAACGGGCGCACAGCCGCCGCCGTCGCCCGTTTTCAGGAAAAGCGAAGGATCAGAGCTTGCTGTCGATGAGGGCCGACATAACGTCAACCGACATGTCCCCCGAATAGTGCTCTCCATTGACGAAGAAGGTCGGCGTCGACTGAACGCCAAAATCCTTTGCGCCGCGCTGCATTACAGCGTTCACATCATCCAGAAGTTTTTGGTTCGTCAAGCAGGCCTCGAAGCTCTCCTGTGTAAAACCGGCGAGTTTGGACATCTGCAGCAGCGCATCGCGGCCGTTCTGGGCTGCGGCCCACTGCTGCTGCTGCTTGAACAGCATCGAGATCATCGGGAAGTACTGGCCCTCCGGGGCGCAGCGAGCCAGCATGAAGGCAGCCGCCGCCCGCGGATCGAACGGGAATTCGCGCAGAACGAAGCGAACCTTGCCGCTGTCGACATACTTGGTCTTGATCGCTTCGAAGGTGTTGTTGTGGAAAGCCGCGCAATGCGGGCAGGTCATCGACATGTACTCGACGATGGTCACCGGCGCGTTGGCGTCGCCGATTGCCATTTCCGGCAGTGCGCCAGGCTCCATCAGCTTGGCGGCATCAACGGAGCCTTCCGACGAGGGAAGCTCGACCTTGACCGGAGCAGCGGTCGACTGTGCGACTTCGGTGGTTGCGGCGGCAGGCTTCGCCTCGGTGGCGGCCGGAGCAGCGGTCGTCGACGCGGTGGTGGTCGCGTCCGTTGCCGGCTTGGTCTCAGCCTTGGCGGCGGTTTCGGTGGTCGCAGCCGGGGCGGACGACGCCGCTTCCTTCTTGTCGTCGCTGCAGGCGACAAGCACCAGGGCGACGGTTGCGACGGCGGCACCGCTGAGCAGGCGCTTGGTAAGGTTCATTGCGGAAGCGGACATGATTTGACCCGTGTTCGGAGGGAATTGCAGTGCGGATTCGATATCTTGCCGCGAAGAGGGCGGCAAGTGGCCGGTCGTCAACAGAATTCAAAGAATTGTGACCGGCCGATGGCTCGGCTGAAGCGCGTGGCGATCTTTCAGACGCGTCGCGCCTCCGGTTTCGCATGCCGTTGTCGCAAACCCGCTTAACGCGCTTGCGGACATGCCTTAGCGGCGGCGTGGATTGAGAACAGCCGTGCCCAGCCTTCGCAGAGCCGCCTTCAGCTCCTCGCTCTCTATGCCCTCAACCATCGCCTCGAGCCGCCGGGCGGGTTCGCCGGTCAGCGGCTTGGGCTTGCCGCGATGCTTCACCTGCGGCGACACGGGCTTTTGCACGATGCGCAATTGCCCGATGGCGTAGAAGCCGAAGAAGCCGTTGATGCGCTGGATCAGCTCGCCCTGGGCATGGGTCAGGAAAAGGGCGCGTGCGCCTTCGCAGGCGACCGTCAGGACACCCGGCTGATGACCGCCCTCGCCCGAGATCTCGGATGCGCGGCGCGGCCAGGCGATCTTTTCCGGCCGGGTGCAATCGGCAAATTCCTCGCCGGCGATCTCGTCCCAGGAGCCGAGCAGCATGGTGTTGATGCCCGCGCGCTTGGCGAGCACCGGGTCGATCAGGCCGTTGGCGACCTCGCTAATCTGAACCACGCCCTTGCGGGTCTTCTGCTCGCGCACGGAGACTGTCTTTCTGTATGCAACGTCGATTGAGCCTTGATGACACGGCTCTGCTTCGCCAAGTATAGGCCGGAAAGAGAACTCCCGGCAAATCATGCACGATACGATACCGGCGGCGGACGCCGCACCCCTTCTGCTTCACTGGTACGACAGGCACCACCGCGACCTGCCCTGGCGGGTCTCGCCGCCAATGTCTGCACGCGGGATCATCGCCGATCCCTATCACGTCTGGCTGTCGGAGGTGATGCTGCAGCAGACGACAGTCCAGGCAGTGAAGGCCTACTTCCAGAAATTCCTGTCGCTGTGGCCAACGGTCGGGGCGCTCGCGCGCGCCGACAACGAGGACGTGATGAAGGCTTGGGCGGGGCTTGGCTATTACGCCCGCGCCCGCAACCTGAAGAAATGCGCCGAAGCCGTCGCAAGCGAACATGGCGGCCGCTTCCCCGACACCGAAGAGGGGTTGAAGACGCTGCCGGGCATTGGCGACTATACGGCGGCGGCTGTCGCGGCCATTGCCTTCGACCGCAAGAGCGCGGTGCTCGACGGCAATGTCGAGCGAGTGATCTCGCGGCTCTACGCGATCGAAACGCCGCTGCCGGCGGCAAAGCCGGAGATGCGGGCGAAAGTAGCACTGCTGACGCCGGACGAGCGGCCGGGCGATTTCGCCCAGGCGATGATGGATCTGGGCGCCACGATCTGCACGCCCAAGCGCCCCGCCTGTTCGCTCTGTCCCTTCCGCGCCCATTGTCGGGCACTCGTCGTTGCCGATCCGGAGACCTTTCCGCGCAAGGCAAAGAAGAAGGAGAAGCCGTTGCGCCGCGGCGCCGCCTTTGTCGCGATCGATGCCAACAACGCCGTCTATCTGCGCAAGCGCGTCGAGAGCGGTCTGCTTGGCGGCATGACGGAAGTGCCGGGCACCGACTGGACCTCGCGAAAGGACGGCGATACCTCGCTTGCCTCCCAGCCCTTTGCCGCATCCTGGGAAGACTGCGGCGCGATCAGCCACGTGTTCACGCATTTCGAGTTGCGTCTTTCGGTCTACCGGGCCAATGTCGCGCGCGCCGAAACCGGGGGCAACGGCTGGTGGGAACCGGTCGACACCCTTGGGGCACAGGCGTTGCCGACGGTCATGAAGAAGGCGATCGCCCAGGCGATCCCGGACGCCTTCAAGGCCGAACGTTGAGCCAAGTCAAGGATACAGACATGAGCAGCATCGAGATCCGTCACATCGTCTTCGACATCGGCAAGGTGCTGATCCACTACGATCCCAACCTGCCCTACAGCCGCATCATACCCGATGAAGCGGAACGGGAATGGTTCTTCGCCAATATCTGCACCCACGACTGGAACATCGAGCAGGACCGAGGCCGGCCGTGGGAAGAAGCCGAAGCGCTGCTGATCAGGGATTTCCCCGATCGCGAAGAGCACATCCGCGCCTTCCGCAAGCACTGGCAGGAAATGGTGCCGCATGCCTATGTCGAAACGGTCTGCCTGATGGAGCGGCTGATCGCGGAAGGCCGCGACGTGACGATGCTGACGAACTTCGCCTCCGACACGTTCCGTGAGGCCCAGCAGCTCTATCCGTTCCTGACCCTGCCGCGCGGCGTCACGGTTTCGGGTGACGTCAAGCTGATCAAGCCCGACATCGCGATCTACGAAAAGCATACCCGGACCTTCGACCTTACCCCATCGGCGACCCTCTTCATCGACGACAGCGTGCCCAACGTCGCAGCTGCCCGCGTCGCCGGCTGGCACGCGGTCCATTTCGTCGATCCGGAAAAGCTGAAGGTCGACCTCGCGGCCTACGGCCTTCATCCCTAGGACAGGCTTGGCCGTCGATCGCCGGATGCCTCACCGCGTCCGGCGGCACGATTTCGCCACGAATCGCCAGCACTACCTGTGATTGTTTCATCGCAGGAGTACTCTATGAATAATTTAGAATTTTCCGTGATCCGTGACGGCGCTGCCAAGGATGCGCTCGTCAGCGAGTTCTATGCGAGGACCGAGACCAGCTTTCGCGACGAGGTTTCGCCGCAAGAGTTCGCGGAACGCTTCTCGCATTCCCGCTTCATTGTCGCCCGACGCGATCAGGAACTGGCCGGCTGGATCACCCTTCCAGCACCCACACACGGCGACGAGGACACAGCCGATCCGGGCTTGCTGGCCATGCCGCAGCACGATCTGCATGATCCTGAAATTCTGACGCAGCTCTTCCGGCTTGCAGCCATCGAGGCAGGTCCGCAGGGCATCAAATGGCATTCCCGAACAACCGCCCACAACCAGCAGGTCGTGGAAATGACCGGTGCGGTCGTGCTTCGCGACCTGTTCAGGACCTGGCAAGCGCCGCGCGAGCGCTGGCAGGACGCAACCGTGGCGGACGGAGCCGTCGTCCACGCAGTCCACGCGCCCCTTCCCGATGACCTCCTCGCCAAGTACCTGGATTTCCTGACACGCGCGGGCATATCGAACTGCAATGGAGAGACCTGCACCACGAGCTGGGATGCGGGCGCGGTCGCCCAGAGCGTCGCAGACAGGGATGCGGGCGGGCTGCTCATGCAGATGCTGGAACATCGTGACCTCGTCGTCGCCGAGGCCTATGCCTTTGTCTGGAGCGATGAAATGATGATCAACATCAGCGAACACGAAGCCGCTGCTTCCGGGCTGGTCGCCTTGGTCGCCGCCCTCATTCAACGCATTCCCGCCGCGCATCCCGAAATCGGCATTGCCACGGTCGAACTGCAGGAGGACGAAAGAGCGCGCCTCGAGCCCGTGCTCGCTGCCTGCGGCTTTGAAGACAAGGGGCCGCGCACGCTCTTCCATTTGCGGCCACGAGCCGAAGCATCACGCAGCAGCTGATATGAAATACAAACGCCCGGAACCCGTCTTGAGGATTCCGGGCGTTTAAAGCGCTCCTTCCGGGACTGAAGGTACAAAAACCAGTCGGAGCGCTTTTCGAAGGATCGGGCGGAACTGGTTGATCAGTTCAGTTTTGCCAGATCATTTCGAATGACGGTTCTGAGATCGTCGATGGGCTTCAGGGTGTTCCCATCTTCGAAATGCCAGAATGTCCATCCGTTGCATGCATCAAGCCCCTGGACCTTGGCGCCCAGACGATGAATTGAGCCGGCCTCGCCGCCGGAAGCGACCGTGCCGTCGGCGCGAACGATCGCGCTGTAGCGACGCTTGGCGTCCGTCAGCACCGTGCCGGGCTTGATCAGGCCGCTTTCGATCAGCGTGTTGAACGCGACGCGCGGCTCGGCCTTCTTGCCGGTCATGACCGACAACATCGCCTTGCCGAGCGGTTCGACCGCGTCGATGCGCGCCGAAGCCGCGTCGATGTAATCCTGCTCGCGCTCGATGCCGACGAAATGGCGGCCGAGGCGTTTGGCGACGGCGCCGGTGGTGCCGGAACCGAAGAAGGGATCGAGAATGACGTCGCCCGGCTTGGTCGAGGCCATCATGATGCGGGCAAGCAGCGCTTCCGGCTTCTGCGTCGGATGCACCTTCTTGCCGTCGTCGTCCTTCAGCCGCTCGTGGCCCGAGCAGATCGGGAACAGCCAGTCGGAGCGCATCTGCACGTCGTCGTTGGCAGCCTTCATAGCATCGTAGTTGAAGGTGTAACCCTTGGCGTTGGCGTTCGGCGTCGCCCAGATCAGCGTCTCGTGGGCGTTCTGGAACCGGCGGCCCTTGAAGTTCGGCATCGGGTTGGTCTTGCGCCAGATGATGTCGTTGAGGATCCAGAAATGCAGGTCCTGCAGGATCGCGCCAACGCGGAAAATGTTGTGGTAGGAACCGATGACCCAGAGTGTGCCGGTCGGCTTCAAGACGCGACGGCAGGCGAGCAGCCAGGCGCGGGTGAAGGCGTCATAGGCTTCGAACGAGGCGAACTGGTCCCATTCGTCGTCGACGGCATCGACCACCGACTGATCGGGGCGGGTCAGCATGCCGCCGAGCTGGAGATTGTAGGGCGGGTCGGCGAAGACGACGTCGACCGAATTGTCGGGAAGCGCATTGAGCGCGGCCACGCAGTCACCCTTGATGATGGTGTCGAGCCAGCCCTGCGGACGGGGGGAGCGGGAGACTTCGGCAAGCGAAACAACAGAAGACATGGACAACTCGCAAATACGCTTACTCGGAACGGACTATGGAGCTTATGGTTACCGAAGATGGTTACCAATTGCTGAAGGCCGTTCCGAAAAAGTTCGCAGTCACACCATGTTAGCGACCTCTTCTGGAGCAGTCGTTTACTTGGCGTCGTGAAAAGCGCGGCTGTCGGCCGGCGCTTCGTGACGCTCGTTCATGCCATAGTCGCGCACGACCGGCGCAATGCGCAGACGGTAGTCGGCAAAAACGCCGTTGCGTCCCGCATCCTGGGCGAAGCGATGCTCGGTGGTCGTGCGCCAGACCTTCACCGCCTCCTCGTCGCGCCAGAAGGACAGGGACAGCACCTTGTCCGGTTGGGTGAGGCTCTGGAACCGTTCGATCGAGATGAAGCCGTCGATCTCATCGAGCAGCGGGCGCAGGTCGGCGGCAATGCCGAGGTAGGTGTCGCGCTGGCCCTCGGCCGGCAGGACTTCGAAGATGACGGCAATCATGGTTCACTTTCCTCCGGCAGGCGAAGACACGTTCTTCAGGAAAATCCGATCTTCCTTCAGGATAAACCGTTCGCGGCGGGAAAAGGCATAGTTTTCCCGGCCGAGCGGATCGGCGGCAAGCCTCGCGCGATAGGCCTCATAGGCGGCCAGGCTCTCGATGTTGTAGACGCCGTAAGCGGTTGTCGCCGACCCCTCGTGCGGACCGAAATAGCCGACAAGGTCGGCGCCACAGCGCGGGATCGCCTCACCCCAGTTGCGCGAATAGGTGGCGAATTCTTCCCTTTTGAAGGGATCGATCTCATAGCGGATGAAGCAGGTGATCATCGTCATCTCCTTGTTGCCGGAGCGTCGGGCCCGGCTTCGATGAGGTGACTATGCCTGCTTGTTCGACGCGGATGCTTCGACTACGATCGAAGTATGAAGGAAGGTCCAGACATCGCTCTCATCGGATCGCTGATCGGCGATCCCGCCCGCGCCAACATGCTGACGGCGCTGATGGGCGGCCGTGCACTGACGGCAACCGAGCTTGCAACCCATGCCGGCATCACGCTGCAGACTGCGAGTTCGCATCTTTCCAAGCTCGAGACGGGCGGCCTCTTGACCCAGCGCAAGCAGGGGCGCCACCGGTATTTTCAGCTTGCCGAGGACGAAGTCGGACTGATGCTCGAGAACCTGATGGGCTTTGCCGCAAGCCGTGGCATGAATCGTCACCGGCCCGGCCCCAAGGATCCGGCGCTCCGGAAGGCGCGCGTCTGCTACAATCATCTGGCGGGCGACTACGGCGTGCGCATGTATGACAGCCTGATCGCCGATAGGCAGATTGAGGTCACCGGCGACGACCTGGTGTTGACCGCGGCCGGCCAGAGCCGGGTCGAGGCGCTCGGCGTCGATTATGCCGCGCTGAAGAAATCCCGCCGGCCGATCTGCCGCACCTGCCTCGACTGGAGCGAGCGTCGCTCGCATCTGGCAGGCTCGCTCGGCGAGGCGCTCCTGACCCTTTTCATCGACAAGGGCTGGGCAAAACGCGAGACCAACAGCCGCGCCATCCGCTTTACCGCCCAAGGCGACAAGGCTTTTTCCGAGCTGTTCCCGCAATAGCAATCCGAGCCGCGTCAGCCGACACTGTCAGCCGACGATCGAGAAGGCTTCGCGGGTTTCGCCGGCTGCGGTTCTGACCGGCGTCTTGCCGATCCAGCCGACATGGCGCTCGAGGATCTTGGCGGCGTCTTCGCCCCGCCCCTCTCTGAGTGCTGCAAGGATCGCGCGGTGATCGTGGTCGGTGCGCGCCTCCCAGCTCGTCCGCCAGGCGGTAAACAGAAAGCGTGCACTCACAGCATGCAGATCGTCGATCGCCGCCAGCAGCCGCGGCATGCCGCAAGGCTCGAGGATCAGCCGGTGGAAGGCACGGTTCGCCGCCTCCCAGGAGCGCACGTCGCGCGAGGTGTCGGCAGCGACCGTTGCCGCCTCCGCCCGGTCGAGAATGGCTGCCGTCAGATGCGGGATCGCGTGGCGAAGCGCCAGGACCTCGAGTACGGCGCGCATTTCGGCGACTTCGCGAACCTCCTTCAGGTCAAACGAGGCAACGCGCACGCCGCGACGCGGCTCGCTGACGGCAAGCCCTTGCGCCTCCAACCGTCGAAAGGCTTCGCGCACGGGAACGTGGCTGGCGCCGAATTCCTCGGCGATATGATCCTGGCGCAGGCGCTCTCCGGGCATCAGCAGGCCGGAGATGATCCTCTCGGCGAGTGCCCTGCTGATGCGACTTGCAAGCGTATCGTCCAGTTGCTTTTCCATCCGCTACTGATAGAGCCGCGAAACAAAGCTGTCGAGCAAGCGGCGCGGCGGTTTCGATAATTTCCAAAGGTTGAGCTTTCGGCTGCCTTCGTATAAAGCTCTGCCGTACGAAAATATCGCGCCGCGCGAACGATCCTCCCCCGCCTGCGGCGCCTCCTTCTCCCAGGGAACTGTTCCAAATGACCGGTATCGATCTCATCATTTTTGATTGCGACGGCGTTCTCGTCGATTCCGAAATTATCGCATCCGAAGTCGAAGCAGCGCTGCTGACCGAAGCCGGTTATCCGATCAGCGTCGAGGAAATGGCCGAGCGTTTTGCCGGCATGACGTGGCACAACACGCTGCTTCAGATCGAGAAGGAAGCGAGCATTCCGCTCTCCGCCTCGCTGATCGACAAGGTCGACACCATTCTCGACGAACGTCTGGCGCGCGACGTCCAGATCATCGAGGGCGTCAAGCCGATGCTGGCGCAACTGACGCTGCCACACTGCATCTGCTCCAACTCCACATCCGCCCGCCTTGCCATGATGCTCGGCAAGGTCGGCATCAAGGACCATTTCGGCCGCCACATCTATTCTGCCCGCGACCTTGGCGCCGACCGCGTCAAGCCGAAGCCCGACATCTTCCTGCACGGCGCAAAGCAGATGGGCGTCGCCCCGTCGCGGGTGCTCGTCATCGAGGACTCGGTGCATGGCATCCACGGCGCGCGCGCTGCCGGCATGCGCGTGATCGGCTTCACCGGCGGCTCGCATACCCATCCCTCGCATGCCGACCAGCTGACCGAAGCGGGCGCCGAAACGGTGATCTCACGCATGTCGGCCCTGCCGGGCGTGATCGCAGCGCTTTCCGAATGGTCGGAATCGCTGACGGCCTGAGGCGCTGCAGCCGACCACTCTTGCCCCTTTCGCCCCGGCCTCCGGCCGGAGCGGGAAAAGAAGCCTTCGGCCACCACGGCAGGCGTCCAATAGGACGTCGGGACACGATGACACATTGAAGTGGCGTCGCATCCCCTTAGAAAATCTCCCCGGTTTTCGAAAAGCCGCGCACGAAGGCCATACCAGCCAAGCCCCATCAGGGGTATTTCTAGGAGGAAAAACCATGCGTCTTTCATTGTTGACCGGCCTGACCCTTGCGGCCAGCGTCGCCTTTGGCCCGCTCGCCTTCGCCGATATCACCGTTGGCGTCATCACCCCGCTCACCGGCCCGGTCGCGGCCTATGGCGAACAGGTGAAGAACGGCGCGGAAACGGCTGCCGAAGAGATCAACAAGGCCGGCGGCATCAACGGCGAGAAGATCGTGCTCAAGCTGCTCGACGATGCCGGTGATCCGAAGCAGGCCGTATCGGTCGCCAACCAGGCAGCCGGCGAAGGCATCCGCTTCGTCGTCGGCCCGGTGCTCTCCGGCACCTCGATGGCGGCTTCCGACATCCTTGCCGAGAACGGCATCCTGATGGTGACGCCGACGGCAACCACGCCGGATCTCACCACCCGCGGCCTCTGGAACGTGCTTCGCACCTGCGGTCGTGACGACCAGCAGGCTGAGGTTGCAGCCGCCTATGTGCTGAAGAACCTCAAGGACAAGAAGGTCGCCGTGCTCCACGACAAGGCGCCCTACGGCAAGGGTCTCGCCGACGGCTTCAAGAAGTCGATCAATGCCGGCGGCATCACTGAAGTCGTCTATGAAGGCCTGAACCCGGGTGACAAGGACTTCAGCGCCATCGTTACCCGCCTGAAGGCCGAAAACGTCGAGGTCGTCTATTTCGGCGGCTACCACCCGGAAGGCGGCCTGCTCGCACGCCAGATGCACGACCAGGGCGTGAAGGCGCAGATCTTCGGCGGCGATGGCCTGTCGAACTCCGAATTCTGGGCAATCGGCGGCGAAGCGGCGACCGGCACCGTCTACACCAACGCCAGCGACGCAACCAGCAACCCGGCGTCCGCCCCTGCTGTCGAAGCCCTGAAGGCGAAGAACATTCCGGCCGAGGCCTTCACGCTCAACGCCTATGCCGCCGTTCAGGTGCTGAAGGCCGGCATCGAGAAGGCCGGTTCGGCCGAGGACGCGACCGCGGTTGCAACCGCCATCAAGTCGGGCGAAGCCATCGACACGGTTCTCGGCAAGCTGACCTACGGCGAAGCCGGCGACCTCACCTCGCAGGCGTTCTCGCTCTACAAGTGGGAAGGCGGCAAGAGCGTTCCGGCCGAGTAAGTTCGAGCGGGATGAGATCCTGGGCCGAACCGGCCCAGGATCATCGTGATCCGAACACGACGTGAAATGGAAACGCCGGGGCAAGCCCCGGCGTTTTTCTTTTGAGGCTGTCGTTACAGCTTACCTCTTCTTACCCTTGGCCGGAGGACCTTCGTCGAAGCCGACATAGACGGTGACGTTGGAGCCGGAGCCGGCCGGCAGCGTTACGTCAGCCTTGGTGAAGACGAACTGCGCCGAGCCGGTCGAGGGAATTTCAACCGCGTGTTGCGTCAGTTCGGAATAGAGCGTCTTGTCTTCGTCGGTCGCAGCCACGCGGATCGGCATGGTGATCTTGCCGGGACCGCCGGCAGGACCGCTGATGACGCGCCCCTGGACGACGACGGTCATCGTGATAGCGCTCTCGCTCTGCACGCATTGGCGCGTGGTGTCGGCGAGCGACGCCTGGTAGACGAGCTTCGTCGGGTCGTTCTTGGCGCCCTTGGCGTAGCTTGAAAACACATTTGTGCCGTCACGAATGACGACCTGCGGGCATGCTGCCTGGACGACGGCTGGTGTCGGTGCGGCGGCACTGCCGCCTGCATCGATCGCGCCGCCGGATTGCGTCTTGTTACAGCCGGCGAGGACCGCGAGAAAAGATAGTGCGAGAACAGGCCGGGATACTTTGCCAAACACTTTGAACAACCTCTGCTGGACCGGTTGAAACTCCTTGACCGAAATCTCGGCCGGAAGGCCTTTCGTGGCCTTCGGGCATCGTCTATAGCAGCGCCAAACTGAAAAATCGATTGGGTCAGCCCGCCCCGTCCGATTTTTCCAAACTCCTTGTCGCGGCCGGAAATTGCGCCGGTGACAAGAATACATGCAGACTTTGTCAAGGACTGACGCAATAAGACGGGCGTGCCGCGACACCGCATTTTAAGGATCGTCGCGATCGGCAGGTGGGACGAAGGACAATCATGGTGAAGTATATTTCGACGCGCGGCGAAGCCGCCCCTCTCGGCTTCTGCGACGCGCTGCTTGCCGGTCTGGCGCGCGACGGCGGTCTCTATCTTCCCAAGGAATGGCCGAAGCTCTCCAAGAAGGACATCCGGGCCCTGCGCGGCAAGTCCTATCAGGAAATCGCCTTTGCCGTGCTCGAGCCCTTCATCAACGGGGAAATTCCGGCGGCAAAGTTTCGCGAGATGATCGACGAAGCCTATGCCACCTTCCGCCATCCGGCGGTGGCCCCGCTCGTCCAGACCGGCCCGAATTCTTTCGTGCTCGAACTCTTCCACGGCTCGACGCTTGCTTTCAAGGACGTGGCGATGCAGCTGCTCGCACGGCTGATGGATTATGTGCTTGCCGAACGCGGCGAGCGCGCCACCATCGTCGGCGCGACCTCGGGCGACACCGGCGGCGCAGCAATCGACGCCTTTGCCGGACGCGAACGCACCGACATCTTCATTCTGTTCCCGAACGGCAAGGTTTCGCCGGTGCAACAGCGGCAGATGACGACGTCCGAGGCGTCGAACGTGCACGCCATCGCCGTCAACGGCAATTTCGACGATTGCCAGAACCTCGTCAAAGCGATGTTCAACGACGCCTCATTCCGCGATCGCGTCAAGCTGTCCGGCGTCAACTCGATCAATTGGGCGCGCATCATGGCCCAGATCGTCTATTACTTCACGACGGCGGTCGCGCTCGGCAGCCCGGACCGCAAGATCTCCTTCACCGTTCCGACCGGCAATTTCGGCGACATCTTCGCCGGCTATGTCGCAAAACGCATGGGCCTGCCGATCGACAAACTGGTGATCGCCACCAACGAAAACGACATTCTCGCCCGCACGATGAAGACCGGTCGCTACGAGATGCGCGACGTCAAGGCGACCACGGCGCCGTCGATGGACATCCAGATTTCGTCGAACTTCGAACGGCTTCTGTTCGAGGCGAACGACAGGGACCCGGGCGAAGTGCGCCAGGCGATGGACGGCCTCAAGCAGTCCGGCTCCTTCACCATCCGCGAAAAGGCGCTCAAAGCCATCCGCAAGGAGTTCCGCGCCGGTCGCGCCTCCGAGAAGGAGGTCGCCAGGACGATCGAAAGCACCCTTCAAGAGACCGGTTACCTGCTCGACCCGCACAGTGCCGTCGGCGTCTTCGTCGCCGCCAAACACGAGAAGGCGTCGGCCCCGATGGTCACGCTTGCCACTGCTCATCCGGCAAAATTCCCCGACGCGGTAAAATCGGCCAGTGGTATTGACCCGGCGCTTCCGACGTGGCTTGCTGACTTGATGAACAGGGAGGAGCGTTTCGATATCCTGGATCCGGACCTGAAGACCGTCGAGACCTTTATCGGCGAGCGCACCCGCCTCCGGGGGTAAGAACGAGAAGAAACGTATGATGAAAGTTGAGTGCACCCGGCTCCCTTCCGGGTTGACGGTGGTAACCGAGAACATGCCGCATCTTGAAAGTGTGGCGCTCGGCGTGTGGATCAAGTCCGGTTCGCGCAATGAAACCGTGGGCGAACATGGCATTGCCCATCTGCTGGAGCACATGGCTTTCAAGGGCACCGCGCGGCGCACCGCCCGCCAGATTGCCGAAGAGATCGAAAACGTCGGTGGCGAGGTCAATGCAGCGACCTCGACCGAAACGACCTCCTACTATGCCCGCGTCCTCAAGGATCACGTCCCGCTCGCGGTTGATATCCTCGCCGACATTCTGACGGAATCGACCTTCGACGACGAGGAGCTCCGGCGCGAGAAGCAGGTGATCCTGCAGGAGATCGGCGCCGCCGACGACACGCCCGACGACGTCGTCTTCGACCGCTTCGCCGAGACCGCCTATCGCAACCAGACCGTCGGCCGGCCGATCCTCGGTACGCCCGACACGGTGATGTCGTTTTCCGCAGACCAGATCCGCCACTATCTCGGCCGCAACTACACGACCGATCGCATGTTCGTGGTCGCGGCCGGCGCTGTCGAGCACGAGGCCTTCGTGCGCCAGGTGGAAGACCGCTTCTCCTCGCTGCCGCGCACGCCGATTGCGACGCCGGTGCTGGAAGCCGCCCGCTACACCGGCGGTGAAAGCCGCGAAACGCGCGACCTGATGGATGCGCAGGTTCTGCTCGGCTTCGAGGGCAAGGCCTATCACGCCCGCGACTTCTACTGCTCACAGATCCTCGCCAACATCCTCGGCGGCGGCATGTCCTCCCGCCTCTTCCAGGAAGTGCGCGAGCATCGTGGTCTCTGTTACTCGGTCTACGCCTTCCACTGGGGCTTTTCCGATACCGGCATCTTCGGCGTTCATGCGGCGACCGGCGGTGAAAACCTGCCGGAACTAATGCCCGTCATCGTCGACGAGCTGCGCAAGTCGTCTATGAACATCGAGCAGCAGGAAATCGAGCGCGCCCGGGCCCAGATCCGTGCACAGCTCCTGATGGGCCAGGAAAGCCCGGCTGCCCGTGCCGGCCAGATCGCCCGTCAGATGATGCTCTACGGACGGCCGATCCCGAACGAGGAACTGATGGAGCGCCTGTCGGGCATCACCATCGAGCGCCTCACCGACCTTGCCGGCCGGCTGTTCTTCGACACCACGCCGACGCTTTCGGCCATCGGCCCGCTGGAGCAGCTTGCCCCGATCGGGGATATTCTCTCCTCGCTCACAGGCAAGGCTTCCGTGCCGCACGCCGTCGCCAGCTGATCGCTCCCGGATCGTTTCATTGTCAGCGATGGAATGATCCGGAGCCGTTTCCAGTCGACCCCGGATACCGCTTCAAAGGCGGTGGACACCACGCCTTGAGCGGCTGCAGGACTTTGCAGCCATCGCCGCAGCGGAGCCTCCTCTCTGAACCCGTGAAGTCTTTGCAGCTTTTCGCAAAATCGGATTCGATTTGCGCGCAAAGTTGTGCAACGTTTCGATATGTGACAGCGCGAAGGCGGGCTGTCTGGCGGACGATTTAAGGCCCCGCGTAAACTGGATGGCCTTGGAGGCAGCGATGACACGATCGGTTTTTCGGTTCCTGTCGCGGCAGCCGGATACGGTCGAGATCGCCAATCAGAATTATCTGCTGCGGCTTCCCCGCTACGCCGATTATCGCCAATGGTATCTGCTGCGCAACGAAAGCCGCGCCTTCCTGGAGCCGTGGGAGCCAACGTGGCGTCCCGACGAGATGACCGAGAGCGCGTTTCGCGCCCGCGTCATCCGCAACGAGCAGGAATATGCCTCCGGCCAGGCGGTGCCCCTTTTCCTTTTCCACAAGCCAGGCGAGGTCCTGCTCGGAGGCTTGACGATCGGCCACATACGCCGTGGCGCCGGGCAAAACTGCATGATCGGCTACTGGATGGGCGCGCGTCACGCGGGCAAAGGCCACATGTACGCAGCGCTCAGGCTGACGATCCCCTACATCTTTTCGACCCTTGAGTTGCACCGTATTGAAGCAGCCTGTATTCCGGACAACTCAAGAAGCATCCGGCTCCTTGAAAAGGCCGGTTTTGAGCGTGAAGGCTATTTAAGACAGTACTTGAGAATCAACGGCCAGTGGCGTGACCACGTGCTCTTTTCTCTCCTGTCCGACGATACGCTACCGAACAGGAATATGCCCCTTTGATGCCTCTAGCCCGCTCGCCCTTCGCCCGGTCAGCCCTGAAGCTGGCAGCGTTTGTGATCACGCTCACCACGTTTTTCTGCGCGCTTGGCGGTGCGGCTCAGGCTCTCGAGCCGGTGAAGATTTCACGCGAGGACACAGCCCTCGACCTGACCGCGACGACCGAGATCTATAGCGGCCGCAACGAAGCCTTCCAGGTTTCGACGGCACCGGGAACCGACGGCATCGTACGCCGCATCGAGGTGCGCTCCAGCAGCGAGGACCACCAGGGCGACTGGGCGGTGTTCGCGCTCGCCAACGTCTCGGCCGAGCCGCTCGACCGCGTCATCGTCGCACCACATTTCCGTCTGGTAAACTCCAAGCTGTTCTGGCCGGATCTCGGCTCGAAACGCATCCTTTCGATCACCCCCAGCGAAGGCTTCGCGCTGAGCCGCGAGCCGAGCGACGAGGCGGACGTCTTCCGCATCACGCTGGCGCCGGGCGTCATCATCACCTTCGTCGCAGAGCTCGCGACGCCGGAACTGCCGCAGATCTATCTCTGGGAGCCGGATTCCTACAAGGACACCGTCAACGCGTTTACGCTCTATCGCGGCATCGTGCTTGGCATCGCCGGCCTGCTCGCGGTGTTCCTGACGATCCTCTTTGTCGTGAAGGGCACGTCGATGCTCCCGGCGACGGCAGCCCTTGCCTGGGCGGTGCTTGCCTATATCTGCGTCGACTTCGGCTTCCTGTCGAAACTCATCAGCGTGACGGCCGGCGACGAGCGAATATGGCGAGCGGGCACCGAGGTCTTCCTGGCGGCGGGCCTCGTGATCTTCCTGTTCACCTATCTCAACCTCAATCGCTGGCACCAGCATCTGGGCTATGCGACGCTCGCCTGGATCCTCGGCCTCGGCCTGCTCTTCGGTGTCGCCGTCTACGACCCGGCGATCGCCGCCGGCATCGCCCGGCTTTCCTTCGCACTGACGGCAACGGTCGGTATCATCCTGATCGCCTATCTCGGCTTCAACCGCTACGATCGCGCGATCCTGCTCGTGCCTGCCTGGCTGCTCATTCTCGTCTGGCTGTTCGGCGCCTGGCTGACGGTCACGGGCCAGCTTGCCAACGATATCGTGCAGCCAGCACTCGGTGGCGGCCTCGTCCTGATCGTGCTTCTGATCGGCTTCACGGTGATGCAGCATGCTGTCGCCGGCAGCGGCTATCAGCAGGGGCTGTTTTCCGATCTCGAACGCCAGTCGCTCGCCCTCACCGGCTCGGGCGATACCGTCTGGGACTGGGATGTCGCGCGTGATCGCGTCGTGACCATTCCCGATATTTCGACCCAGCTCGGGCTCTCGCTCGGCAGCATGCACGGCCCTTTGCGCAACTGGCTGCCGCGGCTTCATCCCGATGATCGCGACCGGTTCCGCGCCACCCTCGACGTGCTGCTGGAACGCCGGCGCGGCAAGCTCAACCACGAATTCCGGGTGCGCGCCGAGGACGGCCACTATCACTGGCTTTCCATTCGCGCCCGCCCCGTCCTTGGTGCCAACGGCGAAATCATCCGCTGCGTCGGCACCATCATCGACATTACCGAGCAGCGCAATTCCGTCGAGCGGCTGCTGCACAATGCGCTTCTCGACAACCTGACGGGCCTGCCGAACCGGCAGGTGTTCCTCGACCGGCTGCAGGCAATGCTGCTCATGGCTGACGGCAGCAATTCCGTCCGCCCGACGGTTCTTGCCATCGACATCGACCGCTACAAGCAGGTCAACGATCTCCTCGGGATCGCCGCCGGCGACAACATCCTGATCGCTCTCACCCGACGCCTGCGCCGGCTGATGCGGCCGCAGGATACGCTTGCGCGGCTGGGGGGCGACCAGTTCGGCCTGATCCTGATGTCCGAGCGTGATCCGGCCAAGGTCGCCGATTTCGCCGACGCGGTCAGCAAGGCGATCATGGTGCCGCTCAACTACGGCAACCGTGAAATCAACCTGACGGCATCCATCGGCCTCGTCTCCTGGCTCGACCAGGAACAGAGCGCTGGCGGCCTTCTCGATGACGCGGAGCTTGCGATGTTCCGCGCCAAGAAGGAAGGCGGCAATCGCGTCGAGCCTTTCCGGCCCGCTTTCCGCACGTCCGGGTCTGATCGCATGCAGCTCGAAGCCGATCTCAAGAAGGCAATCGAGCGCAAGGAGCTGTCGCTGGTCTACCAGCCGATCGTGCGGCTGAACGATGCGGAGATTGCCGGCTTCGAGGCCCTGATGCGCTGGGACCACCCCAAGCGCGGCAACATCTCGCCGACCGAGTTCATTCCGATCGCCGAGAACTCCGATCTCATCAACCAGCTCGGCATGTTCGCCTTCGACCGGGCGACCAGCGATCTGACCGAATGGCAGCTGCAGACCGGCGACCTTCCGATCTTCGTCTCGATCAACCTGTCGAGTGCGCAGCTGCTCAACAACGAGCTTTATGACGACATTCGCGCCATCCTCAACAAGAACCGCTGCGATCCGGCCAAGGTGAAGATGGAGCTGACGGAATCGCTCGTGATGGAAAATCCCGAGCAGGCCCGTCTCGTGCTGGAAAAACTGAAGGAAGCCGGGCTGAAACTCGCGCTCGACGACTTCGGGACCGGCCACTCGTCGCTGTCCTATCTCACCCGCTTCCCGTTCGACACGATCAAGATCGACAAGGCGCTGGTGCGAGACCCGAGCGACAAGCGCGGCATCCTGTTGCGTTCGGTCATCACCATGGCCCGCGAACTCGACATGCAGGTGGTTGCCGAGGGGATCGAGTCCGAAGACGATGCGATCCAGCTGTCGCAGATGGGCTGCGACTACGGCCAGAGCTTCCTCTTCGGTCCGCCGATCGGCTCGGAATCGATCCAGAGGCTGCTGAAGGAACGCTTCCCGCTGATGAAGCGCGCATAAGACGCTCAGCGAGAGACCGGATCACAAGTTTTGACCGCAGGCGATTGCCGGCGGTCGGCATTGTCGGGATCAGTGGATCGAGGGAAAAGCCGATTTCGACTTCGGTCAGGCGTGGCCTGCATCCGCGGAGAGCATTGCTGCCGAGATACCCATCAGCGCCAGGGCGCGATCGTACTTGTCGTCGAGCGCCTTGTCGAAGATCAGTTCCTCGCGCGCCGGGCATGTCAGCCAGCCGTTCTGGGTGATTTCCGCTTCGAGCTGACCGGGGCCCCACCCGGCATAACCGAGCATCATCGTCGCCCTCACGGGCCCCTCCCCGCGCGAAATGGCGCGCACGATGTCGAGCGTTGCCGTCAGGCAAATCTCATCGCTGACGGGGATGCTGGAGTCGCTCAGATAATCGTCGGAATGCAGCACGAAACCACGGCCGGTTTCGACCGGGCCGCCCGCCTGGATCTGAAACTCCCGGGTCATGGCCGGAAGCCTTATCGCTTCCTCCTCGTCGAGAAGATCGAGATGCAGCAGTACATCGGGGAAGGTCAGCTGCTGCGGCCTGTTGAGCACAAAACCCATCGCGCCGTCATCGGAATGGGCGCAGATGAAGATGACCGTGCGGGCAAAATTGGCGTCAAATATTCCGGGCATGGCGATCAGGAACTGACCGTCAAGAAAGCCTCGTTCGCGTCTCTTTTGCGCCATCGGAATAGCCATCATGCCAACAGCCTATCAATTCGCCGCGAAATGAAAAGCGTCTCTGCGTCGCGGTCTTCAAATATTGCACGCACGGCGTTCACCTCTCCGTGTGCGATCAAGCATTTATGATCGTTGTGCTCCTTCGGCCATCTGGAGCGTTTCGGGCAAAAGCGATATTGCTTGCCGCATGTTCAGGCGCTTCACACACCACAACATGGCCCAGCTCGCTGGCGCGGCAAGTCTCGTCGTCTCATTTTTTCTGCCCATGCCGGCGACCGCCGCCACGAGCGACTGGGTCACGTCGCCGGGCGGCATGGTCCGTCTGGTCGCAGCACCACCGCGACAGGACGGCACCATACCGGCAACCCTCGAAATCAAGCTCAATCCCGGCTGGAAGACCTATTGGCGAGAGCCTGGCGCAAGTGGCATTCCCCCGCAGGTGACGCTCGATCCCGCCGGCGGCGTGGTGCTTGAGAAGATCGGGTTTCCGGTGCCCAAGACATTCGACGACGGCGTGGTGCGCTATGTCGGCTACGACAAGTCGGTTGCCTTCCCGCTGACCTTGAAGCGCGTCCATGGTCAAGGCGACGTCAACATCCGGGCCTCGGTGTTTCTCGGCATCTGCGAGGACATCTGCATTCCCGTTCAGGGAGAGCTGACGTTGGCGCTGAAGCAGGACGGCTTCGACAATCCGCTCGATGGCGCTAGGATCGACGACGCGGTTGCCGCCCTGCCGGAAGCGCCATCCGGGGATTTTGCCGTCACCGCGAGCCGCTACGATGCCGGCTCGTCATTGCTCCACCTTTCCTTGCGCCTTCCTGCCGGCAAAGACCGGCCGGAGCTGTTTCTGGCCGGTCCCTCCGGCCTCACCTTCGGCAAGCCGGAACTCTCGCCGGACCGCGGCGCAGAGCTTGAAGCGACCGTCCCGGTCAAGCTCACGGGCAAGGACAGGGAACTCAAGGGCAAGCCAATCGTTCTGACAGTCCGGGCGCAGAACCGCAGCATGGAGACGACGCTTGCCATTGATTAAGGCGTCTCTATAGTCCGGCAGGCTCTCCGCCGCGCGGAGAGGATCGATACGCAAGCAACGCAAGGAGAGTGCCGTGACCATTGCCGTCGGAGACAAGCTGCCAGCCGCGACCTTCAAGGAAAAGACTGCCGACGGTCCGGTGGAGATCACCACGGACCAGCTTTTTGCCGGCAAGCGGGTCGTGCTTTTCGCCGTTCCCGGCGCCTTTACGCCGACCTGCTCGCTCAATCATCTTCCCGGTTATCTCGAAAACCGTGACGCGATCCTCGCCCGCGGCATCGACGAGATTGCCGTCGTTGCCGTCAACGACCTGCATGTGATGGGCGCCTGGGCGACCGCATCGGGCGGGATGGGCAAGATCCACTTCCTGTCCGACTGGAATGCCGCCTTCACCAAGGCGCTGGGCATGGATATCGATCTTTCGGCCGGAACGCTCGGCGTCCGCTCGAAGCGCTATTCGATGCTGGTCGAAAACGGGGTGGTCAAGACGCTCAATCTTGAGGAAAGCCCCGGCCAGGCGACCGTTTCGGGCGCCGCCGCGATGCTCGAACAGCTCTGATCGCAGAAAAAATGCAAATGGAAACGGGCCGCAACGGCCCGTTTTTCATTTCACCAGAAGCGAGCCCAGACCACGCTTCTTCTTGTAGGGCTCCATGCCCTTGCGCGCGAGCTCGTCGGCGCGTTCGTTCTCCGGGTGGCCGGCGTGGCCCTTGACCCAGTGCCACGTCACCTTGTGACGGCGGTTGGCCTCGTCCAGCGCCTGCCAGAGTTCGCCATTCTTCACCGGCTTCTTGTCAGCGGTTTTCCAGCCGTTCTTCTTCCAGCCGTGGATCCACTTGGAGATGCCATCCATCACATATTTGCTGTCGGTGTGGAGATCGACCTCGCAGGCGCTCTTCAGCGCGTCGAGTGCGGAAATCGCCGCGAGCAGCTCCATGCGGTTGTTGGTCGTCTCGGCCTCGCCACCAGACAGTTCCTTTTCCACCTCGCCGTAGCGCAGCACCGCACCCCAGCCGCCCGGCCCCGGATTGCCCGAGCAGGCGCCGTCGGTATAGATATCGACATGTTTCATGCGGACGCCCTATCGCTTCGCAAGCCGTATTCGGCGCTCGACGTGATCGCCCGGTGGAAGCGGATCTTCGTCAGATATTCCAGCGGATCCTTCTTGACCACGAGCGCGCCTGCAGGCGTCATCAGCCAGTCGTAGAGCCGGGTGAGGAAGAAGCGCAGCGCGGAGCCGCGGCACAGCAGCGGCAGGGCCTCGACCTCATCAGGCGTCAGCTTGCGCACGCTCTCATAGCCCGCGAGCATCGCCATGCCCTTGGTGATGTTGTAGGAGCCGTTCTTTTCGAAGCACCAGGAATTGAGGCAGACGGCGACATCGTAGGCGAGGTAGTCGTTGCAGGCGAAATAAAAGTCGATCAGGCCGGAAAGCCGATCCGCAAGGAAGAAGACATTGTCCGGGAAGAGATCGGCGTGGATGACGCCATCCGGCAGGGATTTCGGCCAATGACGCTCGAGATGCTCGAGTTCCGCGGCAATCTCGTCCTTGAGCCCGGCCTGCACCTCGTCGGCGCGCGCCTCGGAATTGACCCAGAGCGGACGCCAGCCGCCGACGGAGAGCGCATTGGCCCGCTTCAGGGCGAAACCTTCGCCGGCAAGATGCATGGCGGCCAGCGCCTTGCCCACTTCGTGGCAGTGCTTGGCCTCGGGCTTGCGCAGCCACATGCCCTCAAGAAACGAGATGACGGCCGCCGGACGGCCCGAGAGCTCGCCAAGCAGTTCGCCGTCTGCACGCGGAAGCGGCAAGGGGCACGACAGGCCGCCTTCGGCCAGATGGTGCATCAGCCCGAGAAAGAACGGCAGGTCGTCGGCGTTGACCCGCTTTTCGTAGAGCGTGAGGATGTAGGAACCCTTGGTGGTGTGCAGCAGGAAGTTGGAGTTCTCGACCCCTTCGGCAATGCCTTTGTAGGAGGTCAGCTGGCCGACGTCATAGGCGGCGAGAAAACGGGAGAGGTCGTCTTCCGTGATATCGGTGTAAACTGCCAAGGTTTTCCACTCTCAAGAAATGCGGGCAAGAAAATGCGGGGTTATTCGCCGTTGACGAAGGCCATGTCGGCCGCCGTCAGCGGCACGTGACGGATCTCGCGATTGACAAGGAAGTTCTCGTTCTCCTCGACCGTATCGGCAAGCTCCACCGTCACATGGTAGCGCTCGCGGAACGACTCGATGATCTCGTTGACGATCACTTCGGGCGCAGAAGCACCGGCTGACAGGCCGACGATGGAGATGTCGCCGATCTCGTCCCAGTAGATCTCGGACGCGCGCTGGACCAGAACGGACTTCTTCGCCCCTGCCTTCAGCGCCACTTCGACGAGGCGTTTGGAGTTGGAGGAATTCGGCGCGCCGACGACCAGGAACAGGTCGCAGCCGGGCGCTGCCTGCTTGACCGCCTCCTGGCGGTTGGTGGTCGCATAGCAGATCGAATCGGCAGCCGGCGCCGTGAGATTAGGAAAGCGTTCGTGCAGCCGCTTGATGACGCCTGCGGTGTCGTCGACCGACAGCGTCGTCTGGGTGACGAAGCCGAGATTGTCCGGGTCCGGCGGCTGGTAGACGTCGGCGTCCTCGACGGTCTCGACCAGGGATACGGTGCCTTCGGGCAATTGCCCCATGGTGCCGATCACTTCCGGATGGCCGGCATGGCCGATCAGGACGACGTGACGGCCGAGACGGTTGTGGCGCATCGCCTGCTTGTGGACCTTCGAGACCAGCGGACAGGTGGCGTCGAGATAGAACAGATTGCGCGCGTCGGCATCTGCAGGCACCGACTTCGGCACCCCGTGGGCGGAGAAGACCACCGGCTGCTTGCGGTGTTCCGGCGGGATCTCGTCGAGTTCCTCGACGAAGATCGCGCCCTTGGCCTCGAGCCCCTCGACCACGTAGCGATTGTGCACGATCTCGTGGCGCACATAGACCGGCGCTCCGAATTCCTTCAGCGCCAGGACAACGATCTGGATCGCCCGGTCGACGCCGGCACAGAAGCCGCGCGGGCCGCAGAGGCGGAGGGTGATCGGGGATTTTTCTGCCGTTGATGATGCCATGATCAGGATGCCGATAGGAGAAGAACAAGCGCTGCAATGGCCGGACCGCCCTGGATCAACAGGATACGCGGCTTGACCGACCACGCGCCATATATAGCCGCAACGATCACGCACACAAGGAAGAACACCTTCAGCTGAAAGGCAAAGAACGCATCCGCCTGCAGCAGTGACCAGAAAAGACCAGCGGCAAGAAAGCCGTTGTAGAGCCCCTGGTTGGCGGCGAGCACGCGTGTCGTCTCGGCCTGTTCAGGCGTCATGCGAAAGATGGCCCTTCCCTGCGGCCCCGTCCACAGGAACATTTCAAGCACCAGAAAGCCGACATGCAGCAAGCCGGTCAATGCAATCAATGTGTTCGCGATGATCGTCATCGTTGCCCCCGCGCCGTTGCGCACCCAGCAGCGTTACCATGACGGCAAGCGATCGGCTATCGCCCGCGCCGAAACGCATAGATGCCGCTGACCACCACCAATGCGGCTGCCAACCCGTACCAGGTCAGGGCATATTGCAAGTGGTTGTTCGGCAGATCGAACTGGGTGACGCCACCGATCGGCAAGCCGCCGGGATTGGGCGTCGCGTCGGCATCGACGAAGAACGGCACCACCTTGTCGGCGGGAAGCCCGACCGAGGACGCCATCGTATCGAGGTCCTTCCAGTAGAAGATGTTCTTGGCGAGATCGTTGTCCGGAACGATCGACGACGGTTTTTCGCCGAGCTTCGGCCTTGCAAGGCCGTTGATCGCGACCGAGGTGGGAAGCTCGCCGGCGAGGCGCGTCGACGAATCCTTCTGCTCGAAGGGCACGAAACCGCGATTGACGAACAGGAAGCGGTCGTCGTCGAGCCTCAGCGGCGTGAAGATGTAATAGCCGGTGCGGCCGTTGAAGGTCGCGAAGAAGTGTCGTTCCTTGCTATGGTCGAACCGGCCGGCGAGCGAGACGGTGCGGTAGTCGATGTCGCCACCGTCAGCGAGGATCTTTTCGATATCGGCAAGCGCCACCGGCGGCGCGGACTTGCGCTCGGCGATGGCTGTCAGCAGCCCTTCCTTCCAGTGCAGCCGCTGCATCTGCCAGGTGCCGAGCGACACGAGGATGGCAAAAGCAGCCGCCAGGACGAGGAACGCGGCGAGGCGCCCGATCAGGCCAGCCTTCTTCTTGGTCGCAATCTCAGCCACGGTCGATTTCACCCGGACGCGCGTTGTTGCGGTATTGCAGGTTGATCAAGATGCCCTTGAGCATGCGCGTCAGGCCGAGGCTAAAGATCACCGCAAGCGGGATCCACAAGATGAAATGCAGCCAGAGCGGCGGGTTGAAATTGACCTCCGCCCAAAGTGCTGCACCGACGACGATGAAGCCGACGATCAGGATCACGAAGACCACCGGGCCGTCGCCGGAATCGGCAAAGCGATAGTCGAGATCGCAGCTCGCACAGGCCGGCTTCACCTTCAGAAAACCGTCAAAGAGCTTACCCTGGCCGCAGCGGGGGCACAGGCCCCTGATCCCGGTCATGACCGGGTCCACCGGCGGAAAATGTGCCTTGTCTTCGCTCACAGCATGCTCTCGATCGGTGTGTTGGTCGGGACCGTCGCCCGGACTTCATCCATGCCTGCATTGGTAACGGCAACGGCGCCATTCGTCCAATCCAAGCGCTGCGTCAAAATCGCCAGATTGCCTGAAATGCCAGACCCTCCAAAAGAACAAGGCGGCTGCATGACTGCAGCCGCCTTGTCGAGAAGAGCGCGAACTCTGTTCGTCTTACATGTGCGCGACAGGCGCGCCCCAACCACCCCAGATGTAGATGGAGAAGAAGAGGAACAGCCAGACGACGTCAACGAAGTGCCAGTACCAGGCGGCCGCTTCGAAGCCGAAGTGCTGCTTCGGCGTGAAATCGCCACGCAGTGCACGGATCAGGCAGACGAGCAGGAAGATCGTGCCGACCAGGACGTGGAAGCCGTGGAAGCCGGTCGCCATGAAGAAGGTCGCGCCGTAGATCGAGTCCTTGAAGGCGAACGGAGCGTGAGCGTATTCGTAAGCCTGGACGTAGGAGAACAGCACGCCGAGCGCGACGGTCAGCGACAGGCCGTAAACCAGGCCCTTGCGATCGTTGTGCAGCAATGCGTGGTGCGCCCAGGTAACCGTCGTGCCGGAAAGCAGCAGGATGACGGTGTTGTAGAGCGGCAGGTGCCAGGGGTCGAGGACCTCGATGCCCTTCGGCGGCCAGACGCCGCCGGTAAAGGCGGTGCGGGTTGCCTGAATGGCTTCGCCCGGGAACAGGCTGGCGTCGAAATAGGCCCAGAACCAGGCGACGAAGAACATCACTTCCGAAGCGATGAACATGATCATGCCATAGCGCAGGTGCAGGGCAACGACGCGGGTGTGGTGACCTTCGTGCGCTTCCTTCACCGTGTCCGACCACCAGCCATACATGGTGTAGAGAACGATGATGAGGCCTGCCAGCAGGATCCAGACGTTTGCGAACTCGAGGCCGAAGATCTTCAGCGAGCTGCCCGACAGATAGCGCATGTAGCAGATGCCGCCGAACGCCATGACGAAGGCGCCGATCGAGGCAAGCAGCGGCCAGGGGCTTGGGTCAATGATGTGGTAGTCGTGATTCTTCTGATGCGCACCGGCCATGTCAGTAATCCCCGAAATGTCTCTCTCTCGTCGCCCTTCCGGCATAGCCGAAAAGGACCTCCAGTCAAAGTTTGTTCTCTTCCGTCTTCACCTGAGCCACCGGTTTCGACGGTTCGCGCGGGTAGAAGGTGTAGGAAAGAGTCAACGTCTTGATGTCCTTGGTCTCCACCGCCTTGACCATGTCCGGATCGACGAAGAATACCACGGGCATCTCCATCTCCTCTCCCGGCTGCAAGGTCGTCTCGGTGAAGCAGAAGCACTGTACCTTGTTGAAGTAGGCGCCCGCCTGCATCGGCGTCACGTTGAAGGTCGCCTGGCCCGTCGTCGGCTTCGACGACAGGTTCTTCGCCTTGTACATCACCTGCACGGTCTCGCCGATGCGGATGTCGATGTCGCGCTGCACCGGCTTGAACTCCCAGGGCAGTCCGCCCGAGGTGTTGGCGTCGAAGGTGACCTTGACCTTTTCGTCCAGGATGACGTCGGACGCCTGCTCGACCCGCTGCGTGGTGCCGTTATAGCCGGTGACGCGGCAGAACATGTCGTAGAGCGGCACCGCCGCGTAGGCCATGCCGACCATGCCGCCGACAAAGGCGAGGCAGGTGCCGACGACGACGCGATTGGAGCGCTGCTTACCGCTGGTGTCCTGTGAATTCGTCATTCCGATCCGCCTCAGTTGGCCATGCCGTTGCCGAACTTGATCAGCGTGACGATGTAGAAGAGGACGACGAGCCCGAAGAGGACGAAGCCGAGCGCGATATTGCGGCCGCGGCGCGATTTCCTCTGGGCATCAGTGAGCTTGACGGTTTCCATCAGGCAATACTCCCGGCGTTCAGCCAGACATTGACGATCAGGTGGTCCGCCATCAGGGCGGAGAAGATCACGAAAAGATACATGATCGAGAAGGCGAAGAGCTTCTTGGCCGGCAGCATGCGCTCGTCCGTCTCCGGCATGCGCAGCACGCCGATCGAGTACCAGACGAAGCCGAGACCAAGCGCCGTTGCGAAGAGGCCGTAACCGATGCTCGCAAAGCCGAGCAAGGTGGGACAGATGCCGATCAGGGCGGTCAGCACGGCGTAGATGACGATTTGCTTCTTGGTGGTCGCCTGGCCGCAGACATTCGGCATCATCGGCACGCCGACGGCGCCGTAGTCGCCCATCTTGAAGAGGGCGAGCGCCCAGAAATGCGCCGGCGTCCACAGGAAGGTGATCAGGAACAGAACGATGCTTTCGATCGAGACTGCACCGGTGACGCAGGCCCAGCCGATCATCGGCGGGAAAGCGCCGGCGGCGCCGCCGATGACGATGTTCTGCGGCGTCGAGCGCTTCAGCCACATCGTGTAGATGACCACGTAGAAGAAGATGGTGAAGGCGAGCAACCCGGCTGCGAGCCAATTGACGGCGAGCCCGAGGATGATCACGGAAAAGGCCGACAACGTCAGGCCGAAGGCCAGCGCTTCCTGCGGCAGGATCTTGCCGGCCGGGATCGGACGCTTGGCGGTACGGCTCATGACCGCGTCGATGTCGGCGTCATACCACATGTTGAGCGCGCCCGAGGCGCCAGCGCCGACGGCGATGCACAGGATGGCGATGAAACCGATGAAGGGATTGATATGTCCTGGCGCCAGCACCAGCCCGGCGAACGCCGTGAAGACGACGAGGGACATGACACGCGGCTTCAAGAGCTCGAAGTAATCGCGCGCAGAGGCTTCGGACAGGCGTGCTACGCCTTCCATGCCGACTGCTTCGTGATTGTCGATGACCGTCATGTCCTGTCCCTGCTTTAGTCCCGGCCGCAAGGGCCGTGTGTCGCCGGTTTCCCGGCGGGGTGAAGCCGCCGGAACCGGCGGCTTCTGTTCGTTGCCCGTCACTTGATGCGCGGGAGCTGTTCCCACTGGTGGAACGGCGGCGGCGAAGACAGCTGCCATTCCAGAGTGTTCGCGCCCTCGCCCCACGGGTTGTCGCCAGCGACGCGCTTCTTGGCGAAGGCTTCGAAGACGCCGAAGAGGAAGATCAAGACGCCGACGGCTGCGATGTAGGAGCCGTAGGACGAAACCATGTTCCAGCCGGCATAGGCATCCGGATAGTCGATGTAGCGGCGCGGCATGCCGGCGAGGCCGAGGAAGTGCTGCGGGAAGAAGATCAGGTTCACACCGATGAACATGACCCAGAAGTGCAGCTTGCCGACGAACTCGGAGTACATGTAGCCGGTCATCTTCGGGAACCAGTAGTACCAGGCCGCGAAGATGGCGAAGACGGCGCCGAGCGACAGAACGTAGTGGAAGTGAGCCACCACGTAGTAGGTGTCGTGCAGCGAACGGTCGAGGCCGGCGTTGGCGAGCTGGACGCCCGTGACGCCACCGACGGTGAACAGGAAGATGAAGCCGATCGCCCAGACCATCGGGGTCGTGAAGCGGATCGAGCCACCCCACATCGTCGCGATCCACGAGAAGATCTTAACGCCCGTCGGAACAGCGATGACCATCGTCGCGAAGACGAAGTAGCGCTGCGTGTCGAGCGACATGCCGACGGTGTACATGTGGTGCGCCCACACGATGAAGCCGACGGCGCCGATCGCGACCATGGCGTAGGCCATGCCGAGGTAGCCGAAGATCGGCTTGCGCGAGAAGGTGGAAACGATGTGGCTGACGATGCCGAAGCCCGGCAGGATCAGGATGTACACTTCCGGGTGACCGAAGAACCAGAACAGGTGCTGGAACAGGATCGGGTCGCCGCCGCCTTCAGGCGCGAAGAAGGCCGTGCCGAAGTTGCGGTCGGTAAGCAGCATGGTGATGCCGCCTGCCAGGACCGGCAGCGAGAGCAGAAGCAGGAAGGCGGTGATCAGAACCGACCAAGCAAAGAGCGGCATCTTGTGCAGCGTCATGCCCGGAGCGCGCATGTTCAGGATCGTGGTGATGAAGTTGATCGCACCGAGGATCGACGACGCGCCGGCAATGTGCAGGCCGAGGATGACGAAGTCCATCGCCGGCCCGGGCATGCCGGACGTCGAGAATGGCGGATAGATCGTCCAGCCGCCCCCTGCACCATAGGCGCCCGCCGGGCCTTCGACGAACATCGAAAGCAGCACCAGCAGGAAGGCCGGGATGATCAGCCAGAAGGAGATGTTGTTCATGCGCGGGAACGCCATGTCCGGCGCACCGATCATGATCGGCACCATCCAGTTGGCGAAGCCGCCGATCAACGCCGGCATGACCATGAAGAAGATCATGATGAGCGCGTGCGCGGTCGTGAACACGTTGAACATGTGCTTGCCGCCGTCGATGGCAGCGTCGCCCTCGAAGCCGTAAACCATCTGCGCCAGACCGTGGAAGATCTGGATGCCCGGCTCCTGCAACTCGGCGCGCATGAAGATCGACAGCGTGCCGCCGATGATGCCCGCGAAGATCGCGAAGATCAGATAGAGCGTGCCGATGTCCTTGTGGTTGGTCGACAGGAACCAGCGCTGAAAGAAGCTCAGAGGCTTGTGCGCGTGGTCTGCGTGGTCATGATCGGAGTGATCATGACGTTGATCGTGATGAACGGCTGTTCCAGCCATGGGTCGAGCTCCCCTTCCGATTACTGTGCGGCGTTCGCGGCGACGTCGACGGTCTTTGCCGCGTCGATGGACGCCATGAGCGCCTTGTTCGCATCGCCGAGATTGCTTGCGGCGGCTGCGAGCCAGGTGTCGTATTTTTCCTGCGAAACCACGCGGATGGCGATCGGCATGTAAGCGTGGTCCTTACCGCAGAGCTCGGAACACTGGCCGTAGTAGAGACCTTCGCGCTCGGCCTTGAACCAGGTTTCGTTCAGGCGGCCGGGAACGGCGTCGATCTTCACGCCAAAGGCGGGCATTGCAAAGGCATGTATCACGTCGGCAGCGGTGACGAGGACACGAACCGTCTTGCCGACCGGCACGACGACTTCGTTGTCGACGGCGAGCAGGCGCGGATATTCCTTCTTGTCTTCCTTGCCGAGGTTGGCGCGATCTTCTTCCTTCATCATGATGCTGTCGAAGGTGAGCGGGCTTTCGCCGACTTCATACTCGTAGGACCAGTACCACTGGTTGCCGGTCGCCTTGAGCGTCAGATCCGGATTGGCCGGCGGCGTGAGCTGCGCAGTCAGGAGCTGGAAGGACGGGATCGCGAGGAAGAGAAGAATGACGACCGGACCGACGGTCCAGACGACTTCAATCGCAGTGTTGTGGCTGGTCTTGGAAGGAACCGGGTTCGCGCTTTCGCGGAACTTGACCACGACGATGACCAAGAGGAGGAGAACGAAAAGAGTAATCGGAATGATGAACCACAGGGTATAATGTTCAAACCACGTGATTTCTTCCATGATGCCCGTAGCGGCCGACTGAAAATTCGTCTGCCATTCGACAGGCTTGTCAGCAAAGGCGCTCGAAGCAAAAAGCAGACAGGCAAGCGCTGCCAGAACTGCATAAGCCTTGTTTTTCACAATGTGTCTCCCCAATGCGCTTGATCAGGATCAAACCGGAACGCAGAATCCCTGCGATACTGCTGCGCTTCAAACCACAGTTTGTCCGATGCCGCAACATCTGACCAATCAACCCCATGCGGCATTTTTGCACAAACGTTGCTTTTCACACAGGCACCCCTCGAAACCCGTGGTGAAACAACCTATAGAGGCTCTTCTGCGTGCTGGGCGACGCGATTATGCAACGCTCGAGCGGCAACGCGGCGGACAGGGCGCCCAAGCCGCCCAATTTCCGCCATATGACACTGGAATGTGCCCCGCAGGGCTTTTCATTTAATCCAGCGCGCTTCAAGAATAGCCCTGATGATTCGACGTTTTGAGGTTTACATGGGCCTGCCCCTCTTTTCCCGACTGTCGGCCTTCGCCGCCTTCGGCCTTGCCCTTATCGCTCTGCCCGCCGCAAGCATGGCCCAGCAGCCAGCCGGCACGCCCGGCACGGTCAAGTCCAACCATGGCGCGTGGTCGATCGTCTGCGATCAGCCGCCGGGCGCTTCCGCTGACCAGTGCGCCCTGATGCAGAACGTGATTGCCGAGGACCGGCCGGAAGTCGGCCTGTCGGTCGTCGTCCTGAAGACCGCCGACCGCAAGGCGAAGATCCTGCGCGTGCTCGCGCCGCTCGGCGTGCTTTTGCCGAACGGCCTCGGCCTCAATGTCGACGGCAAGGATATCGGCCGCGCCTATTTCGTGCGCTGTTTCTCCGACGGCTGCTACGCCGAGGTCGTGCTCGAGGACGAGCTGTTGAAGACGTTCCGCTCCGGCGCGATGGCGACCTTCATCGTCTTCCAGTCGCCCGAAGAAGGCATCGGCATCCCGGTCGATCTCAAGGGCTTCGGCGAAGGCTACGACGCGCTGCCCTGACCGAACCGAAAATCAACGTCGACAAGAGCCGCGCCTGCGCGGCTTTTTTGTTGAACAGCTGTCGTCCCAAATGACGAAGCCCGGATCGCTGATCCGGGCTTCGTCATTTTCAGAGCTGTCTTGTCCCTGAGGGCGCTAGATGATGTCGGTTCCGGCAATCTTGATGCCGAAGCCTTCCAGGCCGACATAGTGGCGCTCGCGCGAGGCCAGAAGCCTGATGGAGCTGATGCCGAGATCCTTCAGGATCTGTGCGCCAAGGCCGATTTCCAGCCATTCGCTCTCGCGCGCCTGCGCTTCGTCATGCCCTTCACGGTCATGTTTGCCCTTGCGGGCCGTCTGCGAGATGCCGACCCCGACGGAACCTTCGCGCAGGTAGACGATGACACCCCTGCCCTCTTCGGCGATGCGCTTCATGATGCGGTCGATCTGGCAGTCCTTGCCGAAAACATCGGCGCCGACATTTTCAAGATGCAGACGCACCGGGATGTCGACGCCATCCCTGATGTCGCCGAAGACGACGGCGAGGTGCTGCATCGGATCCCACGGCAGGGAATAGGAGTGGCCCTTGGCCGGACCATAGGGCGTTTCGATGTCGAAGGAGCCGCCCTGCTCGATCAGCGTCTCCTTGCGCTGGCGATAGGCGATGAGGTCGGCGACAGACACCTGCTTCAGCCCATGCGTCTCGGCGAAACCCGCGACCTGCGGCCCGCGCATCACGCTGCCGTCGTCGTTGACGAGTTCGCAGATGACGCCGATCGGCGGCAGGCTTGCGAGCTTGCAAAGATCGACCGCGGCTTCCGTGTGACCGGAGCGCATGAGAACGCCGCCTTCCCGCGCTACCAGCGGGAAGATATGGCCGGGACGAACGAAGTCCGTCGGCCCGACATTGGGATTGGCCAGATTGCGCACGGTGAGGGTGCGGTCGTCGGCGGAGATGCCCGTCGTCGTGCCATGCTTGAAATCGACCGAAACGGTGAAGGCCGTCGTGTGGGCGGAATCGTTTTCGGCGACCATGGCGTTGAGGTTGAGGCGCTTGGCCTCCTCGCGCGGCATTGGCGTACAGACGATGCCGGAGGTGTGGCGCACGATGAAGGCCATCTTCTCGGGCGTGCAATGCACGGCAGCAACGATCAGATCGCCCTCGTTCTCGCGGCCGTCATCGTCGGTCACGACGACGATTTCGCCGGCCTCGAAGGCACGGATGGCGTCGACAACACGTTTCTGATCATAGGACATGGCGCTCTTCCCGAATTGCTTAAAGCCGGATTACTTCAGACGGCCGGTCTGGCCGCGGTCACGCAGGTAGTGATCGGCGATCGTGCAGGCAAGCATCGCCTCGCCGATCGGCACGGCGCGGATGCCGACGCAGGGATCGTGGCGACCCTTGGTGCGCACGTCGACCTCGTTACCGTCGCTATCGACCGAGCGCCGCTCGGTCAGGATCGACGAGGTCGGCTTGATGGCGAAACGCGCGATCACCGGTTCGCCGGTGGCGATGCCACCGAGAATACCGCCGGCGTGATTGGAGAGGAACACCGGCTTGCCGTCGGCGCCGATGCGCATCTCGTCGGCGTTTTCCTCGCCGGTGATTTCCGCCGCACCAAATCCGTTGCCGATCTCGACGCCCTTGACGGCGTTGATCGACATCAGGTTCGACGCGATGTCCTGGTCGAGCTTGGCATAGATGGGCGCGCCGATGCCGGCCGGCACGCCCTCGGCGACGACTTCGACCACAGCGCCGATCGAGGAGCCCGCCTTGCGGATGCCGTCGAGATACTCTTCCCAGACCGGAACGATCTCCGGATCGGGCGCGAAGAACGGGTTGTTGTTGACCTCGGCCCAGTCCCAGTTCGCCCGGTTGATCTTGTGCTTGCCGATCTGGACGAGCGCGCCGCGCACGACGAGACCCGGCACGACCCTGCGGGCAATGCCGCCGGCCGCCACGCGCGCGGCCGTCTCGCGCGCCGACGAGCGACCGCCGCCGCGATAGTCGCGAATGCCGTATTTGAGATCATAGGTGTAGTCGGCATGGCCCGGGCGATAGCGCTTGGAGATCTCGGAATAATCCTTCGAACGCTGGTCGGTGTTTTCAATCAGCATCGAGATCGGCGTGCCCGTCGAGATCATCGTCTCGCCGTCGTCGTCGAGCATGACGCCCGAGAGCACCTTGACGAGATCGTCCTCCCGGCGCTGCGTCACGAAACGCGACTGGCCGGGCTTGCGCTTGTCAAGCCAAGCCTGGAGTTCGGCGAGCGTGAAGCGGATGCCGGGCGGGCAGCCGTCGACGACGCAGCCAAGCGCCGGCCCATGGCTTTCGCCCCAGGTGGTGACGCGGAAGAGATGACCAAATGTGTTATGCGACATGAAGGCTACCGGACCTTGGACAAGCGACGGCGGTACGTTTCGTACCCGGATGCCCTCTCTTAGTTCAAAGCCGGTTAAGGGGAAAGACTTTTGCGCCGAGCAAGGCCGGCGACGTCACGATGCCAGGCGCAGGCCGCGCTCGGTGGCAAAGGCGAGAAACTTCTCCGAGCTCAAGGGCTTCGCGAAGGCATAACCCTGGAGCACGTCGCAGCCGAGGATGCCCAGCATTTCCGCATGCGCCATCGTCTCCACGCCTTCGGCAACGGTCTCGATGTTGAGCGACCGGGCAAGGTCGATGATCGAACGCACCAGCGCCTGCTCGCGGCGCGCGCTCAGAACCGGGATCACAAGCTGACGATCGATCTTCAGCCGTTTCGGCTTGATCTTCAAGAGGCTGACGATCGAGGTATGCCCGGTGCCGAAATCGTCGAGCTCTATATCGATCCCGAGCTTCTTGATGCCTTCGATGTTGGCGGCAACGATATCGTCGCTCTCGTCGAGGAAGATCGATTCCACCAGTTCGAAGCAGATCTGGCCAGGCGTAATGCTCAGGCCCTCGAGCGATGAGAGAAGATCGTCGTCCTGCAGCCGTTTGGCCGAAACGTTGACGGAGATCTTGGGGACGCGCACGCCGGCCGCTGCCCAGCGCATCTGGTCGGTCAGCGACTTTTCCAGAACCAGGCGGTCGAGCACCGCGGTCACGTTGAGCTCGTCGGCGATGCCAAGGAAACGGTCCGGCGTCAGGATGCCCTCGCGCGGGTGCCGCCAACGCACCAGCGCCTCGACACCGCAGAGCGAAAGCGTCGTCGCGTCGAATTGCGGCTGATACCAGGGCTCGAACTCGTCACGCTCGATCCCTTCAAGGATCTCGTCAGCGATGCGCTTGGCTGTCACCACCTCGGCCTGCAGCGTTTCGGTGAAGAACTGATAGCGGTTCCGGCCGGCCTCCTTGGCGCGATAGAGCGCGATGTCGGCATTGACCAGAAGCTTGCGTGCATCGAGGTCGGACCCGCGCCCGACTGCCACACCGATGCTGACGCCAAAGCGACAGGGGAAACCGTTGTAGTCCACGGGTTGCCGCATCGCGGCGATGATCCGGTCGCAGCGCGCCGCCAATGCCGCCTCTCCCTGCGCGCCCGTGACCGCCACCACGAACTCATCGCCGCCGATGCGGGCGATGATGTCGCCTTGCGGCGTGTTCGCCCTGAGGATTTCAGAGGCATGGACCAGCATGGCGTCGCCGGCGGCATGTCCCAAAGTGTCGTTGATCTGCTTGAACCGGTCGAGATCGATATGCAGGATTGCGATGCCGTCGCCATCACCGGCCCTGGTCAGGCGTTCGAGCGCCTTGTCGAGCATGCGCCGGTTGCCGAGCCCGGTCAGAGGGTCGTGCAGCGAATTGTGCTCGATGCGCACCCGCGCCTGCTCCAGCTCGGCGTTCTTGGCATCCGCCATCGCCTTGGCCGCTCGCAGTTGCTCGGTCATCAGCACGTCTTCGGTGACATCGAGCGCCATGCCGACGAGCTTGCGCGCGCCGTCCGGCGCCACATGGAGCTTGCCGACCGATCGAATGTGGCGAATGCCCCCGGCAGACAGCACCACGCGCGCCTGATGCACATAGGTTTCGTCCGCTGCTATGGCGCGGTTGACGGCCTCCAGGGCGGCCTTTCGATCATCGGCATGAAGGGCGGTGAGCCATATTTCCTCATTCGTGGCACCGTCTGTATAGACGATGCCGTAGAGCTGGTGCATGCGCTCGTCCCAATAGGCGACGTTTTTGTCGAGGTCCGCCTCCCACATGCCGCAACGATAGGAATCGAGCGCCAGGTCGAGGCGCCGCGACAGGAGCTCGAGGTCCTGCTCCCGTTCGTAGAGACCCTTCAGCGCCTGTTCGAGCTCGTGGTTCTGCTGGTCGACCTGCGCCTTGGCAGCGCTCAGCCGCTCGTTCTTCAAGACGTCGTCGCTGACATCCCAGCTGATGCCGGTCACCTTCGCACGGCCATCGGCGCCACGGTGGCTCGATCCGACATTGCGAATGTGGCGTACCGTTCCGTCAGACAGGACGACGCGATACTGCGACCGGTACTCCAGGCCATCGTCGAGGCTTCGGAACAGCGCATTGGCCGCGATGCCGATATCATCGGGATGCACGGTCGCGCGCCACTCGTCATAGGTCGGTTCATCCAGATGGACCTTAAGACCGTGCAGGTGGAACATCCGGTCATCCCAGGAGCGCTGCTGCGTTTCGACGTCGATTTCCCAGATGCCTATCTTCGAGGCGTCGAGCGCAAGGTTCAGGCGGTGCGACAAGGTCATCACCTCCCCTTCCCGCGCCTTCAGTTTGGCGATGTTGCGCTGACGCTCGTTGACGAGACCGCCGGTCAGAAGGATCGGGATGACGACGATGGCGACGGCTGCAACGATCGCCAGTTGAATGCCGTTGCTGTTTTCCGGGAGCTGCTCCCATCCACCGACCGGCATCGCCGCCAGTTCCCAGATGCCGCCCGCAAGCTCAAGCCGACGGGTGACCGGGGTTTCGCGGAACAAGGCGTCATCGCCGTAAAATGCGTCCTGGATCCGCTCCGGCTCGGAAACGTCCCGGATCGCAAGATGAACATCGACGTGGCGATGGTCCTTCGTCAGCTCTGGGGCCTCGCCCCCCGCCTCGAGCAGCCGCGCGGCCCGGTAAAGCGCCTTCTCGTCGATGATCGCCTCGACATAACCCCAGCGCTCCATGCGTCCCTGGATCTTCGAAAATACCGGCAGGAAAAGTTCGAAACCGCTGCGACCGCTCGGCAGACGGATCGGGCCGATCATCACAGGCCTGACCGTCGACGACGCCCGTTCGATGGCATGCCGCGTCGCGCCGAACCGGTTGAAGTCGCTGCCGACAAACCATTGCTGGCTCTCGCGCGGAAAGGCGATCCGCACCACCCCTGCGGGCGCCGCCGAGGCACGGGACATCTGCGGGTTCTGCAACAGAAGCTTCGTGGCCATGACGGTAAAATCATCGGCCGTCATGGCCGGGTGCACGCCAATGCTGTTGGCAAAACCATTCAGCGCCGCGATGTTGGTGTTTACTTCCGATTGCAGCCGATTGGCGATGAGGTTCAGCTCATTCTCGGCGTCGATCCTCAGGTCGTTCTGGAAGTTTTCCCGGTTCTGTCGCTCATAGATATGCCCGCCGGTAAAGACGACGAGGCCGGCGATTGCCGCCGGTATGAGCGATGGTTTCGCAAATCTGGCGGCCGCCCGAATGCGCTGGCACAGAACGTCGATGATCTTCAATCTTTTCCCCTCGATCCCCAACCAAAGGTAGCGATCGAGTCTTAAGATAGGCTTTCGTCACAATTCCTTGGAAAACCCCATAATTCATGGGGAAACTCTCCCGCGAACCCGTCGTCGGCGGTGCCCACCCGCTTGAAAAATACGGTATCGCCGTCCAGTCTTCCGCAGCCGGATGTACCGTCAAAAAGCGGGGCAACGCGGCCAAAAGCCAAATCGCAGGGCAATTTTTGCCACAATCGGGGATCAAGGGTGATGTCAACAAAGTTCGCAGAATCGTTGAAGAGGGCAATAAAGATGCGTTTTGTCATTGCCGCGCTGATGGCCACCGCAGGCCTGCTTTCGCCCCTGTCCGCCCTCGCCGAAAGCGCCGACGTGGAAGCTACCATTACGGGTGTCGACACGGACCGCCTCAGCCTCTCGCTTGACGACGGCAAGAACTACCAGGCCCCGGAAGAATTCAATTTCGAAGGCCTGAAGGCAGGCGTGAAAGTTCTCGTCTTCTACACGGAAGTCGACGGCAAGCGGGTCATCAACGACCTCGAAATCGTGCAGTAACGGCCAGCGGCCCGTCGATCGTCGCGCAGTTGCAAAAGCAGGACTGCGACCGACGTGTCCCGTCGAGGCGGCCTTAGCGACAGTGCTCAGATCCAGCCGATGGCGTTGCCGGCAATGCGCAGCAGGCGATCCTGCGGGATCGCTGCCGACGCGGCCTCCTCGGCCTCCATTTCCCCGAAAAGCTTGAAAAGCGCGCGGATGACGCCGCCATGGCTGACGCAAACCGTGGGTTTGGTCACGTCCTTCAACCAGGCGGCTATGCGCCAGGACAGGATTTCGTAGCTCTCCGCATCAGGACCCGGCGGGATGAAATCCCACTTCACTGCGCGCCTCTCGGCGATCCGCTGTGGCGCCGAGCGCTTGAGTTCGGGAAGCGTGTGCCCTTCCCAGTCGCCGAAGGACACTTCCTTCAGTCGATCGTCCGTGCGGTAGGCGGAGGGATCAAGGCCCATGGCCTGCCGGACGCGCTCCATGGTTTCGCGGGTGCGTCCGAGCGGGCTTGCGACGAAATCGAAGTGCACGGCGTCGGCGCCAAGGATTCCGGCGAGCGTTACGCCATTGCCGGTCGCCTGCTGGCGACCGAAGTCATTGAGCGGGATATCCTTCTGCCCCTGAAGCCGGCTTTCGGCATTCCAGTCGGTCTGTCCGTGACGGATCACATAGATCAGCACACCGTGTCTCCGGGCAAAAGGCTCCCGAAACCGCTTGGCGGCTCCGGTCAGTCCTTGATTACGGAGATATCCGGCGCGTCCACAGCCTTCATGCCAACGACATGGTAGCCGCTGTCGGCGTGGTGCACTTCACCGGTGACGGAGCGCGACAGGTCGGACAGCATGTAGAGCCCGACGTCGCCCACTTCCTCGATCGTGACGGTACGGCGCAGCGGCGCGTTATACTCGTTCCACTTGAGGATATAGCGGAAATCGCCGATGCCGGATGCAGCCAGCGTCTTGATCGGGCCGGCGGAAATCGCGTTGACGCGGATGTTCTTCGGGCCGAGGTCAACGGCGAGATACTTGACGCTGGCCTCGAGCGCAGCCTTGGCGACGCCCATGACGTTGTAGTTCGGCATCACCTTCTCGGCGCCGTAATAGGTCAGCGTCAGCATCGAGCCGCCATCGGTCATCAGCTTTTCGGCGCGACGGGCGACTGAGGTGAAGGAATAGACCGAGATCTGCATCGTCTTGGCGAAGTTCTCGGGCGAGGTGTCGACGTAGCGACCGGTCAGTTCGTCCTTGTCGGAAAAGCCGATGGCGTGCACGACGAAGTCGATCTTGCCCCACTTCTTTTCCAATGCGTCAAAGACGGCGTCGATCGTCGCTTCGTCGCTGACGTCGCAATGGCCGGCGAGGAAGCCGTCGATTTCCGCCAGCAGCGGCTCGACCCGCTTCTTCAGCGCGTCGCCCTGGTAGGTCAACGCAACTTCGCCGCCTTGCGCGTGGATGGCCTTGGCAATGCCCCATGCGATGGAACGGTTGTTTGCGACGCCCATGATGACGCCGCGCTTGCCCTTCATCAGACCGGATGCCTGAGCCATGGTAAAAGTCCCCAATACTATTCCAGCAACGGCCGGCGCCGGTGCCTTACAAATGTCAAAGACGCACCACCGGGTCGGGTGCGGCAAAATGTCGAGAATTGCCTATGGCATAGCCGCCGGGGTGGTTCAAGCGCGGCCGGGATCAGGAACTGTTAGTCCCCGTAATATTGCTTCAATGTGTCAGCGAACTGTCACAAACGGACTGTCACAGATACAAACCGTCACGCTGCGACCGCATGAGGTCGAGAATCTTGTCGTCGGGCGTGTCGGGCAGAACGAGCCGCAACTCGACCAGAAGATCGCCATGCGCGCCGTAGGTTCCTGGCAGCCCCCTGCCCTCGAGACGGATGACCCTGTCGGAACCGGACCAGGCAGGCACGGTCACGGTGACCGACCCCAACGGCGTTTCGATGACCTGTTCGCAACCGAGGACCGCGCCTTGCAGGTCGATCGGCAAGGTGGTCATGAGGTCGAGGCCCTGCGTGCGAAACGCACCGTCCTGGTTGACCCGGAGCGTTGCGACGACATCGCCGCGAGTCATGCCGGTGACGCGATAGCCCTGTTCGGCAAGGCGGATGGCCTGACCGTCGACCGCTCCCGGCGGAATCTGGACCTTGAGGACTTCGCCATCGGGAAGCTCCACCGACAGACGCTGGCGATTGATCATATCCTCTATGCTGACCGCCACGTCGATGGTCAGATCCGGCACCTTCTCGGCAGTCTTGGAGGCGCGTCCGCGGATGCGCCGGACGATCGCAGCTACAAGTTCGGCGGCCGGGGCGGCGGCACGCTGCATCAGTGGCGCCTCGGTCCTGGCCGCCGCTTCCGGCTGCAGCTCGACCGCCGGCTCCGGCTTGGCCTCGGCCGCCGGGGCGGCCTGGGCGGGACGCTCAGCATCCCTGGCCGGCTCCTTGGCCGCAGGCCTGGGCTGCGCCTTCGGCGCGGGCTTCGGTGCCGGGCGCTCGGCTTTCTTGCGCGCATCGGCGCCAAAGATCTGCGATGCGGCTTCCTCTGCGGTTTCGGCATCGACCGGCGGCTCCTCCTGAGCCGGACTGCGCCTCTTTGCCTTCATCGCCTCCATGCGGCGAAGCTCGGCCTCACGACGCGCATAATCGTAGCGGCTCCTGAGCTTCGGGTCGCGCAAGAGCTCGTAAGCCTTGCCCGCCTCGGCAAAGCGCTCGGCCGCGGTCGGATCGTCCTGGTTATGGTCCGGATGCACGGCCTTGGCGAGCGAGCGCCAAGCCGCCTTGATTTCGTCCGGCCCGGCATTGCGCCGGACACCGAGGATTGCATAGGGATCACGCATGGTTTCTACCATCTTCTCTGACCGGCGGCTTCTCCCTGATGCCCGCCTTATGCCCCAATTCAGGCGCCATAGTCGCCCGTCCACTGGCCAAATGATTGCGGGAACTTGCTAAATAGTGGTTAGCCGGAGCCGGGAAGGTGGCAGCCCAAGCGCCGCAATGGCCGATCATCCGCATCTTTAGACAATCGTGGTTAATCGCCGATTTCGGCGCGCCGGTTGGTCCGGGGGCTTATCAGGCGCGCGGGCCGAAGCTCGTCAGGTACCAGATGCCATCGCCGCCCTGGCAGGTGCTGCCGTTGAACTTGGCGATACCTTCGTAAGAATGACGCGTGGTGGTGAAGCGGCGGCACAGCATGCCGCTCGCGCGGTCTTCCTGGATGCTGCTGATCACGCCGGCACTGCCGGAGGTGGAATTGGCCCAGGGAATGGGATTGAGCGCGCCGGTTCCAAGATCAGCCGAGGTGACGGCATCGCGAACCATCACGGCATCCGAAAGACCTTCCGAAGTCTTGGCGACGGGAACGGTGCCGGTCGAGACCGTGCGATCGACACCACTGCCGAACAGATCGAAACCTGCACCCATGCAGCCCGAAAGCGCCAGGACCGGCAGGCAAATTGCCGCGCCACGCAGCAAGGCGAAGGAATACCCCTTCTTGGCATCGATCCACTTTGCTATGTCTTGCACGGCAATCCTGTCAGACTCGCTGGAGCCGCACGTTTCTCGACAAGGTCAACATACAGGCTCCGACATTTTCGATGCGGAAACACCGGTCGGGCTCATCCCGAAGTATTTCCGCGCCAGACATCACGGCATTGGAACGCAATATGGCGGCGAATGAGTTAACAAGCGGTGACTTCACCGAATCAAATGAGCCCTTTTCCCTGTTTGGCACATGGCTGAAGGACGCGGAAGGCAGCGAGATCAACGACCCGAATGCGGTGGCGCTCGCCACCGTGGACAGCGACGGGCTGCCCAATGTCCGCATGGTGCTCTTGAAGGGTTTCGACGAGCGCGGCTTCGTCTTCTACACGAATTTCGAAAGCCAGAAGGGTGAGGAGATCCTCGGCGCGCGCAAGGCGGCCATGTGCTTCCACTGGAAATCGCTGAGACGTCAGGTGCGCGTGCGCGGCCCGGTCGAGATCGTCACCGACGCGGAGGCCGACGAATATTTCAAGAGCCGGCCGCGGGGCAGCCGCATCGGCGCCTGGGCTTCCAAGCAGTCGCGACCACTCGAAGGCCGCTTTGCGCTTGAGAAGGCCGTTGCCGAATACACGGCGCGCCATGCGCTGGGCGAAATCCCGCGGCCGAGCCACTGGTCCGGCTTCCGCATCCGCCCGACCTCGATCGAATTCTGGCACGACCGGCCCTTCCGCCTGCACGACCGCATGGAATTCCGTCGGGAAACGCCGGAAGGCGGCTGGGAAAAGGTGCGCATGTACCCTTGAGGGCCGAAGCCGCTCCGTCATTCCCGATCGCCGGCGACGTTGACGCGTTTCGCCGGCCGGCGGACCCAAGTGGATTAATCAATCGCCCGCCCCTCCGTTTGGCCATGCGTGCTCCTGCAAGATGATCGACGTTCGCAACGCGACCCTGGACGACATTGCCGACTGCCACCGCTGCCTGGACACGGTCGCACGCGAAGGCCGATGGCTTTCACGCCTGGCCGCCCCGCCGCTCGATCGCTTTGCCGACTACATGGCCGAACTGCACCGCGCCGGAGCGCCGCAAATCGTTGCGTGCGACGGCGAGGTTGTCGGCTGGTGCGACGTCAGGCTCGACCCGTCTCCGACACGCGCCCATGTCGGAACGCTGGGCATGGGACTGCTTGAGCCGTACCGCGGCCAGGGGATTGGTCGCCGCCTGTTGAAACTGGCGATGGAACAGGCGCGCGAACGGGGCCTCGAACGCATCGAGCTGACGGTCCTTGATGGCAACGTCGCTGCTGAGGCGCTCTATCGGCGACCTGGCTTTCTGGTCGAGGGCCGGCGCATCCGCGACTGGAAACACGACGGCATGTATCAGGACAGCATCCTGATGGCATTTGTTTTCGCTGCCAGCTGAACGACCTGCAAACGCCACAGCGGACTGTCTGAAATAACGCAGTTCCGGACGAGCGCCTCTAACCCGATGCCAGCCGGAACGGAATGCCGGAAGCCAGCGCCGAGGCATAACGGGCGCGCTGGAAATGGCCGTTCAACGATATGCGCGGCAGCGCATGGAGTCCCACCCCTTTCCCAGAAAGCGTCCCTGGCTGGGTTGTCACCGCCAGGGTGAACCCGAGATTGGCAACGAGATGATGATCGCGTGGCGATACGGCCGCCGCATCGCCATAAGGATAGGCAAAGGTCCGGGGTCGCTTGCCGGCAATCGCCTCGACGCGGCGGGCCGACAGGTCGATTTCCCGACGGGCCTCGTGCGCGCCGAGACGGGCGACCGCCCGATGGCTGATCGTGTGGGCGCCGAGACTGGCAAGCGGGCTGCCGGCCAGGCGACGGAGCCCGGCCTCGTCGAGCGTCAGCCGCTCGGCAATCGCGGTCGGGGCAATGCCATATCGCAGCGCCGCGGCATTGAGTTTCGCCACGGCTGCGGCTTCATCGCCGCCGTGAACGAAGGCTGCCACCCGGTTGAACACCTGCTGCTTTTCGCTCGTGGTCCGCGCGCGCAGCGTTTCTTCGCCGGCACCGAAATCGAAGCGCAGCGTGTCGCCGGCCGAAAGCAGATCGGCAAGCGTCTCCCACCAGAGCGTGTGCGTACGATCGACGAAGCCGCCGCTGACGAAGACGGTAAAGGGCGCCCGGTGGCGCTCGAAGACGGGCAACGCATGATCGAGGTTGTTCCTGTAGCCGTCGTCGAGTGTAAAGCAGGCCAGGCGCCCGGCGCCCTCCGCAAGGGCGTGCGGCAAATCTTCGAGGGCCACGAAACGGTAGCCGTCGCGTTTCAGCGCCGTCAACGCCGCGTCGAGGAACTCGGGCGTGACCTCCAGATGCGCGTTCGGGTCGAAGGCGCGGTCGAGCTTTGGCCGGACATGATGCAGCGTGAAGATCGCGCCAGCCCCCCTTGCGCCCGCCATCATTCCGGCGCGGCTCAATCCGCTGGCGAGTTCCAGTCCGGTGGCGATCGCGGCTCGGCGGACGATGCTCCTGATCGTGCTGTTGATGTTCGCCCCCATGTTTCGCGCGGCTGAAAGGCCCGAAGGTTAACGAAGAGGGCGTTAATCCTTGTTGAACGTAGGGCCGTTCATCGAGCATTTACCACACACCGCAAAACAGGCTAGGACTGACACAGTCCGCCCTAAAGTTGCAGCAAAGACACGGATCTTGTCACAAAACGAAACAGCCTTGCGCCCGGTGGACGGCGCTTTTCGACGGGGATCGACATGAACATTCTGCGCTGCCTCCTGCTGGCGACCTTTGCACTGGCGCTTGGGACCGCGACCGCCCTTGCCGGCAGCGCTTCGGTGGTCCTCGATGCGCGCACCGGCAAGGTCCTGTCGGCCGAGAACCCCGACGTCCTCAACCATCCCGCATCGCTCACCAAGATGATGACCGTCTACATGGCTTTCGAAGCGCTGAAGCGCGGAGAGCTGTCCTGGGACAGCAAGATCAAGGTTTCGAAGGCAGCGGCGGCCAAGCCGCCGATGCGCCTCGGCCTGAAGACGGGCATGACGATCACGGTTCGCGAGGCGGTGCTCGGCATGATCGTGCGCTCCGGCAACGATGCGGCGGCGGCGATGGCCGAAAAGCTTGGCGGCACGGAGACGAACTTCGCGCGGATGATGACCGCCAAGGCGCGGCAGCTCGGCATGAGCAAGACCGTTTTCATCAACGCCTCCGGTCTGCCCGCCAGCAGGCAGGTGACGACGGCGCGCGAGATGTCGACGCTGGCGGTGGCGCTGATGCGCGACTTCCCGAGGGAATACCGGCTGTTTGCGACCGAGAGCTTCAACTTCCGTGGCCGCAAGGTGCGCGGCCACAACAACCTGATGTACCGCTACGAAGGCATGGACGGCATCAAGACCGGCTATACCAATGCGTCGGGCTTCAACCTCGTCAGCGCCGTCAAGGACGGCAATCGCCGGGTCGTCGGCGTCGTGCTCGGTGGCAAGACGGCCCGCAGCCGCGACGCCAAGATGGCCGCCCTGCTCGACCGACACGTCGGCAAGGCGGCAAAGGGCGGGCGCCAGCTGGTTGCCTCCACCCGCAGCAGCAAGACGGCCGAGGCCCCGGTCGAAGTGGCATCGGCCGCGACGTCGGATGTCCCGATGCCCTATTCCGCTCCGCAGCGGTCAAAGCAGGATTCCGTGGCGGCGCTGATTGCCGTGACAGCCACGACCGCGATCCCGGCCGAACGCCCCACCGAAGTGGCTGAGATCGAAACGACGGCCGAGGTTCCGGCCAAGGGCGGCGGCTGGCAGATCCAGATTTCGGCCGCACCGTCGGCCGAAGCCGCCCATATGCTTCTCGCCCAGGCCCGCTCCGAGGCCGGCGCGCCCTTGGCCGGGGCGACGCCCTACACCGAAGCCGTCGGCAAGGGCGCCAAGGCGATCTACCGTGCCCGCTTCGTCGGCTTTTCGAGCCGCGAAGCGGCAGCGGCGGCCTGTAATGCGCTCAAGCAGCGATCCTATGATTGCATGATGCTGCCATCGCGCGGTTGATTGGCGGTCGGCCCAAGAGCCTTCGTCACCCTTGCGCGACGGCTTTACGGAAGCGGTTGGCGAGCCACCAGTCGCACTGCTCTTGGCTATAGCCAAGCAGCAGCCCCTCCGCGCGCTCGTCTTCAGCCGTCCACGGGCGCCAGTTGTAGAAGAGCAGGTGGCAGCGTTGCCGGAACCGGTCGAAACGCCACTCTTCTCCCGGCAGCGCATAGGTGCGGTAGAGTACCCTTTGCTCCTTCTCGCCACCGGTCGTTGTCGGGCACATCCGCGAAAACTCGAACGTGTCCGCAAGCAAAGTTCCCGCAGCAACGTGCGGCGCGAATAGCCCTTGCGTTTCGGCAAGCCAGGTCGCTTCCGGGTCGTCGGAAAAATGTGCAAAGGGCTTGCGCCCTTCGAGCATCAGCGGAAGCTCATACCCGGTGTGCACCAGGTAGGGCACGGTATCGAGCGCATGCGGCCGTCGAAGCTCAGCCTTCTCGCCCGTATCCGGCAAGGCAAGCCCGAGGGCGGAGGCCAGCAGCGTCAGGTCGTTCTGATCCAGACGGTAGTAGGCATGCTCCTGGAAAACGCCGCCCCGCAGATCCAACGCCCGCGCAATCGCGCCGGCATCGGCATCAAACCTGAGTTCGTGCCTCGGCGTGGCGGTCTCCGGCGACAGAAAGGAGAGCTTGAAGACCGCCATTTGATCCTACGCCTGCGTGCCGCCAACGGTAATCTGGTCCATGCGCAGATGCGGCTGGCCGACGCCGACAGGCACCCACTGGCCGGCCTTGCCGCAATTGCCGATGCCGGTATCGAGCTTGGTGTCGTTGCCGACCATCGTCACCCGCTTCATCGCATCCGGGCCGTTGCCGATCAGCATGGCGCCCTTGACCGGCGCGCCGATCTTGCCGTTCTCGATCAGGTAGGCCTCGGTGCAGCCGAAGACGAATTTGCCCGAGGTGATGTCGACCTGGCCGCCGCCGAAGGAAACGGCATAGATACCCTTCTTCACCGAGGCGATGATTTCCTCCGGCGTCCTGTCGCCCGACAGCATGTAGGTGTTGGTCATGCGCGGCATCGGCACATGGGCATAACCCTGGCGGCGGCCGTTGCCGGTCGGCTGCATGCCCATCAGGCGGGCGTTCTGCCGGTCCTGCATGTAGCCGACGAGCTTGCCGTCCTCGATCAGCACGTTGTAGCCGGACGGCGTGCCCTCGTCGTCGATCGAGATCGAACCGCGGCGCGCCTCGATGGTGCCGTCGTCGACGACGGTCACGCCCTTGGCGGCCACCTGCTCGCCCAGAAGCCCGGCGAAAGCCGACGTTTTCTTGCGGTTGAAGTCGCCTTCCAGCCCGTGACCGACGGCTTCATGCAGCATGACGCCCGGCCAACCGGACGCCAATACGATATCCATGGTGCCCGCCGGCGCATCGATCGCTTCGAGATTGACCAGCGCCTGGCGCAGCGCCTCGTCGGCACCCAGCTTCCAGTTTTCCTCGGTGACGAATTCGCCGAAGCCACGGCGGCCGCCGGTGCCGAAGGAGCCGCTCTCCTGCCGGTCGCCATCGCCGGTGACGACGGAGATGTTGATGCGGGTCATCGGACGGACGTCGTGCACGCGATGGCCGTCGGCGCGCAGGATATCGACCACCTGCCAGCTGGCCGCGATCGATGCCGTGACCTGTCGGACCTTCGGGTCCTTGGCGCGCAGATAGGCGTCGATTTCCTGGAGAAGCGCAACCTTGGCCTCGAAGCTCGGCTCGCCGATCGGATTCTCGTCGCCGTAGAGCTTCTTGTTGGTGCGCTGCGGGGCCGCGGCGTAGGAGCCGGCATAACCGCGGGTAACCTGCGCCACCGCATCGGAAGCGCGGCCGAGCGCCGACAGGGACAGCTCGCCCGAATGGGCATATCCGACCGCCTCGCCGGCCACGGCGCGAAGGCCGAAACCCTGATCGGTGTTGAAGCTGCCGCCCTTCAAGCGGCCGTTGTCGAAGGACAGCACCTCGGCCTGGGCGTGTTCGAGGAACAGTTCGCCGTCGTCGGCGCCGGCGAGCGTCTCCGAGAGAACCTTGCGGATCGTTGCCTCGTCGGCATCGAAGAGGCTCATCAGATCGGTGTTCATGGCAGTGCGCTCCCGCATCGAGATATCTATTGCCTCCATTTAGGAAGGCGGCGGGTCCAAGCCAAGGAAAATATCACGTCAGCGACGCGTTCCAGCCTTCGAGGCGCTCCACCCGCTCGACGCCGGCAAAGCGGGCGACGCGCTCCAGTTCGGCATCGATCCGCTCCAGGCGGCCGGCCGAAGCCCGGACACCCTTTTCAAGCCAGAGCCGGCGGACATCGAGACTGCCGCGCTTGCGGTCCGCCTTCATGTCGATCCGTCCGATCAGCCGGTCGCCTTCGATCAGCGGGAAGACATAGTAGCCGTATTCGCGCTTGGGCTCGGGCACGAAGATTTCGATGCGATAGTAAAACCCGAACAGCCGCTCCGTGCGATTGCGGTCGCGTAGGAGCGGATCGAAGGGGCTGAGCACACGCACCCGGCCCGGCGGCTCGGGGATGTCGCCAAGGGTTTGCGGAAATCCGGCAAAGGCAAAAGCCACACGGGGTCGACCGCCATCGATGGCGTCGATCTGCACTTCGACAAGCTCGTCGCGATGCTCGCTCACCCAGGTCTTGGCCTCCTCGGGAGAGACCAGGTCCCAGAAGGCGGCAATCTCGCCATGGGTCGCAAAGCCCAGTCGATCGAGGGCGCTGCGGCAGGCCCAGTCGATGAATTCCGGATGGCTGACGTCGCCCTCGTGGTGATGCGAGGGGATCACCCGTTCGGTGAGGTCGTAGACCTTCTGGAAGTTTTCACGCCGGGCAATTGCCAGCTTGCCGGTTCGCCACAGCACTTCGAGCGCCGTTTTCGAGGGATGCCAGTTCCACCAGCCGCCGGACTGATGCTCGGCTTCCTTCAGATCGCGGGCCAGCACCGGACCGCCCTCGGCAATGCGCTGATAGGTATCAACGCACCCCTTTTCGAAGCCTTCGCCACGCCACGCCTTCCAGCGCTCGACGATTGTTTCGCCTTCCCACTTGAAGCGGTGCTTCCAGTAACGGAAGAAGCTGCTCGGAATGATCGAGGCGTCGTGGGTCCAGTGTTCGAACAGGTCGCGGTCGTCTTCGAGAAGCGCTGTCAGGTGCTCGCGGCGATAGGTCTGGTTGCGGGAAAACAGGATCTGGTGGTGCGCACGCTCGACCGTGGCGATGCTGTCGACCTGCACGAAGCCGATGTCGTGGATCAGCTTCAGGAGACCATCCTTGCCGAGCGCGCGGTTGGGCGCACCGGAAAGGCCCTGCTTGGCGAGGAAGATGCGACGGGCGTCGCTGTTGGAAAGGCGAATCGTCATGACGACAAGAGTAGGCTTTTATTCCCATAATTCAAATGCGGCATCGATCCGCCGGCCGCATTGCCCTTTTCGTCGGAGATGGCCTATAGAGCAACGCGAAAACAGCGCGAGCCGAGGACAACGAGGGACGGGATGGACATCCGCTTTACCGAATGCGCCGTCCGCTTCGGCGAACGGGTGGCGTTGCATCCGCTGACGCTGACGCTCAGCGAAAGGCGCATCGGCATCGTCGGCCTCAACGGTTCCGGCAAGACCACCTTCGCCCGGCTGATCAACGGCCTGGTCAAACCCACCTCGGGTCGCGTCACGGTCAATGGCCTGAACACAGTCGAAGACGATCGTGCCGTATTGTCGGAGGCCGGGTTCATCTTCCAGAACCCGCAGCACCAGCTGATCATGCCCATCGTTGCCGAGGACATCGCCTTCGGCCTGAAGAACCGCGGCCATTCGCGCGAAGACATCGACCGCCGCATGCAGGCAGCACTCGCGCGCTTCGGCATCGAACATCTTGCAAAGCGCCGTGTGCACGAGCTTTCGGGCGGCGAGACCCAGCTCGTCGCCATGGCGAGCGTTGTCGTTACCGATCCGAAGATCCTCATCCTCGACGAGCCGACCAACCAGCTCGACCTCAGGAACCGGCGACGCGTCGCCGATACGATCGACGGCCTGCCGGAAGATACGGTCTTGATCACTCATGACCTCGCCCTTGTCGAGAATGTCGACAGGCTGCTGCTCTTCCACGAAGGCCGGCTTGCTGCTGACGGCAATCCGGGCGATACGATCCGCCGCTACCATGAGATCGCCGGATGCTGACGAGCCTCTATGTCGAAGGCAATAGCCTGCTGCACCGTTGGCCGGTGCGCGCAAAGCTGATCGCGCTCGTGACGCTCAGCATCGGGCTTTTTCTCAGCGCCTCGCCCGCGGTCCAGGCCATCGCCTTCGTCGTTGCCGCCGGCCTCTACCTCTCCGTCGGTCTTCCCCTCAGAGACGCGCTGAAACGTGTGGGTTTCGTCTTTCTGACGATCTTCTTCCTCGCCGCCGTCAACCTTTTCCTGCTGCCCGCAGCCGACGTGGCCACGCTCACCTTGCGGCTGATGGCCCTGGTGCTGTTTGCAGCGGCCGTCACGGCGACGACGACGATCAGCGCCTTCATGGACGAGATCACGATTCTTCTAGGCCCGCTCGAACGCCTCGGCTGGCTGCGGGCCGCCGATGTCAGCCTTGCCCTCGGGCTGGTGCTGCGCTTCGTTCCCGATATCTTTCAGCGCTACCAGGCGATCCGCGAGGCGCACCGCGCCAGGGGGCTGCCGGTCCGGCCGTTGACGATCATCGGCCCGCTGATCATCCTGACGCTCAAGGACGCCGATACGATTGCGGCCGCGATTGACGCGCGCGGGTTTCGCCGCCAATAAATGCAAAAAGCCTAATACACAGGGAACCGGATTTTCATGAACACCAGAGACCTCGTCCTCATTGCCCTCTTTGCCGCGATCGTTGTCGTGCTCGGCCTCATCCCGCCGATCACCCTTGGCTTCATCCCCGTGCCGATCACCGCGCAATCGATGGGCGTGATGCTTGCCGGCTGCATTCTCGGCGCCAGGCGCGGCGCGCTCGCCTTCCTTCTGTTCCTGCTTTTGGTCGCAATCGGCCTGCCGGTGCTTTCGGGCGGTCGCGGCGGCCTCGCCGTGTTTGCCGGCCCGTCCGGCGGCTTCATCATCGGCTGGGTCGTCGCCACCTTCGTGACCGGCCTGATCGCCGAGCGCAACGTGCGCGAGGGCCAGGCCGAGACGCGCCAGTTCATCGGTTTCTTCCTCGCCTCCGTCCTTGGCGGCATCGTTGTGCTCTATGCGATCGGCATGCCCTGGGTTTCCGCGGTCACCGGCACGCCGCTGACGGCCGTTGCCGCCGGATCGCTCGCCTTCATCCCGGGCGACCTCTTGAAGGCAGCGATTGCGACGCTTGCCGCGCGCGCCGTCTATGCCGGCTATCCGCTGCTGCCGGCCCGCGCCTGAACCGATGCCGTTTGCCGCCGCGATCCATCGCCACGCGAACGCCCACCCGCATGCCCCGGCCTTCCGCATGGAAGGCCGGGTTTTCACTTTCGGCGAATTGCGGCGTATTGCCGGTCAGCTTGTCGCCGTTTTCAGCACCCTCATCGCCGGCAGCGAGCCCCGCAGCGTGCTCGACAACCGCGTGCGCCTCGTCGCCTTGGAGATCGGCAATCATCCGCTGTTTGCCGCAGCCTTCCTCGCCGCCACGAGCCACGGCCACTGCGTCGCACTGATCGACCCGCACCTGCCGGCCCCGACCCGTCAGGCGATGCACGCGCTTCTGTCTCCCGACCTCGTCATCGCTGCCGATGGCGACCACCTGTGCGTCGAGGCGCTTGCAAGCGGCAGCACGCAGCGCTTCACGGAAACCGACGACGGGGCGAAGGAAGCGCCGCTCGCGATCGGAGACGACGCCGAACCGTTCCTGATCGTCTTCACCTCAGGCACCACAGGCACCCCCAAAGCAATCGTGCGCGATCGAGGCTCGTGGCGAGCGAGCCTTGCCACCGGCCAGGATTTCTTCGGGATCGGCAGCAGGACGAGGACTTTCGCCCCCGGTCCGCTGGCGCACGGGCTGACGCTCTATGCGCTCGCCGAAACCCTCGTGGCCGGTGCCGAATTCATCGGCACGGCCCATTTCGACGCGGCGCGGGCGCTGGCGACCATAGAAGCGGCGGCAGTGCAGCGCCTGGTGCTGGTGCCGACCATGCTGCGGCGGCTCTGTGCTGCGGCCGTCGGCAGCCCGCAAAGACCCGTGACGCACATCACGGTTGCCGGCGCCAAACTGACGTCGGGCGACCGCGCCGGCGCAGCTCTTGCCTTCCCTGGAGCGCGGGTGCTTGAATATTACGGCGCATCCGAACTCGGGTTCATCAGCGTGGCCACGGCGGACGACATGACCTCGGCGACCGCCGTCGGTCGCGCCTTTCCTGGTGTGAGGCTACACATCCTCGACAAGGTGGCACGAGAACTGCCGGCAGGCGAGACCGGAACGATCTTCGTCGACAGCGCTCTGATCTCAGACGGTTATGTCGGCCAAAGCGACGGCGCCGGGTTTCATCGCCAGGGTCCGCTTGCGACCGTCGGCGATCTCGGCTTTCTCGACAATGGCGGTACGTTGCATCTGCTCGGCCGGGCGGGCGGCATGGTGCTGTCGGGCGGCAACAACATCTACCCCCAGGAGGTGGAAGCGACGCTGACGGCTCTGCCGGGCGTGCACGCGGCACTCGTCCTCGGTCTCGACCATCCGGATCTCGGCAGCGAGCTCGTCGCCGTCATCGAACCGGAGGGCCAAGACTTTGACCGCGCGGCGTTTGACCGCCATCTTGCCGCCCACCTGCCCCGCTACAAACATCCGCGTCGCCTCTGGCTTTGCCGGAAGATGCCGATGACACGTTCGGGCAAGGTGGCGGCCGGCACACTCAGACAATGGATCGCAGACCGCAACGATGACCTTGAACCCATCGACTGACCCCGCGCGCATACCGGTGATCATCGCCGCGCTCCGAACGCCGATCGGGCGCGTCAACGGCTCGCTGCGCGACATCGAGCCGTCGCAGCTTGCCGCATCGCTGATGGCCCGCATCCTGAGGGATGTCGGGATAGCGGCGACCGAGATCGACGACGTCATTCTCGGCAATGCCGCCAACAGCGCCGGAAACCTGGCGCGGCTCGCAGCGCTCGAGGCGGGCTTGCCGGTCTCGACCCCGGGTGTGACTGTCGACCGCCAATGCGGCTCCGGCCTCGAGGCAATCACGCTTGCCGCGCGCATGATCCAGGCCGGTGCCGGTCGCTTCTACCTCGCCGGCGGCACCGAGAGCGCCAGTCGGGCGCATATCCGCTTGCGGCCGCCGCTTGAGCGCGGGGGCGAGCTTGCTCCAGTTAAGCGCGCCCGCATGGCGCCCGACGAGATCGGTGATCCGGACATGGGGGTCGCAGCAGAGAACGTGGCGGCCGAGTGTGGCATTTCCCGCGAACGCCAGGACGCCTTCGCACTTCGAAGCCACCGACGCGCCGTTGAAGCCGATGCGGCGGGAAGGTTCGCCCGCGAGATCGTCCCGATCGAGACGGCAGCGGGTCCTGTGTCGCGCGACGAATGCCCCCGGCCCAATGCCTCGATCGAAACACTCCAGCGGTTGAAACCGGCCTTCGTCGAGGGCGGAACGGTGACGGCCGGCAACGCCTGCCCGATCAACGACGGCGCGGCCGTGGTGCTGGTGACGAGCCTCGCCGAGGCGCAGCGGCTCGGCGTTCCCTTCGCGCTCGAATTCGTCGATGCGGCAACGGCCGGCGTGCACCCTGAGCTGCTCGGTCTCGGACCGGTTCCGGCGATGCGCAAGCTGAAGGCGCGGCAGCCCGCGCTCAATCCCGCCGACGTCGACTTCGTCGAGTTCAACGAGGCCTTTGCCTCGCAGGTGCTCGGCAGTCTCGACCAGATGGAAATTGGATCCGAGAGGGTCAATCTGGATGGCGGCGCCATCGCGCTTGGGCACCCTTACGGCGCCTCAGGCGCGATCCTCACAGTCCGGCTTTTCTCGCAGATGCAGAAGACACCCTCAGGCACCGAAGGGCTGGCGATGATGGGCGTCGGTGGCGGCATGGGTATCGTCGCGCTGTTTCGCGTCGTTTGAGATTCTTGATTACACCGAATAGGCCGCCAGCCATTCGCGCGTCGCTGAAGGCAGCGGCAGCGGCGTGTGCCGCTGCGGATCGACTGCCACCCAGACGACTTCCACCTCCGCTGCAAGCTGGCCGCGCGCCTCCACCTTGACGGCAAAGCTGACCGAGCTGCCGCCGACCTTCGCCACGTTGACCGTGAAGCGGGCCGGCTCGTCGTAGCGGAGCCCCCGATGGTAGACGCAGGCCGAGCGACGCACGAGATAACTCGGCTCGTTGATCACGTGGGGACGGTGACGCCACAGGCTGGAAAGAGCGGCTTCGGCATGGGCATAATAGGCGGCATTGTGCATGTGGCCGTGCATGTCTATATCGCGAAACGGAATGCGGATTTCCGTGACGTTCTCCAGCTCCCTGCCGTCCATGCGAGGCTCCCTGACGATGCGCTCCACCCTCGTTAGCCAGTTCGGCGATCCCCGGCAAGTGATTGCGCTCGTCGATGCGGAACGTCGTGCGCCACAGGCAGGCGAAGTCGAAGTCGCCCTGGCGCTGGCAGCCGTCAATCCATCCGATCTCATTCCCGTAACAGGCGCTTACAGCGCCCGCACCACCCTTCCCTTCGTGCCGGGTTTCGAAGGTTTCGGCACGGTGACGCGCATCGGCGCCGGGGTCACATCCCTCAAGGTCGGCGACCGGGTGATACCGATCGGGGCGAGTGGCCTATGGCAGGAATATGTGCTGCGTCCGGCCGAATGGTGTTTCCGGCTCCCCGACGATATCGACCCGAACGACGCCGCGACCGCCTACGTCAATCCGCTGACGGCGCTGCAGCTGGTCGAAGCTCTGCGCACCCATTTCGGATCGCTGGCGGAGCGCCGCATCGGCGTTACCGCAGCCGGATCGGCCATTGGCGGCATGCTGATGAAGCTGCTTGCCGGCGAAGGGGCGGACATCACCGGTATCGTGCGCAGTCGTCGTAGCGCCGACCGCCTTGCCCTGGAGGTTCCCGGTCGGGTCGTGCTTGGCGATGAGGGGCAGACGCCGAGACTTCGCCTCGACGCCATTATCGACGCGGTCGGCGGGCCTTTTGCTGGCGACCTGATCCTGCGCGCCCTCGAACCCGGCGGCGCCTTCATCCAGTACGGAGCGCTGAGCGGCGTTCCCGTCCCGCAGGCCGCGATCCAGGCGCGGCCGGATATCCGCTTCTCGTTTCTGTGGCTGCGCACATGGGTGCATTCGGCCGGCCGACCCGCGATCGAAGCGGCCTTCGCAAGGAGTTTCGAAGGCCTGCGATCCGGTCTCTTTTCCAGCCGCATCGCCGAAATCTACCCGCTGAGCCGGCTCGACACGGCGCTCGCGCATCAGGCCGATCCCGGTCGTGACGGCAAGCTGCTTCTCGATCCGCGCTGTTGAAAATCGTGCCATTTCAGTGCCACGCCATGGACCTTGCCAGGGGAGAGCACTAGGTTTGCGCCATGACCACGTTCCTCTATGAAAATCCGGTCTTTCTGGAACACGAGGTTCCGGAAGGCCATCCCGAGCGGCCGGACCGGCTGAAGGCGCTGAACCTCGCGCTCGAACATCCGAACTTCGCCGATCTCAAGCGGATCGAGGCGAAAAAGGCGAGCGAAGACCTCGTGCTGCTTGCGCATCCGGAAGAGCACCTGCGCGACGTCAAGCGCGCCATCCCCGAGGAGGGCCTCAACCACGTCGAGGCCGACACCTATACGAGCCCCCTCAGCCTCGATGCCGCGCTGACGGGCATTGGCGGAGCGGCGGCCGCGGTCGACGCGGTCTTTTCCGGCGAGGCCGACAATGCGTTCGTCGCGGCGCGCCCGCCCGGTCACCATGCCGAAAAGAGCAAGGCGATGGGCTTCTGCCTGTTCAACACCGTGGCGATCGCCGCCCGGTATGCGCAGAAGGCCTATGGCGCCGAGCGCGTCGCGATCGTCGACTGGGACGTGCACCACGGCAACGGCACGCAGGACATTTTCTGGGACGACCCGTCGGTGCTGTTCTGCTCGACGCACCAGATGCCGCTCTACCCCGGCACCGGCGCCAAGGACGAAACGGGCATCAAGGGCAACATCGTCAACGCGCCCTTGTCGGCGAACATGGGCAGCGAGCACTTCCGTGAGGCATTTCGATCCCGGGTTCTTAGCGCGCTCAGCAATTTCCGGCCGGACTTCATCCTGATCTCCGCCGGCTTCGACGCGCACTACCGCGATCCGCTCGCGCAGATCAATCTTGTCGCCGAGGACTTCGACTGGGCGACCGGGCGACTGCACGAGATCGCCGATCGCAGCGCCGGCAATCGCATGGTCAGCCTGCTCGAAGGCGGCTATGACCTTCAGGGGCTGGCCGAATCGGCCGGGCTGCACATCTTGAGACTGATGAGAGGGTAGACATGAACACCACCACGCAACCGGACGTTTCCGCCCTCTCCTTCGAGCAGGCCGTCGAAGAGCTGGAGCGGATCGTGTCGGCGCTGGAGCGCGGCGACGTCGCCCTGGACAAGTCGATCGAGATCTACGAGCGCGGCGAAGCGCTGAAGAAGCACTGCGAGGCGCTGTTGAAGGCGGCCGAGGACCGCATCGAAAAGATCCGGCTCGACCGCGCCGGCAAGCCGCAGGGCGTGGAGCCGCTCGACGCCGACTGAGCAGGTCCTCCCGTGGGATTGATCGCTCGGCGGAAACGCTGCGTATCTGAGTGGTCCCTAGCCGCCTGAGAACACAGGCGCTAGCTATTGATATGACAGCAAAAACGGGAGCACGCGCATGTCCTTCTTCCCAGGCCCCGATCCGCTTGCCGGCGACAAACCCGCCTGTGACGCCATCGAACATCTGATCGTTCCGCGCACCAGCGACATCGGCGGACTGCAGGTGCGCCGCGCCCTGCCGACGGCGAAACGGCGCCTGGTCGGCCCCTTCATCTTCTTCGATCGCATGGGCCCGGCGCTGTTGCGCGCCGGCGAGGCGATCGACGTGCGTCCGCACCCGCATATCGGGCTCTCGACCGTCACCTATCTGTTCGACGGCGAGATCAAGCATCGCGACAGCCTCGGCACCGAAATGGTCATCCGTCCCGGCGACGTGAACCTGATGACCGCCGGTCGCGGCATCGTGCATTCCGAACGTTCGCCCGAAAACCAGCGTGGCCACGACCGATCGATCTCGGGACTGCAGACCTGGCTGGCGCTGCCCGACCACAAGGAAGAAATCGACCCGATCTTCAGCCACACCGAAGAGCGCATGCTGCCGCATATGAGCGACGACGGCATCAAGGCGCGTGTGGTGATCGGCAATTTCGAGGGCGCGAAGTCGCCAGTCTCGGTCTTCACCGATACCATTTATGTCGATCTTGCCATCGCTCCCGGCAAGAGCGCCCCTTTTGCGGCGCAGTGGGAAGAGCGCGCGCTCTATATTCTCTCAGGCGAAGCGATCATTGCCGGCGACCATTTCGCCGACAACCAGTTGCTCGTCTTCCGGGCCGGCGACGAGATCACCGTGACGGCGGGGCCGCAGGGCTGTCATGTGATGCTCTTCGGTGGGGCAGCACTCGGGTCTGCCCGCCACATCTGGTGGAACTTCGTTTCCTCCTCGAAGGAACGCATCGACAAGGCGAAGGACGAGTGGCGCACCGGCCGCTTCGACATCGTGCCCGGCGACGAGGAAGAGTTCGTTCCGCTGCCCGAAGGGTAATTCGACCTGAAGTGGAACAGATTGCCCCGGGAAAACCGCGCAACATTGCCTCAGGGCGCTTGAATCGATTTCGATTCACAGAATCATGCGCTAGTCTCTTGGTCTATGACGCAGGAATGCCTAGTTTTGCATTCAGCAACGATTGCGTCTAAAGAGCCGCTTCGACGGTACCCACCAACTATCGCGCGCCCGATTTTGCGGCGCGCATGAGGCATGCAGCGTGACACAACTGCCAACCAATCCGATGCCGGCTACGCCCTTGCTCGACAAGGTGACCTATCCCGACGACCTGAAACGGGTCGACGACAAGGATCTGCCGCAGCTTGCAGGAGAAGTCCGGGCAGAAATGATCGACGCGGTGTCGCGCACCGGCGGCCATCTCGGCGCGGGCCTTGGCGTCGTCGAGCTGACGATCGCCATCCACAAGGTGTTCAACACCCCGCATGACAGGCTGATCTTCGATGTCGGCCACCAGTGCTACCCGCACAAGATCCTGACCGGACGCCGCGACCGCATCCGCACACTGCGCCAGGAGGGTGGTCTTTCCGGCTTTACCCGCCGTGCCGAAAGCGAATACGACCCCTTTGGCGCTGCCCATTCCTCGACCTCGATCTCCGCCGGCCTCGGCATGGCGGTCGCAGCCGATCTTGACGGCAAGAACCGCAACGTCATCGCCGTCATCGGCGACGGCGCGCTGTCGGCCGGCATGGCCTATGAGGCGCTCAACAATGCCGGCGCGCTCGACGCCCGGCTGATCGTGATCCTCAACGACAACGACATGTCGATCGCCCCGCCGACCGGCGCGATGAGTGCCTATCTGGCCCGCCTTGCCTCCGGCCGCACCTATATGGGCATCCGCGAGGTCGGCAAGAAGCTGACAGCCTATCTCGGCAAGACCGTCGACCGGGCGATCACCCGTGCCGTCGAACACGCCCGAGGCTACGTCACCGGCGGCACGCTGTTTGAAGAGATGGGCTTCTACCATATCGGTCCGATCGACGGGCACTCCTTCGACCACCTTTTGCCGGTGCTGCGCAACGTGCGCGACAACGCCAAGGGTCCTGTGCTGATCCATGTGGTGACGCAGAAGGGCAAGGGCTATCCGCCGGCGGAAGCTGCCGCCGACAAGTATCACGGTGTCAACAAGTTCGACGTCATCACCGGCGCCCAGGCGAAGGCCAAGCCGAACGCGCCCGCCTATACCTCGGTCTTTGCCGATGCGCTGACGCAGGAAGCGGGCTTCGACGACAAGATCGTCGCCGTCACCGCCGCCATGCCGTCCGGCACCGGCCTCGACAGGTTCGCCAAGGTGCATCCGTCGCGCTGCTTCGATGTCGGCATCGCCGAACAGCACGCCGTTACCTTTGCCGCCGGTCTTGCCGCCGAGGGCTACAAGCCTTTTGCCGCGCTCTATTCGACCTTCCTGCAGCGCGGCTACGACCAGGTGGTCCACGACGTGGCGATCCAGGGCCTGCCGGTGCGCTTCCCGATCGACCGCGCCGGTTTCGTCGGCGCCGACGGCCCGACCCATGCCGGCTCCTTCGACACGACCTATCTCGCCACGCTTCCGGGCTTCGTGGTGATGGCGGCCGCAGACGAGGCGGAACTGAAGCACATGGTACGCACGGCCGCCGCCTACGACGCCGGCCCGATCTCGTTCCGCTATCCGCGCGGCGAAGGCGTGGGCGTCGAGATGCCGGAACGCGGCGAAATCCTCGAAATCGGCAAGGGTCGTCTCGTCAAGCAAGGCTCCAAGGTGGCGCTGCTTTCGTTCGGCACCCGCCTTGCCGACTGTCTGGCGGCAGCCGAAGATCTTGACGCCGCCGGCCTTTCGACGACCGTTGCCGACGCGCGCTTCGCCAAGCCGCTCGACCACGACCTTATCCGCGACCTTGCCCGCAACCACGAGGTGCTGATCACCATCGAGGAAGGCGCTGTCGGCGGCTTTGCCAGCCACGTGCTGCAATTCCTCGCCGAAGACGGCCTGCTCGACGGCGGCCTCAAGGTGCGCCCGATGGTCATGCCCGATGTCTGGATGGAGCAGGCAAAGCCCGAAGCCATGTACGCCGCTGCCGGCCTTGACCGCGCGGGCATCGTCTCGACCGTCTTCAAGGCGCTCGGCCAGAAACAGGACATCGGCGTCGGCGCCGCCGGCTGAGGCTTTGCGAGCATCGATACCAATGGAAACCCCGGTTCATCACCGGGGTTTTCTGCTTTTCCAGACGGATTTGCAGAGGGGGCCTATGGCTGCGCGCAAGAGGGGCTTGCCATTGCGACAGCAAGTCGCCATGAGACTTACATGTCAGAAGATCGCCAGAATGAAGAACACAAGAACAGGGTGCGCCTGGATCAGCTGCTGCTGAACTCAGGGCTGGTCGCCAGCCGCGCGCGTGCCCGCGACGCAATCCAGCGCGGGACCGTCAAGGTCGATGGCCGTACAGTCACCAAGGCAGCGTCCATGTTTGCCGAGAGCGTGACGATCACCATCGACGACCCGGCGCAGGACTATGTTTCTCGCGCGGCGCTGAAGCTCGTCGCAGCGCTCGATCATTTCGGGCTCGATCCCGCAGGTCAAAGCTGCGTCGATATCGGCGCCTCGACCGGCGGCTTTACCGAGGTGCTGTTGAAGCGCGGTGCCGAGCACGTCGTTGCGATCGATGTCGGCCATGGCCAGATCCATCCGCGTATCGAGGGCGACGAACGCGTCACCAGCATCGAGGGCCTCAACGCCCGCGCGATGACCGAAGAAGACATCGACGATCGTGAGATCACCTTCATCGTTTCGGACGTCTCGTTCATCTCGCTGAAGCTTGCGCTGCCGCCGGCGCTCGACATGGCGCTTCCCGGTGCCCACTGCATCCTGCTCGTCAAGCCGCAGTTCGAGGCGGGCCGCGACGCCATCAGCAAGGCGGGCCTGCTGAAAGATCCCGAAAGCGCTCCTGACGTTGCCGCCGAACTCGAGCGCTGGCTTGTCGAGGACATGGGCTGGCAAAGCCTCGGCCTCATCCCCTCGCCGATTGCCGGCGGCGACGGCAATGTCGAATACCTGCTCGCGGGCAAGAAGCCCGAGGAAGAGCAATGAGCACGCAGACGCTCACCATCAGCCGCCTTGGCGCCCAGGGCGACGGCATTGCCGAAGGCCCGGACGGTCCGATCTATGCGCCGTTCACCCTGCCCGGCGAAAGTGTTGCGCTGGCGGTCAACAAGTCGCAGGGCACGCTGATCTCGATGCGGGAAGCGTCGCCCGAGCGCGTCGAGCCCCACTGTCGTCACTTCGGCCCCGACGGTGTCAACGGCACCTGCGGCGGCTGCACCTTGCAGCACGCCTCGGACACGCTCTACCACGGCTTCAAGCGCGATCTGGTCATCGCCGCCCTGAAGTCGAAGGGGCTGAAGCCGGAGGTGGCGCCGCTCATCACTGCCGAGCCGGGCCAGCGCCGGCGTGCGGTTTTCACCGCTCGCAAGACCGAGAAGGACCTGCTGCTCGGCTTCAACCAGGCCGAAAGCCACCACATCGTCGCGATTTCGGAATGTCCGATCGCGAGCCCGGGCATCGTCTCGAAGCTCGCGACCATCGCCAGGATCGGTGCGGCGATGGCGGTCAATGCCGAACCCTTTCGCATCACCGTGCTCGAGACGCTCTCCGGGCTCGATCTCAACGTCGACGGCATCAAGAAGCTTGACGACAGCGTGCGCCGCCGCACGGTCGAAGCCGTGCTTGGCGAACGCGGCATCGCCCGCGTCAGCCTGAATGGCGAGATCATCGTCGAGCCGGTAAAGCCTGTGATCGACTTCGACGGGGTCTCTGTCTCGCCGCCGCCGGGCAGTTTTACCCAGGCGACGACGCAAGCCGAAGAAGCGATGGCGAAGCTCGTGCTCGAGCATATCGGCAAGGCCAAGCGCGTCGCCGATCTCTTCGCCGGCTGCGGCACCTTCGCGCTCAGGATCGCCCGCAAGGCGCGGGTGCATGCGGTCGAAGGCGAAGACAAGGCGCTAAAGGCGCTCGATCTGGCGGCCCGCAACACGCAGGGGCTCAAGCCCGTCACCATCGAGAAGCGTGATCTTTTCCGCCGCCCGCTCATGGCGCAGGAACTGAAGATCTTCGACGCCATCGTCTTCGATCCGCCGCGCGCCGGCGCGGAGGTGCAGTGTCACGAGATCGCCCGCTCCGGCGTCAAGAAGGTGGTCGCCGTCTCCTGCAATCCGGTGACGCTCGCCCGCGATCTGTCCATTCTTGTCGCCGCCGGCTATCGGATCACCTCGGTAACGCCGATCGACCAGTTCCTCTGGTCGGCCCATGTCGAGGCGGTGGTCTCGCTCGAGAAATGAGAAAGGCCCGGTTTCCCGGGCCTTCGTTATCGCTCGACTTGAAGCGCCTGCGGAATTGATTCACGCCGTGGCGCTATCTCCTTGGTTTCTATAGGCTCTTCTCTCACCTAAGCGGCGCGGCGGCGATGTCCGCCACTGCCGGTATGAGACCCTTCCCCGAGGTTGAACTGGGCGAGCAGCGCGTTAAGCGAGGCAGCCTCGGAGGCAAGGCCGTGGCTTGCCGCCGTCTGTTCCTCGACCATCGCTGCGTTCTGCTGCGTGCCCTGGTCCATGGTGTTGACGGCCGTGTTGATCTCCTGGAGACCGGTCGACTGTTCGCGGGTCGCCGTCACGATCGCGCTCACATGCTTGTTGATCTCCTGCACCTCGGCAACGATCGTTTCCAGCGCCTTGCCGGTATCGCCGACAAGCGTCACGCCGTTCCTCACCTGGTTGCCCGAGGTGGTGATCAGTGCCTTGATCTCTTTCGCTGCATTGGCCGAGCGCTGCGCGAGCTCGCGCACTTCCTGGGCGACGACGGCAAAGCCCTTGCCGGCTTCACCGGCACGGGCGGCCTCGACGCCGGCATTGAGCGCCAGCAGGTTCGTCTGGAAGGCGATGTCGTCGATGACACCGATGATGTTGGAGATTTCGCCCGAGGACTTTTCGATCGCATGCATGGCATCGACGGCATTGGCGACGACCTCGCCGGACTTCTCGGCGCCCGCGCGGGTGCGGGCAACCAGCGCACCGACTTCCTCGGCGCGACGGGCGGAGTCCTTGACCGTCGTGGTGATCTCTTCGAGTGCTGCAGCGGTCTCCTCGACCGAGGCTGCCTGCTGCTCGGTGCGGCGGGCGAGATCGTCGGCGGCCGAGCGGATTTCCGTCGCACCGGCATCGATGCCGCGGGCGTTTGCGCCGACGGCGCAGAGCGTGTCGTGGAGCTTCGCGACCGAGTTGTTGAAGTCGGCGCGCAGACGATCGAGGCGATCGGCGAAGGGGTTGTCGATGCGGTAGGCGAGATCGCCATCGGCAAGGCGGCCAAGGCCGGACGCAAGACCATCGACGGCCTGCTGGATTTCGGCAGCGTCACGCGCCTTCTGCGCTTCGCGCTCGAGGCGCTCGCGTTCCGACAGCGACCGGTTGGCGTCCGCTTCGCTTTCGAGCTGCATCTTGGCAATGGTCGCATCGCGCAGAACCCGCAGTGACCGGGCGAGATCGCCGATCTCGTCCTTGCGCTCGGCTTCCGAGAGGTCAACGTCGGTCTCGCCGGCAGCGATCTGGCCGGTAACACCGATGACATTGGCGACCCGCTTGCGGAAGCGGCTGGCAAGCGTCCAACCGACGACGATCATGATGGCGGCCGCAACGGCGATGACGGCGATCGAGATCATGGCAAGCTGCGAAAGGCCGGCAAAGACCGTTGCCTCGGGTACCGAGACGACGACATACCAGACGGTATCCGGCAGAAGGTTCACGGGCACGGCGACGGCGAGGTGTTCGGTGCCGTCGGTGTGTTTCAGCGCGAAGGCATGGCCGGTGCTGGCCAGCAACTGCCCCCAACCCTCCCCTTGCAGGGGCGTGTCCTTCAGCACCTTGCCGAGAACATTGCTATCCGGGTGGCTGATGATGCTGCCGTCCTTGCTGATCAGGGACACAAACCCGGTGCCGAACGGCTTCAGCTTGCCGAGTTCGGTCGAGAGCTCGCCGAGCGCCATGTCGACGCCGACAACGCCGGTGAAGGCGCCATCCTTTTTCAACGGCACCATGATCGAGGTCATCAGCACGTCCTTGCCGTTGATCGGGTAGACGTAGGGCTCGGTGACCATGTCGAGGCCGGTCTTCTTCGGGATCTGGTAGTAGTCGCCGGGACCCGGCTTGTCGTAGTCGGCGAGCGCCTCGTGGATCACCTTGTCGCCGGAGCGGGCGATGTAGGGAACGAAGCGGCCGGTCGCATCATGGCCGGGCTTGCCGACATAGTCGGCGTCCTTGCCGTCAAAGGCGTTCGGCTCCCAGCCGGTGCTCATGCCGACGGCCAGCGGATTGTCGATGATCAGGCGCTTCATCAGCGTCTCGATCTCGGCGCGCGAGGGAGCGCCGGTCCCCTGGACGGCGTAAAGTGCGGAGCGGATGTTGTTTGCGAGTGTCTTGCCCTCGGCAAACTTCGTCTCGACGCTGCGCGCACTTGCCGAGGCAGCATTGGTCATTTCGGCAATGCTGCGTTCGCGCAGTTGCTGATAGGAGAGCCAGAAGACGACGGCGGCCGTGACCATCGAGGTCACGAGCCCGGTCATCACGATGGCGAACATGTTTCTTGCCGTTGCAGTCTTTAGGATCACCGTACGTCTCCCCTCGCGCTTCAACCATTCTGGTCGTGCGCGGCCAAAACATTCATTGCGAGCATCGGGACAGGTGTCTGGAACACATCGCGAGACGGATCTGGAGGCGACGTGCGGAGCGAAGTCATTTCGCGGCGAAGAAACGGTATGCGCGACCGCTTTATCAAAGCTTAAGAAACAAGGGCATGACTCACGATCTTGCAGTGAAAGACGAGAATCCTGATGCAGTGCGCAAAGAAAAGGCCCGGTCTCCCGGGCCTTTTGCATGATCGACTGGCGGCGAGAATTACGCTGCCCGGCGGCGGTGATGGGTCGCTGCCGCGTAAACCCCTTGCGTATCGCCGAGGTTGAACTGGGCGAGCAGCGCGTTGAGCGAGGCAGCCTCGGAGGCAAGGCCGTGGCTTGCCGCCGTCTGTTCCTCGACCATCGCTGCGTTCTGCTGCGTGCCCTGGTCCATGGTGTTGACGGCCGTGTTGATCTCCTGGAGACCGGTCGACTGTTCGCGGGTCGCCGTCACGATCGCGCTCACATGCTTGTTGATCTCCTGCACCTCGGCAACGATCGTTTCCAGCGCCTTGCCGGTATCGCCGACAAGCGTCACGCCGTTCCTCACCTGGTTGCCCGAGGTGGTGATCAGTGCCTTGATCTCTTTCGCTGCATTGGCCGAGCGCTGCGCGAGCTCGCGCACTTCCTGGGCGACGACGGCAAAGCCCTTGCCGGCTTCACCGGCACGGGCGGCCTCGACGCCGGCATTGAGCGCCAGCAGGTTCGTCTGGAAGGCGATGTCGTCGATGACACCGATGATGTTGGAGATTTCGCCCGAGGACTTTTCGATCGCATGCATGGCATCGACGGCATTGGCGACGACCTCGCCGGACTTCTCGGCGCCCGCGCGGGTGCGGGCAACCAGCGCACCGACTTCCTCGGCGCGACGGGCGGAGTCCTTGACCGTCGTGGTGATCTCTTCGAGTGCTGCAGCGGTCTCCTCGACCGAGGCTGCCTGCTGCTCGGTGCGGCGGGCGAGATCGTCGGCGGCCGAGCGGATTTCCGTCGCACCGGCATCGATGCCGCGGGCGTTTGCGCCGACGGCGCAGAGCGTGTCGTGGAGCTTCGCGACCGAGTTGTTGAAGTCGGCGCGCAGACGATCGAGGCGATCGGCGAAGGGGTTGTCGATGCGGTAGGCGAGATCGCCATCGGCAAGGCGGCCAAGGCCGGACGCAAGACCATCGACGGCCTGCTGGATTTCGGCAGCGTCACGCGCCTTCTGCGCTTCGCGCTCGAGGCGCTCGCGTTCCGACAGCGACCGGTTGGCGTCCGCTTCGCTTTCAAGACGCGCACGTTCGACGGCGTTGGCCTTGAATACGCCGACAGCGGCAGCCATCGAGCCGATCTGGTCGGTGCGCTCTTCGCCGGGGATTTCGACGTTGTGGTTGCCCGAAGCGAGCTTTTCCATGGCGCCGGTCATGTCGGTGACCGGACGGATGACCAGACGGTTGAGGAAGGTCGCGAGGAAGACGAGCATGACGCCGACCGCCAGAATGGTGGCGATGGTGGCAGCGATCCGGAACTGGTCGATCGCCGAGTATGCGGCGTCGGCGTCGATGACGAAGCCGACATACCACTCGACCGAGGGAAGACCCTGCACCGGAACGAAGCTCACCAGCATCGGCTTGCCGCCGAGCTCGGTGTTCATGATGCCGGTACCGATCTTGGGCGTGTCGACCGGGAAGGCATCGGCGAGCGACTTGGTGACGAGCTTGGCGTCGGGATGAACGAGGATCTGGCCGTCCTTGCTGGCGAGGAAGGCGAAGCCTTCGCCGCCGACATCGACGCCCTTGATCATCGACACAAGCGTATCGAGCGAGAAGTCGCTGGCGGCAACACCATAGAGCTTGCCGTCGCGCTTGACCGGCACGGCGGCGCTGATGATCAGCGCGCCGCTGGAAGCGTCGACATAGGGCTCGGTGAGGACGCGGGCGTCAGCCTTGACCGCCTGCTGGTACCAGGGGCGCTGGCGCGGGTCGTAGCCGGCCGGCATCGGATTATCCGGCCAGGTGATGAACTTGCCGCTCTCATTGCCAACATAGGTCGACATGAACTCGCTGGTCAGTACGTCGTTCTTCAGGATCGGCTGGATGGCGCTGTCGTCAGCGACATTGCCGGTGGCATCTGCAACCATTGCCGTCAGCGTGACGCGGCCGTTCAGCCACTTGGCAACGCTCTGGGCCGCCTGCGTGCCGGAGGAGGCAATGTTCTCCTCGACGGCCTTGGTGGTGGTGGCACGCTGCAGCGTGTCGATGTAAACGGAAAAGCCGGCAAAGGCGCCGACGACGACACAGGACGCGGCAACGAGAATGCGCGTCATGAGGTTCGATCGCTTGGACAAGATGGGCTCCCAATGGGTGCCGGCGGCGACCGCCGGACATGAGCTCGTAATGATTTTCGCGCAGCATCGTTCGTCCGCCGGAAGGGCGGAGCGACAAGGCTCACGGGAAAACGTGGAACATGCCAGAAGGCGGAAACAGCCATGCTTCATGCGGCTGGAGCCATCCGAAAGAGGATAGGCCTATCGCGCAGGACGCTAGCGATCGCTATTTAAGAAGCGATTAAAATTGACATATGCAAGTTCGCGATGCCCACGGCAACGCGATCTTTACGGTCGGGCGGCTAAGACCGCGCCCCCGCACACGAAAACGGGCGCCACAGGAGCGCCCGAAATCACCTATGCAAGGCTTTTCCAGTTTCGGCTCGCCTAGCGGCGCATGAAGGCTTCGAAGGCGGCCCGCGCTTCGGCGCTCTTCAGCTGTGCCGCGAAATGTTTGGCCTCCTCGTCGATCCTTGCCAGCACGTCGCTGCGGTCACCGCGAACAAGTTCGCGGGCGATACGAAGCGCTTCCGGCGGTTTCTTGGCGAGCCGGGCGGCAACAGCCAGCGTTTCGCTTTCAACCGCCTCCGGGGCGACGATCGTCCAGATCAGCCCGGCATCGAGCGCACCCCTGGCATCGAGCGGCTCGCCGGCTGCCAGCAGCGCGAAGGCGCGTTGGTGGCCCATGATGCGCGGCGCGATCAGGCTCGAGGCGGCTTCGGGCACCAGCGCCAGATCGACGAAGGGCGTCTTGAACACAGAGCGCTCGGAGGAAATCGTCAGGTCGCAATGGAGATGAATGGTCGTGCCGATGCCGATCGCCAGGCCGTCGACGCCCGAGACGACGGGCTTGGTGGCCGTGGCGAGCGCCTTCAGGAACTCCATGACTTCCATGCCCATGGAGCCGCCCATGGCAAAGGCGAGGAAATCCGCCATGTCGTTGCCGGCGGAGAAGCAACCGTCCGTGCCGAGGAATGCCGTGGCGCGCACCGCCGGGTCGCTTGAGGCGACCGTCAGAGCCTTGGTCATCTTCGCGTACATGTCGCGGGTGATGGCGTTCTTCTTTTCCGGCCGGTTGAAGCGGATCACCTGGACGCCGGGATGGGCTTCCGGCCGTTCGATGAGCACGTGGTCGGTCATGGATATTCCTCTCAGGCCAGAACGGCGCGGGCCACAGCCAGGCTGTCGGCACCGTTGACGACACGATCCTTCAGGGCGGCGGTTTCCGCGAGAAGGTTTTCCGCAGTAAAGCGGCAGAGCGCAATGCGCTGGTTTTCCCGGCCATCGCCCGCTTCTGCAAGGCCACCCTTGGCGAGATAGGCACCCGTCAGCGCCAGACCAAAGAGACGCTGGTAAGCGGTGGCGCCGGCCAGCGCCTCGGCAAGCTTGCCGCCGGCGACGGCCGCGATCAGCCATTCGGTCGCGGCTGCGAGATCGTCGAGCGAAGCATCGAGCCGGGCGGCGGTTTCGCCGAACCCGTCGCGGTTGGAGGCGCGGACTGCTTCGGCGATCGCACGCAGTTCGGCGATAAAGCCACGCACATGCGCGCCGTCGGAGAGCGGCAGCTTGCGGGTGACGAGGTCGATCGCCTGGATGCCGTTGGTGCCTTCGTAGATCGGGGCGATGCGGGCGTCACGCAGGTAGCGGGCGGCACCGGTTTCCTCGATGAAGCCCATACCGCCGTGCACCTGGATACCCATCGAGGCGACATCGACACCGGCGTCGGTGGAGAAGGATTTCGCGATCGGGGTCAGCAGGCTGGAGCGCTCCTGCCAGAATTTCGCTTTTTCACCTTCGACCGCGTGCCCCATGTCGACGGCGTGGGCGCAGGCATAGGAGATCGCGCGCGAGCCCTGGGTCAGCGCCTTCATCGTCAGGAGCGTGCGGGCGACATCCGGGTGCTCGATGATCGGGCTCATGCCCTGCCCGGTCCATCCGGGCGCCTTGCCCTGGGTGCGCTCCCTGGCAAAGGCGATGGCCTTCTGGGTTGCGGCATCGGCAATGGCGACGCCCTGCATGCCGACGGCGAGACGGGCGTTGTTCATCATCGTGAACATGCAGGCAAGGCCGCGGTTTTCCTCGCCGATCAGGTAGCCGATCGCCCCCTTCTCCGTGCCGAACCTGCCGTCGCCATAGATCATCGTGCAGGTCGGCGAACCGTGGATGCCGAGTTTGTGCTCGAGCGAATGGCAGAAGAGGTCGTTGCGTTCGCCGAGCGAACCGTCCGCGTTGACCAGGAACTTCGGCACCAGGAACAGCGAGATGCCGCGCGTGCCGGCGGGCGCATCGGGAAGGCGTGCCAACACCAGATGAACGATGTTGTCGGTAAAGTCGTGTTCGCCCCAGGTGATGAAGATCTTCTGGCCGAAGATACGGTAGGTGCCGTCGTCGCGGCGCTCGGCGCGGGTCTTGAGCACACCGAGGTCGGAACCGGCATGCGGTTCCGTCAGGTTCATCGTGCCGGTCCATTCGCCCGAGACCATCTTCGGCAGATAGGTCGCTTTCAGCGCCTCGGAACCGTGCTTTTCCAGTGCTTCGACGGCGCCCATTGTCAGCGTCGGCCCAAGCGCGAAGGCCATGGAGCCGGCGTTCCACATTTCCATCGCAGCGACGTGCAGCATGTGCGGCAGCTTCTGGCCGCCGAATTCTTCCGGCGCCGTCAGCCCATTCCAGCCACCTGCGATCCAGTTGTGGTAGAGGTCACGCCAGCCGTCCGGCGTCTCGACCTTGCCGTCGACCAGGCGCGAGCCCTGCTTGTCGCCGACATCGCCGAGCGGCGCGACTTCGTCGGTCGCAAAGCGGCCCGCTTCCGAAAGGATGGCATCGACCAGGTCTTCGCCGAGGTCACCGAGCGCGCCGGAGTCGAGCGCCTCGCCCATGCCTGCCACGTGCTTCAGCGTGAACGCGATCTCGTCGACGGGTGCCTTGTACATGATGATCCTCCCAGATAGCCAGGTCACGCGAGAGCGCTTCCTGTTGCGCCGAACACTATTGATTTTTACGTAAACGTCAACGTCAATCCGGTCATCGTCCCCTGAGCCCTGGGCGCCGCGGCCTGTAACAAAACTGTCATCAACGGGGCATAGAAGCCAAGGCACACGGCATCCGCCAAGGCGTTCAGATGAACCTGATTTCCCCTGAAATACCCGGCATCGTCTGGGCCTATCGTTTCCTGCCGGGCGAAAGCCGGTGCCAGCGCATCGCCACCGACGCCTCGATCGACAGCCTGCTTTCCGGCGAAGGATGGGTGTGGGTTCATCTGGCTCTTTCCGATGCGCGAACGCCCGCGCTCATCGAGCGGATCGGCAATCTGCCGCCGCTTGCGGTCGCGACGCTGACCAGCCACGACACACAGGCCGCAATCACCGTTTCGGACGATATCGTACACGGCACGCTCGTCGATTTCGAGCGCACCTTCGACGCGGTGACCAAGACGATCGGCTGGCTGCATTTCGCCGTCAGCGACCGGATCATCATCACCACGCGGCTGCATCCGTTGCGCAGCATCGACCGGGTCAAGGCGGCGGTGGAAAAGAGCGTGAAATGCACACGCCCGATCGATCTCTTCGAGATGATTGTCATCGAATTCCAGCGCACGCTGATTTCGCTGGTTCTGGAACTGACCGAGGACCTGAACATCATCGAGGATCATGTCTATGGCGAAGCCGGGCATCGCCAGCAGCCTGGACTGGCGCCGCTGCGGCGCACCGTCGTGCGGCTTCACCGGCATCTGCGCACGATCCTCGCGCTCTTGAGACGCGCCGCCGCTTCGGACGAGGACGAGGTGCCGCCTGGCTTCATCGACGCTGCAGAGCGGCTGTCCGACCGGCTAGAAGCGGTCGATCGCGATGTCTTTGCGCTGCAGGAGCGGGCGCGGTTGCTGCACGAAGAGATCGACAGCAAGATCTCCTCCGAGACCAACCGCCACCTCTATATCCTGTCGCTGATGACAGCCTTCCTGCTGCCACCGACACTGGTTACCGGCTTTTTCGGCATGAACACCGGGGCTCTGCCATTTTCAGACGGCACAGGCACCTTCTATGCCGCCCTGTTCATCGCGCTTTCGATGGGGCTTGCCTGGTGGATCCTGAGGCGCATCGGCATCCTCTGACGCTGGCTCTCACAGACGGAAAAGGGCCGGTGGACGAAAGTCCCCGGCCCTGTTCACCCCTTAGCTATAGGGCGAATAGCATTGCTGGCGCGGGCCGCCATAGGGCTGATAGGTGTTGTCGTAGGCCCTGTAGGAACGGTAGCGATTGGCGCACCACTGCACGTGGCGGCTGCCGTAAACGGGGGCCGGACGCTCGTAGCGCGGCGGCTGGGCGATTGCGCCGCCAATGATCACGCCAGCGCCGAAAGCAGCCATCGGATACCACCAGCCGTTATAGTAACGGTAGCCAGGGCGACGATAGTTATAGCCGCGGTAGCCGTTGTAATAGTAATAGCCGCCGCGACGCTCCATGCCGGGCCGGCGATACTGGACGTTGACCGCATCACCCTGTTGCTCGACACGCGGCGGCGCCGGCGTGAACGCCTGCGACGGAGCGGCCGACGTCATCATCGTCGCCGCGGCGACCAGCGCGCAGAGCCACGTCTTCGTTCTGGTCTTCAGCAAACTCGTCATCAAATCCCTCCATCACCGAAAACATGCTCGAACTGAGCCCGAGGATCCCGGGCAAGCGAGATCATTTCAACCTTTGCATGATTTCACCCGGATCAAGGCGCATTCCGGGGATGCCCCTCAGCCGGGAAATCCGAAATCGTCGGAAAACGCATAAGCCTCCGGTTTTGTTCCATCTTCCGGATGCCTGCGGCTGGTCCCTTTCGCATCCAAGTACCGCCCAGGCAAAGCCGAGTAGCCCTTCGCACGCGTCGCGGCCAGCGGATCGACACAATGAACCACATCAGCAACGCCTCATATACAGCCGCAGATCGGTATACTTTCGCGTCTCGCCCGCTACAGTCCCGCGTCAGGGCTGGGGTTTACGGTACATTAACGATACAGTCGGCAATCTCAGAGAATGGCAAAGCGGCATATCTCGACCTCAGGGATGATTCTGCGCCTCGCGACCCTCCTGGGTCTGGTTTTCGCGGCGGCGACGGCTCGCGCCGGTGAACTGGAGCCCTGGAAAACCAAATCCAACGCCATCATCGTCGATGCCTATGAAATGAACAGCATCGACTGGGAAACGATGCTTGAGGACAAGCGTATTTCCGGCTTCATCGCCAAGGCCTCCGATGGGCTGCCCGAAAGCTTCTCCTGCACGGGCGACCACAACGGCGACACCTTCAACCACTGCAAGACGATGTGGCGCAAATACGCGGTCAGCCGCGAGCTCTACCAGACGCGCCGGATGATCGCGCGCTCGCACGGGCTGCTGTGGGGCGCCTACCACCTCGCCCGCCCGGGCAACCCCGTCGACCAGGCGAACCATTTCCTCGACTATGCCGAACCGCGTGACGACGAGGTGATGGTGCTCGACCTCGAGGGCCTGGATCCGGACAAGTATATGTCGCTCGAGGATGCCGCGATCTTTGCCGGCCATATCAAGACGCGCACCGGGCGCTACCCGATACTTTACACCAACCACGTCACGGCCAGATACATCGCGACGCATCGGGCGAAGTATCGGCTGCTATCGCGGCTGCCGCTCTGGTACGCGCGCTACAAGCCCGATATCCGCCAGGTTTTCCCGATGGGCAACTGGGACAGCTACGCGCTCTGGCAGTTCTCCTCCGGCGTCAACTGCGGCAAGCGGCGCTGCCCCTATCGCGTCCCCGGCACGCTCGACGACATCGACGTCAATGTCGCGGCGATGTCGCCGCTCGCCTTGAAGACGGTCTGGGCGCAAGGCGCGCTGCTTCCCGAAAAACCGTTGCCGCTGCTGCTTGTCGCCAAGGCCGAGCAAGGGGCGGGCGCGGCCTCCGCCGCCCGGGCAGGCGCCACATTCCAACCGGCGCCATTGCTCGTCAGCCGTGCCGAGGCATCAGGCGGCGCCGGCAGCGGCGTCGACACAATGGTGACCGGCTCGATCGTGCTCGGCCCCAGCGAGGCGCCGGCCTTGCACCTGGCAACGGCTGCCGACGACGTCAAGGCGCATGAATGCGCCGAAGTGGCCACGGGTACCGACAGCCTGCGGCTCGTCGCGGTCAAGCTGCCCTTGTGCAGCAACGCCCAATAGGGCGCGCCGGGGCCGGGTCGATCAACGACTGCCCGGTCACGCTTCGATCTGGATATCCCCGAGCGGACGCGAGCAACAGGCGAGGATATAGCCCTCGTCGATCTCGTCGTCGAGAATGCCGCCATTGTGGTTCATCTCCACCTCGCCTGCGACCTTCATCACGCGGCAGGTGCCACAGATGCCGCCCTCGCAGGCAGCACCGATCCTGACGCCGTTGGCACGTGCGGCCTGCAGGATCGTCTGACCGGGCTTCGCCTCGATCTCCTTGCCACTCATGGTGAAGGCGATCTTGGCGGCCTGTGCCTCCCCCTCGTCGCCGGCGCCGGCGCGAACGGCGATTTCTTCCGCCGCGGGCGCTGCAGCCGGCTGGAAACTCTCCTCGTGGTACCGACTCATGTCGAAGCCCGCGGATTTCAACATCTCCCGCACGCCGCGCATGAACGGTTCCGGACCGCAACAGAAAACCGTGCGCTCCAGGAAGTCGGGTGCAAGCAGCGGCAGCTTGGCGCCGTCGATACGGCCGCGCAGGCCGTGCCAGCCGTGGCGGGCCTCGTGTCCCTCGACGATAAAGCCGAGGTTGAGCCCCGACATCTGGGTGGCCAGCACCTCGAGCTCCGAGCGGAACAGAAGGTCATCGGGGCGGCGGGCACAGGAGATGAAGGTGACGTCCGTTTCCGGCACGCAATCGGCCATCCAGCGCGTCATCGACATCATCGGCGTGATGCCCGAACCGGCGGAGATGAAAAGGTACTTGTCGCCGGGATGGCGCACGAAGCTGAAATCGCCGAGCGGGCCGAAGGCCCGGAGCTTCATGCCCGGCTTCAGATGGTCGAACATCCAGCGGGTGCCGATGCTGTCTGACTGCGCCTTCACCGTGACCGCGATCGACAGTGGCCGCGACGGCGTCGACGACAGGGTGTAGGTGCGCATGACGGGCTCGTCCGCTGCGACCGGCAGCTCAAGCGTCACGAACTGGCCGGGAAGATAGCGAAACCAGGCCGGCTTTTCCGCCCGGAAGGTAAAGGTCATGACATCGGCGGTCTCGATCACCGCCGAGGTGCATTCGAGCATCTGCTGCCGGTCGATCCAGACGTGCAGCGCATCGAAATGATGAAACGAAGAGGCCATCTGCATCTCAGGCGACCCTTGAAAGCGGAGCCGTCTCGCCCTGCAGGCGCTGCTCCATGAATTTGCAATACCATTCGACGAACTGCATCACACCGCCCTCATGGTCAGGTGAATAGGGGCCGGGCTCATAGGCCGGCGAGCGAATGCCGAAGGCATTTTCCTCGACGATCTGGCGGTCCTGGTCGTTGGTCTCGGTCCACACATGCGTCAGTTCCTCGAGGTTGTAGTCGACGCCCTCGACCGCATCCTTGTTGACCAGCCACTTCGTCGTCACCTGCGTGAGTTCCGGACCAAGCGGCAGCACGCGGAAGGTGATGGCATGGTCGGCCAGCACATGGTTCCAGGTCGTCGGATAGTGGAACATCAAGAGCGTGCCGATCTGGCTCTGCGGGACATCGGCCGAAAGCGCCCGCCTCACGGCGCGCGCGCCCGACATGGTGTAGCTCTCTGCATCGTCGACGAGCGGCATGCGGGCGGCGCGGAACTGGCCGGTCGGCGACATCCTGAATTCGCTCGGAAGCCCCTCGGCCTCGCATTTCGCCCAATGGGCGGCGATGACAGGATCGTCCTTGGCACCCTGGACGCCGGTCGCACTCGGGGCTTCCGGGTAGGTGCGGCAGAGTTCGGGATGGTTGGCGGCGCAGTGGTAGCACTCGCGATTGTTTTCCCAGACGAGTTTCCAGTTGCCCTTCTCGACGATCGTGCTTTCGAAGGCGACCTTGGTCTCTCCGAGGCGGTGCTGTGCCAGATAGGGCAAGGCCAGCTCGCGGAAGGCGGTAAAATCCATCGGCTTGTCCGACAGGTTGATGAAGATGTAGCCGCCGACCGTTTCGCAGTGGATCGGTTTCAGGCTGTGGGCCGCCTTGTCGAAATCCTCGCCCATCTGGCGGGCAAAGAGCAGCGAGCCGTCGAGCTCGTAGGTCCACTGGTGATAGGGACAGACAAGCTTTGCCGACGACCCTTTTTGTTGCTGGCAGACGCGCGAGCCGCGGTGGCGGCAGGAATTGTGCAGCGCGCGGATCATGCCCTGACGGTCGCGCGTGATCACGACCGGGTAATCGCCGACCTGGACGGTGAAGTAATTGCCAGCCCGCGGGATCTCGCAATCATGGCCGATGAACAGCCAGTCCCGGTACCAGATGTTTTCCAGATCCTGCCGGTAGAAATCGGGGTCGATGTAGAAGGCCCGATCGAGGCTGTAGCCGTCGCGCTTGCCCTTCAGCCTGCGCAGCATATCGTTCCTGGTGTCCATGTCCTGTCCTCATGCGCCATGTTTCGGAGAGGCAGGACAGGAACCCGCACGGGCGCACGCCCATGCGTTTGAGGCTCCGATCCGGCTGCCCGCCGCAACCCGTTACGGTTATGTCTATCAAGGCTGGTTTCCGGGCTCAGGAGCCGTCCTTGAAGGACCAGCCCGGCGCCTTCCCGGACGAACCCGTCCAGTGGCCTTTTGCCGAGGCTTTCGCTCCACCACCGTTGCGGGGGCAGCGCCGGGTTTTGACCGGCTTCCCAATTCTCCACCTCTTTTAAGGCGGCACCTTGAGTAAGAATATGTAAGCGCAGATGCCCGGTCAGGAGCTGCCGGATAGCGACATCCAATTCCGGAATGACGACACGGCCAAAAGTACTGACAGCACGCGCTGTCGTCGAATTTTCACATTACAAACATATAGATAGCTTACAAGTTGAGCATTTGATGATTTTTGCGGCGGGGGCGGCGCAGATGCGCGAAGGCGCCGCCCGTTTGCGACATGCAAGAAGACGAGAGACATGTGCGGCGCGGCCGGACGAAATCTTTCATTAACCATGAACCGCTAGCCTAGCCGGCGGACGAGAGGTCCGGCAGGCAGGCAGATGGCGCGCTGACAACAATGGCAAAGTTGAGATACTACGACGCGGCGGCCGAGAAGGCGCCGGCAATCCCGCCGAAGGCGGCTGTTCATACCGAGTTCCTGCGCACAGGCAGGATCAACCGCCGGCAATGGGTGCCGAGCGAGCGCCGGTACCTGAGCTACGAGGAAGTTGCGGACAGGACGGGCAAGAAGCTCACCACGGCCGGCGACACGACCCACAAGCGGATCAACGGCTTCCACACATCGATCCAGTTCCCGAAAATGGTGTTTCACCGCACCCTCGTCGGCCGGCCGCATCTCGGGTACTGCCACGTGACGGCGGCGCGCACGCCCGTCACTCCTTCCAAGGACATCACCTGGTCCTTTTACTTTGCCAACTTCTTCAGCGAACTCGGCAACGAGACGCATTTCTTCGACCGTATCCAGAGCGGTTTTGCGCGCATGTACTTCGCGGTCGCGATCGAGCCGGACGCTGAAGCCGGACACATGGTCGTCAACCGCAGCTTTCGCGACAATGGCCTCCTGTTTCGCACGGACGATCCGAAGGTCGCGCTGAAAAACGTGTTGTTGCTCGGCGCCAAGGACGATGCGTTGCGCCGCATCATCCGCAGTCTCTGATCGCACGGCGCGATAATCCGAAGAAAACCGTTCTGTTTTGCCGATGCGTCCGCTAAGGAAGCGTCGAAAGGAAACGGCATGGCTGAGATCATCGACACGGGCAGCGAACCGGAGCGCGCGATCGAACGCGCCTGTGCGGTTCTTGCCGAAGGCGAACCGGTCGCAATCCCGACCGAAACCGTCTACGGGCTTGCCGCCGACGCGACCAATCCCGAGGCGATCGGCCGCATCTACGAAATGAAGGGGCGCCCGCGCTTCAATCCGTTGATCTCGCATGTTTCCGACATGGCGATGGCCGAAGCGCACGTGACCTTCGATCCGCTTTCCCGGCAACTGGCGGAGGCTTTCTGGCCCGGACCGCTGACGCTGATCCTGCCGCAGCGGCCCGAGAGTACGGTCCATGCGCTGGCGTCGGCCGGTCTAGACACGCTCGGCATCCGCATGCCCGACGGGTTTTCGCGCCGGGTGATCGGCCGTTTCGGCCGGCCTCTCGCCGCTCCGAGTGCCAACACCTCCGGCAAGATCAGCCCGACCAGTGCGGCCCATGTCGAGGCCGATCTCGGGGCAAAACTGAAATTGATCCTTGATGCCGGCGCGGCCGAAATCGGCCTGGAATCGACCATCGTCAAGGTCGAGGGCGACGCGGTGCGTCTGCTGCGCCCCGGCGGGCTCGACGCGGCCGCGATCGAAGAGCTGCTGAACCGGCCGGTGATCAGACTGGAAGCCGCCGGTGCGACGATCGAGGCGCCGGGCATGCTGGCCTCGCATTATGCGCCTGGCGCGGCGGTCCGGCTCGACGCCGTCGACGTCGCTGCCGGCGAAGCGCTGATCCGCTTCGGCGGCCGCCCCATTGCGGGCGAGGAACTGGCGACGATCGTGCTCGACCTCAGCCCTGATGGTAATCTGCGCGAAGCGGCCGCCAATCTGTTCGACTACATGAAGCGGGCCGACGCCAGCGGCGCCCGGACGATCGCTTTCGGGCCGATGCCGTCCGACGGACTGGGAGAAGCGATCCTCGACCGGTTGCAGCGGGCAGCCGCCCCCCGAGAATGAGGCGCATGGCAGCGCCCGTCGAGCGTCGAGCCCAAGCGCCGCGACGACAGCGCCGGTTGCGATAGCAACAGCAGCGGGTCATCTTGGGTCCAAAGCAGACAGTGCGCCACGGGCGCGACACGAAGGCAGTCCCATGACGACGTTCCCCTCCCCCGAACTGATCGCCTCCTTTATCGACATCGTCGGCAGCGCCAATGCGCTGACGTCAGAGGCGGACAAGGCCCGCTATCTCGTCGAGTCCCGCGGGCTCTACCGTGGCACGACGCCCATGGTGCTTCGACCGGGCTCGGTCGAGGAGGTCTCGCGCATCCTGAAGCTCGCAAGCGCCACCGGCACGGCGATCGTACCGCAGGGCGGCAACACGGGCCACGTCGCCGGCCAGATCCCGCGCGAGGGCAAGGCGGATATCGTGCTTTCGCTCGAGCGCCTCAACCGCATCCGCGACGTCGATCCGGTCGGCAACGTCATCGTCGCTGACGCCGGCTGCATTCTCGCCGACATCCAGAAAGCGGCGGACGACAACAACAGGCTGTTCCCGCTGTCGCTCGGTTCGGAAGGCTCCGCGCGGATCGGCGGCAATCTCTCCACCAATGCTGGCGGCACCGCGGTGCTTGCCTATGGCAACATGCGCCAGCTCTGCCTCGGGCTTGAAGTGGTGCTGCCGACCGGCGAGATCTGGGACGGGCTGCGCCGCCTGAAGAAGGACAATACCGGCTACGACCTGCGCGACCTCTTCATTGGCGCCGAGGGCACGCTCGGCGTCATTACCGGCGCCGTGCTCAAGCTCTTTCCGAAGCCGCTCGGACACCAGGTGGCCTTTGCCGGCGTCGGCAGCGTCGAGCACGCGCTGGCGCTCTTCGAAAAGGCGTCCAGCCTTTGCGGACCGGCGCTGACGGGCTTCGAACTGATGCCGCGGCTTGGCGTCGAGTTCACCACGAAACACATCCCCGGCGTTCGCGATCCGATGGATACGGTCCACCCTTGGTACGCGCTGATCGATATTTCGACATCCGATTCGGCCGAAAGCGCCGAGCGGATGGTTCAGGACCTGATGGAACAGGGTTTTGCCGCCGGCCTGATCGAGAATGCCGTGATCGCTGCCAGCGAGACGCAGGGCAAGGCGCTGTGGCACATGCGCGAAAGCATGTCCCCGGCGCAAAAACCCGAGGGCGGCTCGATCAAGCACGACGTCTCGGTGCCGGTGTCCAGCATTCCCGCCTTCATGCGGCAGGCGGACGCCGCCGTGATGAAAGCGATCCCCGGCGCGCGCATCTGCTCGTTCGGCCACATGGGCGACGGCAACATCCACTACAACATCTCGCAGCCGGTGGGCGCCGACAAACAGGCCTTCCTCGACCGCTGGCGCGAAATCAACGCGATCGTGCATGGCATCGTGCTTGCGTATAACGGCTCGATCTCGGCCGAACACGGCATCGGGCAGCTGAAGCGAGACGAACTCGCCGCGATCCGGGAACCGATCGAGATCGCACTTATGCAAAGGATCAAACACGCCTTTGATCCTGCAGGCATCATGAACCCGGACAAGGTGCTGCGCGCGGATTGACGCCTGCCGCCATTGCGTGCGGCAGGCACGAGATCGATCTTGTCAGGCCCGCGTTTTAGCGACCACCCGACCGCAATTGCGAAAGGGACAGGAGCGTTTCGGCGCTGACCCCGCCACCGCCGCCGCCGGTGAGGATGGCAAGGCCGGGTGAGACATCCGTGTTGTTTTCAACGTCATAAAGCGCTGTGAAGCGCTGCAGCAGCTTCTCGAGCTTGCCCGGCTCCTGCAACTCCTTGATATTGACGGCGCGCTCGAGATAGGCGGCCTGCGCGTCGATCTTGGCGTTCTGCAGGCCTTCGGGCATGCTGTAGGCCGTCTTGATCACTTCGAACAAAGCGCGGTCCGCCAGGATATCGTAGGCCGTGTTGATCTCGGACGCCTTGCGCTTGAAGTAGAGCGCGAGCCGGATGCCGCCGTTGTCCGCACCTTCGCTTTCCTCAAGCGACTGGTTGAGGAAGAGATCGGCTGTTGTGACCAACCCGCGCCGGGTCTGGATCTGGCCGGCCTCGCCCCGGACGATCCTGCCATCCTTGTCGAAGTTGAAGCCCGAGACGATCTCGCGATACTTCAGTCCGTTCGGATCGGTGTTGATGAAGCTCTTGGGATCGTTGAGGTCGGACGTGAACATGTCCCTGAGATAATCGGTCTTGACCGTCTCGGGATCGATGCCGGAGCCGACGAGAACGAAATTGACCAGCCGCTGGTTCTTCAGGAAATCGTCGACCGTCTCGACCTTCTCGATCTCGGCGGCGTAATATTTCGCTTCCTCCTGCGCCTTCTCCTTGGCGACCTTCTTCTCCTCGTCCGTGCCGAAACGCGACATGGCGATGACATAGGACTTGGCGGTGTTCATGACGTCCGCCTCGCTCTGCGCCACTTTCGGGGCGCCCAGCGATCCGTCCGCATTGAAGTTGAACGCCTTGACGAGGTTGACGTAGCGCTCGTCGCGCAGCGTGTTGGCGTAACTCTTGGGATCGTTGAGGTCGCTCGTCAAAATCCGCTTCAGCGTTCGTGCGCTCAGATCCTCGTTTTCGAGCCCGAAGGCACGCAGCGCGAATTTCGTCATCGCGCTGTTCTTGAGCAGGTCGTCGACCGACGTCATCGTATTGACCAGCAGTTTGAAGCTCTTGACCTGGGCTTCATCCTCGGCGTCGCCCTTGTCGTTGTAGCGCACCATGTAGCCGTCGGAGGTCTTCTTCATCTGCTCGGCGTCCTGTGCGGACTTCCCGGCCTGCAACGTGCCGTCGGCCTGGAAATTGAACGCGGCGTACAGGTCCTTGTAGGCGGCGTTCTCCCCGACCCCGTACCTGTTGACATAGCTGTTGGGGTCGTTGATGTCGCTCGTGAGGATATTCTCGATCGTCGAGCGAACCGTCGTCGACGGGTTCAGGCCGTAGGCCGTCACCAGATAGTTGTAGATCCGGCTGTCATTGACGAGATCAGTAACGTTCGTGATGCTGCCGATCTTGCTTTCGTAATATTCCTTGTTGAGAAGCGCGCCCGCTCCGGTCAGGCGGTCCGCGCCGAGTGGCGTCTTTCCGGGACGCGTGAACACATAAGCCTCGTTGAGAAGCTTCTTCTTTTCATCGCTGATCGCCTTTTCGCCCGTCGGCACGGTGCCGTCGGCGTTGAAATTGAAGGTCGAAGCGAGCTCGATATAGATCTTGAGACTGTTGTTCTGGCTCTGCAGCGACTGGTATTCCGCCGAGAGCTGCGCCTTGATCGCCGGCGCCTGATTGCGCGGCGGCAGCCGGGCGTCGAGATCCGTAACAATCGCGTTCTGCTCGTCGATCTTTGCCTGGATGGCCGGCTTGTCGGCAGCCGGCGCTGCCGCAAGCTGCGCTGTCAGCTTGTCGATCTCGGTCAACGCCGTGTCGCGTGCGCCGAGGTCGTCCAGCTGTTTCGTCACGTCGGTCAGCCGTGTCTGGACGGCCGTGCGGTTCGCGGTCAAGGTCGCGGGGTCACTGGTCAGGGCGTTGCGAACTTCGGTGTAGGAGAACGTCTTCGGGTTCAGGTCGAATAGCGGAAACGTGAATTCGCGGAGCCTCGCGTTACCGAGAAACTGGTCGACATCGGTGACCAGATCCATGGCAGCGCCAAAATAGGCCATCTCGCCACGCATGACCGTGTCCATGTTGTTGATCCGGTCGTTGTAGAGACCGATCAGCGCATCCTGCTGTGCACTGGTTTGGGCCACTGGCTTTGACGAAGAGAAGCTGAAGGCCTGCGCGAAGTTCCGGTAGCGTTCATCGTTGAGACGGTTGGCGAAACTGTTGTCGTCCGACAGGTCGCTTTCGAGCACCTTCTTCATGAAGGCCTTCGCATAGGTCATGTCCTCAAGACCATGCGCTTTCATCGCGTAGGAGTAGAGACGGTAGTCGTCGAGAAACTCCTCGACAGTTTTCACCGTACCGATGTTCTCCTTATAATACTCGATCTCACGCGCGGCCTGCGGCTGCTGGGCGATCCGGTCAAGGCTGCCCCGCATGTCCCGTGTGATGCGACTGTAGTCGAGATAGGTCGATACCATGCCTGGCGCCTCATTACGTGGAGAGGGGCAAGATCGACCCCGAAACAGAATTCTGACGCGCCATGATTGCAGGACTGGCTTGTGTGTGGCTTTTCGCCTGCCGGCTCGATCTCGCAACAGGAACCGGATCGAAACAATGTCGTCCGCTGCGTTGACGAAACGGAAACCTTGGCCGGTCGGCTTTTGCTAACCATCGAAAAACGCAAAGTTTTCTTAACCGCGAATTTTAAGCCGTTCGGAAAGGGGGCCGCCTATTCTCCCGCCATAGAGGACGAAAAGTCCCGACGAGAAGACCGGAAACCGGCTCTCAAGGAAAACAAGGGCGATTGAAATGCGCAACACTCTCTCTCAACCCGCATGGGTCGAAAACACGCTCCGTCTTGATCCGAAGCGCTTTCCACAGCAGGCAAGCTACGCATTGCGCGATCATACGGGTAATGTCACGATCAGCCTGGACGAGCGTGGCGCAGTTCTGCGCAAGGTGCTACCATCGAGTGGCCTGCCGCTTTCGATCGCACTGCCGGCGCGGGCATTCAAAGGGGTCGCGGCTCGCGCGATCGATCACGGCGACGGAGACGTTACAGTGACGCTGGAACTTCATCACGACGACCCGGACCTCTGTGTCCCGCTGCTCGTCGCACACGATCTGTCCGACATCGCCGCCGATTGGCGCGCCTGGGCAGAAGCTTACCGCATTCCCATGCTGATGGTGGAAGCCGATGGCGTGGCAAGGCCGCTCGAAGAGCATCTCGGCGATGTGCGCACGGCCCCGCTCAAACCGCGGCGTCGCCATTCCTTCTTTGCCGAGCGCCGGCCACGTTTCCTGGTGCGCCGCTCGACCGGCAAGCTCGGCGTCCACATGAAGATCGACGGGCGCGAGATCATCGCCCGCAGCTGATTGCCTGAATACCTCCAGTGCGAAAGCCGGCCGTTCCCTGCGGCCGGCTTTCGTCATTGGGGTTCGCGCGCCGGCTATTTCGATGTTCCCGCGGAAACGGTCGCGCCGCCTTCTTCATGCCATATGACCTCCATAGCCAAGGTACGAAGAAGGAGAAAAGTCATGCGCAAGCACATCGCCGCCATTGTCGCCGTCGTCCTGTCCGGCTTTCATGCGCGTCGCGAGGCGCGGAAGCGCAAGGCCGCCCGCGCGATCAGCTGGGCCTGAGGCGCTACCGCTCGCGACAGCGAGCCGACGGAATTTGAAAGATGAAGACGATCCTCCGCCATGACGGAGGATTTTTCATATCAGGCGGATCAGCAGCGCCAGCACCAGCCCGATAAAAATGATCAGACCGACGATCCCATTGAACTTGAACAACGCCAGGCACTGGGCAGGATCGTGAATATTGAGGACGAGGATCTGGTAGGTCAGCATCGCCGCCGCAACGAGCAGACCGACATAGGCGACGAGGCCCGCCCCGGCCGCAAGAAATGACAGCAAGATGAAGAGCGTTGCGACGCCGTAGAGGCCGATCAGCCACGGGCGCGGATTGCCACCAAACCGCCGCGCCGTCGAACGCACGCCGATCAGTTCGTCGTCCTCCCTGTCCTGATAGGCGTAGATGGTGTCATAGCCGATCGTCCAGGCCACGGCTGCTGCGTAAAGCAGCACGGACGCCAGCGACACGCCGCCGAATTCGGCCGCCCAGCCCATCAGTGCGCCCCAGGAAAAAGCAAGACCGAGGAAGAACTGCGGCCAATCGGTAAAGCGCTTGGCGAAGGGATAGATAGCAACGACCGCCAGCGACAGGACGCCAAGTACGATCGCGAAACTGTTGAACTGCAGCAGCACGATGAGGCCGACGATCGCCTGCAGGACCATGAAGACCTTGGCCTGAAGACGCGAGACGCGACCCGACGGCAGCGGCCGCGAGCGCGTGCGGGCAACCTCCATGTCGATGTCGTGGTCGACGATGTCGTTGTAGGTGCAGCCGGCACCGCGCATGGCAACCGATCCGGCAAAAAACAGGAAGCAATGGAACAGGAAACGGCCGAACGCGGACGGATCGGATCCCGCCGCCGCACCGGCAGCCAGCGCCGCGGACCAGAGGCAGGGCAAAAGCAGCAATTGCCAGCCGATCGGGCGGTCCCAGCGGGCAAGCTGGGCATAGGGCCAAAGGGCCCGCGGAAGCACGCGGTAGACCCAGTTGTTGGATGGCGCGTCCTGGACGCGCCCGGAATCGGCGGAGATCGTGTTGTTCATGTCCCTGTTTGACGCCGCAGTCCCTGCCGGTCAAGCGGCGAGATCGCCGCAGACCGACAGCGCCGCACGTCTGACAAGACGCGCAAAGGTCGCTAAGGCGCTCTGACTTCCTGGATGTGTCCGATCCTTGGTCGAGCGCGACGAAGGATCGATGCAGGAAAGTGGGCGGGCGCCCGGATCAGGGAAGCGTGAAGTCGAAGCGGTAGGTCGCCGAAAGGCCGACGAGGACCTGATTGCGGCTGCCGCGTTCCCGAACAAGGCTGGAATCGGCAGCCGGGCCGAGCAGGCGCTTGTACTCGGCATAAGCGCTGGTCTCGAGCTTCTCCGTTGCCTGCCAGGTGATCGCGGCGCCGACGCCGGCGGAGCCGATGCCGCCATGCGGGTTGTATTCGCTGAGACCCGAGGCTGCAGCCTCGCGGCCGTTCACGCCGTAATAGGCCGAATAGTAGTCGCTGGTGGCAGCAGTCAGGCGCGGACCGCCGGAAATGCGGACATTGCTGCTGACATCGGCAAAGGCGTCCGCCGTCACGTCGGCCACGATGCCGTGGTGGCTGCGGATGCCCTGGCGGACCTCGGCGCGCACGCGCAGCCAGTCGGTCGGATAGACCTCGGCAAAACCACCGGCCTCACCGCCGAACTTCACCGGGTCGAGCCCCTTGAGATCGCTCGACGTCCCGGCATCGCGCTCGAAAATCAGCTTGGCGACGAGACCGGCACGCAGGCTGCCCTGGTCGACCAGCGCATAGGACATGTTGTCGTTGCGCGAGGAGAACCGCACGGTGCTGCCGCTCTTGCCAAGCGAAATCAGCGGTGCGGCCTGAAACATGCGCTTCGAGGCGCCTTCGTATTTGGGGCCGAGAAAGCCTGTGGCGCCGACCTTCAGATACCAGTCGCCGGACCAGAAATACTGGCCGTCGCCGGCCGAGGCGACATTGGCCGACAGCAAAAGAGTTCCAGATAGGAGGAAAAGAGAACGGATACGCAAGAAACTACTCCGGAAAGATCATTCGCCGGGGCGAAGCAAGATCGTGACGCTCGGCCGTGGGGGACGTGGGCAGGAGCGACACGGGCGATTTATTGTCCCTTGTTCCTACGATTCCGTTAACCAGGTCAATTCAGCCTTCGTTTCCCATGTGGCCGATCGTGCCCATGCTCACTGTCCGAGATAGGTCTTGAGATAGGCGCTTGGCGGGCTGCCGAGCATGCGGCGAAACATGGTGGTGAAGGCCGCCACATTCTCGTAACCGGCATCGAGCGCCACGTTGGTGATCGGCTCGCCATCGGCCAGGAGCGGCAACGAGGCGAAGATGCAGGCCTGCTGGCGCCAGGTGACGAAACTGACCCCCGTCTCCTTGCGAAACATCCGGGTGAACGAGCGCCGGCTGAGACCCATGCGATCCGCCCACTGGTCGATGCTTGCGGCCGCCGAGGGCGCCTGGATGAAGTGACGGCAAAGCGCCGCAAGCTTTTCGTCGCGCGGGAACGGCAGACCAAGGGGCCGCTCCTGAAGCCGGCCGATTTCCTCGAGCAGCAGATCCGTGATCAGATGCTCGCGCCGCTCCGACATCGTCTCGTTTTCGACACTGACCAGGGCATCGACGAGGCTGCCGGCCAACGGGTTGATTTCCATGACCATCGGACGCTCGGCGCGCAAGAGATCCGGGGCGAAATAGATCGAGTGCATGCGCACGTCGCTGATCATCTCGGCCGAGTGCTCCATGCCGGCCGGGATCAGCAGGGCATGGCCGGGCGGAACCATCCATCGGCCGCGCGCGGTGCGCATCAGCACGACGCCCCCGCGCGCCCACCAGAGCTGCGTGCGGGTGTGTTTGTGGAACGGCACGAGAAGGCCCGCATTGTAATCCCGACCGAGCGCAAGCACCGGGGCGTTGCCCGTCTCGACCCAGTCGAGATTGCGGAAATGGTCGTCGTCGGGCAGCTGCGGCAGAGGAAATCGGCGGATCGGCATTTGGCCCACTCACGAAAGAATTCGACCACATCACAAAAGCAGGCCAATCGCAAGCCAAGTAGAGATAGCCCACGCCGCCCACATCCTTTTCAGACGGCAGGGAAACATCCATGTCTTCAGTGACTTCAACCACGGGGATCACCCCGGAAAAGACGGCCTTCACCGTCATCCTCGCCGTCAGTTTCTGCCACATGCTGAACGACATCATGCAGTCGCTGCTGACGGCACTTTACCCGCTGCTCAAGGCGAACTACTCGCTGGATTTCGTGCAGATCGGCCTTTTGACCTTCACCTTCCAGCTGACGGCATCGATGCTGCAGCCCGCCGTCGGCATCATCACCGACCGCTGGGCGCTGCCGTATTCGTTGCCGCTTGCGATGCTGTCGACCTGCAGCGGCCTGATCCTGCTCGCCAACGCCCATGAATTCTGGGTGCTGCTCGTCGCGGCGAGCCTGATCGGCGTCGGCTCGGCGATCTTCCATCCGGAATCCTCCCGCATCGCCCGCCTCGCCTCGGGCGGTCGCCACGGCCTGGCGCAGTCGCTGTTCCAGGTGGGCGGCAATGCCGGCAGCGCCATGGGGCCGCTGCTCGCCGCCTTCATCGTCATTCCCTTCGGCCAGGGCAGCCTCAGCTGGTTCTCGATCGTCGCGATCGTCGGCTTCTTCGTGCTCTCCTGGGTCAGCACCTGGTATGTCCGCCACCGCCGCACCACCATGAGCCGCTCCGCCCCGAGCCGTGCGCTTCCCCTGCCGAAGGGCCGGGTCATCTGGGCCGTTGCGGTGCTCGTGCTTCTGACCGCCACCAAGAACGTCTACATGGCGAGCATCTCCAGCTACTTCACCTTCTTCGTCATCGAGAAGTTCGGCGTCGAGGTGCAGCAGGCACAGCTGATGCTGTTCCTGTTCCTGGGGGCTGCGGCCGCTGGAACCTTCCTTGGCGGCCCGATCGGCGACCGCTACGGCGCCCGCTTCGTGATCTGGTTCTCGATCCTCGGAGTCATCCCCTTCGCGCTGATGCTGCCCTATGCGAACCTGTTCTGGACCTGCGTGCTTTCCGTCGTCATCGGCCTGATCTTTTCCTCGGCCTTCTCGGCGATCGTGGTCTTCGCCCAGGAGCTGGTGCCTGGACGCGTCGGGCTGATCGCAGGCGTCTTCTTCGGCTTTGCCTTCGGCTTCGGCGGCATGGGTGCAGCCGTGCTCGGCATCTTCGCCGACAGGCAGGGCATCGAGTTCGTCTACACCATCTGCTCCTACCTGCCGCTGCTCGGCATCCTGACGATCCTCTTGCCAAGGCTTCCGGCAAAGTAGCCGGTGCGGGCAGAAATTCCTGACTAAACCTCCACCGGGCGCCGGACGCGGCGCCCGGTTTTTCATTGCCTTTTTGAGCGGTGGACAGCACCCGCATCCTCCTCGCAGCCCTACGTAATCATTCATCAATTTTTGCGCGCTACGGTCGTCCATCGGGGCTTGGCAGGGGTGAAACTATGCAGGGGCGAACGGCGATTTCCGCCTTTCTGGCGACGTTGCTTCTTGCGACGGCGGCGAGGGCCGAGACGCTCAATCTCCTGATCTGGGAATCCTACATCGACCAGAAGATCCTGGACCGCTGGTCGTCGATCACCGGCGTCGCTGTCCACCAGGTCTACTACGACAGCGGCGACACCCGGGACGAGGTGCTGGCCGACCCGAACAGCCGGGTCGACCTCGTGGTCACCGGCGAAAACAGCGCCGCGCTTTTCGGGCGCAAAGGCGTGCTCGAAAAGGTCGACGAGACCAACGTCGCATCGCTCAGGGACTACGACGAAACCTGGCGCAAGCGCTGCTCCGGCAGCGGCCTGCCCTATCTCTGGGGCACGATGGGCATTCTCTACCGCTCGGACGTCGTCTCTCAGCCGCCGACCTCCTGGCAGGACCTGATGCGCCCGACTGCCGCACTCGCCAAGCATGTCGCAATGTACGACGATCACAACGAGGCGTTCGTCGCCCCGTTGATGCTGCTCGGCCAGTCGATCAACACCAATGACAGCGCCACGCTGAAGGCCGCCTTCACGTTGATGAAGGAACAGGCACCCTCGGTTCTGACCTACGAATACATCATCAGCTCGATCCAGAACCCGGCGGTCAGCAAGGACATTTACATGGCGCTCGGCTACAGCGGCGACCAGCACGTCCTTAACGACAAGGCCGGCACGCCCGGCGTCTGGCGCTACGCCGTCCCGAAGGAAGGCACGCTCTCCTGGCTTGACTGCATGTCGGTGGTCGCAAAGTCTCAAAACAAGGACAGGGCGCTGGCGCTGCTCGACTATCTGGGATCGCCCGGAAGTGCCGCCGCCAATGCGCTCGCCCTCAACATGCCGACGGCCAGCAAGGCGGCCTATAAGCTTCTGCCCGAAGCCGTCCGCGCAGACCCCGCAATCTACCCGCCCTCCGATATCCTGGCCAAGAGCCAGTACCAGCAGGAACTGTCCACAGAGTCGGTGCTCCTGCGCCGACGCATCATCAGCACATTGGCGAATTTCCAGTGAACCTCGGCAAACGCGCGCTCATCCTGATCTTTCCCGTGGTGCTTGCCGGCTATCTGCTGGCGGCCGTCTCGGTCCACGTCACGCAGAGCCGCTCGATCCGCGCGCTCGAACACGCCAAGCTGTCGCAGCGCCTCGAGCATGCGGCCGCCGTCTTCCAGAACGAAATCGGCAGAAGCAAGGGCTTCCTGAACGCCCTTCTCAATGGCAATTCGCTGCGCCAGTATGTTTCCGAAACGGATGCGAGCTACCGCGCCAACGCGCTTGGCGTGCGCTTGCAGGAGAGCGTCAAGTCGCTGCTCGACGATCCGACAGACTATGTCTCGCTTTCGCTCCTGAGCTCCGATCTGAAATCCGAATACTATTTCGAAAACAGCTGGGATCCCTTCGCCCAGATCGACGAAGCCCAGCTCAACCTCGCCCGTCGCCTGATCCGCGAAGACAAGCTCGCCGACTGGACCTATCTCTATGATGCCGGCCAGAGGCCGCGCATCGTCTATTCCTTCTTCCTCGACCCGGTTGCCTTCACCCGCCCGCTGCCAAGCAAGAAATCAAGCGCGCTGCTCGTGCAGGTCGCCATCCAGCCGGACCGGTTCCTCGACATGCAGCAGGCGCTGAAGAAGGAGTACGGCTCCGACATCGTTCTGCAGCCCTGGCCGCTCGCGATCACCGACGACCTTTCGGCAAGCGTCTATCTCGGGCCGTCCCTCTACGCCACGCTCACCGTTTCGGGCGACCATTTCGAACAGCTGATGGCCCGCCAGCGGTTTCTGCTGGGGCTTGGCGCCGTCGCGCTCAGCCTGTTTTCGATCTGGCTGATCATCATGCTGATCCGCCGCTTCATCACCGATCCGATCGCCACCCTCGACGCCAATGTGATGGCAGTCATGGTTGGTGCGCGCGACGAGATCCGCAACATGGACGAAAAGGGCGAGATCGGGCGGCTGACGGAGAATATCCGCGAGCTGCACCGCCAGTCGGTGCAGTCCTTGAAGCTTGTGCAGCGCAGCTCCTGGACCGATACCCTGACGGGCATCAGCAACCGCGGGCATTTCAATGCGCTTGCGGCTGGCGCTGTGCGCGAGGCGATCGCAGCCGGCGAGAAGTGCAGCCTGCTTTTCATCGACATCGACAACTTCAAGTTCGTCAACGACAAGCATGGCCACGAGATCGGCGACGAACTCCTAAAGACGCTGGCGACCCGCATCGCCGAGCGCGTCGATGCCATCACCGAACGGCGCGGACAGAAGCCCGCCATTCTTGCGCGCCTTTCGGGCGACGAATTCGCGGTGCTGGTGCGCTCGCGGCCGGGCGACGGCACGGTCAGGGAAATCTCCGGCGCCATCCTTTCGCTGTTCGAGGACGGTTTCGAGGTCACCGACAAGCGTTATCCGGTCACGGCCAGCATCGGCGCGGCCATCTGCCCTGACGATGCGACCAATCTTGCCGAACTGATCTCGAATGCCGATGCGGCAATGTACCAGGCGAAGGTCAGCGGAAAGAACCGCTCCGCCCGCTTCTCGCGCGCCCTTCACGACAAGCGCACCCGGCTGCGCCAGATCCAGGACGAGCTGCGTTCTCTCGATCCGGACGAGCAGTTCCACCTGGTCTACATGCCGATGGTGAACACGGAAGGCCGTGTGACGGGCTGCGAAGCGCTGCTGCGCTGGTATTCCCCGGTTCTCGGCAACGTCACGCCGGATGAATTCGTCCCGATCGCCGAAAGCTCCGGCCTGTTTACCAAGATCGACTGGTGGGTCATCAACCAGGCGATGTCGGATTGCGGGCAGCTGAAGGCCCTCTTCGGCCCGGAAACAGTGCTGGCGATCAACATATCCTCCGCCGAACTGCACTCCAAGGCGATCGCCGAGCATTTCTCCGAATGCCTGGAGCGGCACGGTCTTGAGGCGAGATCGATCGAGATCGAACTTACCGAAACCTTCGCCATCAAGTTCAGCGACCAGCTGCGACGCAACATCGACGCGCTGCGACAGAGGGGTTTCCGCCTGTCGATCGACGATTTCGGCGCGGGCTATACGTCCGTCCAGCAGATCATCGAATACACGGCAGACACCATCAAGCTCGACCGGGCGCTGGTGTCGAACCTGACGGCTTCGCAGTCGCTGCCGGTGCTGAGGGCGCTGATTGCGCTCTGCCACGCCAAGGATGTCGCCGTCGTCGGCGAAGGCATCGACACGCCGGAAAAACTCTCGATGCTGACGGCCGCCGGTTGCGACCTGTTCCAGGGCTACCTTATCAGCAAGCCGCTGCCGATCGAGGATCTCGCGATCTGGGCTCTGACACGCACGGCCCGTTACGCCGGCGATGAGGGGCAAGACGACACGCACAACCGTCAAGCCATCGCCTGAACCCGGTCAATTGCGGGATTTGCCGCCTCAAGTCCCGTTTCCGCTTGACCTCGCCGCCCTGTCGTCCTAACCGCAGCGCAGCAATTTCGGGATGTCGGGGGCTGCAATGAAGGTTCTTCTGATCGGGTCGGGTGGGCGCGAACACGCGCTGGCATGGAAGATCGCGCAGTCGCCGAAACTGACCAAGCTTTATGCCGCGCCGGGCAATCCCGGTATCGCCGAAGAAGCTGATATCGTTGCGCTCGACACCGAGGACCACGCAGCCGTCACGAACTTCTGCAAAGCTCAGGCGATCGACTTCGTTGTCGTCGGACCCGAGGGTCCGCTGGTCGCGGGGCTCGCCGATGTGCTGCGCGCATCCGGTTTCGCCGTCTTCGGCCCCTCGGCGGCCGCGGCACAGCTCGAAGGCTCCAAGGGCTTCACCAAGGATCTCTGCGCCCGCTACGACATCCCGACCGGTGCCTATGGCCGCTTCAGCGATGCCGAGAGCGCGAAGTCCTATGTGCGCGATCAGGGCGCCCCGATCGTCATCAAGGCGGACGGACTGGCTGCCGGCAAGGGCGTGACGGTTGCCATGACACTCGACGAGGCGCTCGCGGCCGTCGACGACTGCTTCGCCGGCGCCTTCGGCGCTGCCGGCGCCGAAGTGGTGGTCGAGGCCTATCTCGACGGCGAGGAAGCGAGCTTCTTCTGCCTCTGCGACGGCACGACGGCACTGGCGCTGGCGTCCGCCCAGGACCACAAGCGCGTCGGCGACGGCGACACAGGGCCGAACACCGGCGGCATGGGCGCCTATTCCCCGGCTCCGGTCATGACGCCTGAGATGATCGAACGCACGATGAAGGAAATCATCGAACCGACGATGCGCGGCATGGCCGAAAGCGGACATCCCTTCTCGGGCGTCTTCTTTGCCGGCCTGATGATCACCGCCAAGGGTCCGGAACTGATCGAATACAATGTCCGCTTCGGCGATCCGGAATGCCAGGTTCTGATGATGCGCATGAAGAGCGATCTCCTGCCCTTGCTCCATGCCACCGCGACCGGAACGCTCGCAGGCATGGCGATCGAGTGGCATGACGAGACGGCGCTGACGGTGGTGATGGCCTCCAAAGGTTATCCGGGAAGCTATGCCAAGAACACGCCGATCGCCGCCGTTCCCGACGCCTCCGACACCACCAAGGTGTTTCATGCCGGCACAGCGCTGAAGGACGGCGCCCTCGTTGCGACCGGCGGCCGCGTGCTCAACGTCACCGCAACCGGCAAATCCGCAGGTGCTGCCAAGGACCGGGCCTATGCGGCGGTTGCGGCCGTTTCCTGGGACAACGGCTTTTACCGGCACGATATCGGCTGGCGCGCGGTTGCCCGCGAAAAGGCGTAATCCGACCGCGCGCAACCTGCCCGGATCATTCAATTTTTACCAATTCTCCTGACGGGAAAGTAAGGGAGAGCGCATATTCTTGCCGCCAACAACGCGGGAGAGAACCGATGCGCCTGTTGCTGATCACCACCATCCTCGGCCTTGCCGCCGGCAACGCGCAGGCGTCCTCCATCGACACGATTGCTTCCGGCACGACGCCCAACAACAGCGTCGCAACGGTCTCCTGCACCGCCTGCCCACCGCTCCAATCGAAAAAGAAATCAACCTATGTCGTGCCGACGATTGCCGCTGGCGACGAAACGATCGAGCTCAAGAAGATCAACGGCGAGATGAAGGTGGTGCGCACCGAAGCCTGGCTCGGCGGTTCGCCGGTGGTCTTCGTCAGCAAGCCGTCGCGAGAAGTCATCGCCCAGGCCGAACCCGAAGCCGACCCTTCCGAAACGGTAACGCTTGCGACCAACGCCGATGTCGAAAACGCGGTTGCCGACGATCCGAAAATGCTCCGGGTCGACCACACTTCCAAGACGGCGGCGGTCACGCCGGTCGGCGCTTCGCTTTCCAGCGCACCCGTGATCGAGGAAGGCTCACAGGATTTTGATCCGTCCGCTCTCGAACTTCGGCTAAAATAGGCTTCTATCGGGAAAGTTCCCTGCCCCGCTCAGCTGTCCCCTGCAACCAAGGCTGACGGGCGTTCGCTGCACAGCGAGAGATTGCGCCCCTGAGAGAAGCGGGGGCGCAATCTTTTTGTGAGGCCGTCAGCGCTCGTCCAGAGCGTCGATCCGCGCCACCAATCCATCGATCTGCCTGTCGGAATAGACTTCGATCCCATTGTCCGAAAGAAGCGCTGCGGTCACGCCCTCCCCCGGATGGCGGGCGCCTGAAAAGCTGCCGTCATAGACGAAACCGGACCCGCAGGACGGGCTGCCATCGATCAGCAGCGCGAAGCGACAGCCCGTTTCCCTGGCTAGCCTCAACGCGTTCTCGGCGGCCTGGACGAAGTCCCCTGTAACGTCGCGGCCGTTGACCTCGACCACCTTCGCCCGGCCGGCCAGCACATCCTTGCCGACGGCGCCGGCAGCGATTTCGGCAGGCGGCCGCGGCACCGGCATGCCCGCCGACATTTCGGGACAGATAGTCACGAGCCGGCCTTCGGCGCGCCAGCGATCGATCGCCGGATGCACGAGCGGCTTCGACTGTCCGTCGTAGCGGACGGCATGACCCATGAGACAGGCGCTGACGAGGATTTTTGCAGGCATGTGTCCCTCCTACTCCGAGGTCTCGTTCCCTTCAAGCGCGATGGTGACATGGGTAGGCAGGCGCATCAGATCCAGCGATCGTTTTCCGCGGTGCGTGTTCCGCCCTCATGGCCGGTGTTGAGCGTGCCGCGCGGCTCGATCAGTAGCATCTTCACCTCGCGTTCCGCATAGGGCTTGTGCTCGACGCCCTTCGGCACGACGTACATTTCGCCGGGACCGAGCGTCACGGCGCCATCGCGAAAATCGATGCGCAAGGTGCCCTCAAGGACGATGAAGGCTTCATCGGTGTCCTGATGATCGTGCCAGATGAAGTCGCCCTCGATGCGCACGATCTTGAACTGGTAGTCGTTGAGTTCGGCAATGACGCGCGGTTGCCACTGATCGCTGAAGAGCGTGAGCTTTTCGGCGAAATTGATCGGCTTGCGGGTCGTCGGTGCGTTGTCCATCGGCTGTCTCCATCGTGTTGATGGAGACAGGATATAGGGCGCGCGGCGGCAACCCGCTTGAACGTTCGTGCGTGAGGGGACCTCAGATGCCGCCGAAGATCCGGCGGCAGGCGAAATGTCTTAGCCCGCGATCTTGGAGAAGTCGGCAACCTTGCCGATGGCCGAACGGATCAGACCGAGCAGCGCCAGGCGATTGGCGCGGATCGCCGCATCGTCATCATTGACCAGCACATCGTTGAAGAACTGGTCGACCGGCTGGCGCAGCTTTGCAAGCGCCTCCATCGCCGAGCGGAAATCCTCCCTGGCGATCGCGTCGCCCGCTTCGCCGGAAGCGGCCTGAACAGCCTGGTGCAGCGCCTTTTCCGCGTCGAGACGGAAGAGACCGGGATCGACGGCGTCGGCGACGGTCGTGCCCTTCTTTTCCTCGGCGGCGAGAATCTGGGTGGCGCGCTTGGTGCCGGCAAGCAGGTTGCGGCCCTCCTCGTCCGAGATGAAGGCGGTCAGCGCCTCGACGCGGCGGGCGATCATCAAGAGATCGTCGGCATCCGCCGTCAGCACCGCATCGATCAGGTCGTGACGGGCGCCGAGGTCGCGCAGATAGACCTTCAGACGGTCATGGAAGAAGGAGAGCAGATCGGCCGAGACGTCGGCCGAAAGTTCCGGCTTCTGCGCGCGAAGCGCAACGAGTGCCGTCTCAAATGCCGGAAGCAGCGCGAGGCGCGCCTTGCCTTCGAGGATCAGGCGGATGACACCCAATGCTGCACGGCGCAGCGCGTAAGGGTCCTTCGAGCCGGTCGGCTTCTCGTCGATTGCCCAGAAGCCGACGAGCGTGTCGAGCTTGTCGGCAAGCGCCACCGTTACCGCCACCGGATCGGTCGGCGCGCGGTCGGAGGGGCCGTTGGGCTTCCAGTGGTCTTCGATTGCCGTTGCGACAGAGCCGTTCTCGCCCTGCAGCAGCGCGTACTTGCGGCCCATGACGCCCTGAAGCTCGGGGAATTCGCCAACAGCTTCGGTGCGCAGATCGGCCTTGGCGAGCACGACGGCGCGGTCGACGAATGCTGCGTCCGCACCGGTCACCTTGGCAAGCTCGGCTGCAATGGCCCGGATGCGCGCAACGCGCTCGCCCTGCGTTCCGAGCTTGGCATGGAACGTCACGTTCAAGGCATCGAGCTTGGCCATGCGCTGGTCGAGCGGCTTCTTCAGATCGAGAGCGAACTTGGTGGCCGACGCTTGAAGCGTTTCGAGATCCGGCAGGTTGCCCTGGTCGCGGTGCCAGAAATGGGCGGCGTCGGAGAGCCGCGCACGCACGACCTTGCCGTTGCCGTGCACAATCTCCTTGCCGCCGTCCTTCGCCTCGATGTTCGAGATCAGGATGAACTTGTTGGAGAGCGTGTCTGCCCCCGGCGCGCGGGTGACGAAGCACTTCTGGTTGGTCTTGATCGTCAGACGGATGATTTCCGAGGGGATTTCGAGATAGGCATCCTCGAAGCTGCCCATCAGCACCTGCGGCCATTCGACGAGGCCGGAGACCTCTTCAAGCAGGCCTTCGTCCTCGACCAGTTCCAGGCCGTTGGCGAAAGCGACGTTGCGCGCGTCGGCAAGGATCATCTCCTTGCGGCGCTCGCCGTCGAGGACGACCTTCGCCTTCTCGAGCTTTTCGGCGTAGTCGGCAAAGCGGCGAACGGTGATCGCCTCAGGCGCATGGAAACGGTGGCCATAGGTCACGTTCGAGGCGACGATGCCGTCGACTTCGAACGGGATCACCTTGGTCTCGTCCGTCTCGGAGCCGAAGGTGCAGACGATCGACTGCAGCGGACGGACCCAGCGCAGCGCACCGGGCTTGGCGGACGCTACGCCGGAGCGCATCGGCTTCGGCCAGGGGAAATTGCGGATGATATCCGGCATCGCCTGGGCAATGATCTCTTCGGCGGCGCGGCCCGGCTTGACGATATGGGCAACGTAGAAGTCACCCTTCTTCGGGTCGCTGTGGACATGCGCCTCGTTGATCGACGAAAGGCCTGCGCCGCGAAGGAAGCCTTCGATCGCCTTCTCGTTGGCGTCGGTGCGCGGGCCCTTGCGCTCTTCGCGAATGTCGGCCGAGCGGGCGTTCAGGCCGCGGATGTCGAGGGTCAGCCGGCGCGGCGTCCAGTACTCGCGCGCGCCCTCATAGGTCAGGCCCGCCTCGACCAGTGCATCGGTCAGCAGCTTCTTGAGATCGCCGGCTGCCTTGCGCTGCAGGCGGGCGGGAATTTCCTCGGAGCGGAGTTCGATAAGAAGATCGGGCATGGGAGTGACTTTTTCTGTTCCTGACGGTTGCGGCGGACTTAGCAAGCTCTGGCAAAAATGTCACCAAGCCCGGCGATGAATTTGGCGGTCTGAGCGGCTGGCATCACCAGCCACCGCCGCCGCCGCCACCGCCACCGCCCCCGGAAAAGCCACCGCCGGTCGAAAAGCCCGATGAGGACGACTTCGGCGGGGGTGGCAGCGACGATGTCATCGTGTCGGCCATCGATCCGGCAAAACCGCCGATGCGGTCGCCGAAGGTGCTCGAGCCGAAGCCGTCGCCGTGGTACCAGCCGGGCTGATAGGCAGCCGCCGCGGCAGCACCCGCCGCAGCGGCAAGCAGCCAGCGATCGAAGGTCGCGGTCCAGGGTTTTTCGACACCGAGGGCCACGGCATAGGGCAGCAGCGTCTCGAAGTGCCGGGGCGACATTTCAGGCGCGCCCTGCATGTTCATCCGGTCCTTCTCGGCAAGCGTCATGTACTGGCGCAGCCCGTCGATGCCGTCCATCATCCGTGTTCCAAGCGGTGTCGGTGCACCCATCAGGAAGAAGAAGAGCACGTTGGCGAGCACGATGGCGCCGATCACGAACAAAAGCGGCAGCTCGTCGGTTTCGGCCGCCTCGTAGAACACGGCGGCAAGGATCGCCGAGAAGATCGTGAAGGCGACGAAGCCGATGAAGGCGACGACCACGATCGACATGATCCGGCTCATCAGGCTCCTTTCGCGTCGCAGCGACTTGCCGAAGGCGACGGCGAGGATCGAGACGAAGAAGGCGATGACAACGGGAACGATCACCAGCGGCAGGCTATCCTCGCTGAGATCGCCGAAAATGAACACCGCGGCAATCGCCAGCACCGACAGGATGACGCCCGCGACGATGTAACCGCTGTTGGCGTGATAGTATTTGCCGCGATGCTCGCGCTCCATGGCGTTGCGGAAATCGGCGCCGTTTGCCTGCACACGGGTGCCATGGGCGCGGTCAATCGTGAGCTTGCCGCCGCTGGCATTGACCGCCTTCATGACAGCCGCCTCGCCGGTCGGCAGCTTGTCGCTGCTCCCCTTTCCGGTCGCGGCGATGACGATGGCGTTCTTGAGGTCTTCGAGCACCACGTGGCCCTTGACGGCTAGATTGAGTGCTGCCGCCGACAGTGCCGTCCAGCCTTCGCCGGAAAATCCCCTGTTGTCGATGTAGTTGACCAGCGCCGGCGAGATGCCCTCGGGCGGGTCCCAGCGCGGCACCATGACGCCGCGGTCCGGATCACGTCCGACCCGCAGCCAGGCCTGGCTGTAGAAGAGCAGGACGACGACGAGCCCGGCACCGGCGATGATCAGTGCGAGATGGTCGCGCAGCCACCAGGCATTCTCCTGGCTAGAAGACGGTCTGTCGATGCTGCCCTTCGGCATCTTGATGGCGATCGTCAGCCCTTCGCGCGGATCGAGACGGCGGGTGGTGGCGAAAAAAATCTCCTGGCCATCGCGCGAGGCGCGGGCGTCTTTGCCGGTCGCGCCATAGCCGCCGGTAAAGTAGTCGAGCGCTTCTGCCCTCACGCCCTCCGGCAGGGTCACCGTCGCGCTCGCCTCATCGATCGGGAAATCCCACTCGGTGCCGGTGACGTTCCAGTAGAATTCGTCGTGGTCGTCGAAGAAACGGATCTGCCGCCCGGTCTCATAGGTGAACTGGAAGGTGTGTTCGCCTTGATCGAGAAAGACCTCGGCCGAACCGGTATAGATGCGGATGCCGCCGCTGATCGTCTCCGTGCGGTAGGGCTCTTCTTCGCCGTCGCGCTCGACCGACAGCAGCTTGAAATCGACCTTGCTGCGCTTGCCCCTGGCGTCGGTAAAGGTCAAAGGCAGATCGCGATAGATGCCGCGGCGGATCTTGTTGCCTTCGACCGTCGCCGTGATCGTCTCCGTCACCGTCATCGTGCCGTCCTTGGCAAGATCGATGACGGAGCGGTAGGCGGAGAAGACCTCCTCCGCCCGCCCGATGCCCGTCGTCGCCAGCAAGAAGACCAGGAAGGCAAATGCGGCAGCGAGACGGGTCATGCGGATCATGCTTTCCTGTCGTTGACTTTCAATTGCGGGCGTTACGGGCGGTCGCCGGTGAATTCGACGCCGAGGGAGGCAAGCGCATCCCAATAGGCCGGGTAGGTTTTTGCGACGCAGCCGGGATCCTCGATGGCAATACCGTGGATCTTGAGGCCGGCCAGCGCAAAGCTCATGGCGATGCGGTGATCGGCGAAGGTGTCGATCGAGGCGGGCAAGGTCTGGCCGGCAAGCGCCGGATCGGACGAGACGATCAGGTCGTCACCCTCCTCATGGGCAAGGCCGGGCCGGATCGCTGTCAGACCCAAGGACAGCGCGCGCACGCGGTCGCATTCCTTGACGCGCAGGTTTGCCAGACCGACGAAACGCACCGGCGTGTTGTTGAAGGCGGCAAGCACCGCGATCGTCGGGATCGCGTCCTGCATCTGCGAGCCGTCGATCACGGCGGGCAGGTTCGGGAAGCTGGCGATCACCGCGTGAGCGCGCGCGTCGGGCTGCGAGAAGGCGTTCGCAGGAACCCCGAGATCGATGGCGCCACCGGTGAGCACTTCGGCTGCCCAGAGATAGGTGGCCGCCGAAGCGTCGGGCTCTATGACATAGTCCGCCGCGCGATACGCGGTCGGGGCAACCTGCCAGACCGACGGGCTCACCTGCTCGACCTCGGCGCCGAAGGCGCGCATTGCCGCAACCGTCAGATCGATATAGCCGCGCGCGCCGATCTCGTCGCCGGCAAGTTCGATGCTGACCGGACCCTTGGCGCCCGGTGCTGCCATCAGCAACGCCGAGACATACTGGCTGGAGAGACCGGCATCGATCACGACGCGGCCGGCCGGGAAACCGCCCGTGCCCTTGACGGTCACCGGCGGGCAGCCGGTTTCGGACGACACCGTAACGCCGAGGGTGCCGAGCGCGTCGACCAGTGGCCTGATCGGCCGCTTGCGCATGTGCTGGTCGCCGTCGACGACGACGGTACCGTCAACGAGGGCGGCGGCGGCCGTCAGGAAGCGGGTCGCGGTTCCCGCGTTGCCGAGGAACAGGGGGGCCGCCGGTGGGAGCAGCTTACCGGTGCTGGTCACGACAAAGGTCGTGTCGTCGGGCTCGCTGACCTCGACGCCCATCGCGCGCAGTGCCTCGGCCATGTAGCGGGTGTCGTCGCTCTTCAGCGCGCCCGTCAGCCGGCTCGTGCCCTTGGCAAGACCGGCCAGAAGCAGTGCGCGGTTGGTGATCGACTTCGAGCCCGGCGGACGGACATGGCCGGTCAGCGGATGGTCGGTCGGCAGGATGGTCAGCTTCTTCATGCTATCGGTGGTCATCGAATGGGGTCTCTTGATGCGATGGACGCCGCGGAAACCGCGGCGTGGAAGGTTGGCGGCGCTCAGGGTCGAGGCCGGGAATGGATCAGAACTTGACCTGCGGCACGGCGCGATCGGCCTCGTTGGTGATCTCGAAATAGCCAGCCTTGACGAAACGGAAGGCATTGGCGATCAGGTTCGAGGGGAAGCTCTCGACCTTGACGTTGAGATCGCGGGCAGCGCCGTTGTAGTAGCGGCGCGACATCTGGATCTCGCCTTCGATCGTCTCCAGGGAGCGCTGCAGTTCGGCGAAATTCTCGTTGGCCTTGAGATCCGGATAGGCTTCTGCAAGCGCAAACAGCTTGCCGAGCGCCTGGGACAGCGCTCCTTCCGCCTGCGCCCGTCCCTCGACGTCGCCCGCCGGCACCGCCTGCGCCCGGTTGCGCATGGCGATAACCTCCTCGAGCGTCGACTTCTCGTGCGCGGCGTAACCCTTCACCGTCTCGATCAGGTTCGGGATGAGATCGGCGCGGCGCTTCAGCTGCACGTCGATGCCGGACCACGCCTCTTCGGCCACCTGTCGCGCCTTGACGAGACCGTTATAGACGAAAACCAGATACAGGATCACGACGACGCCGATTGCGAGGCCAATCATAGGGTACCCTCCAAAAAACTCGCGCAGAGATTAGCATTCGCTTCTCAGCTTCAAAGCGCTTTCTGCGGCTTTTGACCAGAGAAACCTGCTCCTCCCCAGTTCCTAAGCACTCCGGTGAACGCTGTGTTTCCCGCCGCGAACCGTCTCGGCGCCCTGACGCGGCGGATCCTGTTCCAATGGTAACGGCGGCCTGACGGACAATCAGCGATAGTCAACCTATCGAACAACCCCGGAAACGAAATGAAGATCATGAAAACGCTCGCAACTCTCATCAACGTGATCGCCTTTACGGCGCTCTTCGTTGCCTATGCGAGCGCCCACTCTCCGGAACGTCCGAATGGCGTTCGCCGCGCGCTCCAGACCTACTCCGGTCAGGTCTACACCGGCGCCTACCCCACGATGAAGCCGTATTGCAAGAACGTCGCCGGCACGACCTTCATCATCTAACCGCGGAAGGTTCAGCGATCCGCTGCGCGATTGCTGCTGCCGCTTCGTCAGCACCAAGCGCGGTCACATCGATCTCGATCAATTGGTCGCTTTTGCCGCGCAACAGCCGGTGCGCGCGCCGCAACCCCAAAAGAACGTCGGGATCGGTCAACTTGTGCAGCTTGCGCCGGCCGGCGCGTGTCAACCGCTTGAGGTTTTCCTCGACATCGCAATCGATCACGACCGCAACGAAGCGGGCGCCGCGTTTTCGTGCGAGTGCGGCGCAGTCCTCGAAGGCGCGCGTGTCGGCAGCGTCGTCCGAAAGCGCGTCGGTAAAGACGAAGGACTGTTCGCCCGGCGCTTTTTCAAGATGTTCGAACACGCTTTGGCGAACCGCGGATCTGAGCGAGCGATAGAGCGGGTCGCTGCGCGCAAACAGTGCCTCGGCCGGATTGATCAGCGTGTGATTGTCGGCGAGCCGCGCGCCCAGCCTTTCGGCCAGATGGCGCGCGATCGTCAGCTTGCCGGATCCCGGCCAGCCGTTGATGTGGATGACAAGGCTTGCGGGCCCAGCGGTCAAGCGGCGTCCCGGTTGAGGTTGGCACCGCCTGCGTCGGTCAGCAGGAAGGCCTCGCCGCAGGCTTTCGCCAGCGTGCGCACGCGCAGGATGTAGCTCTGGCGCTCGGTGACCGAGATCACACCGCGGGCATCGAGCAGGTTGAACACATGGCTCGCCTTGATGCACTGGTCATAGGCCGGGAAGACGCACTTGTGCAGGTGGTTGTTGCTGTGATCGCCCGGTGCGCCGGCAGCCAGAAGAGCCTGGCATTCGGCTTCCGCATCGATGAAGTGCTGATGCAGGATAGCCGTGTTGGCGTATTCGAAATTGTAGCGCGAATACTCCTGTTCGGCCTGCAGGAAGACGTCGCCATAGCTGATCTTCTCCGCACCTTCGCGGCCGTTGAAGTTCAGGTCATAGACGTTGTCGACGCCTTGCACATACATCGCCAGGCGCTCGAGACCATAGGTCAGTTCGCCCGAGACCGGCGAGCATTCGATGCCGCAGACCTGCTGGAAGTAGGTGAACTGCGAGACTTCCATGCCATCGCACCAGCACTCCCACCCGAGACCCCAGGCGCCGAGCGTCGGGCTCTCCCAGTCGTCCTCGACAAAGCGGATATCGTGCAACAGCGGATCCAGGCCGATCGCTTCGAGCGAGCCGAGGTAAAGCTCCTGCAGGTTGGACGGATTGGGCTTCAAGAGCACCTGATATTGATAGTAGTGCTGCAGACGATTGGGGTTTTCGCCGTAGCGGCCGTCGGTCGGGCGGCGCGAAGGCTGCACGTAGGCCGCGCGCCAGGGACGCGGGCCCAATGCGCGCAGGGTCGTTGCCGGATGGAAGGTACCGGCGCCCACTTCCATGTCGTAGGGCTGCAGCACGGCGCAACCCTTGTCGGCCCAATAGTTGTGCAGCGTCAGGATCAGAGCCTGAAACGAGCGCTTCGGGTTCATATGATCAGGCAGAGTGGTCATGGATCGCGTCCGAATGTCTTGCAGAAAAATGAGCCGGACAGGTGCCACGCCTGATGACAGGGGTCAAGCGCTACGGCGCGACGGCGCCTATTCGTCGTCGCGCTTCAGCCGGTATTCGCCCGTTTCCGGATCCTGAACGAGCGTCCCTTGCGCACCGGTCCGCTCTTCGCGGCGCGCCTTGTCGCGCTGACGGGTCAGCCGCTGGGCGTCGGCCACGAACTTGCGGTATCCGAGCCAGAAGATGAAACCTGCAATCAGGAGCAGGATGAGCTGCGGCATTTTTCCTCCCAGTGCGCGCGGGCCAGTGCGCGCGGGCGAGACACTCTAGATCTTGTTACTTATGCCATTGCGGACGCAAACCCGCTTTGCCCTTCGCCGGATCTGCGCCTGCTGGAACTGCTCGGGCTCAAAGCCCGAACCGCGCCCACAATGCCCTTTCCTCGATTGCTTCGGCAAGCCCCGCCGCAGTCGAGGCGGCCATGGGGGCTGCGATTGCGCCGGCAACCGAGGCCCCTGCCTGCCGGCGGCCGAAAAGGCTGCGTGCCGGCTGGATGAGCTCGAGGCGCGCCTTGTCGCCATAACGCTTCTTGATCTCGCCGCGCAGCTCGCCAAGGCCGTCGATGAGACCGAGCTCCAACCCGCGGCGACCGGTCCAGAAAAGCCCGGAAAAGATATCCGGATCGTCGGCGAGCATCTGCCCGCGGCGCGCCTTCACCATCTGGATGAAGGTGTCGTGGATATCGACCTGCAGGTTTTTCAGGAAGACGATGTCGCCTTCCTTTTCCGGCTGGAAGGGATCGAGCATCACCTTGTTCTCGCCGGAAGTATAGACACGCCGTTCGACACCGATCTTCTTCAGGAGTTCCGGGAAACCGAAGCCGCCCGAAACGACGCCGATCGATCCGACGATCGAGGTCGGGTCGGCGATGATCTCGTCGCCGGCAAGGGCGATCATGTAGCCGCCGGATGCAGCGACATCCTCGACGAAGATGAGCACGCGCTTCTTCTTTTCCTGGGCCAGATCGCGGATGCGCTGATAGATCAGGCGCGACTGGACGGGCGAGCCGCCGGGCGAATTGATCGAGATCGCCACGGCCGGCGCCTCCTTCACCGCAAAGGCCTTCTCCAGAAGCGGCGCTGCGGTCGCGAGGTTCAGCGCGGGCCGGAACTGCCCGCCGCCGGCCATGATCGCGCCATGCAGCCGGATGACGGGGATCGTCACGCCTTCCTTGCGAAACCGCCTGGGCAACATCCGTCTGAGGAACGCCTTCATGTCAACTCCTGCCTGCTCGATCATGTTCTGAGCGGAATGGTGGAAAACCGCGTTCCCCCGTCCCGTCCAGATGGCCATGTGATGGCCCTTAAATGCCCATGTATGCACTGGTGCGGCAAACACAATGCCGCATACGGTAAATCAGCGACGACGGTAGGCGGAGCGGCCGTTGTTGAGATCATCGACGTGATCTGCAAACCGATGGCCTTCCTCGTGCATGACCAGCGGTGCGCGCAGAACCAGCCGCTTGCGGCTCTGCTTGATCGCGGTCACCAGGATGCGAACGGCGTTTTCGCCGACCCGCGGATGAAGTGCTGTGATCTCGATGCCGCCAAAGCGCCGGCCGCAGGCAGCGATGATCTCGGCAATCGATTCCGGCCGGGCGATCAGCGACAACTGCCCGCCCGGCTTCATGATCGCACCTGATGTCTTCACCCAGACCTCGAACAGCCCCTCGCTCATGGCATGCGCCTCGGCTTTGAGGCTATCGGGCGTCTTGCGGTCTGACGCATCATTGAAGGGCGGGTTCATGATCACGTGATCGAAGCTGTCGTCTGCAAGACCCGCTGCGACGCGCGCCTTGCCGGCGAGAGAAACGTCAGCCTCAAGCACCGAGACGCGCCCGGCAAAGCGGGCATTTTCCGCAAGCGCCAGGCTGCGGCGGGCAAATTCCGCCATGACCGGCGAACGCTCGACGAGCACAACCTCAGCATTTTCCATGCGGGAGGCGACGGCCATCCCGGCCGCCCCCGCCCCCGCGCCGAGGTCGGCGACGCGGCAGGGACGGTCCGATGCCACGAGCGATGCAAGCAGCATCGCGTCCATGCCGGACCGGTGCCCCTGACCAAGCGGCTGGACAACGTGGAACTTGCCGCGATGAAAGGCGTCAACGGTCTCGGTCGCGACAGCCGACATGGGGGCAGTGCTCAAGGTCGCAACTCCGCCTCTAGTCCGGCGTCGATCAAGATCCGCCGCGCCGCATCCGCATCCTCTTCGGCGACCAGGAAGCGGCGGGGCAACAGGCCGAGCGAGCCTTCCAGAATGCTCATCCCCTGATCGGCGATCAGGCTTGCGATACCGGCGTCCTTCATCAGGCTTTCTGCAAAGGAGAGCACGACGGCATCGTTGGTACGGATCAATTCCCTCATCCAGCGGTTTTTCCTGTCCTATTTCAGCAAGCGGGACAATTCGCCTCTTGCCGCACGGGACACCCCTTCCTATTGTCGAAAGCGACAATGAAAACAGGAGTCCCGGTGTGGGCGTAGTGATACCGCTGGAAGACAGCAAAAACAAACAGGCGTCCGTAAAGCCGCTCGTTGACCTGACAGCAGCGGACATGGAGCGCGTCAACCAGCTCATCCTGTCGAAGGCCGGCTCCGACGTTCAGATGATTCCCGAGGTCGCCAACCACCTGATTTCTTCCGGCGGCAAGCGCCTGCGCCCGATGCTCACGCTCGCCTCCGCCGCCATGTTCGGCTACGAGGGCGACGCCCACGTCAAGCTCGCGACCAGCGTCGAGTTCATGCATACGGCAACGCTCCTGCACGACGATGTCGTCGACGAAAGCGACCTTCGACGTGGCAAGTCCACCGCACGCACGATCTGGGGCAACCAGGCGAGCGTCCTTGTCGGCGACTTCCTGCTCGGCCAGGCCTTCCGCATGATGGTCGATGTCGGTTCGCTCGACGCGCTCGACGTGCTTTCGACTGCAGCCTCGGTCATCGCCGAGGGCGAAGTGCTGCAGCTGTCGGTCGCCAAGAACATGGAAACCACCGAGGACGACTACCTCCAGGTCATCCGCGCCAAGACCGCAGCGCTTTTTGCCGCTGCCTCGGAAGTCGGACCGATCGTCGCCCAGACGAGCAAGTCCGACCGCAACGCATTGAAATCCTACGGCATGAACCTCGGCCTTGCCTTCCAGCTTGTCGACGACGTGCTCGACTACGGCGGCTCGTCGAGCGACCTCGGCAAGAATGTCGGCGACGACTTCCGCGAAGGCAAGATCACGTTGCCGGTGATCCTCTCCTACCGCCGCGGCACGGCGGACGATCGCGCCTTCTGGCGCGAGGCGATCGAGGGCGGCGACAGCACCGATCAGAACCTCGACAAGGCGCTTGGCCTGATCAAGCGCTACGGAGGGTTGAGCGACACCATCGCGCGCGCCCAGCATTACGGCACGATCGCAAGGGATGCGCTGGCGCCGCTGCCGGCCTCGCCCTGGAAGGCGGCGCTGACGGAAGTTATCGACTTCTGCATCGACCGGATGAGCTGACGGTCGGCCGCCGGCCAGGACAGACGACAGGAAATTGTTGCCGCATTGCGCCAAAAAAGCCATTCTGTTCCTCAAGAGTTGTGCTGGGCAATATGTGGCTGACTCCGAAAACGACCCTTAGTGGTGCGCTATGCCGAGCGATCGGCACGAAAGGTTTGACATGCGGCAAATGACGATCCTCCGCCTCCTCAGCGGCGCTGCACTGCTGGCACTTGCCACGGTCAGCACCAGCTACCCGGCATTCGCCGAGGAGAAGGCTGCTGCCGCCGCCGAGGAAAGCGAACCGTTCGACATCAAGTCGGTCAACACCTTTGCCGGCGCGTTTCTCGCCGCCCGCACCGCCGACACGGACCGCGACTTCGCCTCGGCCACCGAACTCTACAGGATCGCGCTGCAGTTCGAGCCCAACAACAACGACGTCAAGCAGCGGCTGATGATCACGCTTCTGATGGACGGCCAGTTCGACGAAGGCGCGAAAATCGCCGAGCAGCTGAAAACCGACCCGGCCGTCGAGCGCATCACCACGGTCATCCGCGCCATCGAAGCGATCCGCAAGCGCGAATATCGCAACGCGCAGAAGCTGCTGAACTACCAGGGCCCGAACGATCTCGACCGGCTGATGAACGGCCTCCTGTCTGCCTGGGCCAAGTTCGGCCAGGGCAAGCCGAAGGAAGCACTCGCGGAGATCAACGGACTTGAAGGTCCCGACTGGTTCCGCGTGTTCAAGAACTACCATGCGGGCGCGATCGCGGTTGCAGCCGGCGACAAGCAGACGGCACGCACCCGGCTCAACGACGCCATTCTCGACCGTGAAGGCGGCAGTGCCGCCCCTGACACCTTCATGCGCGCGGTCGAGGCGCTTGCCCGATTCGAAGCACGCGAAGGCAACAAGCAGAAGGCGCTCGACACGGTTGCCGTTGGCGAGAACATGGTCAACAACTACACGCCGCTGCAGGCGCTGCGCAGCAGCATCGAAGCCGGTGCACAGCAGGAACAGCAGGTCAAGAACGCCAGCCAAGGGGCAGCCGCCGTGCTCTTTTCGATCGGTGCGGCGCTGAACCGCGACGGCGCCGAGGATATCGTTTCGCTCTATCTGCAGACGGCGCGCCGGCTCGATCCCGACAGCGCCGATATTCTGGTCATGCTCGGCGGCATCGCCGAGAACCTGAAAAAGCCGAACGAGGCAATCGAGCTCTACAAGGCTATTCCGGAGACCTCGCCAATGCGGCGGGTTTCCGAACTGCAACTGGGCCTGAGCCTCGCCAGCATCGGCAAGGTCGACGAGGCCAAGAAGCACCTGAAGGCCCTGATCGACGTCGACCCGAAGAACATCCGCAACTATCTCGCCTATGGCAGCGTGCTTTCCGACGCCAAGGACTACAAGGAGATGGGCGAACTTTACGACCGGGCCGTCGATCAGATCGGACCGGTGCCCAAGCGCAGCGACTGGACCGTGTTCTTCCAGCGTGGCATTGCCTATGAGCGCCAGAAGCTGTGGGACAAGGCCGAGCCGAATTTCCGCAAGGCGCTGGAGCTCAACCCGGATCAGCCGCAAGTGCTGAACTACCTCGGCTATTCCTGGGTCGACATGAACATCAACCTCGAGGAAGGCCTCGACATGATCCGCAAGGCGGTCGAGCTGAAGCCGGATGACGGCTACATCGTCGATTCGCTCGGCTGGGCCTATTTCCGCATGAACCGCTTCGACGACGCGGTGGTGGAGCTGGAAAAAGCCGCCGAACTGATGGCCGGCGACCCGACCATCAACGATCACCTGGGCGACGCCTACTGGCGGGTCGGCCGCAAGCTCGAAGCGGTGTTCCAATGGACGCAGACGCTTGAGCTGAAGCCCGAGGAAGCCGAGATCCCGAAGATCAAGGCAAAGATCGAGAACGGCCTGCCGGCGCTGAAAGAAGAGGTCCCGGCCTCTGCGGACGCCAAGGAGACGGCGCCCAAGAAGGTTACGCCCGAAGCACCTGCGCCTGACAAGAAGTCCTGATCGGTCGATGTCGGAGGGTGCCATCGCGGGTTTTGCGCTGACGCGCGCAGCACCCGCAAAGATCAATCTCGCACTGCACGTCGTCGGCCAGCGCGCCGACGGCCATCACCTCCTTGAAAGCCTCGTCACCTTCGCCGACCGGGGCGACCGCATCGGTCTTGCGCCCGCCGCCGAGGACCGCTTTACCGTCTCGGGCCCGTTTGCCGCCGAACTGCCGCGCGACGCCGACGCGCAAGGGAGCAACCTGGTCTTGAAAGCACGCGACAGCCTGCGCGCCGAGCTTCAGTCTCGCGGGCTCGCCACAGCCGGCCCGGTCCACCTGCATCTCGAAAAGAACCTGCCGCTCGCCTCGGGCATCGGCGGCGGCTCTGCCGATGCGGCAGCGACACTTCATGGACTTCTCGAGCTCTGGGGCGCGACGATCGAAGCTGAGCGTCTTGATGCGATCGCGCTGAAGCTCGGGGCCGACGTGCCGATGTGCCTTCGCGGCAGGCCCCTGCTCGCAAGGGGTATTGGCGAGGAGATCACCGCGCTTCGGGGTTTTCCGGCGCTTTCGATGGTGCTCGTCAATCCGCTGGTGGCGGTCTCGACGCCCGTCGTGTTCCGGACGCTCATTGACAAGACCAACCCGCCGCTCGAATTGCCGCCCGTACCTTTGACGCAAGGCGACTGGTTTCATGTCTTGACGACCTTGCGCAACGACCTGCAGCCACCGGCAGAGACGTTGCAGCCGGTCATCGCCACCGTTCGCCAGACGCTCGCGCAAGCCGGCGCCGTACTCGTGCGGATGTCGGGTTCGGGTGCGACGTGCTTCGGTCTTTTCGCAAACGACGACCTGGCCCTGGAGGCGGCCAACCGCCTATCGGTTGCCCGACCCGAATGGTACGTTCTGGGCTGCAGGACGACAGGCGCAGGAGCATAAAATGGCCGGAACCGACGAAAAACGCCCCTTCATTCCGGTCGGGATCGCGATCCTCACCGTGTCGGACACGCGCACACTTGCTGATGACAAATCGGGCGACACGCTACAGGCCCGCGTGGTCGACGCCGGCCACCGGCTCGAGGCACGCGCGATCGTGCCCGACGACCGGTCGAAGATTCACGATCAGGTGAAGGCCTGGACGCTCGACCCAGTGATCGACGTGGTCATCACGACCGGCGGCACGGGCTTCACCGGCCGCGACGTGACGCCCGAAGCACTCGAGCCTCTCTTCGAAAAACGCATGGACGGGTTTTCCGAGGTGTTTCATCGGATCTCCTACGAGAAGATCGGCACCTCGACCATACAGTCGCGCGCAACCGGCGGCGTCGCCAACGCCACCTTCATCTTCGTTCTGCCGGGATCTCCCGGCGCGTGCAGGGATGCATGGGACGGGATCTTGAGACAGCAGCTCGATTACCGCCACATGCCCTGCAACTTCGTCGAGATCATGCCGCGCCTGGATGAGCACCTGAAGCGCGGCTAATGCCGGGTGATCGGCCGCATACTCCAGCACAGCCGCTCCGCAGCTGTTACCTACGTAACTGACCGCGGCGTTTCCAGCCGCTAGTGTCTACCCGTCAGCCAGCGAAGATCGACCGCCGCATATTTCTCCTCTTCGCAACCGCATAGACACCTTTTCGCCTACGTCCCTAAGCGGAGAGAACTGTGGAATACGACGTGCAGCCAGAATGCTGCCCGGCAAGCAATCTATCAAACAAGGTCATTTGAGAGCCGCTTGGAGGTGCCGTCTCCCGACAGGCACCTTTCATTTTTTTGCCTAACGCCTAAGCGGTCGCCTGCCGGCCCTCGACGGCGACCCAGGCCGGAACTAGTTCGGTCGAAAGCCTGCGCGCCGCACCAACCCTCACCATATCGCCCAGGCACCCCATGCCACCTGTCGCCGCGAGCGCGTCCTGCTTGCGCAGCAGGAAACCGCTCTCCAGCGCCTGCGGGCGCCGCGCCAGCCGGCTGAACAGGGATTTGCGGTGCATCCTGGACGGAGAGAAGCGCGCAGGTGCCCTGTTGAGCGCGACATACTCCGCCAGCTCGTCGACCCAGCGGCCGATCGGGCGAGCGCCGGGTTCCAGCAGCATCAGCCATTCGCCGCGCGCCGAGCCCACCACCTCCGCCAGATCCCAGCTCTGGCAGAACCGGCATCCGGCCGCATCCGCCACTTTCGACGAACCGTCTTTCGATCCGTGGTCGAGAATGATGACGTCACTGACGAGGCCTTCGACAGCGCCGGTCACCAATGCCGAGAGCGTCTGCGCCAGCTCGGCTTCGTTGTCGCGCGTTTCCATGATGATCGTCAGCATGTCTTTTCCTACCGCATCGCAGCAACAATTGCTACATTCCTGGCCGACGCGGCCATCGCGCTTGCCGCTCGACCGAACCAAACCGCATCCCCATTTTTTGTTCTTGTATTGTTCATGGTTTCGCGTTAGGAAAATAATCAGAACAAAACGGGATCAGATATCTGATTCCTGGGAGATTCCAATGACCGAGCTGTCGCAGATCAGGCAGGGTGCGCTTGCGCCCGCCAATACGGCGGATGTTGCCGAAGCGATGATGAGCGCAACGGGCCTCAGGATCGACATTGACCGCCGTCGGGGACGCGGCGCCGGGCTCAACATGACCGGCCGCTACGAGCCGCAGTCACGCGAGACCTTTGACGACGGTTGGGAGAGCCTCGAGGATCTGCCGCCTTTCAAGACAGAGGTCCAGATCGAAAAGCCGCGCTCGGTGATCACCAGGAACGAATCGCCCGATATTTCCTTCGATCGTTCGATCAACCCCTATCGCGGCTGCGAGCACGGCTGCATCTATTGTTTCGCGCGGCCTACCCATGCCTATATGGGCCTGTCGGCAGGGCTCGACTTCGAAGCAAAGCTGTTTGCCAAGCCGGACGCGCCGCGGCTGCTGGAACGCGAACTGGCGCGGCCGGACTATAAGGTGAGACCGATTGCGATCGGCACCAACACCGACCCCTATCAGCCGATCGAGAAGGAATGGCGCGTCATGCGGCAGATCCTCGAAGTGCTCAGGGATGCCAACCATCCGGTCATGATCGTCACCAAGTCGGCGATGGTCACCCGCGACATCGACATTCTTGCCCCCATGGCGGAAAAAGGCCTGGTGCGGGTCGGCATCTCGGTGACGACGCTCGACCGGAAGATGGCGCGCACGATGGAACCGCGTGCAGCAACACCACCGAAGCGGCTGGAGGCCATGCGCGCGATCGCCGAGGCCGGTATCCCGACGGGCGTTCTCGTCTCGCCGATCATCCCGGCCCTCAACGATCACGAGATCGAGCGGGTGCTCGAAGCGGCAAGAACGGCGGGCGCGACCGAGGCGAGCTACGTGCTCTTGCGGTTGCCGCTCGAAGTCAGCCCGCTTTTTCGCGACTGGCTGCTGCGAAACTACCCGGATCGCTACCGTCACGTCATGTCGCTGGTTCGCTCGATGCGCGGCGGCAAGGATTACGACGCCGAGTTCGGCAAGCGCATGAAGGGTGCCGGTCCCTACGCCTGGCAGATCGGTCGCCGCTTCGACCTGGCGGTGAAGCGACTGGGCTTCAGCCCGACACGCCGCCAGTTGCGCGACGACCTTTTCGTGCCACCGCTTGGAACAGGCGTGCAGCTTTCGCTTCTGTGAAGGGAGGTTCGGGGCATGCCATACGCCTGCTCCCCGGTAGACCCCCGGTAGAACCCTCATTGGCGCCCCTTGGAGCCGATGCAGAGGGTGAAGCCAGATAGAGTTCCGGTGCCCCGTCCCCCGTTCTGGGCACCGGCCATCCCCCCGTCCGCCGCCGCACTCGGACCCGGGGGCTTGAAGAGAATCGGTCGATCATGCGATCTAGACATATGTCTCGCAGATCGTCCGATTCTCCCCTTTTTCCCGATATTATCGAAGCGCCGGATTTTGACCTGGAACTGTCGGCGAAAGGTGATGGCTTCTGGCCGGTCGCCGGTGCCGACGAGGCCGGTCGCGGGCCGCTCGCAGGTCCCGTGGTGGCCGCTGCCGTCATCCTCGATCCGGATGCCATTCCCGAAGGCCTCGACGACAGCAAGAAGCTGAGCGCCCAGGCGCGCGAGAGCCTGTTTGAGAAAATTCTCGCCACAGCCGACGTGTCGATCGCATCGGCGTCCGCAAGCACGATCGATGCGACCGATATCCGCAAGGCCAGCCTCGAAGCCATGCGCCGCGCCGTTGCCGGTCTGCCGTCGGCGGCGCGCTTCGTGCTGGTCGACGGCCGCGACGTCCCGCCGGGCCTGCCCTGCCATGCGAAGGCCGTCGTCAAGGGCGACGCCCGCTCGCTGTCAATTGCCGCCGCCTCGATCGTCGCCAAGGTCACGCGTGACCGGATGATGGCGCGCGCCGATCTCGCCCATCCCGGCTATGGCTTCGCGTTGCATGCCGGCTATGCGACGGTCACCCATCGCCGCGCCATCGAGACACAGGGGCCGTGTGCGCTGCACCGCATGAGTTTCCGCCCCCTGCGCCAGGATTAGCGCGCGTCACGCGATCTATCCGCTTCCCCCGGCGCTTTCGGCAGTCGTCCACACCTTCGCCAGAGTGCGCAAGCAGCGATCGCAGCCAGCCATCTCGGCCCCGCGCCCTTGTCACAGACCGGTCGAATTCGGCAAACACGATCCGCTTAACGAGGCGGCTGCCGCGCACCGGTGCGCGACATCCTCCGGTCCGCCCCCTGGATTCCCACCCCCGCTCCCGCGCCGTGAGCCGCCGATCCCTCGCGCATCGTCTCTCCCGGGACCTTGCGTTCTTGCGCACGATATGGGCGAAGCAACTGTGCGGCCCGCAATAGAAAACGCACTCTCACAATGCGGCGAGCGTCCCGCCCCGCCGGTTGCCCGCGTAGCGGCGAACCTCGTCGATCAAAGACGTTCACTTGACGCAGCGGATGCCGCGCACAGTCGAGCGACATGCACCACCAGGACCTTGGCGTTCCCCCTTGCTCCCGCCCGCTCCTCGATTGGTTGATCTGCCGCCAATTGTTTCGCCGGGGCCGGCGTGCTTTTGCGAACGATATCGACGAGGTAGCCGGACGGCCGCGATGTAACGCCGACGGCCCACAATTCGGATGGCGTCCCGGCCCTGCCGGTTGGCGGCGAAGCCGCAGATCGATCAAAGCCCCCCTTTCGCGGCTGGTGCTGCCGTTGGTGGAAAGAGAGAAGGACGGAATGATGCCGGAACCGGCCGCTTGCGGCTGCGTGTATCGGCAATCGAGCCTCGATGCCGCCGTTCACCCTCGGCCGACGGCCACGACCACTGAATGGCAGGAAGCGCGGAAGCCGGCGCGATCGACCTGGTCGCGCACCGTAACCGAAATGGCGACAGCGTCAGCCCCCTGCCCGACGCCTGCAACAACCCCTCCATCCGATGGTCGGCCCTGGTTGATGCCATCCTGCACCGCCCGTTTCGAAGTAACCCTCAAACGAAAAAAGCCCCGTACAGGACGGGGCTTTTTCATGCGGGTTGTGCCCGATCTTAGTTCAGGCGGGCCTTGACCTCACCGAGTGCCTTCTTGAACAGGTCACTCTGGGCGCCGGCGTCGGCCTTGGCAGCCACGACCTTCTCGGCCGCGGCAATCGCCAGATCGACTGCAGCGGAACGGACAGCGTTGATCGCGTCGGCTTCAGCCTGCTTGATCTTCTGCTCGGACAGCGCGGTGCGACGCGTGACGTATTCCTCGGTCTTCTGCTTGGCTTCAGCCGTCAGCATTTCTGCTTCGCGCTGAGCGGCGGCAACGATACCGGCGGCTTCCGCCTCGGCGTCCTTGCGCTTGCGCTGGTACTCGGCGACGAGCCCTTGCGCTTCTTCACGCAGACGCTTGGCCTCGGCAAGTTCATTGCTGATCTTGTCGGCGCGGCCGTCGAGGGCCTTGCCAACCATGCCCGGCACCTTGAGATAGGCAATCAGGACGAAGAACAGGATAAGGCCAACGAAGGCATAGAAGGTTGCATCAAGATGCATGGTTCAGTGCTCCTCAGTTGCCAGCCGATGCCTTGACGGCAGCGGTGATCTCGGCCTTGGTGACGGTTCCGCCGATCAGCTGCTTGACGACAGCGGTTGCGGTTTCCTCGGCGATCGCGCCAACGTCAGCCAGCGCCTTGGTCTTGATATCGGCGATGCGGTCTTCCGCGGCCGAAATCTTCTTGGCGAGGTCTGCTTCGATGGCGGTGCGCTCTGCATTGGCCTTGGCCTTTGCGGTCTCGCGCGCATCGTCGGCGATCTTGTGGCCCTTGGTCTTGGCAGCGGCCAATTCCTGCTCGTAGGAGGCGATGGCGGCGTCGGCTTCGCCCTTCAGGCGGGACGCTTCATCGAGATCCTGGGCGATCCGATCGTGACGGGTTTCGAGAATTCCGCCGATACGCGGAATGATGACCTTCGACATCAGGAGATAGAAGAGGCCAAACGTGATCGCGAGCCAGAGCAGCTGCGATGCGAAATGGGTCGAATCAAAGGGCGGGAACACGCCGGAGCCAGCCTCGCCTTCGTGGGCCACACCCGTTTCGGTGTGCACCTCACCGGCCGCAGCGGCATCGTGTGCTTCGGCGCCTTCAGTGGTGGTTGACTGCTGGGCATAGGCCGCGGTCACAAACATGCTCACCTCCAGGTGCACTCAAGAATATGCGCGGCCGCGGCCTTTTGAGGGGCCGCGGCCGAAACTCCAGCCGTTATTAGACGGCGAACAGGAGGAGCAGAGCTACGAGCAGCGAGAAGATGCCCAGAGCTTCCGTAACGGCGAAGCCGAATACGAGGCGGCCGAACTGGCCGTCAGCAGCCGACGGGTTGCGCAGCGCGCCAGAGAGGTAGCTGCCGAAGATGTTGCCGAGGCCGAGAGCCGTGCCGGCCATACCGAGGCAAGCGAGACCTGCGCCGATGTACTTTGCTGCTTCCGCTTCCATGATTGAACTCCTTCGAATGGTGTTGCGGCTTAGGATTGTGCTTCCGGCGGAGGGCCGGCCGAAAGCAAGCGACTGTTATTCCTTAGTGGCTTCCGGGATGCACAGCGTCGTTGAGGTACATGCAGGTCAGTACCGCGAAGACATAGGCCTGGAGGAAGCAGACGAGGAATTCAAGACCGGTGATGGCGACGGTCATGATGAGCGGCAGGATGGCGCCACCGATACCGACTGCGCCAAGAGCGCTCAGCGACGTGACGAAACCTGCGAAAACCTTCAGCGTGATGTGGCCGGCCAGCATGTTGGCGAAGAGACGGACCGAGAGGCTGATGGGGCGGGAAAGGAACGAGATGACTTCGATCGCGACAACGAGCGGCAGAAGCACGCCGGGAACGCCATGCGGCACGAAGAGCTTCAGGAAGCCGAAGCCGTGCTTGTAGAAGCCGTAGAGAATGACCGTGCCGATAACGAACAGCGCCAGGGCAAAGGTGACGATGATCTGGCTGGTGATGGTGAAGAAGTAGGGCATCATGCCGAGCAGGTTCGCCGTCAGGATGAACATGAACAGCGAAAACACCATCGGGAAGAACTTCATGCCGCCGCTGCCGGCGCCTTCGCGCAGCATCGAGGCGATGAATTCGTAAGACATTTCCGAAACCGACTGCAGGCGGGTCGGGATCAGACCGCGCTGCGACGTCGTCAGATAAAGGAAGCCTGCGGCAACACCCACGGTCGCAACCATGAACAGCGACGCATTGGTGAAGGAAAAGTCAATGCCACCAATTTCGATCGGGACAATCTTGTTGACCAGGAACTGGTGGGTCGGATCGTTTGACACCGCGCTTCTCTTTCGTTCTACCCGCCCGGGAGCGGAAACCGTTTTCTTCGGGGCAACGCCTCAGCGGGCGTCTCCGTCCTTCTTGTCATTCCCAGAACCGCCTCGTCCGGCTTCCGGTGTCGCCACCATCCCGGCCGAGCGCAGCACATTCAGCACGCCAGCGCAGAACCCGAGAAGAAGGAAGACAATCATTCCCCACGGCCCTGTACCCGCAAAGTGGTCCAAAAGATAGCCCAGAAACGCCCCGACAACGATGCCGGCGATGAACTCGCTCGAGAGCTTCATCGCCGCCGCATAGCCTTTACGGCTTTCGGCGGCTCGTGCCTCCGCTGCATCAGGCGCCTGAGGCCTCTTGGCCTCGATCTTGTCGCCGAGCTGCTTCAGCCGCGCTTCCAGACTTTCTTCAGGTTTCTCCGCCACGTGGCTGCTCCCTTGTTGCCCTTGTCCGGTCTCAGACCGTGATTTCGGTCATACAAAGGGCCTTGGTTCAAGCCACGTTTCGGCCCCATTTGAAGTCGCGCGCAACATAGTTTTAGGCATCCGCATAGTCAAGGCATGCGGACCGCTTGGGCGTGGACAATATTTTGCAACAAATTCATCTGGTTACGACCATGTCGATCGATCTTCGGCACGCTTGCCGGCGGAATCGTCGCACTCGTTGGCAGGAATCTGCCTCTTGCGCGCGCCAACGGAAAGACGGCGGAATCGCGTCAGGCGCGATCAGCTCCAGCCGCCGCCATAGGTGCGATAGAAGATGTGCATGCCGATCTTGCCGACCCGCTTCATCGTCTTGGCCCATGGCGGGTTGACGTAGGTTGCGTGGTAGTGGGTCGCCGACCCGACTTCCGGCAGCCAGATCTTGCCGGCGGTCACCGCCATGGCGACCTCCTTGGCCGCCTTCCAGTGCGAGCGGGAGTAGACGAGGTCGCGGATCATGTCGCAGGCGAAGGAGAACTGGCAGCGGTTGCGCCAGGTCTTGTTCTGGTAGACGACGCCGCAGATCGTCTTCGGATAGGTGGGGTTGCGGACACGGTTGAGAATCACCTGGGCAACCGCAGCCTGGCCCTTGAGCGGCTCGCTGCGCGCCTCGAAGTAGATGCCTTCGGCGAGGCACGCCTGCTCTTCCTTGCTGAACACCGAGCCTGGCAATGCCGTTGCGGCCCAGGCATGATCATCCGGCGCGATATCGGGAATGAACCGGCCGGCATTCTTGTCTTCGCGCAGAATCGAATCGAAGGGCGATTCACGCGCATAGTCCGGCTCGGGCCGGACATAGGCAGTCGCAAGAATGTCGGCCTTCTCGTTGGTCACGAGTTTGGCGAGCATGGGCGAAACGCCGGCATCCGCCTTCGGCGGCCGCTTCCGATAGAAGGCCGTGGCGATCTCGATCTCCTTGCCCTTGATGTTCGGCCTGGCGAAAACCATCTTCTCGCCCGCTTCGAAGCGCGGCTCCGTCAGGGAGCTCGTGCGCTGCAGGATCGAGCCGGCGGTGAAGTCCTTGGGCGGGGTCACCGGGGTCACGGCGACAATGCGGCCCTTCTTGGCCTGGCGGTTGACGCGGTCCTCGTCCGGCGTGCCAGAATGTTTGGTTTCGGACGTCAGGGCCACACGGCTGCCATCGGGCATGTTGATGCCGGCGCCGCCATCGAGTGCTCCAGTGGTGACCGGATCGGTAAAGACCATCTCGACTTCATGAATCGAGCCCGCCGGCGATGGCGTCATATACATGCGCCAGCGTTCGCCGCCGCGGTTGATGCCCGAAAGGAAGGTCGCCAGGTCCGCATAGGCGGCGACTGACGGGAACCCGAGATAGAGCGCCATGCCGATGATCGCAGGCGCCATCCAGGCGGAAACGTTCAGACGAGACTTTTGACGCAGGTTCTGACTCTTACGCACCAACCGACTCCACGCAACGCTTAAAGGCGGCACGGCTTCGCCCGCGCCGGCGATGGGGCCAGCGTCGGAGAACCCGCGCGGGAAGCTAAGACAATCAAGCAGCCGGACAGACGGCCGGCACTGCTTCGTTCGAGCCTTGAAAATGAAGCATTAACCTTGATGTTTGGTTAATGCGACCTCGCTGATGGAAACGGTCCCGATCAAAACAAAGGGGCGGCCTCGCCGTGAAGCCGCCCCTGAAGAAGGCCCGCGCCCAAGTGCGCGTCAGATGATCACGTGCGAGCCGAGTTCGACGACGCGGTTGGTGGGCAGGCGGAAATAGTCGGAAGGGTCGATCGCCGCATTGGCAAGGGCGATGAACAACCGGTCCTGCCAGTGCGGCATGCCCGATTCGGCGTCCGGAACGAGCTTGCGGCGGCCGAGATAGAACGAGGTCGACATGATGTCGAACTTCAGGCCCGACTTGCGGAAGAGGCCAAGCGCCTGCGACACGTTCTGGGTCTCCATGAAGCCGAAGCGCATCTCAAGCAACGTGAAGCGATCCGACAGCGGCTGCATGCTCACCCGCTCCGATTTCGGAACCTTCGGCGTGTTGGCGGTGCGGATGGTCAGGATGAAGTTCTGATTGTGCAGCACGTGGTTGTGCTTGATGTTGTGCAGGAGTGCTGCAGGTGTCGATTCCGGATCGCTCGTCAGGAACACGGCGGTACCGGGTACTGCGACCGGGGCGTGCTCACTCTTGCGTTCGATCGACTTGATGAAGCTCGCAAGCGGAATGTCGATATGGCGGGTCTTGGCGTGCAGGATGGCGGTGCCGCGCCGCCAGGTCCACATGATGATGATGAAAGTGGCGGCGATCAGCACCGGCACATAGCCGCCGTCATGGATCTTCAGCATGTTGGCGCCGAGGAAGATGAACTCCAGCGCAAACAGCGGTACCAGCACTGCCGCAGCCGCAAGGGCCGACCAGTTCCAGCGCATGCGCAGGAATTCAAACGAGAGCACCGTCGTCACCACCATCGCGCCGGTCACCGAGATGCCGTAGGCGGTCGCGAGCGATTCCGACGAGCCGAAGACGAAGACGAGCGCCATGACGCCGAACATCAGAAGCGTGTTGACGTTGGGCAGGTAGATCTGGCCCGTGTGGGTTTCGGACGTGTGGAAGATCGCCATGCGCGGCAGGAAGCCGAGGTGGATCGCCTGTCGCGTCAGCGAGAAGGCGCCTGTTATCACCGCCTGGCTGGCGATGATGGTGGCAAAGGTCGCCAGGATGACCACCGGCAGCAGCGCCCATTTCGGAAACATCAGGAAGAACGGGTCGGACATCGCCTCCGGGTTCTTCAGGACGAACGCGCCCTGTCCGAGATAGTTGAGCGTCAGCGCCGGAAAGACGATCAGGAACCAGGCCCACTGGATCGGGCGGCGGCCGAAATGGCCAAGGTCAGCGTAGAGCGCTTCCGCGCCTGTCACCGTCAGGAAGACGGCGCCGAGCACGATGATGCCGACATAGCCTTCATTCAGCATGAAGCTGACGGCGTAATAGGGATTGAAGGCCTTGAAGATCGACAGGTCGTCGGCGATGTGCACGAGGCCGATGCCGCCCATGACCAGAAACCAGACGAGCGTGATCGGTCCGAAGAAGTTCGAAACGGCCGCCGTCCCCTTGGACTGCACGGCAAAGAGCATGAGCAGAATGACGACGGCGATCGGCACGACATATTCCGACAGCGCCGGCGTCACCAGCTTCAGACCTTCGACAGCCGAGAGAACCGACAGTGCCGGCGTGATCATCGCATCGCCGATAAAGAGGGCAGCACCGGCAATCCCCATGAAGAAGAGGATCGACGCGTGGCCGTTGGCCGACTTCATCAGCAGGGCGAGCAGCGACAGCGTGCCGCCCTCCCCCTGGTTGTCCGCACGCAGCAGGAACAAGACATACTTGATCGTGACGATGATCGTCAGCGTCCAGATCATCAACGAGATGAGACCGATGATCTCGACGTCGGTGACGCCGTCGTGGGATACCGGGCGCAACGCTTCGCGGAAGGCGTAGAGCGGGCTGGTGCCGATATCGCCATAGACGACACCGATCGAGCCAAGCCCGAGGACCAGCAGCCGGCGCAGATCCTTCGGCTCGTGGGAGGGGGCATGCGGTTGGATCATGCAAACCTACTGGCCTTCAAAGCCAGCCTTTCCAGCGGAAAAAGAAGAAGGGGATCACAGCCGAGATAACCATCGCTGCCAGGGCCCAGGGATAGCCGAGTTGCCACTCCAGCTCGGGCATCACCCGGAAGTTCATGCCGTAGACCGAAGCGACCAGGGTCGGCGGCAACAGCACGACCGACGCGATCGAGAATATCTTGATGATGGCGTTCTGCTCGACATTGATCAGGCCAAGCGACGCATCGAGCAGGAAGGTGATGTTGCCGGAGATGAAGCCGGCATGCTCGGAAAGCGACTGGATGTCGCGCGAGATCGAGCGGCAGAGTTCGCGCGTATCCTTGTCGCCCTGCACGTCGGGAACCGTGTAGACAAAGGTCAGCAGGCGTGAAAGCGAAGCAAGGCTGTCGCGCGTCTTGGCGACAAGGCGATGATGACCGGCGACGTCCCGCAGGCGCGCCTCGAGAAAATGCGGCGGGCGGCGCTTGCCCGCCGCCTTGTCGCCGAAAACGGCCATCGACAGATCATCGATCTTGATCACCGCCTCTTCGAGAATTTCGGCCGTGCGATCGGCGATCGCTTCCAGAAGCCGGGTCAACACCACGGCGCCGTTGCGGCAATTGCCCGGGAAACGGTGCATCGAGGCCTTGAACAGGGCGAAAGAGCGGGGTTCCGCGTACCGGATCGTCACAAGGCGACCGCCCGACAAGATGAAGCCGACATCCGTGAGCCCGGGTATCTCCGTCGCCGAGCGGAAAACCAGCGATGCGGTCATGAATACGGCGCTCTCTTCGACATAGAGACGGCTCGAGGGCTCGATATCCTTCAGATCGTCGCGCGTCGGGATCGAGATGCCCAACAGCTTCTCCATCATCAGGTCTTCCGCCTTCGTCGGCTCAACGAGATCCAGCCAGATGATATCGGAGCGCAGGCTCTCGGGCGGTTCGGCCGCCGACAGCACGACGGCGGTCCCGTCGGCGCAATAGCCGGTGATCATGCACCCGCCCTCGTCATGCGAAGCTTATCGCCGGACAGCAATGGCGAGAGGTCGTGCGCCACAAAATACCCACAAAAGAGATCCATCGGATGGTGCGTTCCGCCAGTCAGGACAAAGTCGTCAACTCAGTCATCGCGAGAGGCCAAGATCTCCGGCGAGAGGGCGTGAAGTTGGGCACCGTCGCAAGTGCGGCAAGGCATATGGCGCAACGCAACCGCAAAATCAATGCCCCCTTGCTGCTCGGCGCGCCGCCGTCACGCCGACACCCTATCCCATGTTCGCCTAAATCAAAACCGAATCAAGGACAAAACGATCAGGGGGTCGAGGGAGCCCTGCGGACGCTCATTCGAAGACGATGTTCGGCGCTGCCCGGCTCTTGTCCTGCTTTTGCGCTGACACCTGGCCCCAGACCTTCGACGCGATCTCCCGATAGATGCGCGCGACCTCGCCGGAAGGGTCAGACGCGACCAGGGGCGTGCCAGCATCCGACGTTTCCCGAATGCCCATGGTAAGCGGCACCTCGCCAAGGAACGGCACGCCGATGCGCTCGGCCTCCTTGCGGGCGCCGCCGTGGCCGAAGATGTCGTAGCGGTTGCCGGTGTCCGGGGCGATGAAATAGCTCATGTTTTCGACGATGCCGAGAACGGGAACCTCCACCTTGCGGAACATGGTCAGGCCCTTGCGGGCGTCGATCAGCGCCAGATCCTGCGGTGTCGAGACGATGACGGCGCCGGCGAGCGGCACCTGCTGGGCCATGGTCAACTGTGCGTCGCCGGTGCCCGGCGGCATGTCGACGACGAGCACGTCGAGGTCGCCCCAGGCGACTTCCCGCAGCATCTGCAGAAGCGCCGACTGGATCATCGGCCCGCGCCAGATCATCGCCACGTCCTCGTCGACGAGGAAGCCCATAGACATGACCTTGAGCCCGTAGTTTTCCATCGGGCGGATCATCCGGCCTTCGATCTGCTGCGGCCGGCCGGAAATCTTCAACAGGCGCGGCATCGACGGCCCGTAGATATCGGCGTCGAGCAGGCCGACCTTCAGGCCGTTTGCCTGGAGCGCCAGCGCCAGGTTGACCGACGTCGTCGATTTGCCAACCCCGCCCTTGCCCGACGCGACCGCGATGATGGCGCCGACGCCCGGGATTCCGGCCTTGGCCGGCGGCCCGCCCGCTGGGCGTGGTGCATGCGAATGACCGGCATGGGAATGCCCGGCATGCGATGGGGCCTGGGGCTGCGGCCGCTGCACCGGAGCGCCTCCAGACACGGCCTTGCGGTCCGCCGTCAACGCCACCATGGCTGCGGTAATCCCCGGGATATCGCGCACGACGCGTTCGGCGGCCGCCCGCATCGGCTCCAGTTCCTTGGCGCGATCGGCCGGAACGGTGATCGAGAAATAGGCCTTGCCGTCGGAGATGAAGACGTCCGAGACGAGGCCGAGGTCGACGATGTTGCCTTCCATGCCCGGTCCGCGCACCGTGCGCAGCTTCTCAAGGACCACTTCTTTCGTGACTTCCGGCATGGCGCCCTCTCATTCTTTTGTTAAGTCCTTAGATAGTCGAGGCGGAGCGCTTCGCCAATGCGGCATATCGCAAAAAGCAAGAGCCACCGCGCGCCTCTGGTGTCCGTACATCCGGGATCACCTGAGGCGGGCAGTGGCCCTATCGATCGCGACCTTCTTGGGCGCTGTCTTCTTTTTAGTCCCCTCTGGACATGCTCTTGGAAATGCAGGATGCGTGCCAGTTTCCCACGGGAGACAAATATTCATTTATATCAATGACTTAATCGACCAGAAGGAAGGATCGACGGGCGGCGGCATCTGCCCAGATTCTGGGCAATCGTCTCTAAAACGTCCAAGGATGGTGCAGGTCGGGACCGCCGGCAGACGACCGCAGCGGGCAACGCCGGGACCCGGCCAGGCATCCGACAACTCCCGCTAAAATCCCTTGCGGGCAAAAAAGAGGATCTGGGGGCCAAGGCGTCGATTGCGCGTAGGCGCGAACCTGAGGGGGCTAGCTGATGTAGCCCTTCTTCATCGCCTTGACGACCGCCTGGGTGCGGTTGACGGCGTCGAGCTTCTTGGTCACGTGGTTAAGGTAGTGATTGACCGTGTGCTCGGAGAGGCCAAGGATGCCGGCGATCTCGGCGCTGGTCTTGCCTGCGGCGGTCCAGCTCAGGCACTGGATCTCGCGCTCGGAAAGCGCTGCACCGCTGCTCTTCCAGACCGAGCCGATCTCGGCCAAACGGTTGTAGACATGGATCGCAATCATCTGCAATTCCATGGTGACCGTCATCGGCAGTTCGACCAGCGGCCCCATCAGGATGACAGCACCGCGGCCGCCTTCGGCATCATGCACCGGAAAATAGCTGGCCTGGAAAATGCCGTTCTCACGCAGCATCGCGATGTATTCGGCAGCCGATTCCGGCTTGCCGCCCTCGCCTTCCCAGTCCGCCAGCGTCACCTGGAACGGCGTCGTGGTCTCACGCAGGCGGCGCACACCGGTGCTGAAGCGCAGCATCGACAGGCTGTCGTACTTGTTCAACAGTTCTGCCGGCATGTTGGAGATGACGGTGCTCGCAGCAAGGCGCTCCACATCGATCGACGGGATCGAGCAGATCAGAAATGTCTTGAAGCCAAAGACCTGCGTGACCCGCCGCATGTAGCGGATGATGTCGAACTGGGTCTCAAGCTTTGCGATCTCGGACGCGAAATCGCCGCCCCGGGGCAGATCTGCGTCAGTCATCCCGGTCGTCATCGTATCCTGCATTCGCGCGTTCCATGGCATTCATTACGTATCAAATAGACCGAGCCGCCCGCCAATACCACCAGATGTTGGCGTTTCCCGCCGCCTCGACCCAAAAGTCTGTGTATTTCCCCGGCGAAGGGTCGATGTCGTCGTCAACTTCGCGCACGGCGCGCAGCGGTGGTCAGTTGATCAACCCGGCCCGCATCGCCTTGGCAACGGTTTGAACCCGATTAACCGAATCCAGCTTGCGTGTCGCCCGGTTAAGGTAGTGATTGACCGTGTATTCGGACAGGGCCAGGATCTTCGCCATTTCGCTGGTGGTCTTGCCCGCAGCCGCCCAGCGCAGGCATTCCACCTCGCGGCGCGACAGGCTTCCCGCACCCCGCCGGTCGCGGTCGCGGACCTCCATGTACTTGCTGTAGAGCACCCCTGCCCACAGGTTGAGTTCCTGCAGCTCGTCGCCCGAAACCACCGGACGGTCGCCGCCAAAGGCGATCGCCGCGCGATGTCCGCCTGCATCATGAACCGGCAGGTAAAGGCCGCGCGGCATGTTGGCCTGCTCGAAGACGCAGATCGCGGCATCGCCTTTGCCGTCGGACCGGCGGCGCGCGAGCTGGTGGGCGTCGTAGGTGAAGGGAATGGTGCTGCGACGCAGGCGCTGGATCACCGGACTGCCATTGATCAGCCCGGCGCTGTCATAACCTTGAAGAAAGGCTGTCGGGTAGTTGGTCATCAGCGCATTGACCGACAGGTTGGTGCAATCCGTCTCCGGCACGGCCAGCACCAGGAAACCACGGAAGCCGTAGGCGTCCGCAACCTGGGTGATCACCCGCCTGATATCCTCTTCGCAACAGATCGGCCCCCGGATGTTCCGTCCGTCAGGAAGCGTCAACGCCGACAAATTCGCGCTGAAATCGATCATTTTCCGCCCTTCTCCCCATCGGGCCGCGCGCAAAAACGCGCCGCTGACGCCGCATGAAGATCACGCCAAATTTCTATCAATACCAAAACCAAACCAGACTGAGACCATCCACGAACCTGAGTCTGATATATTAAAAGCTATCGGGCTTGGAGCGCTACGTCCAGTCGATGTTTCTAATTTACCGTAAAGTAAACTCAAGGTCCACCGCGACCCGGTCCAAGGCGGATTGCGGCCTCATCGCCGATCGCCTTGGCGACCGCCCGAACCGATGCCGCCCAAGCCGACAACTGCTCCATCGTGACCCGGTAGGCCGGCCCGGTGACCGAGATCCCGGCCACCAGTTCGCTGCCGGCAACGGCGATCGGCGCCGCGACACAGCGGATCTCCGCTTCATGTTCCTCCCGGTCGAAGGCATGGCCCTCACGGCGAATCTCTTCGATCTCCGCAAGCAAGGTGGCAGCCGAGCGATGCGTATGGGCAGTGAAGGCGTGAAACTCGGTGCGGGCCAGAACCTCATCCAGTTCCGTGTGCCCGAGGAGCGACAGCGCAGCCTTGCCGATGCCGGTGCAATAGGCCGGCGACGCCTTGCCGATCTGCGAACTCATGCGCACGGTCTGGCGGCTTTCCACCTTGTCGACGTAGACGATCTCGGCCTGTCTGAGCACGCCGAGGTGAACAGTCTCGCCGGTCAGTTCGTGCAGATGCCGAAGATGGGGCTCAGCCACGTCGCGGAACCGGTTGCCCGACCAGGAGCGATAGGCCAGTGTCAGCAGCCTCAGGCCGGGCTCATAGGAAAGGTCGCGCCGCTGAACGAGCAGATCCTCTTCGACGAGGTGACTCAGCAACCGGTGCAGCGTGCCGCGGGGCTGTCCGGATCGGGCGAGGATATCGGTGAAGCGCTGCGGGCCGTCCGAGTTGACCACCGCCTCCAGCACCGCAATCGCCTTGCCGAGCGTCCCTGTGCCGGCCTCGCCGGCGGCATGGTCCTTTGCCGCGCTCACATCATCGCTCATCGTTGCTCTCTTGTGCCAGACTGCGTCGCGGCATCCGTCGCTTGATCTTGACAAGCCAGACGCCTGGACGCGATAATTCCATATAATAAAATCAAGTTCCAGATAATGGAACACAAAAATTTGCGTTATGCAGTTTCTGGGGTACCGAACAATGTCCGTGCCAAGTGCACAGTTTCACGATCTCGCCGACCGCTGCGTCCTGATCACCGGCGGCGGCTCCGGCATCGGCGCGGCGCTGGTCGAGGCTTTCGCACGCCAGGGCGCGCGGGTCGCCTTTGTCGACATCGACGAGCGGGCAAGCCGCGAACTGTCCGGGAGACTTGCCGGACAAACGAAGGTAGCCCCCCACTACATTGCCGCCGATCTGCGCGACGTCGACGCGGTGCGCAAGGCCGCGGAAGACGCCGCAGCGTCGCTTGGCGCGATCCACGTGCTGATCAACAATGCCGCGCGCGACGACCGCGAGCCGTTGGACTCGGTGTCGGACACAAGCTGGGACGAAAGCCAGTCCGTCAATCTGCGCCATGTCTTCTTCATGTGCCAGGCCGCAGCACCACACATGCGGCGAGCCGGCGGCGGCTCGATCATCAATTTCTCATCGATCGCGTACCTGCTCAACATGGGCGAGATCCCGGCCTACGCCACGGCAAAGGCGGGCATCGTCGGCCTCACCAAATCGCTTGCCGGCGCGCTCGGCCCCGACAATATCCGCGTCAACGCGGTTCTGCCGGGCATGATCGTGACCGAACGGCAGAAACGGCTGTGGCTGAGCGACGCGGCGATCGCCGGAATGCAGGAACGCCAGTGCCTGAAACGCAGCCTGACCGCGGAAGATCTCGTCGGGCCCTGTCTTTTCCTTGCGTCCGACTGCTCCTTGGGCATGACGGCACAATCAATGATCATCGATGGAGGCGCATTGTGATGACGGCAGCCTATTATGCCGCGGTCGACTGGGGAACGACGAGTTTCCGACTGTGGATCATCGGCGAGGATGGCTCGGTGCTCGCCGAACGGCGCAGCGGCGAGGGCATGACGACGGCCAACAAGACCGGCTTCCGCACGATCCTCGAGCGGCATCTGGCTGCAGTCGACGCCCCGGGCCATCTGCCTGCGATCATCTGCGGCATGGCGGGCGCGAAACAGGGCTGGGTCGAGGCCGGCTATCTCGACACGCCAGCCGCGCTCGGCGACATCGCCGGTCGTGCCGTAGCCGTGACCGACCATGACCGCGACATCCGGATCCTTCCGGGCCTCGCCCAGCGCGACAAACGCCACCCGGACGTGATGCGCGGCGAAGAAACGCAATTGCTCGGCGCCGCCGGCGAACTCGGCCGCGGAAGACACCTTGTCTGCATGCCGGGGACCCACAGCAAATGGGTTCGGCTGGAGGACGGTGCGGTCAGCGGCTTTTCGACCTTCATGACCGGCGAGTTGTTCGACGTGATCTCGAAGCACTCGATCCTCAGCCACTCGATCGCGGACGCCCACGCCTTTTCCGGTGACCACCCAGCCTTTGCCGCAGCCGTGGCGGAAGCGCGCACCACGCCGGCGCTTGCCACCAATCTTCTGTTCGGCGCGCGCGCCGGACAGTTGCTCCACGGAGCGACTGCGACCGACGCCAAGGCCCTTATCTCAGGCACGCTGATCGGCCTCGAAATCGCCGGTGCACTCGCGACCGCGCGGTCGGTCGACAGCATCTGCCTCGTCGCCTCCGGCTCGCTCGGCACGCTCTATCACGCCGCACTCAAGAGCCTCGACTGCTCTCTCAAGGTCGTCGATGCCGATGCGGCCGTCCGCGCCGGCCTTTCGACCGCCGCTCAGGCCATCTGGCCCCTTTGAACGAAAGACAGTGACCATGTCCCGCATTCCCTTCCCGCCGATGAAGTATCCGCTGATCGCCATCCTGCGCGGTCTGAAGCCAGAAGAAACCGAAGGCGTCGTCGGCACCCTCATCGACGCCGGCTTTACCGCGATCGAAATTCCGCTGAACTCTCCCGATCCGTTCCGCTCGATCGAGACGGCGGTAAAGATGGCGCCAGCCGACTGCCTGATCGGCGCCGGCACGGTTCTGACGACGGAGCAGGTGGAAAAGCTGGCAGACGTCGGCGGCCGGCTGATGGTCAGCCCCAATGTCGAACCGGCGGTCATCTCGCTTGCGGCGAAAAAGGGCATGGTCACCATGCCGGGCGTGCTGACGCCGACCGAGGCGCTATCGGCCGCGGCCGCCGGCGCCACGGGCCTGAAGTTCTTCCCGGCAAGCGTGCTCGGCCCAGCCGGCATTACCGCCATTCGCGCCATCCTGCCGCCCGATCTCGAGATTGCCGCGGTCGGTGGCGTTTCCGACGCGAATTTTGGCGAATACGCCAAGGCCGGCATCCGCAGCTTCGGTCTCGGCTCGAGCCTCTACAAGCCCGGGATGGGTGCTGCCGAAGTCGGCGAGCGGGCGCGCGCCACCCTTTCTGCCTATGACAGCGTTTTTGGAGCGTGACGTGATGGAACCCAAGGTTTTTTCCGGCCGCATCCTCGACGAGGCGGTCTCGGCTCTCGGAGAAGGACCGACCTTCGACCCGGCCACCGGCACCGCATGGTGGTTCAACATCGTCGGCCAGGAACTGCACGAGCTGCACCTCGAAAGCGGGCGCAAATCGGTCCATGCCCTGCCGTTCCTCGGCAGCGTGCTTGCGGTGATCGACCCGGCGCGGCAGCTCATCGCTTCGGACAAGGGATTGTTCGTGCGCGACACGCAAACCGGCCAGCTGACCCCGTTGGCAACGCTTGAAGACAAGCCCGCCAACCGCTCGAATGACGGCCGGGTCCACCCCTCGGGCTCCCTCTGGATCGGCACCATGGGCCGCGGCGCCGAGAATGAGGCCGGCGCGATCTATCACGTGGCCGGCACGAAAGTGACCAGGCTCTATGACAGGATCAGCATCCCGAACAGCATCTGCTTTTCCCCGGACGGGGCGGCCGGCTATTTCGTCGACAGCCGCGTCAACAAGATGATGCGCGTCGAACTCGACGCGGCGACGGGCATGCCGAAAGCCGAGCCGACCGTGCTGATCGACGGCAAACCCCATCCGGGCGACATCGACGGTTCCGTGTGCGATGCCGAGGGGCTGATCTGGAATGCGCGGTGGGGCACCGGGTCCGTCGACATCTACACGCCTGACGGCAGCCTGGTCGCCCGCCATGCGCTTCCGGCGACGCAGACGAGTTGCCCGGCCTTCATCGGCGACAAGGCCGACCGGCTGCTGGTCACCTCCGCCTGGCAGGGCATGGATGAGGCGCAGCGCGCCGCTGATCCCCATGCCGGAAAGACATTCGACCTTGGCATCACCGTCAAGGGACGCTTCGAACCCGCCTTCAGGCTTTGAGTAAAAATCAGGCACTGGCGCAACGCCAATAAAAAGTCATACAATTCGTCCAGGCGATACTTCGCTTGGGAGAGGGAGAGCTCGCATGAGCGACAAGAAAAAAGAACTGCGCAGCCGCCATTGGTACGGCGGCACCGGCAAGGACGGGTTCATTCACCGGTCCTGGATGAAGAACCAGGGCTTTCCGGATCACGTCTTCGACGGCCGGCCGATCATCGGCATCTGCAACACCTGGTCGGAGCTGACGCCCTGCAACAGCCACCTTCGCATCCTCGCCGAAGGGGTGAAGCGCGGCGTGTGGGAAGCCGGCGGTTTTCCGGTCGAGTTCCCGGTATCCTCGCTCGGCGAGACACAGATGCGCCCGACCGCGATGCTGTTTCGCAACCTGCTTGCGATGGACGTCGAGGAAGCGATACGCGCCTACGGCATCGACGGTGTGGTGCTGCTCGGCGGCTGCGACAAGACAACCCCCGGACAGCTGATGGGTGCCGCTTCCGTCGACCTGCCGACGATCGTCGTCTCCTCCGGCCCGATGCTGAACGGCAAGTGGAAGGGCAAGGACATCGGTTCGGGCACGGACGTCTGGAAGTTTTCCGAAGCCGTGCGCGCCGGCGAAATGAGCATGCAGGAATTCATGGCAGCCGAAAGCGGCATGTCGCGCTCGCCGGGCGTGTGCATGACCATGGGCACGGCCACCACGATGGCCTCGATCGTCGAGGCAATGGGCCTTTCGCTGCCGACCAATGCCGCCCTTCCCGCCGTCGACGCCCGCCGCATGGCGTTGTCGCACATGACGGGAAAACGCATCGTCGAGATGGTGCATGAGGATCTGCGCCTGTCGAAGGTGCTGACGAAGAAAAATTTCGAAAACGGCATCATCGCCAATGCTGCCGTCGGCGGCTCGACCAACGCGGTGGTGCACATGCTGGCGATCGCCGGACGCGCCGGCGTCGACCTCTGTCTCGAGGACTTCGACAGGGTTGGCAGCCAGGTGCCGTGCATCGTCAACTGCATGCCTTCGGGCAAGTACCTGATCGAGGATCTTGCCTATGCCGGCGGCCTGCCGGCGGTGATGAACCGCATCCAGCACCTCTTGCATGCCGATGCACCGACGGTCTTCGGCATGCCGATCAGCAAATACTGGGAAGACGCCGAAGTGTTCAACGACGACGTCATCCGTCCGCTCGACAATCCGCTGAGAGCCGCCGCCGGCATCCGCGTGCTCAAGGGCAACCTTGCGCCGAACGGCGCCGTCATCAAGCCGTCGGCGGCGAGCGAGCACCTCCTGGTCCACGAAGGTCCCGCCTACGTGTTCGAGACGATCGAGGAGCTGAAGGAAAAGATCGACGATCCGGACCTGCCGGTGACGGAGGATACTATCCTGGTCCTCAAGGGTTGCGGCCCCAAGGGCTATCCGGGCATGGCCGAGGTCGGCAACATGCCGATCCCCCGCCGGCTCGTGGAAAAGGGCGTGCGCGACATGGTGCGCGTTTCCGACGCCCGCATGTCCGGCACCGCCTTTGGAACCGTCGTCCTGCATGTCAGCCCGGAATCAAACGCCGGAGGCCCCCTCGCGATCGTCAAGACAGGCGACCGGATCCGCCTCGATGCGATGAAGGGCGAGCTCAACCTGATGATCAGCGACGACGAGTTTGCGGCGCGCATGGCCGCCTGGCAAGCGCCGCCGCAAAAATGGACGCGCGGCTACTACAAGCTCTACCAGGACACGGTGCTGCAGGCGGACAAGGGTGCGGACCTCGACTTCCTCGTCGGCGGCAGCGGCAGCGAAGTGCTGCGCGAAAGCCATTGACGACCCTTATGCTGCTTCCGGGCGCCGCTGTTCGACAGTCTCCAATACCCCGCCAAGTGGCGGGGTATTTTCGTCTTGGGCCACGGCAGGTTCAACGAGGACCTTGCGAGCGGGCGAACGCAGCCGCGACCAAGTCTCGAAGCCGTCGATCGCAAGTCCGAGAGCGATAAAGAGCTCCTTGTATTCGGTCGGATCCCACAGGCGCACAAGCTCCGATGCCTTGAGGACGAAGAGTTCCTGGATGCCGACAATCAGGATGGCGCCGACCGTCAACAGCATGAACTCGCGCCAGTGTCCTCTCCTGAGCGCGGAATCTGCAATCACCAGCAGCATGATCACGGTCATCATCACCATCATCTGCGTCGGCAGCATGCTCCAGTTGTCGCTGTTGAAGGCGGCCATCGGGGCGCTGGCCACAAGCACGAGTATACTCGGGGCAAAGGCGGCAAGCCGCCCACGATTGAAGCGCTTGCGCAGATAGAGCCAGAGAAACGGCGCCAGCGTCAGCAGCACGAAGCTGCCGGTGTAATAGAGCAGCTCGGACAAGCCGGTCGAAATGTTGTGCAGGTTCAGCTCCTGCTGCTTGTTGATGGCCATTAGCCCTTCGGGCGTCGCAAAGCCGAAGACGCGCTGCATCCAGGAGATCTCCTCCATTCCGATCACGAAGAAGCCAGCGGCAAAGAGTGCAGCGGCACCCGCGGCGACCCATGCCGAACGCCCCTCGCCGGAACGGGCAGCGCTCAGCTGATGGACGGCGGCGGCGGCAAGGAACCCGCAAGCGACAAAGATCAGCACTGCCGACGTCCATTCGACGAGGCTGTCCTCGCGCGCCATCAGGCTGAAATCGAGAGGATCGGCGACGAAAAGCAACGCCATGGCGATGGCGAGCGCCCAGGCGACGCTACAGATCGAAAGCTCCCGGCGCGACGCCAGGCGAAGCACTGGCGCCCCTAAGCCTGCGACATCACGGGTAAAACCCTGGACGACGGCGAGCGAGAGGCTGAGCGCCACCAAGGCATGCCAGAGATTATAGAATTCGACCTCAGGCGCCCGCTCCGAAAAATAGCGCACGCCAAAGAGGTTGCGCTCGATCAGGACCAAGCCGGCCATGGCGAAAACGGACAGAAGGGAAATGGAGAGAAAGCGCCGCGGCAGAAACATCGTGAACCATCCAGGGACAACAGGATGAAGAAGCACTGCGCTATTTCCTCCCTTCAATAAGTATCGGCAAGAACAATCAAAAATCGATGAACGAACGGAAGTTGATTATAAACTACTAAAACACGATATTGAGAAGCATATAATATACTGAACGAAGCAACGCAGACATTCTTTAGCATTGTCGCGGATTGATGTCGTATTGGGCGCCATTGCGCCTTCGCCGCTGAATTTTCGACTATTTTTTTCGGAACCGTTCCTGCATCCGGGCGTTTGGACAGTATCACCGGTGCGGTGACGCTGGCAGCAACAGCCAGAACCGCGCCTTGATCGACCACGTCAAGGAAAGGCAGTTTGACATGACCAAGAAATTCGCAACGACCGTCGCGGCCGGCGCACTTCTCGCAGGCCTTGCTGTCGCCCCGGTGGCTTTCTCGCAGGATGCGACCAAACCGATGGACCCGCAGACGCAGACGATGCAGCCGGCTCCCGGTAGCGAAGCGCCGGCCGATCAGGCTCAGACCAAGCCGCCGATCAGCGAAGAGGCGCCGACCGATACCGCCGCTGCGAGCGGCACATACCTGACCGAACAGGCCAGCGACCAGATCGCCGCCAGCACCTATATCGGCCAGAGCGTTTATAACGCCGGCGACGAGCGTATCGGCGAGATCAACGACCTGATCATGAAGAAGGATGGCGGTGTGGAAGCCGCGGTGATCGGCGTCGGTGGTTTCCTCGGCCTCGGTGAAAAGAACGTCGCCGTGCCGTTTGACCGCATCGCGATCGCCGAGCAGCCCAATACCGACGATCTGAAGCTGACGACAACGGAGACCGCCGACACGCTGAAGACGGCTCCCGAATTCAAGACGAAGTCGCAGCAGGTGGCCGAGCAGAACGCCGCCCAGCCGGTCGATACGTCGACCACGTCGTCGACCACGACCACTGCACCGGCACAGCCGATGCAGCAGGGTACCGAACAGCCGCAGCAGTAATCTGTGATCAGGCTTTTCAGTACGCCTTCCAGCGAGCGGCGGTGCCCGGCACCGCCGCTTTCGTTATTTGTGCGCGTCGCCGGGCATCCCAAGTTTCGCATTGCGCGACGACATTTGCGCGCTTGGCGGAGTGCGTAGTCCCAATGTCAAAACAATACGCAGGAGCGCAATGCGTCGTAGATCCCCGCATGGATGTTGCGGCTGGAGACGGCATCGCAAATGCGGCCGTCGACATGATCCGGTTCTTGAGCGTCAGACGCTACTGCTGGAGCAGCGGGTCTTCCGACAAGGTCATTTCCTGTTTTCTGGAGCGCGGCGGACCGTGGCCCTATCGTCAGTACCAGGCATCCGCCATGCTCTGCTTGCGCTGCGTGACATAGTCGACCAGAGCCTCGTCGATCGCCACATCCAAAGGCGGCGCTTCGTATTCGGCAAGCGTCTTCTTCCAGGCGCGGTTGGCGCGGGTCGCCATATCGGTCTCGCCTTGCTCGACCCATTTCTCGAAGGGCTCGTTGTCGGAAAGGCCTGAATCCCAGAACGCCGTCTGGTAGTTGCGCATGGTGTGGTCGCAGCCAAGGAAATGGCTGCCGGGACCGACCTGCAGGAACGCATCCATGGCCAGCGTGTTGTCGTCGACGACGACGCCGGCGAGGTAGGAATGCAGCGCACCGCAGAAATCGGTGTCCATGACGAATTTCTCGTAGGACATGGCCAGCAGCCCGTCGACGAAACCGGCCGAGTGCAGGATGAAGTTGGCGCCGCAATGCACCGCCGACAGCATCGACATCGCGCCCTCCTGCATCGCCTGGGCGTCCGGCAGCTTGGAGTTGGAAAAATTGCCGGCGCAGCGCAGCGGCAGGCCGAGCCGACGCGCCAGCTGGCCGACCACCATGCTGCCGATCGCCGGCTCCGGGGTGCCGAAGGTCGGCGAGCCCGACCTGAGCGACATCGACGACAGGAAATTGCCGAAGATGACGGGAGCACCCTTGCGCTCGAGCTGCGTGAGTGCGCAGCCGGCCAGCGTCTCAGCGTAGGATTGGGCGATCGCCCCGGCATTGGTGACCGGCCCCATGGCGCCGCCGAGAATGAAGGGCACGATGACCGCTGCCTGGTTCGCCCGCGCATAGGCGCGCAGCGATTTCGTCATCGTCCCGTCCCAGACCAGCGGCGAGTTGACGTTGACGTTGCCGAGGATGACGCAGTTCTGGTCCACGAAATCGCGGCCGAAGAGGATGCGCGCCATCTCGATCGAATCTTCTGCCCGCTCTTCGGCGGTGATCGAGCCCATGAAGGCACGGTCGGAGTATCTGATATGGCTGTAGACCATGTCGAGGTGGCGCTTGTTGACGGGCACATCGCACGGCTCGCAGATCGTGCCGCCGGAATGGTGCAGCCACGGGCTCGACTGCGCGAGCTTGATCAGGTTGCGAAAGTCCTCGATCGTACCGTAGCGCCTGCCCTTGTCGAGATCCATGACGAAGGGCGATCCATAGGCCGGCGAGAAGACGACGTTCTTGCCGCCGATCTCGACGTTTCGCGCCGGATTGCGGGCGTGCTGGGTGAACTGCCGTGGCGCGGAGGCCACGATTTCCTTCAGCATCCCGGGCTCGAAGGTCACGCGCAGGCCTTCCACTTTGGCGCCAGCGCGTCGCCAATGATCAAGCGCGACCGTGTCGTCGCGAAACTCGATGCCGACTTCCGAGAGAATGCGGTCGGCGATCGCCTCGATCCGCAGCAGGCTTTCTTCGCCGAGGATGTCATAGGTCGGGATGTTTCTTATGATATAGGGAACGCCGAGGCTGCGGCCCGCTCCGTCGCGCCGGTGCGGCCGTGCGCCACGCGTCCGTCTCGGTGCCGCCTCGCCTGCTGCCAAAGCCGTATCCATCGTCGCGTCCTCCCATCATCTGAGATGATGCTATGAGCGAAAACTATCGCTGTAACGCTGGAAAAATTCGATCCATGCAATAAGCTTGATTTATGGAAAACCTGCGCCGACTGCTTCCTTCCGCCGCAAGCCTCATCGTTTTCGAGGCGGCCGGCCGCCACCAGAACTTCACCCGTGCGGCCAACGAGCTCGGCATGACCCAGGCTGCGGTCTCCTATGCGATCCGCGGCCTTGAGGAGCAGCTGGGCGTCCCGCTGTTCCACCGGGTGCATCGGGCGGTGGAACTGACGGAGGCCGGCGAGAAATTCCATGCCGACGTGTCGGTCGGTCTCTCGCGCATTCAGAAGTCGGCCGAGGACATTCGTGCCAAGGGCCGAGAGACCAACGTGACGCTTGCCGCGTCCACCGCCTTTGCCTCGATGTGGATGCTGCCGCGCCTCAACCGCATGCGCGAGGACCTGCCGGAGATCGATCTCAGAATCCAGACCAGCGTGCGCGATCTCGATCTGGAGGATGAGCCGATCCCGCTCGGCATCCGTGGCGGCGACCCCGGCCATTGGCCGCGCTACCACGCCGCCCTCCTCGCCGACGAGGTCGTCAATGCGGTCGCCACCCCCGCCTATATCGACGAACACGGACTGCCGAAAACGGCGGCGGATCTGCTTGGGCACAATCTCATTCACCTCGAGGAACCGGTCCGGCGCGCCTGCGACTGGACGGAATGGTTTGCGAGCGCCGGCCTTGCCTATCCGAAACAGGCGCGGCGGCTCTCGATCAACGACTACGTGCTGGTGATCCAGGCGGTGCTGTCAGGCGAAGGGGTGGCGCTTGGATGGGAGCATCTGATCCAGAGGCAGATCGGCTCCGGCACACTGGTGCCGGTCGGTGGACACGTGCTGAAGACCGGCCTTGCCTTCTACGTCGTCTGGCCGCGCTCGCGCGAACTCAACGCGCAGGCGAAGCGGGTTCGGGACTGGCTGGTGGAGGAAGGCAAGTGCGACCGTGCGGTCCTGTCAGGCGGGGCAGCCTTGGCGTGAATCACGCCTGCCCCGGCAGGTCGCGATAACGATCGGCAAGGTAGCGCATCGTCGCCACGGCGTCGGCGGGCTTGCCATAGAAATAGCCCTGCCCCATGCCGCATCCGAGCGCCTTCAGTTTCAACGCTTCGGAGAAATCCTCGATGCCTTCGGCAACGACTTCCAGCTCCAGCCCCTCGCACATCGAGACGATCGCCTTGATGATGTGCTCTGAGGCGCGGTCGGCGGAGATGCGCGAGACGAAGGCCCTGTCGATCTTGACCTTGTCGAAGGAGAAATCCCTGAGCCGGCCAAGGCTCGACTGGCCGGTGCCGAAATCGTCGAGCGAGACGCGGACGCCGGCTGCGCGCAGCTCCGAAACGATCTTCTGGGCAATGTCGGCATCGGCCATCACGGCCGTTTCCGTGATCTCGAGTTCGAGCCGTCGCGGGTCAAGACCGATCTGGCCGATAATCGACAGAAGGCGCCGGCTGGTGGCCGGATCCATCAGTTGCGCCGAAGACAGGTTGAAGGAAAGGAAGAGCTCCTTCGGCCAGGACAACGCCGCATGGGCTGCCTTGCGCAGCAGGACATCGGCGAGCTGTTCGATGAAGCCGCGCTCCTCGGCCAGCGGCACGAAGACCGCCGGAGAAACGTAGCCAAGGTCCGCGTCGCACCAGCGCGCCAGCGCCTCGAAGCCGACAACCGCGTCGTTGCGCAGGTCGACGATCGGCTGGAAATGCACGTCGACTTCGTTGGCGATGATGGCGTTGCGCAGCGCCTGTTCCAGCTGCGTGGCGCGCTTCATCTCCTGGGCGATTTCCTGCGAATAGACGGTAACCTGCCCGCGACCGCGGCGCTTGGAGCGATAAAGCGCGGTGTCGGCGCTTTTCAAGAGATCGTCGAAAACCTCGCCCGCAAACGGATAGACGGCAAAGCCGAAGGAGGCGGAAAGGCGAACGTGGCGGTCGCCGAGGTCGAAGGGGGCCGACAGCACCTCCTTCAGCATCTGTCCGATCTTTTCCGCACCCTTGCGCTCGAAGATAAGCGGCAGGACAAAGGCGAACTGGTCGTTTTCGGTCCGGGTGATCGTCGCGCCCTCGGGCGCGCAGGCCTGCAGCCGATAGGCCACCTGGCAAAGGATCTCGTCGCCGGCCGCCGGCCCGAACAGATCGTTGATCGGCTTGAATCCGTCGATATTGGCAAGGCCGATGGTAAAGGGAGCCGGATCGCTGGCGCGTTCCTGGGCAAGGTCAATGACGCTCTGGCGCAGGCAGATGGCATTGCCGAGCCCCGTCAGCGGGTCGATGTCGGCCCTCACGGCCGGCATCTCAAGGCCGATACGGCGATGCGGCATCTCCGCGATCATCATCGCCACCCTCCACCCGTTTGCGGCAGCGTCTGAAAGAACGGCTCCGTCATCCGCGCAAGCCCGCGCCAAGACGCAAACCGGTGGTGTCGTTCCGACACGGCCGGGGCTTGGGCGACGAGGTGGGCGCGATGCATACGGATGAGGCTCTACACTTTAGCGGCAATTCGGAGCAGACGATCGCAATCGGCGGTTAACAATCCGATATCGCCCCGCACCAATATTTGCCATTAGCCTCCCCAATTCTAGCGAGTTGACACGTCTTTCACTCAACCTGCCGTTCGTATCGCCTTCACCGGCATGTATTTTCTCAGAACCGCCTCGATCATATCAGGGCTCACCGGCTTCATGATGTGGTCGTCCATGCCCGACGTCTTGCATTGGTGCAGATCGATATCGAGCGCCTGGGCGGTCACCCCGACAATCGGCGTTTTCTGGCCGCGCGCCTTCTCGGCGGCGCGAATGGCGACGGTGGCGTCGAACCCGTTCATGACGGGCATCGACACGTCCATCAGAACGAGCGCGGGTTGCAGCTCGTGCCAGAGTTCGACCGCCTCGCGTCCGTTGGCGGCGATCCGGTGCGAAACCCCGAGCCCCTCGAGGATCTGGGTGAACACGAACTGGTTGATCTGGTTGTCCTCGGCGACGAGCACGTCGACCTGGGACGCCGGCGGTGGCGCGGCGATTTCCTCGGCCTCGAAGGACAGCGACCATTCCGGCTGCGGCTGCCCCGACGGCATCGACGCGCGCTCGGAGCAGACGCGAAACACCTCGGCAAGCACGGCGGCACCGTCCTGTCCGGAAGACACCGCAAGAACCGGGCAGTCCCGCCAGGCGGTGGTGATCGCCTGCCGCTCCGGGAAGGCCGTATCGAGCAGGAGAATATCGAGCTTCAGCCCGGCCTGCTCGATGGCCAAGCCGAAGGCGCCGAGCTCATCGGCGTCGCGCACGGCGCAGGCGTCGTGGCCGGAGCCGCGAAGGCGTGCGACAAGGCGTTCTTCCATCGCCCGGTCATCCGTCGCGAGCAGCACCCGCAGCCCGCGCGCAGGCAGCGTCTCGATCATCGATCCGGCCTCGACGAGCTGCTGGACGTTCAGGGCCCGGAACGGATCGTAGAAATTCTGTGCCGCTGCGAAGATGCTGTAGTCGCTGATCTGCAGTCCGGCTTCGACCGGCGCCCCATCGCTGCCCTGATACCAGACGGCGATGTCTGTCACGTCATTCATGCAGGTGACGACGAAATGGCGGCCGGGCATGCCGACGCGGTACTTGCGCGTCAACACCCAGAGATCGCTGCCGTCGGCCCGCACGATGTGCTCGGCCTGCGAATGCGGCTTGCCGGTCTCCAGCACCATCCGGTCCGACTGTTCGAAGCGCTCCGCCAGGTCGCTTTCGACCAGGTCCCAGGCCGAGCGACCGAGAATGCCGTCCTGCGGCAGGTCGTGGATCAGGCAGAAGGCCTTGTTGACGGCGATGTAGTTTAGGTTGCGGTCCTTGACGCAGATGGGATTGGGCTGGGCGTCGAGGATTTCCTCGGTGAGCTCCACTCGCTCGAGGTCCGTCTGCAGCTGTTCGTCGCGCTTTTTCTGGTCGGAGACGTCGCTGATCGACAGGATGCCCATGCCGCTCGACAGGCGGCGCTTGCGCATGGAGACCCAGCGCGTGCGGCCGGCGCGCTCGACGCTCTCGTAGCGCTCGCGCCAGTGCAGCGCCATATGCTCGGCGATCCAGTCCTCGCGGTTGGTGCGCCGGCGGCTGCTTTCGGGAACCGTGCCTGGACGCACGCCGGTATCGTAGACGGCGCCGAGAAAATCCCTGAGCCGGGCGCCGGGCATCAGCGCTTCCGGCGGAACCGGAAAATACTGCAGCATCGTGCGGCTGGCGAAAAGAATGACATCGTCCCGACTGCAGACAAGCACAGCGATGCCGAGCGCATCGCAGCTCGACTCAAGAATGACCCTGTTGATGTCCGCGCCGTTTGGCGCCCCATCGTTCATTGCGCTGTCCTCACTCGCCTACCGCAGGTTCGCTTCAATCGTCTCCGATTTGAGGATGAAACATGCAGCCAATCAGAGTGCTACAAGCCCAGGTTTCGCATCGGCTAGGACACGCGGGCGTAGCGGCGGTTTCATTTCGGGACATGCTGGGATGGCCTTGGCGGCCGTCTCTTCGAGCGCTGGGAGTACGGCGTCCAGCTACGCCGCAAAGCTCAAAAGACAAAACCCGTGATCATTCAGGTTGTTGTGGAAAATCGCAGCAGAGTGTTAAGGGGCCATTAAACCCTCGGCGCATTTTTCTGGTCTCCCTGAAGCGCGACGCGGGAGACAGGGGACGAGCCGTCATGCCCCCTTCCGTTTCTCAGCCGAATCCCGGAAAATGCGGCCATGGCCATCAAGCAGCTTTCAGAGACCCTCATCAACCAGATCGCCGCCGGCGAAGTGATCGAACGCCCGGCCAGTGCCGCCAAGGAACTGATCGAGAATGCGCTCGATGCCGGCGCGACCCGCATCGAGATCGCGACGGCTGGCGGCGGCAAGACGCTGCTGCGCGTCACCGACAACGGCTCGGGCATGACGCCGACCGATCTTGAGCTGGCAGTCCGCCGCCACTGCACCTCGAAGCTCGACAACAGTCTGTTCGACATCCGCACCCTCGGCTTTCGCGGCGAGGCGCTGCCCTCGATCGGCTCGGTCGCCCGCCTTTCGATCACCACCCGGACGGCCGGCGCGAGCGAGGGCGCGATCATTGCCATCGCCGGCGGCAAGACCGACGCTGTCCGCCCTTCGCCCGCCAACACCGGTACCGTCGTCGAGGTCCGCGACCTCTTCTTCGCCACCCCGGCGCGGCTGAAATTCATGAAGACCGAGAAGGCCGAAGCGGCAGCGATCTCCGAGGTCGTGCGCCGCATGGCGATCGCCTTCCCGGCGGTGCGTTTCGTGCTGTCAGGCAGCGACCGCTCGACGCTCGAATTCCCGGCCACCGGCGACGACCGGCTGGCGCGCATGGCGCAGGTGCTCGGCAAGGATTTCCGCGACAATGCGATCGAGATCGACGCGGCGCGGGAGGATGTCGAACTGACCGGCTTTGCCGGGGTGCCGACCTACAATCGCGGCAACTCGCTGCAGCAGTACATCTTCGTCAACGGCCGTCCGGTGCAGGACAAGATGCTGCTGTCGGCGATCCGCGCCGCCTATTCCGAGACGATCCCGAGCGGCCGATACCCGGTGGCGGTGCTGTCGATCACGCTCGATCCGACGCTCGTCGACGTCAACGTGCATCCGGCAAAGTCCGACGTTCGCTTTCGCGATCCCGGCCTTATCCGCGGGCTGATCATCGGCGCGATCCGTCAAGCCCTGACGCGGGAGGGCGACCGGGCCGCGACCACAGGCGCGCGCGGCATGATGCAGGCCTTCCGCTCGGGCGATTACCGCCCGCAGCCCTGGAGCGCCGAGACGTCCCCGTCCCGGCCGGCACAGTTCGACAGCATGCTTCGCACGCTTGCGGAACCGCCGCAGGCAAGCTTTGCCGCCTTCTCGGCCCCTTCGGCGCGCATCGCCACCCCGTTCGAGCGGGCGGCGCCGGCAGCCGAGGCACCGGAAGCACCGCAGCCTCAGACCTTCCCGCTCGGCGCCGTCCGCGCCCAGCTGCATGAAAACTACATCGTCGCCCAGACCAATGACGGCCTCGTCATCGTCGACCAGCACGCCGCCCACGAGCGGCTGGTGTTCGAGGCGATGCGCACGGCGCTGCATTCGCGGCCGGTCGCCGCCCAGGCGCTGCTGATCCCGGAAATCGTCGACCTTCCCGAAGACGATTGCGACCGGCTGATGGCGCATGCCGACGAATTTTCCCGCCTTGGCCTCGCCATCGAGCGCTTCGGCCCCGGTGCGATTGCCGTGCGCGAGACGCCGGCGATGCTCGGTGAAATGGATGCCGTCGGGCTGGTGCGCCAGCTTGCCGACGAGCTTGCCGAATGGGATACGGCAAGCGGGCTGACGAGCCGTCTCGAGTATCTGGCAGCGACCATGGCCTGCCACGGATCAGTCCGTTCCGGGCGGCGCATGCGCACGGAGGAAATGAATGCGCTGCTCCGGCAGATGGAGGCGACCCCCGGCTCAGGCCAGTGCAACCATGGACGGCCGACCTATATCGAGCTCAAGCTTTCCGACATCGAGCGGCTGTTCGGCAGGAGCTGATCGGGCCGACGCCGCGAAATGCGACTGGCATTTTGCCCAGTCGCGAGCTAGACCAGAGAGACACGCAAAAGAAAGACGGAAAAAGGCGCCAAGCATGATGAACCGGTTTGAAGGAAGCACCTCGCGCGAAGCGAAGATCCGTTACCTCGACGGCGACTTCCAGATCGTGCTTGCCGGCTCGCATGTGATCTGCGCGATGACCGGCAAGGTCATCCCCGTCGATGAATTGCGCTACTGGAGCGTCGCCCGGCAGGAGGCCTATGTCGATGCCGAAGCCTCGCTCGAAGCGGAAAAACGCGCAGGCGCGCTTCCGAACCAGCGCCGCTAGAACACCTCCAGCAAAAGTGTCCAACGGTGTTCCGTCCGGGATTGCGCAATAGGCGCTCAGCCCGGCTTCTTTTCTTCACGGCCGATACGCGCCCTAGTGTCTGCGCCTTCGCGCAGCTTCCGCACGCGTGCAGCCGCCAGTGCCGTCTCGATGATCTTCAGGGGTGCCGAGGGGTCATCGAAGCGCACGTCGATCTCGATGACCTTGCTCGCCGATGCGAGCTCGGCTGACCGCCCGTGACCCGGTTCCAGCCGCACCATGTCCTTGGCGGTGGTGACAAGTGTCGCGCCGAGGGCTTTCGCGCTGTCGAGCAGATCACCGATCTCGTCGTCGGAAAAATGGTGGTGATCGGCAAAGCTGCGGGTTTCCGCGATCTCAGCGCCGGTCTCGCGCACGGTGCGATAGAACTTTTCCGGGTCGGCGATGCCGGCCCAGGCGAGCACCTTGACGCCAGCGAGCGATCCGTCGTCGAGCTTTACGACATCCGCCTCGTAGATCTGCTTGCCGGCGCGCGCCGCCCGGCGGATCAGCGGGTCGGCCTCGGTACCGCCGCCGATTTTCAACAGGGCTGTTGCATGGCGGAGCTGGGTTTGAAGCGGCGCGCGCACCGGGCCTGCCGGCACCAGATATCCGTTGCCGATGCCACGGCGGGAATCGATCACCAGAAGAGCGAAATCGAAGGCGAGCCGCGCGCTCTGGAAACCGTCGTCCATGATGATGATGTCGACGCCTTCCTTGACCAGGCGGCGGGCGCCGTCGACGCGGCGGCGGCACACCACGGTCAGCGCCTCGCGCGCAAGAAGCAGCGGCTCGTCACCGACATCGCGGGCGCGATGGTGCTCGATGTCCACGACCGTCGTCACGTCGAGCGAACCGCCATATCCGCGGCTGAGGAAGCCGGGTTTCAGCCCCTTCTTGGTGATGGCGCGGGCAAGGGCGATGGCCGTCGGCGTCTTGCCGGCGCCGCCGACCGTGAAATTGCCGATGCAGATGACCGGAACGGGAACCGATGCGCGCCGGCTGCGGTCCATGCGCATGCCGGCGATACGTCCATAAAGCAATGAAAACGGCCACAGGGCGCGGGCGCGCCAATCCGCCTTGGTCCACCAGAATGGCGGCGCTTCCGAAACCATCTTCGTTCCCTGGCCTCCCGGCCGCTGATGTCCTTCCTCAAGGGACGGACGGTTGCTGAGGGCCGCCGGACCGGATCCGGCAGCTGCCACAAAAAACGGCAGAACACGAAAAAACGCAAGCTATCGAAGCCGATAGGCTGCGCTGTGAGCACAGAACCCGACAAATGCCGACACGAGACGGAAGGCGGTGGTGCGCAGCGCGCCCATTCCTGCCCGGTTGTGCCCTAAAGGACGGCCTCAAGCTCGGTGATGTCGGCGAGGCAATGGTCGGAGGCGGCGGCCAGCGACTGGCGCGAACCGGTTCCCGTCAGCACAGCGACCGTCATGCCGACGCCGGCGCTGCGGCCCATGTGCATGTCGTGATTGTTGTCGCCGACGACGACGACCTGGCGCGGATCAAGGCCGGTCGCGGCACAGAACCCGAGCACCATGCCCGGCTCCGGCTTGACGCCGTAGCCGCTGTCATAGCCCGCAACGTAGTGCAGGTAGCCGTCGAAGCCGAAACGCCTGGCCGTCTCGCGGATCGATCTTTCATTGTCGCTGGAGGCAACGCCGAGGCGATAGCCCTTGGCGTGCAGGCCGGCGAAGAAAGCGCCGAGATCGGTGACCGGCACCGCATATTCGGCCGAGCGCGCAAACAGCCCATCAAGCAGCGTCGTCAGCTCTGCGACGGTGAACGGTGCGCCGGCGGCGACGAAACCGGTTGCGATCTCGACGGTATTGCCGGCGGCAAGCAGGCTGTCGGGCAGCACGTGACCGGTGTCGGCATCCATGCCACCAGCCTTCAGCAGCGTGCGCGCCAAGGCCTCGTCGCCCTTGGCCGCGATCCGCGCCAGCTCGTAGTTCACCGGCACCCAGCTCTTGGCGTAATCGAGCAAGGTTCCGTCCTTGTCGAAAAGGATACCGGCAATGGCGTTCGATGCGGTCATGGCAGGGCTCGTCTCGTCGAAGTCAGTTTTCGGAAGGCGGGTTGAGGCGCGCCTTGACAATCAGCGGATTGATGTAGGGCTCAAGCCCCTTCATCGTCGCCGAGAGGGCGCCGCGCATCTCTTGCACGGTTTCAAGGCCGGCATCGATCATCGAGCGACGCATGTCGTCGTTGGCGAGCAGATAATTGACGCCCTTGGCCAGCATCTCGACATCGCGCACGATTTTGGCGCTGCCGTTCTTGGCGAGCGTCTGGTAGGTCTCGCGGAAATTCTGGACATTGCCGCCCGACAGCACCGCGCAGCCGAGCATGGCCGGCTCGAGCGGGTTCTGGCCGCCTTCGGCAAACAGCGAGCGGCCGACAAAGGCGACTTCGGTCAGCCGGAGATACAGCCCCATCTCGCCGATCGTATCGCCGAGGAAGATATCGACGTCGGGCGTCAGCGGGTCGCGCCGCGTGCGGCGTGCGACCTTCAGCCCCTTGGCAGTCAGCGCCGCTTCGATCGCGTCGCTGCGATCCGGATGGCGCGGCACGATGATCGTCAGAAGACCCGTCCGCTCCTTCAGCGCCCGATGCACGACGCCGGCCGCATTCTCCTCGCCGTCGAAGGTCGAGATCGCGGCCCAGGTCTTGCGCGCGCCGATCTGCTGCCGGTACTCCTTGAGCACCTGCGGATCGTAGGGCGGAGCGTCGGTATCAACCTTGAGGTTGCCCGAGACCATCACCGGCAATGCACCGAGCGTGCGGAAGCGCTCCGCATCGACATCCGACTGGGCAATCACCAGTGCCAGGTTTTCAAACAGCGCATCGGCAAGCGCAGGCCGGCGCTTCCAGCGGGCGAAGGTCCTGTCGGACAGCCGGCCGTTGACGAGAACCTGCGGAATGTGGCGGCGGCCGAGTTCGAGAATGGTCATCGGCCAGATTTCGGACTCGGCGATGATCGCGAGATCTGGCTCCCAATAGCTTAAGAACCGGCTGACGGCCGGCTTGAAGTCAAGCGGGACATACTGATGGATCACCGACGTGCCGAGACGCTCGCCGACCACCCGCGCCGATGTCATCGTGCCCGTGGTCAGGACCACGTGGATGCCACGGCGGCGGATTTCCTTGATCAGCGGGATGACCGCATTGGTCTCGCCGACGCTTGCGGCGTGGAACCAGACGAGCGGTCCCTGGGGTCGCGGTGCGCTGGCATGGCCATAGCGCTCGCGCCGGCGGGCGGGATCCTCCTTGCCCTTCGCGGCGCGAATGGCAAGGTAGGACCAGACCAATGGGTAGATTGCCGAGCCGATCCAGCGATAGCTGGAAAGCGCAAGGCGGGCGCGAAAGCTGCTCATGACGAGGCACCGTCCCCTACGACCTGGGTCAGCGGAAATTCACTCGGAACCGGCGCGCGGCTATGCCCCGCGCATCCCGACCGCATCGGCATCAGCCGTTTTCCGGGTCAAGCAGACGATGCATGTGGACGATGAAATAACGCATGTGCGCGTTGTCGACGGTCATCTGCGCCTTGGATTTCCAGGCGGTGAGCGCGCTGTCGTAGTCCGGGTAAATGCCAACGATATCGAGCTTGTCCAGGTCGCGGAAGTGAACATCCGTCAGCGTGGTGAGTTCGCCGCCGAAGACGAGATGCAGACGTTGTTTTTTCTCGGTGTCGTGAGCCATCGGAATTCCATTTTTTCTTTTTGGGTATGGGCGTTGGTTTGAGGCATTCGGCCCCAAAGGTCAATGGGGCTCCAAGGTCCGCGAAGCGGCAATCAACCCCGGCAATACGGGCCTTGCAGCAGCGCACAGAACCCCATGCACAACTTCGGGGCGATTGTAGGACAGGGGGGCTCCCGAGAGGTCCGCGAGCCTGCCGCCAGCCTGCGCCAGAATGAGATCGGCCGCGGCCAGATCCCAGTCATGGGCATTCCTTTTGACCAGCGTGCCGTCGATCCGCGCGTCGGCCACCATCGCCAGGCGATAGGCCAGCGACGGCACGTGCGGCACACGCACGACAGGCGTGGCATAGACAGACGCGAATTTGGCGATCGTGTCCTCGGCAGCGGCAAGATGCAGCGTATCGCCGGCCTTTGCCTCCCGCACAGATATCGGCGCACCGTTCTTCAGCGCCGGGCCGCCAGCCACAGCCTCGAAGAGTTCGTCGAGCGCCGGCGCATAGAGCACGCCGGCAACGGGTTCTCCACGATGAACGACGGCGACGCTGACGCACCAGAGCTCCTTGCCGCCGATGAAGGCGCGGGTGCCATCGATCGGATCGATCACGAAGGCCGTCTCGCGCGACAGACGGCTGAGGTCGTCGTCGGTCTCCTCCGACAGCCAGCCGTAGTCCGGTCTGGCTGAAAGCAGCCGCGTTTTCAGCACATCGTTGGCCGCGAGATCCGCCTCGCTTACCGGCGATCGGCCCTCGTTCTTCCAACGCACATCCGGGCTCTTGCGAAAGTAGCCGAGCGCCGTTTGCCCGGCCGCGACCGCGGCGGTGCGGATCAGTTGAAGATCTGCCTGCCAATCCGCGGCCAATCGTGCTTCGTCAGACATTGAAAACCTCGTCAGCCCGCTCCCGGTACAGATAACGGGAGCAGGCGCCTGCGCAAAACCGCACGCTTCGTTTCGTTGCTTAGATGCCAGCCAGCGTCATGCCTTCGATGGCAAGGGTCGGCGCGGCGACGCCGAACTTGCGGTCGATGTCGTCGGCCGGCGTCAGTGCCATGAACATGTCCTTGAGATTGGACGCAATCGTCACCTCGGACACGGCGAAGGTCATCTCGCCGTTCTCGATCCAGAAACCGGAGGCGCCGCGGCTATATTCACCGGTCACCATGTTGACGCCCTGGCCGATCAGTTCGGTCACGTAGAAACCGGTGCCGACGCTGCGGATCAGATCTTCGCGCGAGATCGTGCCGGGTTCCAGCGCCAGATTGGTCGAGGCCGGATTGACCGTCGGACCGCCGCGCACGCCGCGGCCGTTGGTCTGGAGCCCGAGCTCGGCCGCGGCAGACGTCGACAGGAACCAATGCTTGAGCACGCCGTCCTCGACCATGACGAGCTTTTCGCCGCTGACACCTTCACCGTCGAAGGGACGCGAGGACGAGCCGCGCACGATCAGCGGATCGTCCGTCACCGAAAGGCCCGACTTCAGGATCTGCTTGCCCATCATGTCGCGAAGGAAGCTGGTTTTGCGGGCAACCGAGGCGCCATTGATGGCGCCCGCCAGATGCCCGACGAAGCCGCGCGCCATGCGCGGATCGAAGACGACGGTGACGTTCCTGGCGGTCGGCACCTGGCGCGGGTTGAGGCGCGCCACGGCCCGTTCGCCGGCAAGGCGGCCGATCTCGTCGGCGGAACGCAGGTCGGCGGCGTAGAGGCGGCTGTCGTAATCGTAGTCGCGCTCCATCTTCGTGCCTTCGCCAGCGATGGCGCTGACCGAGCGCCCGAAGCGCGTGGCCATGTAAGCGCCGTAGAAGCCGTGCGAGGTGACGAGCACCAGGCCGCCCATGCCGGCCGAGGCGCCGCCTCCGCTGGAATTGGTGACGCCGGAGACGGCAAGGGCCGCCTCTTCCGCTGCAAGCGCTGCCTTGGTCAGTGCCTCGGTCGACACTTCGGTCGGATCGAAGAGGTCGAGATCCGGATAAGATTTCGCCAACTGGCCGGCATCCGCAAGCGAGGCAAATGGATCCTCCGGCGACGCCTTCGCCATGGCCACCGCACGCTCGGCCAGCAGCTTCAGGTCAAAACCCGGATTGGCGGAGACGCTGGCGACGCGCCGGCCGACGAAGACCCGGAGTGAGAAATCGTCGCTCTCGGAGGCTTCCGTCGCTTCCACCTTGCCGAGGCGGACGGAGACGGAGCGCGAACGCCCGCGCACCACCACGGCATCGGCCGCATCGGCGCCGGCCTTGCGGGCGAGATCCACGAGTTCGGAGGCGCGTTTTTCGAGGGCGGCAGAATCGATCGTGTCTGACATGGTGTGGCCTTTCGTTCCTGCCCCATTTATTGTGCGGCGAAGCAGGCATCAAGGGCGTCGGTCCGATTCCCGCTCAAACACCGCAAATGAAGCGCTCTTGAAAGCCCTTGCAGGGGGCCGGGTCCGCGATAGTGAAAGCCTTAAGGCATGGCAACGACACCGATCATCTATTCCCAGGCCCTGATGCTGCTCGGCGGTGCTGTCATTGCCGCCCCGATCTTCAAGCGGCTCGGCCTCGGGACGATCCTCGGCTACCTCTCTGCCGGCATATTGATCGGCCCGGTCGCGCAAAGCATCACCGAGGGCGAGCAGATCCTGCACGTCTCGGAGCTCGGCGTCGTGTTCCTGCTGTTCATCATCGGGCTCGAACTCAAGCCGTCGCGCCTGTGGCAGATGCGCCGCGACATCTTTGGCCTCGGCACGGCGCAGGTGCTGATCTCAGGCATCCTGCTTTCCTACGCCATCTATGCGCTGGGGCTGCTCGGGCATGGCGGCAGCATCATCGCAGGCTTCGGCCTGTCGCTGTCGTCGACAGCCTTTGCCATGCAGATCCTCGACGAGAACAACGATCGCAACACGCGCTACGGGCAGAGGGCCTTTTCGATCCTGCTGCTTCAGGATCTCGCCATCGTGCCGCTGCTGGCGCTGATCCCGCTGATGGCGTTGCAGGCGCCCGAGGACACGACCCCGCCGCTCGAAGACTTCGCGATCGCCACCACCGCGATCGTCGTGCTCTTTGCCGCCGGCCGCTACCTCGTCAATCCGCTGTTCCAGGTGATTGCCCGCACCGGCGCGCGGGACGTCATGATCGCGGCGGCACTGCTCATCGTCATGGGGGCGGCGACCATGATGCAACTCGCCGGCCTCTCGATGGCCATGGGTGCATTCCTCGCCGGCGTGCTGCTGGCGGAATCTTCCTACCGCCACGAGCTGGAGGCGGATATCGAGCCATTCCGAGGCATCCTGCAGGCGCTGTTTTTCATGGCGGTCGGCCTGTCGCTGGAGCTCGATGTCATCGTCGAGCGCTACCAGCTGATCATCATCGCCGTTCCGCTCCTGATGGCCCTGAAGAGCCTTGTGCTCTACTGGCTATGCCGGCTGACCGGATCGCACCACAACGACGCCGTGCGCATCAGCCTGCTCCTGCCGCAGGGCGGCGAGTTCGGCTTCGTGCTGTTCACGGCTGCGGCAACCGCCGGCGTCTTTTCGGACGGCGACGCCTCGCTGCTGGTCGCCGTCGTCACGCTGTCGATGGCCTTGACGCCGCTCGCCTCCATGCTCGCGCCGAAACTGATGCACGAACAGGACGAGATGGACGAGGAGATCGAGGAAGACTTCGAAGGCGCCAACGCCGACGTGCTGATGATCGGCTTTTCCCGCTTCGGCCAGATCGCCGCGCAGATCCTGCTCGCCGGCGGCCGTGACGTGACGATCATCGACCATTCGGCCGCCCGCGTGCGCCAGGCCGCGACCTTCGGCTTCCGCATCTATTTCGGTGACGGCAACCGGCTCGACGTGTTGCGCGCCGCCGGCATCGAACGGGCGAAGATCGTCGCCGTCTGCACCCAGAAGAAGGAAACGACCGACCACATCATCGATCTCGTGCAGTCCGAGTATCCGAACGCGCGCATCTACGCCCGCTCCTACGACCGGCTGCATACGCTGGAGCTGCGCGCCAAGGGCGTGGACTACGAACTGCGCGAGACCTTCGAGTCGGGCCTGCTCTTCGGCCGCAAGACGCTCGAAGCGCTCGGCGTCGGCGACGACGAGGCGATCGCAATCATGGACGATATCCGCAAGCGCGACGAGGCGCGGCTGGTGCTGCAGGAGGCCGAAGGCATCACCGCCGGCCGCGACATGCTGCATTCGCGGCCGGTCAGACCCGAGCCGCTGGTCAAGCCCAAGCGCGAGGTCGATCACTCCGCCGAAACCGGCGAGAAGATCCTGCCGGGCCTGCCCGCCGAAGAAAGGGAAAGCGCCTGAGGCCCCTCGGCCTTATGGCGCCCTCCCCGGCCGGATTACCGCGAGCGGTCAGTTGGTGCGCTGCAGCGCCGTCATACGCTCGACAAGCGCGCGCTTCAATTCGTCCTTGATGGCGGCGGTACCTTTCAGCACCTCCTGGGCACGCAGGAAATCCATCACCCGATAACGCCCGACATCCGGGCGCAGCAGGATGTCTGGAGCCCCCTCCTTGAGCTTCATCGCTATGATCGACTGCATCATCAACTGGCTTGCGCCAAACAGGGCGTCGATGCGGCTCGGGATCGTTTTGCCGTCGCCGTCCGGGCCGCCAACAACATCGACACCGATGACGATATCGGCGAGACCGCGCAGATGGTCGAAAGGAATGGGATTGTAGAGACCGCCGTCGATCATCACCCGGCCGTCGATCCGGACCGGCGTGAAGATCGCCGGCAGCGCTGCGGACGCGGCCAGCGCCTTCCACAGGTCGCCTTTTTCGCAGACATGCTCGGTCTGGGCGTAGTAGTCGGTGGCGATCACCTTCAACGGGATGTCGAGATCTGAGAATTTCGGCGGGATGGCCGCCGGCAGGAAGGCCTTGAGCACGCGCTCGACATTGAATTGCCCGAAGCGAAACCCGCTTGCCATCGCTTCGGAGAGGCTCGCCGGCCGCAGTTGCCACAGGCGGTTCAGAACCTGACGTCGATGGCCGACGGTCGAAAGGGTGTGCTCGCGGATCTCCTGGCCCGTGAGGCCTGCCGCCATGCCGGCGCCCATGATCGCGCCGATCGAGGAGCCGGCAATCACCACCGGGCGAATGCCGAGTTCGTCCAACGTCTCGATCACGTGAATATGGGCGAGCCCTCGCGCGCCGCCGCCACCGAGTGCCAAGGCGACGGTCGGCTGGCTCGACGCCCCCTCCGGTCGATCCGTCATCGAAAGATCCTGCTTCATCGGCATGCCTCCGCGCGGCGGTTACGGAAAACGACGATCCTCACGCAGCCTACCCGCGCAAGCACACCAGAAATATGGCGTCAGGCGCCGCGGAAGCGATAGAAATGCATGCGGGTGTCGCCGAAGACCCTGACGTCGAGGCGCTCAAACACCGCCGTCGGTGCCGGCTGGACGTCCGCGCGCTCCTCGAGGACCACCAGGGCGTCCGACACGAGCCAGTTGCCGATGGCCGCCGAATCCAGCGCCTTCTCGCCCAGCCCCTTGGCATAGGGCGGGTCGGCGAAGACAAGATGAAACGGCTCCATCGTGCCGACGCCGCCAAGACTGGTGGCGTCGCGCCGGAAGACCTTGGCCCGGCCCTGCAGGCCGAGCGTCTCGATGTTGGTCTGGATCAGCCCCCTGCCTTCGACGCCCTGCTCGACAAACAGCGCCTGCCGGCATCCGCGCGACAGCGCCTCGAAGCCGACGGCGCCGGTGCCCGCGAAAAGGTCGAGCACCCGGGTACCGTCGAGCGCGTCCGGATAGGAGTGGCTCAGAATGTTGAACAGGCTTTCGCGCGTCCGGTCCGTGGTCGGCCGGATATCGTTGGACTTGGGGGTCGCCAGGCTGCGACCCCGAAACTCTCCACCGACGATCCGCACGGCCCGTTAGTTTCCTCTGCCGCGCGGCTTGCCGCCGCCAGCCGGACGGCCGCCACCACTGGGGCGACCAGCGCCGCCGGGACGTCCACCACCGGGCTTGCCGCCGCCAGGCTTGCCGCCACGGGGGCCGCCTGAGCGCTCGCCGAAGGATTTTCCACCCGAGGGCTTGCCACCGAACGACTTTCCGCGAGGCTTGTCGCCAAATGGACGGTCGCCGCCTTCGCGACGCGGCGGACGGTCACCGTCGGCGCGCGGAGCCCGCGGCTTGTCGAACCGGCGATCCCCACCGTCGCTGCGGGCCGGACGGTCGCCGAACGAACGCTCACCGCCCTCGCGGCGCGGCGGACGATCACCGTCGGCGCGCGGAGTGCGCGGCTTGTCGAACCGGCGGTCGCCGCCTTCGGAACGGGCTGGCCGATCGCCGCGTGGGCGGTCGCCATCCTCGCGGCGCTGAGGACGATCTCCGTCGGCGCGCGGATAGCGCGGCTTGTCGGAATAGGCGCGTGGTCCGCCTTCGGACCGGGCCGGACGATCGCCGCCATCACGGCGCGCCGGACGGTCACCATGGTCGCGCGACCTGCGGTCACCCGCGTCGCCCGACTTGCGCCGGCCGAAACCGCCATCGCGGCCTTCGTCCTTGCCGCGACGTGCAGGTTCGCTGGCGCTGATCCATTCGCCCTCTTCGTCGCGACGCTTGACCGGCGCGGATGACGCCGGACGATCGAAGTCTCTGTTCGAGCCGCCCTTGCGGTCGGGATCGAACTTGCCGGAAGTCTTCGTCGCAAAACCGTCCTTGGTGCGGCCGTAGCGCTTGGACTTCGGCGCGCCATCCGGGCGCTCGCGACGGGCGGGCTTCTCTGCGGTGTCACCGTCGGCGGATTTGGGCTTCTTTTCGGCGAGCGGGCGGGCGCCCGGCGCCATCCAGACGTTGGCGGTGCGGGCGCGCTGCGCCGGCGCACGCTTCGGCCGGTCCTCGAAGCTACCATCGCGGTCGTCGCGCGGACCGCCCTTGCCGCGGGCGCCGTCCTTGCCACGGCCACCACCGTCGCGGCGATCGTCACGACGGGTGTCGAGACGAGAAAGGGCACGCTCGCGCTTGTCCTCCGGCTTTTCCCAGCGGGTGTTCCTGCGCTGCTCGGGTTCGTCGTCCTCGGGAACATCCCGGGAGGTCGTGGCCGCCTGGTCGTTGTAAAGCGGCGCGTCGAAATTCGCCTTGGCGTCCTCGATCAGGCGCGGGCCCAACTGGTCACGCAGCGTGCGTCCGCGAATTTCCTGGACATGGCCTTCCGGCAGCTCGCCGAGCTGGAACGGGCCGTAGGAAATGCGAATGAGACGGTTGACGTCGAGGCCGAGCGCGCCGAGCACGTTCTTGATTTCGCGGTTCTTGCCTTCGCGAAGCCCCATGGTGATCCAGACGTTGGACCCCTGGACCCGGTCGAGCGTTGCTTCGATCGCGCCGTAGAGCACGCCGTCGACGGCGATGCCGTCCTTCAGCCTGTCGAGCGCTGCCTGGTCGATGTCGCCGTGGGCGCGCACGCGGTAGCGGCGCAGCCAGCCGGTCGACGGCAGTTCCAGCACGCGGGCAAGGCCGCCGTCATTGGTCAGAAGCAGCAGGCCCTCGGTGTTGATGTCGAGGCGACCGATCGACAGAACGCGCGGCAGTTCGTCCGGCAGGTTCTCGAACACCGTCGGCCGTCCCTCGGGATCGGCATTGGTGGTCACCAGGCCGGCCGGCTTGTGGTAGAGCCAGAGGCGCGTGCGCTCGATGCCGCGGATCGGCTGGCCGTCCACCTCGATCGCATCGGCAAGCGTGGCGTTGACGACGGGCGTATCGAGGATCACGCCGTTGAGCTTGATGCGTCCTTCCATGATCATCCGCTCGACATCGCGGCGCGATGCGACGCCGGCGCGCGCCAGGATCTTGGAAATGCGCTGTGGCTCGTCAGCCGCGGCCGCGGCCGCGACCGGGCGCTCCCGGGCCGGGCGCGACGCGCCGGTCCTGGGCTCCGATGGCTTTGAGCCGAAGCTCTTGCCGCCCGAATCCTTCGGGCCAAAAGCCTTGGCTCCCGCAGCCTTTTTCGGCGCGGCACCCTTCTTGTCGGCGAAATGCGGTTTCTTGTCCCGGCCAGCGGACTTGCCGCCAGGCCGCGTGGGCTTGTCTTTGGATGTCATTTGTGTTGCCTGCCTTTTGCGGCTGTCCTATCAGGTCGCGGCCTGTGGGTTAAGAGAAATTATTGTTTGAGCGATGGCTGAGACGACACGCTTCATGGATGCGGCCCTTGAAGAGGCCAAAAAGGCGGCCGAGCGCGGCGAAGTGCCGATTGGGGCCGTTGTGGTCTTCGACGGCCGGATCATCGCCAGCGCCGGCAATCGGACCCGCGAGCTCAACGACGTGACGGCCCATGCCGAAATCGTCGCGATCCGTGAAGCCTCGGCAGCCCTCAACGACGAGCGGTTGACCGGTGCCGACCTCTACGTGACGCTCGAGCCGTGCACGATGTGCGCCGCGGCGATCTCCTTTGCGCGCATCCGCCGCCTTTACTACGGCGCGGATGATCCGAAAGGCGGTGCGGTCGACAGCGGCGTGCGCTTCTTCGGCTCGCCCACCTGCCATCACGCTCCCGACGTCTATTCCGGTCTGGCGGAGCGGGAATCTGCCGAGATCCTGAGGGATTTCTTCGCCAGCAAGCGCTGAAAGGGCAGATCCTGCGTCCGGCCGCCGCTTCAGTCGGCCGCGAAGTTTGCGAGTGCGGCGCCCGACAGACGGTAGCGGGTCCATTCCGACATCGGTTCCGCACCAACCGCCTCATAGACCCGGATCGCCGGCTCGTTCCAGTCGAGAACGCTCCACTCGAAGCGGCCGCAGCCTTCTTCGACGGCAATCCGTGCCAGGTGTTTCAGAAGCATCTTGCCGGCACCCGAGCCCCGGCAATCCGGCGTGACGTAAAGATCCTCGAGATAGAGCCCCTTGCGCGCCTGCCAGGTCGAGTAGTTGTAGAACCACATGGCAAAGCCCGCCGGCTTGCCATCCTTCTCGCAGATCACCGCACGGGTAATGGCGCCCGGGCCGAAGAGCGAATCCTGGAGCATCTCGACCGTCGCCTCGACGGCGTCGGGCTCCTTTTCGTAAACTGCAAGTTCGGTGATGAAGCGCAGAATGGTCTCTGCATCTTCCTGGCGGGCGTCGCGGATGCTGATGGTCATGGCTCAGGCGCTGCTTAAGGCAAATCCTGGAGAAGCGAAGATCGGGCTCCTGCCAGGATTTGCGGCGATAGAGGAAATGGATCCGTTCGTTTCAGTGAAACTGCGAAGCGATCCTAGAAGGGCCAGTACCACTTGGTGCCGGAGTTCTTGATCTGCGCTTCCTTCTTGCGGCGGCGCTCCTTGTCCTTCTCCGGCTCGCCGAGCTCGGTCTCCGCGCCCTCGGGCAGGCGGCGGTAGTCGAGCGGCGGATCGCTGAGGAAGCGGCGCTTGTCGGAATAGGCGCCCTGCTCGACCTTGCGGGCCTCGCGGTAAGCCTCCTGCTGCTCCTTTGCCGAAAGGCGGCGACCGTTGGCGCTGGCCTTGGCAAGGGGGGAGACGTAGTTCGGATTGTTCTTGTTGGCGTCGGCCTCTTCACGCAGACGGTTGCGGACCTCTTCCGGAGACTCGACCCATTCCGGGTTGCCCTCGCGGCTGGCGAGCGACTTCTGCGGCTCGACGAGCGACGCCTGCTGGGCGGACGGCGGCAGCACGAGACCAGGACGCGGCTGGTACTTGACCGGATCCCGCTTCGGCGGACCGAAGCTGGCGACGCTGCCGAGGTCGTCCATGAGCTGCTCGCCGGCCGTCTTGTCCGTGCCATAGGTCGGTCCACCGATGCAGCCCGACAGCACCAGTCCGCTCGTCAAGATAGCGGCAACGCTGGCAAACACTCGCAACTCTCGCGTCATTTCCATGAGATTCCTTCCAGCCGGCCACCGGTCAGCGCGGCCACTCAAGCGCCCATGGCGGAGAAATCCGCCAAATTTCGGGCAGGTTTTACCGGATGAACGCAACGAGTGCAATTCATCCGGTAACAATGCGTTAAGCCTTGAAACCAAGCTCGCGCAGCGCGGCCGCGTCGCGCGCCGACACCTCGGGATAGAGCGCGTCAGAACCGACATCGGTCGTGATCCGCCAGGAGCGCGCGCACTTCTGGCCTTCGGCGAGCTGCGGCACGACGCTCACCTTGGCGACTTCGGCCAGGCGGAATGCATCCGCTGGGCCTTCGGTCGCCTCGACCTTGATGGCCGACGTGATGCAGATCTCGGCGAAATCCTGGCCTTCCAGCGCCTTCAGGAGCTCCGGATCGGCCACATGGACGACCGGTGCTGCTTCCAGCGACGAACCGATGCGCTTGTCCTTGCGCTCGATCTCGAGCGCGCCGGTAACGACGGTGCGAACGGTTCGGATCTTGTCCCACTTGGCTTCGAGCGCATCGTTCTTCCACTCCGCCGGGATCGCCGGGAACTGTTCGAGATGCACCGAAACCGCGTCGGGCTTGCGCGACAGCCAGGCTTCTTCCGTGGTGAAGGGCACCATCGGCGCCAGCCACAGGACGAGGCAGTCGAAGAGCTTGCGGATGACCGCAAGGGCCGAACGGCGGCGCAGGCTCGACGGTGCGTCGCAGTAGAGCGCGTCCTTGCGGATGTCGAAGTAGAATGCCGACAGCTCGACGTTCGAAAAATCGATCAGCGCGCGGGCGATCTTCTTGAAGTCGAACGCATCGTAGCCTTCGCGCACGACCTGGTCGAGTTCGGCCAGGCGATGCAGCATCAGCTTTTCGAGTTCCGGCATCTCGGCATAGGCGATCTCCTCGCCCTTGTCGTGGGCGAGCGTGCCGAGCATCCAGCGGATGGTGTTGCGCAGCTTGCGATAGGCGTCGATGTTGGTCTGGATGATCGTCTTGCCGAGGCGCTGGTCTTCCCAGTAGTCGGTCGTCATCACCCAGAGGCGCAGGATGTCGGCGCCGGCGTCCTTCATCACCTCCTGCGGGGTGACGGTGTTGCCCTTCGACTTCGACATCTTCTCGCCCTTCTCATCCATGGTGAAGCCATGGGTGACAACGGCGTTGTAAGGCGCGCGGCCGCGCGTGGCACAAGCCTCGAGCAGCGAGGAATGGAACCAGCCGCGATGCTGGTCCGAACCTTCGAGATAGACGTCGGCCGGCCACTTCAGGTCCGGGCGGTCTTCGAGCGTGAAGGTGTGGGTCGAACCCGAGTCGAACCAGACGTCGAGAATGTCCATGACCTGATGCCACTTGGCATGGTCGTGGTCGTTGCCGAGGAAGCGGTCCTTGGCGCCTTCGGCGAACCAGGCATCGGCGCCTTCCAGTTCGAATGCGTCGAGGATGCGGGCATTGACGGCCTCGTCGATCAGGATCTCGCCCTGGTCGTCGGCAAAGATCGCGATCGGGACACCCCAGGCGCGCTGACGCGAGAGAACCCAGTCCGGGCGTCCCTCGATCATGGCGCGCAGGCGGTTCTGGCCGGCACCGGGCACGAAGCGGGTGTCGTCGATGGCAGACAGCGCGCGCGAACGCAGCGTGGTACCGTCGCCGAAGGCCTTGTCCATGTAGACGAACCATTGCGGCGTGTTGCGGAAGATCACCGGCTTCTTCGAGCGCCAGGAATGCGGATAGGAGTGCTTCAGGCGGCCACGGGCAAAGAGCGCATGACGGCCGATCAGCGCCTTGATGACACGCTCGTTGGCGTCGCCCTTCTTGCCCTTGTCGTCGATGACGCGACCGGCGCCACCTTCGGCATCGGGGCCGAAGCCATGCGCATCGGCGGTGAAGTAGCCGGCGTCGTCGACCGTGAACGGGATCGCAGAGGAGATGCCGCGGGCTTCGAGCGCGCGGGCATTGTCCATCCAGGCGTCAAAGTCTTCGCGACCGTGGCTGGGCGCCGTGTGCACGAAGCCGGTGCCGGCATCGTCGGTCACATGGTCGCCGTCGAGCAGCGGCACCTTGAAGGCGTAGCCGCCGCCGAGACCATGCAGCGGATGGGCGCAGGTGACGGACGACAGTTCATCGGCCTCGAGATCGCGAACGAAATTGAAGGTGAGCTTGGCCTTGGCGGCGGACTCGTCTGCCAGGCGCTTGGCGAAGATCAGCTTCTCGCCAGGCTGCGGACCGAAGTCGTTTTCGGCGGTCGCGACTTCGTAGAGCCCGTAGGCGTAGCGCGAGGAGAAAGCGATGGCGCGGTTGCCCGGGATGGTCCAGGGCGTGGTCGTCCAGATCACGACGAATGCGCCGGCAAGGTTTTCCGGACCTTCGGCGACCGGGAACTTCACCCAGATCATATCGCTTTCGATATCGGCATATTCGACTTCGGCTTCGGCAAGCGCCGTGCGCTCGACGACCGACCACATGACCGGCTTCGAACCGCGATAGAGCTGGCCGAGCTTGGCGATCTTCATCAATTCGCCGGCGATGCGAGCTTCGGCGTGGAAGTTCATCGTCGTGTAGGGATTGTCGAAGTCGCCCTCGATGCCCAAGCGCTTGAACTCCTCGGCCTGGACCTGGATCCAGCCGGCGGCAAAGTCACGGCATTCCCTGCGGAATTCGTTGACCGGGACCTCGTCCTTGTTCTGGCCCTTCTCGCGGTATTTTTCCTCGATCTTCCATTCGATCGGCAGGCCGTGGCAGTCCCAGCCCGGAACGTAGTTGGCGTCGAAGCCGCGCATCTGGAACGAACGATTGATGACGTCCTTGAGGATCTTGTTCAGCGCGTGGCCGATGTGGATGTTGCCGTTGGCATAGGGAGGGCCGTCGTGCAGCACGAACTTGTCGCGGCCGGCGGCAGACACGCGCAGCTGCTTGTAGAGACCCATCTTCTGCCAGCGGGCCACCGTTTCCGGCTCCTTCTGCGGCAGGCCGGCGCGCATCGGGAACTCCGTCTGCGGCAGGTAGAGGGTGGAGGAATAGTCGATCTTTTCAGCGGTGTCGGTCATGGTCTTTGCAATCGCTTCTTCGCGCGAAGGGTCGCGCATACGAGATAGGCTCGGTATCGAGAGATGACTGGGGCGTCGGAAACGCCGAAATCCCGGACCTTCCGGCAGACTAATGCGCGCGGAAGGCCGGGCCAATAATTCGCTGATCGATGATCAATCGACGGTGCCGGGTCATGGTGGCCGGTTGTTTAAGGCGTTTTCGGCCTTTTGAAAAGGTCCGCGGCTCGGCGAAGGCGGAATTCTTTTGTCAGGCGAAGTTGAGTTTGCGGTCGATGTCGCCAAGCGGGGTGACGCCGGAGAGCAGTGCCCTCGCCTCGGCTTCGTCCTGCCGGATCTGCGCCACCAGCGGATCGAGGCCGTCGAATTTCAACTCGTCGCGCAGATGCCCGAAGAAGGAAACCGCGCAGACCTCGCCATAGAGGTCACCGGAAAAGTCGAAAACGTAGGTTTCAAGCAACGGCTCGCCGTCGCTGTCGACCGTCGGCCGGCGCCCGAAGCTTGCAACGCCGTCATGAAGAGAGCCGTCGGCGCGGCGGAAGCGGACCGCATAAATGCCCGGCCTGAGCTCGACCTCCGGTGCAAGCCGCATGTTGGCGGTCGGAAAGCCGAGTTCACGCCCGAGCTTCTTGCCGCCGATGACTTCGGCCTCGACGACATAGCGGTAGCCAAGCATGCCGGCCGCCTGCGAGACGTCGCCCTCGCCGAGCAGCGCGCGAACATAGCTTGACGAAATCACCGACGCATTCTCGTCGCGATAGGCATCGACAAGCGTCACGCCGAAGCCGTTGTCGCCGCCAGCCGCCATCAGGAAGGCGGGACCGCCCTCGCGGCCCTTGCCGAAATGAAAGTCGAAACCGGTGACCACATGCGAGGCATGCAACCATTCGAGCAGGATGCGGTGGATGAAATCGCTCGCGGAAAGCTGCGAGAAGGTACGGTCGAACGGATACTCGATGACCGCGCCGAAGCCCATGCCTTCAAGGATCCGCGCCTTCAGCGGCGCCGGCGTCAGGCGGAAGACCGGCGTGTCCGGACGAAACACCGTTCGCGGATGCGGTTCGAAGGTGAGCACAAGCGCGGGCACGCCGCGGGCTCCCGCCTCTTCGAGCGCCCGGTTCAGCACCGACTGGTGACCGCGATGCACGCCATCGAAATTGCCGATGGCGACGACACCGCCGCGCAAATGCTGCGGCAGCGGATCGCGGGTCTCGTTGCGATGAAAAACCGTCATGTCCGTCGTTGTCCCGTCAGGCGAGCCGCGGCATCCAGTACTTCGGCGAGGCGCTCTCCTTCTTCAGGAACGCAGCAAGCTTCGCCTCGTCGGTGCGGCTTTCGTTCATGTATTCCTGGGCATGGATGCCGGCGCTGATATAGAGCAGGTCAAGGCCGGCGTCCTGGGCGCCCTTCACGTCCGTCGGCATGCCGTCGCCGACGGCGATGATACGCGAAAGGTCGACGGCACCGCGTACGGCCTTGGCCTCACCGAGCGCTGCGCGATAGATGGCGATATAGGGCTTGCCGGCAATACGCGCCTCGCCGCCCAGCTCCTCGTAGAGCTTGGCGATGGCGCCGGCGCAGGGGATGAGCCGGTGGCCACGCTCGACGACCAGATCGGGATTGGCGCAGATGAACGGGATCTTGCGCTTGGCAAGGCCGGTCAGGGTCGCCCGGTAGTGTTCCGGCGTTTCGGTCTCGTCGTCGTAGAAACCGGCACAGACGACCGTCTGCGCGTCCTCGGACGAAACGATCTGGGTTCCGAGCCCTTCGAGAAGCGGCAGGTCGCGCTCGGCGCCGATGAAATAGATCTTCTTGTCGGCGGCTGCGATCAGGGCGCGGGTGACATCGCCCGAGGTGACGATCCGGTCATAGGCTTCGTCGGGAACGCCCAGTCCCCGGATCTGAACCTTGACCATGGGGTTCGGCCGCGGCGAATTGGTGATCAGCACGACGGTCAGGCCCGCGGCACGCGCCTCGGCCAACGCCTCGCAGGCGGAGGCAAAGGCCTGCACGCCGTTGTGAAGAACGCCCCAGACATCGCACAGCACGATATCGTAGCGCGCGGCGATTTCCCGAAAACTGTTGATCCTTGCGGCCATCCTGGCTTCCTGCAAACACGGTTTCCGGCTTGCATGGCAAGGACGGCAGGAGATTACAAGCCTCGCCGCCCGAAAAAGGCATGCCCTCCCAAGGAATCCGGTGACTTCACCTACAGCGCCGCGCGTCTTATTAGACGCGCAAAGGTCGCTGTAGAGCTTGGAATTGCTGCATGTTTTTGTCCTTTACCCGGCTACGATAAAGGAAACATGCAGTGGTCGAGCGGGCCCAGCGGAGAATGCGGACTTCGCGCTGTCCGTCGTCGACAGTCCCGATGGCGGTTATCAACCAAAAATCTTCTGCCCCTGCCGTTTGCAGGCACGATCGCCCATATTTCGCCAAGAATGCCACTAGGCTCCCGATGTCCAGGCAGAACGCACCCAGGGCCCACGGCTAAAAAATCTAGGCGCGATCCTTGACTCACTCCATACCCAGGCTTATCTCGGCATCGCTAGCACTCGACAAAAGAGAGTGCTAACACCCATCCATCGGGTCGATCTGCGATCCGTAGTGTCATTTGATCGAGGGATTAGACTAATGGCAAGCACCAACTTCCGCCCGCTGCACGACCGCGTCGTCGTTCGCCGCGTCGAGTCTGAAGAGAAGACCAAGGGCGGGATCATCATTCCGGACACCGCCAAGGAAAAGCCGCAGGAAGGCGAAATCGTCGCCGTCGGTTCGGGCGCCCGTGACGAAAGCGGCAAGGTCGTTGCTCTCGACGTCAAGGCTGGCGACCGCGTTCTGTTCGGCAAGTGGTCGGGCACCGAAGTCAAGATCAACGGCGAAGACCTTCTCATCATGAAGG